>Ga0308156_1000637_pt1 | contig 62513 bp, 76 predicted proteins | sample PhyAR2_FD_201041 | JGI IMG/M metagenome (GOLD analysis project Ga0308156, IMG submission 201041) | Phyllosphere microbial communities from UC Gill Tract Community Farm, Albany, California, United States - DLSL A.R2 | ecosystem: Host-associated > Plants > Phyllosphere > Unclassified | place: USA... | reverse complement strand
GAAATCGCTCATCCAAGATGCTCCGAGAAGAAGTCCAGGGTGCGTTGCAGCGCCAGGGCGGCGCTGTCTGGATCATACGCATGTCCGACCTCGCGGTTGAAGGCATGGTCGGCCGGATAGACGTAGGTCGCCATCTGCGGCAGCTTCTCACGGTGCGCCTGGATCGCCTCCGGCGGGATGCTCTTGTCCTGCGCGCCGAAGTGGAACATCACCGGGGCCTTCGGCGTCTCGTCCAGGAACTGCACGTTGCGCGCGCCGTAGTAGCTCACCGAGGGCAGGCCCAGGCGCAGCGCGGACAGCAGGGCGACGCTGCCACCCCAGCAGTAGCCGACCGTGCCGACCTTGCCGTGCGGGGCCAGCCGGGTTGCCGCGGCGCGGACCACTTCCAGTGCCTTTTCCATGCCCAGCGCGGTGACCCGTTCCAGCCCATCCTTCACGCCCTCGGGGCTGTAGGGCAGGGCATCCGGGTCGGCCTCGGGGCCGTCGACCAGGTCGAAGAACGACGGCGCCAACACGGCGTAGCCCTGGGCCGCGAACCGTTCGGCGACGCCGCGGATATGCGGGTTGGCGCCGAAGATCTCCTGCACCACCACCAGCGCGCCGCGGGGTTTGCCCTCGGGCAGTGCCTGCCAGGCGCGGACCGGGCCGTAATGCGTATCCAGGATGATCCATTCGGACATCGGGGTGTACCTCGTTGCAGGGAACAGAACGTTATTGTCGACGTTGTGAGGGTTAGCGCGATGTCAGCGGCTGTGCCGCATCGGGCGGCTATGGTGGGGCTGGCTGTGGTTTCCCAAGGCGGTGCAGGTACCGGTTTCCGTATTGACCGGTGCACACCCGAAGCCTAAGCTTTCAGCCACGATGACATACAAGCCTCCGGCGCGAGCCGGGGGCTTTTTTGTTGTCTGCGCGTTGCCCGAGGGCGACGTGGAAACAGGCGGCTGTGCCGGGCCAACCGCGACGAAGACATCCAGGCCGACCCGAGCCTGACAACCCCGAAACCCAGCCGCCGCAAGGCGGCTTTTTCATTTCCAGGAGATTCAACACCATGTCCATCAATCAAGCCATTTCCGCCCAGGACTCCGCGCTGTACGTGAAGGCCGGCACCGCCCCGACCGCGCCGAACAATCCGGCAGGCTATACCGAAATCGACGGCCTGACCGCCTTCCCGTTTGGCCGTGGTCAGGCCAACACCCTCGACGCCACCAACCTGCGTTCGAAGCAGATGGAGAACATCGCGGGTCTGTCCGGCGGCCAGGCCGTACAGGTGTCCGGCCATCGCTGGCCGGTGGGCAGCTCGGCGGGCCAGGAAATCCTGCGTGACGCCGATCCGGATACCGACCTGCACTTCCTGATGGTGCTGCCCACCGGCGATGCCGCCACCTTCGTGGCCAAGGTCGCCGCGTTCAACGTGGCGCCGGGTACCAACCAGGTGCTGACCTTCACCGCCGATCTGTTGCCGCGTGAGTTCGCCATCGTCACCGCTGCTGCCGGCGGCACCCCGTGATGCTGCTGGGCAAGCAGCAGATCCTGGATGCGCAGGATCGCCGCCATGAGGACATCGCCGTGCCCGAATGGGGCGGCAATGTGCGTGTGGCGATGATGTCGGCCAGCGACCGTGACCGCTGGGAGCAGGAGACCTACGGCGGTGATACGCCCAAGGTGGATGACTTCCGTGCGCGCTTCGTCGGCCTGTGCCTGGTCGATGAAATGGGGGGGCGCCTGTTCTCCGACCATGAGGTGGCCCAGCTGGGCACGAAATCGGCGGCGGCGCTGGATCGCGTGTTCCGGGTCGCGCAGACGCTCAATGCGCTCGGCGATGCGGCCGTGGGAGAGCTGGAAAAAAACTGATCCGCCGGCCTGAGCGCCGGCTTCAGTTCCGGATCGCGTGGCGGCTGGGCCTCCCGCATCCGGACCACCTGTTGGCGGGGCTGACATCCCGCCAGCTCTCGGAGATGTATGCATTTGCCCGCGTCGAGCCAATGGACCAACCATTGCAGGACATGCTCGCGCAATTGACCAACGTACTCGCTCAGGTGCATGGCAATTCGACCACGGCCGAAGACTTCCTGCTGGTGCAGCAGCGTCGTCCGCCGGAGGTCGAGGCAACGCTGCGGACACAGCAGCTGCTGGAGGTGTTCCAGGTCGCATCGGAGCGCAATGCAAGCCAATAGCGTGATCCGGCTGGCCCGAACACGCCGGTGAATTCGTTCCGGCTGCGGCGGCATCGACAGCCGGACCGGCAGCGGTGACCGGACCAACGAACCAAGGGCTTCCCATGGGGCCCTTCATCAAACAGGAGAAATGTGTGGCCACTACAGTCCACAACTTGGACATCACACCGCGCATCAACACACCGCAATTCCGCACTGCGATGAATGAGCTCAATCGAATCGCCGCGCAGAATTTCGCGGCCATTCGGGCCCAGGCGGCACAGGCGACGGCATCCATCGGGAGCGTTGGCAAGGCAGCGGCACATCTGGCCAGCTCCCCTGGCCGTGCTGGCGGCAACGGATCACCGCAGGATGGCGGACCGGCCCGCCTGCCGGAACTGGTGGCGGACATGCAGCCCGAGCGCGAGCGGATTTCCTACGATTCGAGTCTGTTCGCCATCGAAGCACCGGAGATGGACAAGGTCGAGGCGATGTCCTTCGACAAGGATCGAAAGCCCTGGCAGCAGGCCGAAAAGTTCAGGGAGGGATTCCACTCCGCTTACGCCGACTACGCCAAGGCGGCGACCGATACGGCAGCACAGAGCAAGGCGGTGTTCACCAAAACGTTCCAGGGGATCGAGGACGCGCTCTATACGTTCGTGGACAAGGGCAAGTTGTCCTTCAGGTCACTGGCCGATTCGATCATCGCCGACCTGACACGAATTGCGATCAAACGGGCGATGGTGGGGATTTTCAATACCGTCTACAACGCCGTCGTCGGGGCCACCATCGGCCCGCCAGTGAAGGAGGGCATTTCCATCTCCTATTCCACCGGCGGATACACCGGCCCTGGCGGCAAGTACGAACCGGCCGGCATCGTCCACAAGGGTGAAGGTGTACTCAGCCAGGAGGACATGGCGGCACTCGGCGGCCCATCGGCATTCTTTGCTCTGCGCACGTCGCTGCGAACCGGCAACGGCCTGGGCGGCGGCGAAAGCGGGGGCTATGCGCAGGTGCCGATCACCCCGGCGGGCGAGGGCGGCATGAATGTGGAAATCAACAACTACGGCGAAGGCCGGGTCAACACCCGGGAAGAACGCCAGCGCATGCCGGATGGCAGCGAAGTGAGGCGACTGGTGATCGACATCGTGGGCGACAGCCTCAACGGTGGCGAGCTGGGCGCCATTGGACGGGCCCGATATGGATGGACGGAGGCAGTGGGATGAGCAGTTGGCCAGAGTATGCAGAGATTCGTTTCGCCGACTATGGCGAGGAGATCGTCGCGTCCGAAGAGCGGACCGACATGGAGCGCGGGCCGAGCAAGATGCGCGCGCTCAACAGCCGGGTGATGAAGAATGTGTACGCCTCGGTGCAGTTCCGCAGTGCGGCCGACGCCGAGGCGTTCGAGGAGTGGTACCTGCGCGATGTCGGTCGTGTTGGCTGGTTCACGATGGAGCACCCACGGACCAGGCAGCCGATCAGCGCCCGCTTTCCGCAGGGGATCGGCCGCCTGGTGCCGCTCAACACCCAGTTCCGTTTCTCCAAGCGTGATCTGGTGCTGGAGTACATGCGATGAGCTCGTTCCATGAACGTCGCCAGCGCTTGGCCGATACCCAGGGGCCGCTGATGCTGCTGGAAGTGTCGGCGCCATCGATGCCGGAAGTACTGCGGATCGTCAACGACAACGTGAACTGGACCAGCAATGGCAGCGAGTTCATCGCCGCGCCATTCGGCTTTCAGCTTCCCGACGACGTCAGCGGGCAGGCTCCGCGTGCGCAGCTGGTGATCGACAATATCGGCCGCGCACTCACCGAAGACCTGGAAGCACTGGCCCCGGGCGAGATGGTGACCGCCCGGTTGATGCTGACCGACCGTGCCAACCCGGATGCCATCGAGGCCGAGTACGACCTGCCGATGACCCAGGTATCGGTCAACACGCGCACGGTCAGCGCCCAGTGCGGCGTCGATTTCCTGATGCGCCAGCAGGCCGTGCTGCTGCACGCCAATCCGTTCACGTTGCCGGGGATCTTCTGATGCGCCTGGTCGACGTCGAGCGATGGGTGGGCATTCCCTATGACGAAGCCGCGTGCGACTGCGCCGACCTGGTGGTGCAGGTGCAGCGGGCGCTGTTCGCCCGTGAAGTGGCGCTGCCCGGGCGGCGACCGCGCGGGCGGCGCGGCTCGGCCGAGCTGGGCGCGCTGTCGCGCGCGCAGGCGGTAGCCCGCGAGGGCCCTCCGCAGGACGGCGACCTGGTACTGATGATCGAACGCGGACAACACAACCCCGGCCATGCCGGGGTTTTCTTTTTCCTGGCCCACGAGGGCTGGGTTCTGCACAGCAATGAAACGAACGGCTGCAGCGTGCTGCACCGCGTTCGTGACCTGCCCGGATATGGGCTGAGGATCGAGGGATACTACGCATGGAACTGACCCCACAACCGGCGACCGACGGTCGCCTCATCATCACCCCGCATCCGGTGCTGCTGGATGGCCAGCGCAACGTGCCGGTCGACCTGCGCCCGGGCGAAAGCCTGTACGCCTTCCTCATGCGCCATATCGATGGCCTCGATGGGCAGGCCTGGCAGGTCTGCGTGGATGGTATCGATGTCCCGCGTGAGCAGTGGATGCAGGTCCGCCCGCGGCATGGGCAGCTGATCGAAGTGCGCAGCGTGGTCGGCAAAGCGGTGATCCCGCTGGTAGCGATGATCGCGCTGACCTACTTCACCTTCGGCATCGGCACGCTGGTGGCAGGCTCGGCCTGGGGTGCGGGCGCGGTAGCGGGGCTCAGCGCCACCTACGGCACTGCTCTGGCGTCAGCGGTGTACGTGGCCGGCAGCGTGCTGATCAACAAGGTGTTGGGCCCGAAGCCTCCCCGGCCCGGTGGTGGTGGCGTTGCCGATACCGCCTATTCGCTGGCTGCGCCTCGCAACCGCGTGCGCGCCTATGAGCCGCTGGGCCTGCTGTTCGGCTCCACGCGCGTGGCGCCCGATCTGATCAGCCGTCCCTATACGTGGTTCGAGGGCGACGAACAGTTCGTCGGCATGACCCTGAGCCCAGGCATCAATGTCGGCCGTGTCGAGGCCCTGCAGAACGGTGAGTCACCGCTGTCCAGCTATGAGGGGGTGCGCACCTGGTTCCGAGGCTTCCCGCAGATGCCGGACGAAGCGATTCCGCTCTACAGCAACGCGGATGTGATCGAAGGCGCTCTGTTGCTGGATACCGGCAGCGACGCCAAGCATGTGGCCAGCCCGTGGGTGGAGCGCACCAGTTCGGCCGAGACGCTGCGCCTGCAGGTGAACGTGGAATTCCGTCTGTGGGACACGACCTCCAAGGGCAAGGACAAGGACAACCGCGAGCAGCTCCAGATCCAGTACCGCCCGGTAGGCAGCACCAACTGGCAGTTGTTCGGCAACTACAACCTTGTGGGGCGCACGCAGAAAGCCCGTCGGGTGAGCTACGGTCGCGATGTGGAGCTTGGCCAGTACGACGTGCGTGTGCGCGTGGCTGGACAGAACACCGATGGCAGCGGTGCGCAGGCGAACTTCACCTGGACCACGCTGGTCAGCGTTCAGCGTGACGATGCCAGCCATGCCGGCATTCCCGCGATCGGCCTGCAGATGAAGGCCTCCGGCCAGCTCAACGGCACCCCGGATGAAATCCGCTGCGTGGCCCATTCGCGGCCGATCCCGGTGTGGAAGGGCGATGCGGTTGGCTGGGTGACCGAGGAGACCAGCAACCCGGGCGCGCAGATTCTGGCCTACGTGCGTGGCATCAACGACGAAAATGGCAAGCGCATCGCAGGCCTGGGCATGGCGGATCGACGCATCGACATTGAAAGCCTGAAGGCCTTCATGTTGCATTGCGCAGACAATGCGCTTGGCTATGACTACTGGCTGACAGAAGTACGCAGCCACCAGGCGGTGCTGGATGCCATCGCCCTTGCTGGTTTTGGCCAGGTGACATGGGCAAAGGGCCGCCTGGGTGTGGCATGGGCCGCCGACGAGCAGCCGCTCTCCGGCGTCGTCAACATGGCGACGATCAAGAAAGGCCAGTTCCAGGTCGACTACACCCTGGCCAATGCGGCCGACGGCATCGAGTACAGCTATCTGGACCGTCGCACCTGGAAGGCGGCGACGCTGCGCGTGCCGGCACCGGGTGTGGAAGTGATGCTCAACCCGGCCAAGATCACCGGCGAGGGCGTCAGCACCGAAGCCCACGCCGCGATGCTGGCGCGTTGGCATCTGGCGCAGAGCGTCTACCAGTACAAGTCGATCAGCTACAGCACCGACATCGAGCACCTGGCCTACTCGCGGTTGTCCGTGCTGGCGTTGCAGCACGACCTGACCCAGTGGGGCTTCGGTGGCCGCCTGATCGGCGCGACGGTCGATGCCGAAGGTGTGACCACGCTGCAGTTGGACGAGCCGGTGCCGCCGCCGGCGGTGGGCAGTGCGTTCATTGGCCTGCGCATCCCGGGCGAGCGCGTCTACCGCGTACTGCGCGTGGTACCTGGCAGCGAGCCGAGCGACACCCTGGTGTTGGCGGACCCGTGGCCGGCCGACGCGTCGCTGCCTGGCAGCAGCGAGACCAATCCTGCGCACGACACCATCTGGATCTATGATTTCAAACAGACGCCGGGTACACGCGTGCGCGTGACCGGCATCCGTCCGGAGGGCGACCTCAAGGGTGCGTCAGTGGACGTGGTGCAGGAAGGGCCTGCGTTCTGGCACTACGTGCGCACCGGCCAGTACGTACCGCCGTCGAACGAATCGTCGCTGCAGACCCGACCCATCGCCAGCAACCTGAAAGTGATCGAACGGCAGGTCAGTCAGGGCGGCAGCGTCCATACCGAACTGCAGGCCAGCTTCGACATCAGCGGGCCGGTGGGTGACACGCTGGTGTTGTCCGATCCAGACGGCAATGCCGCTTTGGAGGAAGTCGCACGTACCACGACGCGCTCGGCAAGCTGGTCGATCCCCGGCGCGGGTACCTATCCCATCGTCGTGCGTCCGTACAGTCCGGAGGGACGCGCCGGCGTGGCGGTGTCTGCCCAATACACGACGTTGGGCGCTGACGCGCCGCCTGTCCTGGTCGACCTGTTCGACATCGAGGAGCTCAGTGGCGGCGTGCGTCGCTACGTATGGGGCTTCTTCAGCGATACGGTACAGTCGGCCGACTTCGCTGGTGTGGAGATCCGTTACACCGCGGGCAGCATAGACAACCCGCTTTGGGAGCAGATGACCCCGCTCGGCGATGCAGGTGGCTTCTTCACTGCTGCGATCGAAGCGGTGCTGCCGGCGTCGGGCAGTTGGACCTTTGCCTGCCGCAGTCGCAACACCTCGGGTGGACTGTCGACGGCTGCCCGCTACCTGCGACGTTCGCTCGGCCGCAACGTCGGGCAGACGCTGGAGGGGATCGGTGGCGTGGTGGAGGCGGTCAAGCAGGATCTGGGCAAGGAAATCACTGCCCGCATCGACAACGACCTGGCCAATGCCACCCAGGCGGCCGAAGCACTGCGCAGCGAATCGCTGCGCCTGCAGGAACAGATCACGGCCGGGGCCGAACGGCTTGCCGGGCAGGCCGAAAGGCTCGACCAGCAGGCGCTGGCGATCAAGGCAGGCACCGATGGCCTGGCGCGCGAAGTGCTGGACCGCGCTGCCGGTGATCTGAATGCCCGCACCGAGCTGACCACGGCGGTGACCCGCGAAACCAGCGAGCGCCGGTCGGATGTCGAGAATCTCACGCGGATGGTGAGCCAGCTGTCGGCAGGCAGTGGTGTGCAGTTCGACAGCAAGCGCATCTGGCACTTCGACAACAGCGTGGAAGGTTGGGGCGCGAACGGCGGCAGTCCAACGTTGGTGGATGGCTGGTTGCGTCCGGCCAACCATGCCAGCGATGCCTTCGTGGCCAGCCCGCGTGGCCAGGACGTCCAGGGCGCGGCGCACCGCTTCGTCAAGCTGCGTATCCGCAAAGTGGGTAGTCCTGCCTGGGATGGCCGGCTGCTGTGGAACGGCCCCGGCCAGTCGTGGGACAACGCTCGCATGGTGCAGTTCGCAGAGCCCGGCTATGACAGCAATGGCATCGCGACGCTGGATGTGGACAACATTCCGTGGAACGGTAGCGTGGTCGACCAGATCCGCCTGGATCTGTCCAAGGCGCAGACCGATGCCCACTACTTCCTGCTGGACTGGGTGGCGATCGGCCGACCGACACCGGGCGCGTCGGTGGCCATGCTGCAGGACGAAGCCAGTGCACGCATCGCGGCCGATTCCAGCGAGGCCAGCCGTCGAGAGACGCTCGGCGTGCAACTGCGAGGCAGTTACGAAGGAAGCGATCTTGCGGGCGTCAGCCAGGGCCTGATCGCGGCGGAGAAGTCCGCGCGGCTCAGCGGCGACCAGGTCAACGCACAATCGATCCAGGCACTGCAGGCACGCATGCCCGCAGGTACCGGCGCGCTGGCGACCAATGCCAGCGTCAGCAGCCTGCAGCAGGCAATGGTCACCGCCGATACCGCGCTGGGGAGGCGTGTGGACAGCCTGGACGCTACGATGGGCGACAAGGTTGGCTCCAGTGCCTTCAATGCGCTGAAGACGGAAGTGGGGCAACTCGATGGTAAGGTCACCACCAGCAGCCAGGACCTGGTCCAGCTGAAGAGCCGCATGGAAGCGGTGATGGGCGCAGGCAGCAACCTGGCGCTCAATGGTGACTTCAACCTGGCCTCCGAAGGTTGGACATTCTTCAATACGACGGCTGCGTCGGTGGTGCGCGAGGGGCGTGGCAACACCCTGTGCTGGAAAGCCGCGCCCTATGCAGGGGGCAGCAACACGGTGGTCAGCGCGGCGGTCAACGAAGGGCGTGTCATCGCTCTGACCGCTGGCCGCCGCTATCGCGTTTCCTGCTGGACGCGGACCAGCGAGGACTTCGACGGCACGCCCGACAATACCAAGCTGCGTATTGGCGACCAGAACGGCAACCTGATGGCGGCTGCGACAGCGTCGTTCCCCAGGTCCGTGGATTGGGTGAAGACCGAGACCTTCGTGAACCTGCCGTCCTCCGGCACGGTGCAGGGCATCAAGGTCACGATCAATCGCAACGGCACGGCCGGCACGCTGTGGCTGGATGACCTGTGGGTGGAGGAAGTGACTGACGCCGATGCGAATGCCTCGGCGATCACGGGTCTGTCGACCAAGGTGGAGCAGATCGATGGCAGGCTGACGACCGCTGCCGAGGATGTGACACGCCTGGCGTCCGGCATCGGCAACATGGTGGCTTACAACATCATTGCCAATGCGCACATCAACGCCTGGCCCACCGGCGGTCCGCGTGCATCGGGTGTGTATCGCGCCAACGGCAGCATCGTGGCCGGCATGGGCGCCAACCGCGGCCTGCGGGTAGGGGTGATCAATGCGGACAACAGCATCAGCAGTACCGCCGTATTCGACACGTACGGCAATCTGCAAGCTGAATCGGCCCGTTTCAACTCCTGGTACGACGAAACCCTGAAGGACAACCAGTACTTCATCGCCTATACGTCGGACGCGGTGGGGGCGATCAGCAGCGGCACCAACGCCGACACCATCGGCCTGCGCACCCGCCTGCTTGATGCCGGTCTTTCGCAGGAGAGCCTTGCAGCGCTTTCCGGCGGACGGATGCTGGTGATGGTCGGGCGCAGGAAGAGTGGCGCCGGTGGCGGCAGGCAGATCCTGTCTCCGCCCCCGCTGGATGCCAGCCGCGTTGGCCTATGGGTGGAAATGACCATCACCCTGCTCAATGGTGTACCGACCGGATCGCAGGACTCGTCGGCGCTGGATCGTGCGTCGCGGGCCAATGCCGAAGCGCTGACCGGGCTGCGCACCGACGTGGGCAAGCTCGGTACCGACCTGGCATCTGCGGCAGACAGCATCACCAGCCTGGGTGCACGGATCGATACCTCCGTGGTGAGCAATGACAACCTGCTGCGCAACAGCACCTTCGCCGGCAGTGCCGCGTGGTGGACGTTGACCCGCACGCTGCCGGCAAACACCGTGGAATGGGTGAAGGCCTCTGGCCAGGGCGGCGATGCGTTGTTGATGACGCACGGCCCGCAGGCCGGCCAGAACCCGGTAATCACAGCCAATGACTCCCGGTGGCTGCCGGTGGCTGCCGGCAAGTCACGCCGGTACCGGATGGTGATGATCGCCCGCGCCTTTGATGGCGCAACGGCGACGCTGGTATGCCGCCTGAGGGTGCGCACCACGGGTGTTGGCGAAAGCCATGCGGACGTGACACTGAACCTGACCGACGGTGCCTGGAGAACCTACACAGCGGAGTGGTCGGCTGGGCTGGATCGCAATGAAGTGATGCCGCAGGTGCACCTGACCAATGCGAATGGCAAGGTGTTGTTCGACCGCGTCGAGCTCTATGACATCACCGATGCACAGGACATCGCAGGTAATGCCACGGCGATCTCCAACCTGCGCACCGACGTGGTGCAGCTTGGCGACCGCATCACCAGCAGTGCGGCCCATGTGGTCAAGCTGCAGTCGGATGTGCAGTCGGTTCTCAACGGAAGCGACAGCCTGTTCCCGCTGGGGTCGTTCGAAACCTTCCAGGACGGCCAACTGCTGGGTAGTGCGGCGGGCACGGTCTACACCGCCCGCACCGATGCGCGCCGGACCGGTGAGCGGGGCCTGGATGTGAATGTCGCAGCCAACACCAGCCCGAACACAAATGCGGACATGTACGTTGGCCAGTGGACCCCAATCACCGGCAATCGTCGCATCTATGTGGAGTACTACGCGCGCCTGCATCCGGACAGCATCCAGCCGACCGGAGGCTCCATCAGGGTGGGCTGGCAGACCACGAACGAAGCCAACGCGGAAAGCTCGTGGCCATTGCAGGCCTACGCCCTTGCCTCCCTGCGCAAGGATGGGTGGACCAAGGTCAGCGGCTACATGAATACGGCGGTCTCTGCCGCGAAGTGGCGGATGCTCGTCAGCATCCCGGGTGGAAACGGCGCACGGGAAGTGGGGGTGCGCGTCCAGGTTGATGACATCCGCATGATCGATGTCACCGATGCCTACGCTGCCCAGCAGAGCGCCGCTGCCAACGCAACGGCGGTGACTGCGCTGACCACGAAGGTGGATCAGCAGGGGGCGAAGGTCGATGCGCAGGCACAGCAGCTCACCGATCTGTCCAGCGGGCTGAAGGGCGTACTCAACACCGGCAGCGGTCTGCTGCCCAATCCCGACTTCGCAGAGGGCCTGGGAGGATGGACCGCAACGGCGGCCGCCAACGGTGCAGTGTGGAGCACGGTCAATGGCGATGGCCGTCCAGGCGTGCTGCTCAATCGATATACCAGTGTGAATCCAACCCTGCAGCCCAATGGCGGCAAGTGGGTGCCGATCAACGGTGCACGTCGATTGCGCGTGGTTGTACGTGCCTGCGGCGCAGGTGGGGCGAACAATCTGATGGTGCGGATGTATCGCAGGAGCGTCGCCGGCCAGCAGTCCAACCAGGACCTGCGTGCCGTGTTCGCGGTGGCGGCATTCGAGACCCGCACGTTCGATTTCGATGCGTTCAACAGCGGCATCGATGCGTGGCGGTTGAATGTGTACGCCTATCCGGACAATGGCCAGGTACGTGTGGACAGCGTGCAGGTGTACGACATCACCGATCAGTTGGCCAATGATGCCAATGCCTCGGCGATCAGCGGGCTCAGCACGTCCGTTGCGCAGCAGGGCAGCAAGCTGGACACCACCGCACGTGACCTGACCCAGCTCAAGACCCAGGTGGGGGATGTATCGGCCAGCGGCTTCTCGCAGCTGAAAAGCCAAGTGAGTCAGCAGGGAACGCAGATGACGGCGCTGTCCGGGCGCGTGGATGGCGTGCAGGCATCGTTGGGCGGCAAGGCGGATGCTGCCGTGGTGACCAGCATGCAGGCGCAGGTCAAGAACCTCGGTTCGGGCGGCAACCTGCTGATGAACACCACCTTCCCGTTCTGGCAGCGCTCGGGTTGGGGCTGGGGAAGCAATCCCGGCGCACGCTGGTCCGAGCTGGGCAATCCCACCGGTGATGACAATTGGCATCCGAAGGGCATATTCGGCCTGGGATCTGTCACGGGTGGTGTTCTGGCCGCTGGTGCGATGGCTTGGTGGGGTACCGAGTACGACATCGCCATCGAGGGTGGCAAGACGTACTGCGCCTCTGCATGGATCAATGCCCATCGAGTGGAGGTCAAGCTGGAGCTGACGTTCTTCGATGCGTCCGGTAACCACCTTGGGCTTGTACACAGTCCGGGCGTCCGCAACAACACGGGAATCCCAATCACGCTGGACAGGGTGTCGCGGCCATTCCTGATAACGCAGGCGCCCGCTAATACGGCATCCGCGCGCTTCCGCGTCATCGTGATCGGTACCGGTGAGGACACGCCTTATTTCTGGATGTTCCGCCCGATGCTCAGCCAGGTGGATGCGGCAGCAACCACGCCGCCGACCTGGTCGGCCGGTGGCACCGAGTCATCCGCGCAGTGGTCGGTCAATGTCCGCGCCGACGGCAGGGTGGGGGGCGTGCAGCTGGCGTCGAATGGACAGGTCTCGCGCTTCGACGTGGTGGCCGATGCGTTCAGCGTCAGCGCACCGGGCGGCGGCCGGCGTACCGAGTACAGCGATGGCAACTGGCGTGTCTTCGACGAGGCCGGACGCCTGCGCGTGCGTATGGGTGTGTGGTGACACGGTGCCTGCCAGGGTCGGCAGGCACCGCGGGTTTCAACCGTATCGGCCGCCGGTGAAAGCGGCCGCTTTTTTTCCTGGAGTTCTCATGAAATTCAATGCCCGACTAGTCCTGCTTACCCGCGCCGTGGAGCAGCCCGGCGTGGTCAACCTGCACTTCCGTGCGGAGGGGGAGGCGGTTCTGCCGCAGATGGTGATTCCGGTAGCGCCGGCCGATGCCTATGCCCTGAAGTTCGGCGCTCTATACCGGTTCGAGCCGGTGGAAGTGGACGAATTGCCCGTCGCCTTGCCCTGAAAGCTCGACATGGGGCGGAGAAGGGACTGTCGCGGCAGTTCAGGGACCGTGGCCCAACCCCGGTATACTGGCGCCCTTTCAGGCCCCGGCCCCCAGGTCCCCCTGCCATGCCGGCAGGGGCCCAGGCCCCCAGAGTCCCGCGATTCCATGTCCCAGCTGAACCCCAAAGTCGGCTTCGTCAGCCTTGGCTGCCCAAAGGTGTTCAAATCTATACTTTGATGATCCTGTTCAAATTGGCGGCGGCAACTGTCCTGTAACTCATTGGGCGAGAGATTGAGGCTCGAGGAAAGACAGGCAGCTAATTGCGGTGAAGGATGCGGTCCGATAGGATCTAGAATCAGCCCATACAGCTTTGTGAGCTTAGGGCACCTTCATATTTCGCAATGCGAGGCAAGGACGCTATGGAACGAACTCCTTATCAACTCAATTTCAGTGTAAGCCATGTGCCCGCCTGGGCTTGCCCGGTCTGCAGGGAAGGGCGTTTGACGCTGGGAAAGGACTCGCTGATTTCAAAGGAAAATGCAGAGAGTCGTAGGGATCACGATCATGATGCTTGGGATCTTGATTGGATTAGGTTGGTATTCTCGTGTGTTTTTCATTGCAGCAATGAAAAATGCAAGCAACCTGTCGCATGCAGCGGCTCTGGATCGGTGGAGTCCAACGACTACATAGATGACGATGGCGATTGGGCTCAAGACATTGAAGAGTGGTACACGCCTCAATTCTTCCACCCGGCGTTGAAGCTGATGGACTTGCCTGAGAGTTGTCCGCCAAAGGTCGTCGAGTATCTCTGCGAGTCGTTCGCATCGGTGTATGCGAACCCGAGTGCCGCGTTGAACTCGGCGCGTACCGCGCTCGAGGCACTCATGACTTCGTTGGGGGTGAAGCGATTCAGTATTGGGAACGGCAAAAAGAGGTCTATTCCGCTCCATCAGAGGATCCAACTTCTGCCTGAAAAGTACAAAGATCAACGGGAGATGTTGGTCGCCGTGAAATGGCTTGGAAATGTGGGGAGCCATGACGGAGATAAGGCTTCCACTGCAGATGTCATGCTTGCGTATGACATGCTTGAGCACGTTCTCTCGGAAATATATGAGGAAAGGTCGAAGAAGCTAAGGGCGCTCGCGGCGTCGGTTAACCGGCGTAGGGGCTTGGCGAAGTCGCCGGCGAAGAAGAAAACAAAGCCCAGAAAGGCAAAGGTAGTGCCTGCCGCGGATGAGGTGCTGGCATGAGCGTCTATGCGCAGTACAAGTACGAAGAAGTCTTGGCTATGACTTTCAATCAGCTTGGATCCATTGCGGATCCAATGCTGCTGATGGCCACTGGGCGCGTTTCGCCGATGGTGGTCCGGTACGTCGTCCGCACGGACCAGCTTAAATTCCGCTTTGCGGACGCGTCCCTACCCGATCTCTTGGAGGCCGTGAACGCGGCGCACTTGGCGTGGGATGGTGGAAATCCAGAGCAGCAGCGGGATTGGGCTGAGCGTTTGAGTCAGCAGATCCCCATTGCGGAGCAAGATTGCGGCGTGGATTCCTACCTAGACGAAATCACACCGAGCGTCCATGCGTTTCTGAAGCAGCGCCGGCGTTAAGCAATCACTCCGGACGCTTGAGCGCCCGGAGGTGGCCAAGGCCTTTCAGATGGTTGCGATAGGCCTCAACTGAGGCTTGCCATGCTGCGGCAGCGACTTGCGGTCCAACGGCGATAATGCGGCCTCGATGATCGACAACGGCGAGCTGTGCCGGCATACCATCACCGTCGGTGACGGTGATGCCTTCAAAGATCACCGCTCCGATGGTCGGGGACCCGGCGAGCTTTTCAGCTGCGCCCATGGCGACCTCCTAGCGCGCGCTGTTGCTGCGGCGACTGTTCGCCCAACCCCAGCTTGAACTGCACGACGTTGTCGGGCGAGGTCGGCACGGCACGAGGGGGCCGTGCCGGCCGGTTTATCCGACGCCATTCGGCCAGCGCTGCATCGGCGTCCGCCGTCTTGCTGGTGGATCTGCAGCAGCATTCGACCAGGTGGCCACCACCGGCGCTCGCGCGGCGCTCGTCGTGGATGTGGCGCGCGCGATGCCCAGCGGCGCAGTTGGGCAGGCCTTCGGGATGGCTGATCTGCTTCTGAGTCATGGCTTTTCGCACTCCGTAATGTGGGCTTCCAGCTTTTCCAGCAGGAAAGCGGCTTGCTTGGACCGGTGTTCCCGGTCGAAACGGTTCAGGGCAACCGGGCCGGCGTCACGCAGCCACTGCAGCGGCTGCAGCATCCAGCGCGGGTCGAACGGAAGCCGGCTGCGCGGATCTACCGGCGGCGCCGGCGGCATGCAGTCAGGGCCGGCCCAGTCTTCGGGGTCGCCACACACGGTGCAGGTGCGGTTCTGGAACACGTGTTCCTTCTCCGGCTGCGGCACGCGCGGCTTTTCGAACAGAGCGCGAATGAACAGGCCACGCTGCGGGCCGTAGTAAACCTGTTCGGCGTTCGCTTCGGCCCAGCAGCCCGGCGCGAAGTCGTCCGCGTGGCGGTACTCCCAGCGTGCGACGTGAGCCGAGTAAAGCTCGGCCATCAGGGTGTTGGCCCAGGCGCGAACCTGGTCAGCTGCCACAGGGCCGCCAGCCGGATCGATCCGACGCATGGCGGCGACCACCGCGGCGACCGGCGAGGATGCCTTGGTGGCATCGACTACTGCGGCAGGTAGGCTGGGAAACGATGTAGCGGTCATGCGAACAGGTCCAGTTGGGCCGGCAGTGGAGGCGCTGCCGGTGGCAGTTGCTGGGGCTTGGCACGCTGACGCGCGCGCTGTGCAGCGCTGAAGGCGAACCAGAAGCCGTGTCGTTTCCGGCGCGCCCGGCACTCGCTCAGGAACACCCGAGCGATGTGGATCGCCTGTGTGGGCGTGAACGTCTGGTCAGCCATGGCAGATCTCCTTCGACCGCGTGGGCGTGGCAGAATGCCGGCCAGTCCACAGGGGGATCAGGGGATGAGCATGGTTAATGCGCTTAGCCAGTGTTGGTGGTTGGGGAAGACCTGCGTTCCGGAATGGGAGGCATGGGCGGTTGCAGCAGGAGTCGCTGCTGTTGTGACCACTGCAATCCTGGGTGTCGTCACTTACAGGCTCGGGATGGCCGCCAACCGCGCCAGTGCTGCTGCAGTTGAAATTGCTGGATTTCAGGCAGAAAAACAGGCATATCGCGAAGAATCCGAGCGACTGCTCGTGCTCGTTCAGATCACTGCCGAGGTGTCGAGTAACGCAGGCCTGCTTAGCCACCTCCTTGGCCTCCTCAGTCAAGAGAACAGCGAAGCCGCCTTCGTTACGGACAAAGTTTTCCAGGGCCGAATCTTTGGTCGGTTGAACAAACTGTCTTTCCCATCGAGGGAGAGTGTGCGGGATCGACTTCACTACCTCGACCGGAAGACAGCGGCCTGCTTTGTGCGCGCGATAGGGATGTTTGAGCTCTTGCAAAGCGGAGACAAGCACAGGGATGGAACCGAGACCCAGGATGAGTTGCGAGTTGGTTTCAGAGCCCTGCGAGCAACTATCCCTTGGATCATTGAGGATCTGCGCGTTGTCGAGCTTGAAGGTATTGCAGCCGTCAATCGACTGGGCATCAGCAAAGATCCGGCCACATTGCAGGCCGCGAACGTCGATAGTTGAATGGAAGTGACCAGGCCAGCGTTTCGTCGACTCAGTGATGCAGCTCGTCGTAGAGTCGGCTTGTAGGGCGTCAGCGGTGAGCAGCTGGTCAGCCATGGGCCACCCCACGAATCGCCAGCACGGTCGCTTCGCGCAGCTTGTGCCCGCAGTCCAGGCACTCGTAGAGAGACGGGCCGAAATGGCGTCCATAGGTGCCGTCCGCTTCCGGAACGTCATTAATGCTCCAGCCAAAAGCGCTCATGCCGGTGGCGGCCGTCTCAAAGTAGCGATAACCGCTGGTGCCCTTGCACTTCGGGCAGCACTGTTCGCGCTCAGTCATTGCGCACCGCCTGGCTGTCGATAAGCGGAAGCCAGCCAACCGGCGTGCCCTTGCCTTCAGTGAAGTGGTCGTGCGTCCAACACCAGCCGGCGAACTGCCAGCCGATCCTTTGATCCTCGCCCACGTGGTCGTCGTTGCACACGCCGATGGTCCACGCCGATTCGGCGGTGTCCTCAGTGGCGTGTTCTTCAAACAGCACCAGCAGGCGAACCATGGTTCCGTCACGCGGTGCCGTTTCTATCGGGCGCGCACCCAGGTCCACGGCCTGTGCGGGCGGGGTGGCGTAGAGCGGTTTTGTGAACTGGCCATCCTTCGTAAGACGCGCCGGTAGGTAGGCGCCGCCGTCTCCAGGCACGCGGTCCTTATGAACCGCCAGCTGGCGGGGACTGACCCATATCGCGGGCTGCTCCCCCACCGGCTGACGGGCGGCGAGGGCGGCTTGCCAAATGGCCCAATCCTGCGCAGTGCGCGCATTCGTGTAGTAGCCCTGCGCATCACGCTCGCAATCACCGCCGCGATACTCCTCAAACTGCGAACGCGCATCTCCCTGACCACCCGGGGAGGGCTGGCCGGCGAATACTGCGTCGTGCAGTTCCATGATCTGCTGGCTGTAGCCGATTCCGTGCGTGCCGGCGTTGTACGCGTCGCCGATCTGTTCGCGTGCGCGGTCATACGGCACAGTTGCCAACTGCACGCATCCGCCGTGCTTCGCGGTCGCCAGGGTGGCGGGGGTGTTGTCGGTGGTCATGGTCGCGGCCCTCAGTCGGCAGAGCTGATGTGGAATGCGTCGGCGATCACGTCGAACACGCGGCCCAGCTCGCCGATCTGCAGCGCAAATCGAGCATCGAATTCGGCGCGGCGACCGTCATCGTCGGATCCATCGAGCTTGTCGAGAGCGCCGTCGAGGAAGCGCAGCTTGCGGACGACCATGTCGTCGCCCAGGACGAAGGCAACCGAGTCTTCGAGGATCAGCGCCAGTTGGGTGGCCTGCTTACCGGCGTCCAGGTGCTTGTCGATCTCGTCGCAGCGCAGTTCCTGATGCTGGAAGCGGCCGATGGCGCCGCCCGCAATGGGGTCCTCGAGCTTGCATTCTTCCCCGAGGGAGAGGCCTGTCGGCAGCGGCTCGCCGGCAACCCAGCCCGTCAGGATCGAGCGTGGCGCCCGCTCCGCGTTCAGTGGCATGGCCGGGAAGCTGCCCAAGAGGCCGCGAATGTCGGACATGACGTATTCGCCGGCCTTGCGACTGCTGGTGTCCACGAACGCGACCCCGCGAACGGTGTCCAGAAACACATCACTGCGGCTCGACTTCACCATGGCAGACGGCAGCAGTTCGTGGATCAGGTCGTCCTTGATCCGCTTGCGCTCGCGCGCACCGGGCCTGCGACCTTCGGCGGCCTCAATGGCCGCCAACTTCTCTTCCAGTCGGTCGGCGATGACCGAGGCTGGCAGGATCTTGTCCTGGCCGCCAACGGTGAGCCACAGCCAGTCGCCGATGCCGTGGAACAGCTGTTCCGTCTCTTCGCGGCCGAAGGGGGAAATGAAACCACGCGAGGACAGTTCGAGGGCGCCAACCGGCTTGAGCGCGGCAGCCGGCAGCAGGGTCGCGATCTCGGAGAAGTCGGTGGCGACGGGGAAGCGGAACATGGTCAGGTTGCGAAAGAACATGGGATCTCCAGATCAGGACTTGTCGACGGCGCGGTGACGGCTGTAGCCGACGCTTTCGATGGGGATGCCGGCCCAGGTCAAGTCAGCGGCGGTGATTGGTTCGGGCTTGGCGTCGCGCCACTTCTCCTGCGAGCCGGCCTTGCGACGTTCCTGCCATGCGGCCTTAGCCTTGTCGCGGTGCGGCTTCTGCATGCGGGCGAGGATCCGGCGCAGGCAGTGCTTGAAGTCGCTGGCCTGCAGCACGATGCGAGCCGGTGCGGTCTTCCGAGCCAGCTGGTAGCCCTCGACGTAGGTGGCCAACTGTTCGCGCACCAGCTCGACTTTCGGCGCTTCGCCGGTGGGCTTCTTGGGGAACTTGGGTTCTTTGGAGAAATCGACAACGACGGAAGCGGTCATGGCTGCTCTCGATCAATGGCGGAAGTGGGTAGCCGACGTGTGGAAGTCCGGCCGGCGCGGAGCCCGGTTGCTCGGGCGGGCGGTTGCTCAGTGGGTGTCGTCTGCGGGCATTGGCGCGCGCTGTCGCTCTGCCGCGCGCTGCCGCATTTCCTCGCGGAACGCTGGCCAGTTCCGCACTAGGTCGCGCACGCCGCACCAGGCGAAGAAGACGACGCCTGCGGCGAAGGGCAGGAGGAACGAGGCGGCGCCGGTGTAGATGGCGCGCGCCAGCAGCGCCAGCAGCAGCAAGACGATGGCGGCGCAGTAGAAGGGCAGGGCCAGGTGGCGCATTACTCGGCCTCCCGGGCAAGGCCGTAATCGGCGAAGCGGTGGAAGTTGCTGTTGACGATCTTCCAGTAGTGGCTGCCGGCGTCGGCGCGGCCCAGCCAGTCCGCGAGGAAGTTGACCAGTTCCTGCTGCTGCAGGTCGGTGACCGAGCCCAGAAAGTCCTCCGATGCTTCGCCCAGCTCGTCGTACATCTGTGTCTGCGCCCAGTCGATGAACGCATCCGCGTCCAGGTGGCTGGCCGGATAGAACGGTTCGCTCTCGCCGATGTGGACTCCCTGGCGCCAATCGCTGGGGTCGGCGGAGGCACGCTTGTCGTGGGCGAACGCTGCCTCGATGGCCCCGTCAATGGAACCGAATTCCCCGTGGTAGGTCTCTTCATCGAAGGACCAGCTGTAGGTGGGCTTATCCATTGCTCTGCTCCTTGGGCATGACGTGGAACGTGCCGTCGGCGGCGATGCTGGCTTCGACGTGCATGTCGGTGCCGTTGGCCAGGTCGACGCCGATCCAGATCGGGGCCGGTGCGGCGGGCGGGGTGATGGGCGGGATGCCTACGGCCATGGCGGCGATGAAATCGGGGTCAGTCATGTCTGGCCGCCTTCAACACGAACGCTGGGCTTGCCGGCGACTTCGACCGATGGGTAGAACACTCGGTACTTGCCGGTTTTCAGGTTCTTTGTGCGCACATTGATCGACGCCCACGGCTTTCCGTTGCAGCTGAGGTGCAGGTGGACCGTGGTGCTAACGATCAACGCCTCCCGTTCGACTGGTGGGTGGCCATAGCGTTGCGAGCGGACGATGCAGCGCGCACCTGGCGGGTATGCGTTCCAGCCGGCGTCAAACGCGTCCATTGCCGCGCCTTCCAGCGCCGAGAGACGAGTGTCCAGATCGGGGTGATCGTCGCGATACTGACGACTCATGCGGCACCGCCTTTGACGCGGGCGAGGGCAGTGGCGCGCCGCGCCCAAGCTTCCCGCGCTGCCTCGAACGATTCGTGATCGCTCGGCGAGTTGAGCCACCGGTCTCGCGCTTGGTCGTAGTCCTCATCGGCCGCAACCAGCGCATCAATGGCCTCGGCAGCTTCCTGCAGCGCGTCGGCGTAGCGGCGGGTGTCTGCGCCGTCGTCAGCAGCGCCATGAAGCGCGCTCACGGCGTGGCGGATTGCCGCGATCTTGGAAGGGGCGCTCATGCAGCACCGCCTTGGCCGCGCGCATCGAGGCGCGCGGCGGCAACTGCACCCGCAACGCTCTGGCCGTGCAGGAGGACGCCGGCGGCTGCGTGACCGGCCACGTAGCGAAGCAGTTCGGGGCGCACGCCCCAGCGTCCAGCGGCGCGGCGCACGATGTCGGCGGCGGCTGCCGCGCGCTGCACGGGGGAGTGGTTGGCGATGACGGCGCTCATGCTGCGGCGTCCTGGCTTTCGCCGCGCAGCTGCTGGGCAGCGCGTTGCAGTTCGGCAGCCAGCTGGTCAGTCTCGGCCGCGTCCAAGAGGATGCTTGCGCAGCCGATAGTGACGGTGACGACGCCCAAGTCGGGCAACGGTGTGGCAGCGGGCTTCAGGTCTTTGAAGGCACCGAGAGATAGGCGGGCCATGTGTGATCTCCTGCGCCGCGCCCCGGGATGGGGCGGTGTCGGCGGCAGGGAGAGACTACGGAATTCCGTATCATCCTGTCAAACGGAATTCCGTAGATTATTCTGAATGTACGGAATTCGGTTCATCTTGGGTCTTTGGGCGCGGCCTTTGGAACGAAAAAGCCCCGCAAAGCGGGGCTTGGTCTATGTCCCAATTTGGGACGCTACTTAGAACTTTCGCAGACCTGCGTGGATCAATGCCTTGCCGAGAATGCTCACGTCGCCAGGATCTGGCCGATAGGCAGGGAAGTCCGTGTTGACACTGACCACGTAGAGCCCATCGCCACGCTTCTGCAGCATCTTGATCTGCGTTTCGCCACCTATGTTGATGAGGTAGTAGTCATCGCCGTCGAAGTAATTGCAGCTCGTGTCGATCCAGACGATATCGCCGTCTTCGAGCTTGGGCCGCATAGACGGCCCTCGGCCAGTAATGATCTGGATACGGCCAGGCTGGGGCAGATAGCCGAGCTTCCTGCGCACTTCCCATTCGGCGACCTCGATGGTCTTCACTACCTCTGGGTAGTCCTGATTGACCATCCCCACGCCCATACCCGCACCCCCTTCGAACAAGTCGAAGCGAACATAGCCCGGGTGCGTCTCAGTCTCCGAGAACGTTGCGACTGAACGATCCTCAGCGGCCTTTGAACCCTTGCCGGTTTCCAGCCAATCCGTGTGGACCCCCAGGCGGGCGGCGATCTTGTGCAACGCCGTGCTGGACTTTGACAGGCCGAGTTCAAGGTTGGAAAGGGTGGTAGAGGCAATGCCGGCGAACTTTGCCAGTTCGTTACGGCTGATCCCCTGCGCCTCGCGCTCGGCGCGAATTCTGCTGCCAATGGTTTCCATTTTGGTATTGAAACGGAATGCCGTAACGGAATGCCGTTGACTGGATGCTACGGAATACCGTAGTGTGGCCGGTATGGACAAATCATGGGCGTGCATCATCGGGGAGCTTCAGTCGGGGGGCATGACGTATGCCCAGATCGGCGAGGCAATTGGCTCGGCCGGATCGACGGTGGGTGATCTAGCGTCTGGGCGCTCACAGTCGCCCCGCGCGGCCGCTGCTCTGGCGCTGTTGAAGCTGTACGCGAAACGAGTCGAGGCTGAGTGCTCGGCCCCAGCGACGCTGCCGGCTGCCGGCCGGATCAGCAAGCGCGCGCTGCGCGCGAAGCTGGGCCTGAGCACCGACAAGCAGTTGGCCAAGCTGTTGAAGCTGCCGGTGGAGCAGGTTGAAGCGTGGGCGGAAGAGGGCCAGGTGCCCAGCATTCCGCAGGTGCTTCGCTTGCTCGGCATCGAAGAGCCGCTGCCGTCCCGGGCGCCCGTGATCGCTGACCCCGACGCGGACCGCATTGGCCCGGTCGACACCGCCTGAAAGGCCATCCCTGGCCGTCGTCCCTGAATTGTTGATCTCCATGGCGCCCATCGTGCGCCACCCGAGCACAGCCCGAAACCTTGAAAAACCGTCCCTCCCAAGGTGACCTCATGACCTGTCGCACATCCCCCCTTAGCTGGCTCGACACCCTCTACAACGCTGTGCGCGAGACGCCGGGCGGTGTGCAGGCTGCAGCCGCGTACCTGGCACAGCGCCGGGGCAAGTCGATGCACCCCGAGACGCTGCGCGCGAAGCTGCGCGGCCTTGAAGGCGAATCGGTAACCATCGAAATCGCCGAACTGCTCACCGAGTGGATGCAGGAACAGGTGGGCGGTGCGGACCGCGCGCTGGGTTGGATGCAGGCACTGGCCGGCCAGTTCGGCATGGCTGTGGATGTGGTGCCGCCGGCACCGGAGGGCGGCTGGTCGGACGAGATCGCAGCGCTGCAGACCAAGCTGCTGGAGATCCAGCGCAGTATGGGTGCCCTGTCTGGCACCGCATTGGAGGCGATTGCGGACCAGCAGATCGACAGCGACGAAGCCCGGCTCATGCTGGCCGAGGTCCGCTCGCTACGCACGATGGCGCACCGCCTGGAGCGCAACATTGCGCGCGCTGCGGCCAAGGGGAGGGCAGCGCGATGAACCATCCCGCTCGCTCCACCGATCCCAGCACCAGCCACGAGGCCGCACGTCACGTTGTCGACAGTGGCCTTCAGGCCGACCAGCAGGCCGTTGCGCTCGCGGCGGTAAAGCTCGCGTCGGGGCTGACCAGCAATGAGCTGGCCCAGCGAACGAACCTCGACCGCTACATGCTTGCTCGTCGGCTGCCAGAACTGGCGGAAGAGGGACTTGTGTGGCGTGGCCCGAAGAAGCCCTGCGCGGTGAGCCGCCGCAGCGCATGCACCTGGTGGGCCGTTGCGCCGGGCCAGACGTATCCGATGGCGGTCTGACGTGAGCTTCGAGGCATTTGCATGGGCAGCCCGCCAGCGTGTCACCAGCACTCAGAAGCTGGTGCTGTTGATGCTGGCTGAGCGTCACAACAAGGACACCGGCCAGTGTCGCCCCAGCCACGACACGCTGGCAGAGGACTGTGGGCTGACCCGCCGCTCCGTCATCGACCAGATCGGCAAGCTGGCCCAGGCCGGCTACATCACGGTTCTGCCGCGCGCCAAAGACAACCTCCGGCTGCCCAACCAGTACCGCCTCAACTTCCACTTTGGCATCCAGGCGGCACCGAAGGCGCCAGAGGATGACCCCTATCTGGTAGTGAACGACGTTCACCACCCCGTAGTGAATCAGGTTCACCCGGTGGTGAACGACGTGCACGGGGGTGGTGAACCACGTGCACAGGAACCGGGAATTAAACCAGGAAGAGAACCTAAGAGCAGAAAGCAGCGCGCAAGCGCGCCGCCTGCTCAGGCAGTGGATCTGGATTTCTCGACCTGGCCAAACCCGCCCGCACCGCAAGTCCTCGGTGACTGGCTCCACCTCCGCCGCCAGCGACGCGCCCCGGTCACGCCGACGGTGCTGGAGGCCTTCGGCCGCGAGCTGCATCTGGCCGCGGCCATGGGCTTCACCGTCGATCAGTGCCTGGCGAAGTGCTGCACCCGCAACTGGCAGGGCTTCGAAGCCGCGTGGCTGGAGCGCGACCTGCCCAACACCAACCGAACCTCTGGAGCCGCCCATGGAAGCTATCGCGAGTCTGCTGCCGAACGAGTCCTGCGCCACGCTGCCGAAGGCGAACGAGAGGAACAGCAGCGCCGTTCCGACCAAGATCGCCGAGGCGTCGGCCAAGCCAGTGTTGTCATCGACGGTGACTCGCACGTTGTGGGTTCGCATGGCTGAGGTCTATGGGAGCCGATGGACGAGCAGCTATGGGGACAATCCCAACCAAGGTGCTGCGCTGACCTGGGCCAAGGGCCTTGCTGGCCTGAGTGGCGAGCAGCTTGCCGGCGGCCTCAGCGCGTGCATCGCCTGCGCTGATCCGTGGCCGCCCACCCTGCCTGAGTTCCGCATGCGCTGCCTGGGCATTCCTTCGTTCGCCGCAGTGCGCGCGGATAGCGCCCGACAGGATGGCTTCACTCGGTTGGTGTGGCAGTACCTCGATGGTCACCGCTACCGCATGTCCAGCGCTGAGCACGCCGACCGACTGCTGCGGGAGGCCTACGACCAGGCGAAGGAACACCTGATGCGCGGCGGTGAGCTGCCGGCCGCCCCGGTAGGCGAGATCCAGCAGGAGCGCCGCGATACGGCCCCAGCTACGCGGGAGCAGGTGCAGGGCCACATGGCGGACATTGCCCGCGAGCTGGGCCTTTCGGCATCGGAGGCTGAGGCCATGGGCGCTGACGGCGTGCTGCAGGCGGGTGAGGAATGAGGCAGGACCACGTTGAACTGGAGGTGCGCCCTGTGTCCGAACCGGTGGCGGTGGCCGGCTGGTATCTGGCCTATGGCTACGGGGTCAAGCCGCTGGTGCTGTACGCCACACGTGGGGCCACCGTTTGGCGCGATGGTTGCCGGCAGATCCCGATCACCCGGTATGCCGGGCCGATTCCGGAACTGCGCTGATGTGGTCGAACGCACCGCCGCCGACGAAGGAAGAGGCCGCCCGCATCGAACTGGCCAAAGAGGGGCCCTGTATGGCCTGTCTTGTTCGCTATTCGCAAGGCCTCATGGCGAAAAAGCACGTCATGTACGGCTGCGAGTACAACCACGCCAAGTCGGGAAACATCCGACGCGGTCATTTCTTCGGCTATGCGCTGTGCCAGTGGCATCACCAGCGCTACCGCAAAGAACACATGACGCAGAAGCAAATGGTGGCCCGCTGGGGCCCACCCCTGCATTGGTCCAAGAGATTCCACGAGGCGTTCGGATCGGATGACGACCTGATCGCACAGCAGACCTACATCAACGAACTGAGGGCGGCAGCATGAAGACAACGAAGAAACTGGCACCGAGGTTGAACCCTCAGATCGCGCCCAGGGAGCGGCGGATGGACCACAACACGGTGTCCCGTCCCAAGCGAAGGAAGCCCGGCACGTTGGCGGCCGGCCAAGTCGAGACGGTGGCGCAGTTCGAGGCCCGTGGCGGCCAGGTGCAGCGCCTTCCGGCCAGCTGGGAGCAGGCAGCATGAGTGCGCTCGAGTTCACCGCGCGAAGCCTGTTGTGTGGCGCCATGAGGCTGCCACCGGACGGCGTTACTGCCGAGTTGATGATGGATCTCTCAATCCCACAACTGGGAATCGTCCCAACCGCCGCCGCTCTCAGTGCGATCCGCACTGCCTTGGTCACGCACTGGAGGCCGATTGCCGAAGCACCGCAGGACGGCCGGCGGCTGATGCTGTGGGACTCGGTGAGCAAGCGGCCGGTGTTCGGCAGCTGGCGCGGGGACAACCCGAAGATCACGCACTACGCGGCCGAGCCGGCTGGCCCCGCGGCGGCCTGATGAACGCAACCAATAAGCCGGCGCGACCGCGCGCTGCACGAGCAAACCACCAAGGGGAAGGCGCATGCGAATGAACAATGCACGGGAACTGCTGTCCAGCCGGACGGGCCCAAAGACCATGAGTTTCGACGGCAGCGCTGGCGGCCCGACTACCCAGGAGATCGTGGCTGCACTGGCGTATGTGCCGCACGGGCTGGGGCATGAGCTGCTGCAGGCAATGTGGTGGCCCGAGAGTGGTCAGCGCCGGCGCGAACAGCTGCGCCAAGCCGTCATCGCTTTGGTAGCACCGGAGTTCACCCGCCAGATGCACGAACTGGCCGACGCTCGCACGCACTTCGGCATCGCCAAGGCCAGCATGGGCTGGTGCGGCGGGACGGTCACCGATGCACAGCGACGCGAGCTGCGCCGAGCAGAGAAGGCGCTGGATGATGCGCGCGCTGCGGCATGGCCTAACAACACGATGGAGCAGCTTGGGGTTCTGGCTGGGGCGGTGATCGCGGAGATGGTCGGCGCATGCGAGTGCGATCGATGCGGCGGCAGAAAGGTTGTTCCAGATCCGTCGGGCACAGGTGTAGTGAACTGCGGGGATTGCGGCGGAAGTGGCTGCGAGCCTCTGAGTGGCCGAAAGCGCGCCGGCGCCATCGGTGCGGATTGGTCGGCCTACAGCCGGTTCTGGCGGCCGGTCTATGAGTGGATGCTTGCAAACTTCCGCGCGGCCGAGGCGCGCGCTGCACGGCAGTTCAGCAAGGCGCTCACGATGACGGCGTAACGATGACTTCCTAGGTCATCGAAATACGCGGCAATCTTGCCACCATCCAATCGCAAGCCCCGGCCCAGCCGGGGCTTTTTCTTTGCCCGCGTCCCAGCCGGACAAACTCTCGTGCCCAGCCGGCGCTAGGGGCGGGCACCCATCAACCGGGAGGGGCTTATGCCGAACCGGACAAGTCACGGGGCCACCATGAAGGACGAGATCATCAGCACTGCGGCCGGTGCCGTGGCCAAAGCCGCACCGCCGGTAACCGTCGCCGGCGCCGTCGCTGCGGGCGCGGATCTAGACCGCGTGGTGGTGGTGTTGACCATCGTCTATCTCGTTGGCCAGATCGCTTACCTCGGGTGGCGCTGGGTCCGCGAGTGGCGGCAGAGGGCGCAGGCATGAAGGCGAAAATCATCGGCGGAACTGCCGCAGCCGTTATTGCCCTGTCCGCCGCTGTGCTGGTCAAGCCGCGCGAGGGCTATGCACCGACGCCCTACATCGACATGGTCGGTGTTGCGACGTACTGCTACGGCGATACGGACAAGCCGGACCAGGCGTACTACACCGAGGCGGAGTGTGCTGCGCGGCTCAACAGCCGCCTGGGCGAGTACCTCAGCGGCATACAAGCCTGCATCCATGTCCCGCTGGAACAGCACGAGTGGGCAGCACTGCTGAGCTGGTCCTACAACGTGGGGACCACCGCAGCCTGTGGCTCTTCGCTGGTGCGCAAGATCAACAGCGGGCGACCGGCCTCAGCCTGGTGCACAGAGCTGGACCGGTGGGTCTATGCAGGTGGGAAGCGCGTGCAGGGCCTGGTGGACCGTCGAGCGGCTGAGCGTCGGATGTGCGAGGGGCGGTCGTGAATCGCATCGTCATCGCCATCGTCGCATTCGTCGTTTGGTCCGCAGCCATGTTCGGCGCTGGCTGGTCATGGCGCGGTGACCGATCTGAGGGTGTAGCCGCCCAGCAACGCGCGGCCGGCGCTGAGGCAATCGCCGACCAGGTGAATAAGACTCGCGCCACCGAGCAGAGCAAAGCCCTGCAGCTGGCCGACATTGGAGCCAAGCATGAAGAAGACCGGACTGCGGCCGAGGCCGTCCCTGCTGCTGTTGTGGCTGGCCTGCGCAGCGGCAATCTCCGCCTGCGCGACGACCTCGCCACCTGCCACACCGCTCGCCTGTCCGAAGCTGCCGCCGGCGCCGTCGAACGTGATGCGCGCGCCGAACTACGTCCAGAGGTTGTCGGAGCTGCTGTTCGAATCGTCACCGACGCCGAAGACCATGTCCGAGCCTGCCAAGCGGTGATCGCTGCTGACCGGCAGCCGGTGACGCAATGAACGGCCGGATGCTGGCGCTGGGCCGGTTGAAGGCCGGCGAGATGAACAAGACCGAGGCGGCGTATGCCTCGCGGCTGACCGCGTTGCAGGCTGCCGGCGAAATCCAATGGCACCGCTTCGAGGGCCTGAAGCTACGTCTGGCGGACAACACGTTCTACACCCCGGACTTTGCGGTCATGGCAGCCGACGGCGTCATGGAGTGCCACGAGGTGAAGGGCCATTGGCAGGACGATGCAAGGGCCAAGATCAAGATCGCCGCGTCAATGTATCCGTTCCGCTTCATCGCGGTGAAGGTCAAGGCCAAGCGGGACGGCGGCGGCTGGGCAGTGGAGGAGTTCTGATGGCTGGAGCAGTGACGGCTACCGTCCGCATGCGCTGGTGGCTGCGGTGCTACTTGGCCGCGGTGGTGTGGTTTGCCAGGACGACGGGCATGGAACCGGACTGGGATCGGGTCGAGCGGTGGATACGCCGCGGCTTGGTACTTCGAACAACGAGGGTTGCTGATGGACGTTGCACGGATTGAAGCGATGGCGGCAGAACTGGCCGCCGAGCAAGCTGCGCGCGCAGCCGCCGACGCCGCCTTGGCCGCGCGCATCGATGGCAGCACAGACGCTCGCATTGACCGTCTGGTCGGGGTCATCGAGCAGCAGGGCGAGCAGATCGCGGAGCTGTCGGCGCATGTCGGCATGCTGGTCCAAGCTGTCGCGCAGCTGTTGGGGGAGGAGGCTGGCACACCGGTTCCGGACGAAGGTGCCGAGCCTGCGCGCGTGGACTTGGACGGGAACCCGTACTGATGCCTGTCAGGCCACCGCAGCACCGAGCGGCAGGTTGGCGTCCCTACAAAGAAACCAGCGCCCAGGTGCGCAAGAGGCAGGCCCGCCGCGCGCTGCCAACGAACTCAGCGCTCTGGAGGCGGATCCGAGCGGTGGTGCTGGCCCGTGAGCCGCTGTGCAGGTGCTGCGCGGAGCAGGGAAGGGTGCGGGCAGCCACTGAGGTCGACCACATCGACGGGGACGATGCCAACAACGCCGACAGCAACCTGCAGCCCCTGTGCCGGCCGTGCCACAGCACGAAAACAGCTCTGGAGAACGGCGGATTCGGCCGAGGAGCGCGGGATTGATTGTTCCACGAGCGTGGAACGTGCACAATCACGCAAATTAACGAAATATTAACATTTGAACGGGGGGAGGGTCAAAGTTCGGCGCCCTCTCGCGACGATACGCGCGCCCCCCTTTCTTCGCGCGTCCACAGAATTTGAATTTCAGATTTGGAGCTGACCGGCGATGGCCAGGCACAAGCAGCCCGCCGAGCTGGCCAAGCTCAAGGGGGCGGATAAGCGCAACCCACAGCGCTACAAGACCGAGGCGCCAAAGACGGGGAAGGCGCTGGGCAAGGTGCCCGGCCATCTGCCCGAAGAGGTCTCAGTGGTCTGGAAAGAGCTGGAGAACTGCGCCCTGCCGGGCGTCCTCACCAGCGCCGACCGTTTCATCATGGAAGTGGCGTCATCGCTGCTTTCCGAGTTCCGCGCCAATCGCGGCGAGTTCGTCGCGGCCAAGTACTCCCACCTGATCGGCTGCCTGGCGCGCTTGGGCCTGACCCCGGCGGACCGTCAGAAGCTGGGGACCGAGAAGACCCCGGAGGGCAACCCATTCGACGAGTTCTGATCCATGACCCCCACCGAATCAGCCAAGGCCTACGCCAAGGGCGTGACGGCGGGAAAGATCATTGCCAACGAGTTCATCCGGTTGGCCTGCCAGCGGTTCCTCGATGACCTGAAGCGAAAGGGGGCCGACTGGCCCTACAAGTACGACGCCGAGAAGGCAGACCGTGCGGTGCGCTTCATGGAGAAGATGCCGCACACCAAGGGAAAGTGGGCGGCGCAGAAACGGCTGCTGGTGCTTGAGCCCTGGCAGCGCTTCATTGAGTGCAATTTGTTCGGCTGGGTCCACAAGAAGACGGGGCATCGGCGCTTCCGACGTGCCTACGAGGAGATCCCGCGCAAAAACGGCAAGTCGCTTCGCCTGGCTGCCCGTGGCCTTTACTTGTTCTGCGCAGACGGCGAGGCAGGGGCCGAGGTCTACTCAGGCGCCACCAGCGAGAAACAGGCCTTCGAGGTGTTTCGGCCGGCCTGGCAGATGGTCCAGAAACTGCCGGCGCTACGCTCGCGCTTCGGCATTGAGCAGGCTGGCAACCCGAAGAACCCCGGCCCGCTCTTCGTCATGGAGGACATGTCGAAGTTCGAGACGATGATCGGCAAGCCGGGCGACGGTTCGAGCCCGCATGCTGCGCTCGTGGACGAGTACCACGAGCACGACGACGACCACATGGTCGATGCGATGGAAACGGGCATGGGCGCGCGCGAGCAGCCCCTGCTGTCGATCATCACCACAGCCGGCACCAATCTATCCGGCCCTTGCTTCGAAATGCGGGGCGATGCGATACGCATCCTGCGCGGCGAGGTCACCGACGAAACGGTTTTCGCCGCGATCTACTGCATCGATGAGGGCGACCGTTGGGACGACCCGGCGAGCCTGCGCAAAGCTAACCCCAACTACGGCGTGTCTGTGTTCGAGCAGTTCCTGCTCGATCAGCTGGCCAAGGCAAAGCGGTCAGCGAGCAAGCAGAGCGCTTTCCGCACCAAGCACTTGAACGACTGGGTGGGGGCCAAGCTCGCGTGGATGAACATGCTGGCGTGGCAGCGGCAGAAGCGGGCGTTTGAGATTGACGACTTCGCCGGGTGCCCGTGCTGGGTCGGCGTTGACCTGGCTTCGAAGCTGGACGTGGCCGCGGTCGTGATGCTGTTCGAGAAGGACGACAGCTACTACGTCATCCCAAGGTTCTACGTGCCGGAGTCGGCCGTGGAGGATAACGAGAAGTACCAGCATTTCCTGCTGGACGAGCTGATCGTGTCCACCCCCGGCAACATGACCGATTACGCCTTCATCGAAGAAGAGCTGAAGGAGCTTGCCGCGCGGGGCATCGACGTTCGGGATATCGCGTTCGATCCGGCCCAGGCGGCGTACCTCATGACGAGGCTGGAGCAGGAAAGCCTGCCGGTGGTCGAGATGGCACAGTCCGTGCGCAATCTGTCAGAGCCGATGAAGGAAGTGGAAGCGCTGATCCTCTCACGTCGCTTGTGGCACGACGGCAACGCGGCGATGACATGGATGATGGGCAACGTGGTTGCGCGCCTGGACGCGAAGGAGCACGTCTACCCGCGCAAGGAAAAGATGGAGAGCAAGATCGACGGCGCGGTGGCGCTAATCATGGCCATGGGCCGCGCCATGCAGGCGCGGGACACCGGCACAACCCAACAAGGCTTCGTGGTGATCGACTGATGTTCGGACTATTCGAGAAGAACCGGCGGGCTGATGCCCGCGACCGTATCGAGCCGACGATCAGCAACCTGGTCGACGGCGAGGTGATCCAATCCTCCAGCCCGGCAATGTTCGAGGTGTTCGGGAACCCGACGACCGCCTCTGGAGCGGTGGTCAGCCCGGAATCTGCGATGCGGGTCTCTGCGGTGTTCGCCGCCGTTTCGTTGCTGGCAGGTGCGATAGCGCAGCTACCGCTGCCTGTCTTCGAGCGGGTGGATGGGCACCGCAAGCGGGCTGAGCACGACTACTGGTGGCTGCTGAACGAACAGTTCTCCTCCGGTTGGTCAAGCGCCACCGGCTGGGAGTTCATCGTCGGCCAAATGCTGCTGCGCGGTGATGGCGTCGCGTATATGACGCGCAACCGCGCCGGCGTGGCGACGGGGTTGATTCCCTGGCCCCGCGACAGAGTGATGATTCTCAAGCAGGACAAGACCAGCCCACGTGAACCGACGCGCCTGCAGTACACGTTCCACGACGTGGACGGGTACTTCACCGTTGACCAGGACGACGTGCTCCATTTCCCCGGCTTCGGATTCAACGGCGTGCACGGGATGTCGGTGATCCAGTGGGGTGCTCGGAACGGCATCGGCATTGCCATCCAAGGGGATGAGCATGCCGGCAAGTTCTTCAGCGAGGGCGGTAAACCGGAGGTGGCCATCACAGCGACCAACAAAATGAACCAGGCGATGCAGGATGACTTCCGCGATGCCTGGGTCAAGAAGTACGGAGGCACGCAGGGCAACCGCCGCATACCTCTGATCCTGACGGAAGGGCTCGATATCAAGGAGCTGACCATGTCCGCCGTCGACCAGCAGCTGCTGGAGTCCCGGCAATGGCAGGTCATCGACGTGGCTCGCGCATTCGGTGTTCCGCCTCACATGATCGGCGAGACGACCAAGTCCACCAGCTGGGGCAGCGGCATCGAGAGCATGGGCATCGGCTTCGTGAAGTACACGCTGGGTCCGCACCTGAAACGGATCAAGGACGAGCTGAACCGCAAGCTGTTCCGCACGCCGCGCTACTTCGTTGAGCACAACGTTGACATGTTCATGGCCGGTGACTCGAAAACGCAGGCTGAGTACTTCAGCAAGGCGCTGGGCGGCCCCGGAACGACAGGCTGGATGGTCGTGAACGAAGTCCGCCGCCTCAAGAACCTGCCTCCCATCGAGGGTGGCGACGAGCTTTACAAACCGAAAGATCCCGCGCCACCGGCGAAGCCCAGCGGCGACGACCCTGAAAGGAACCCTGACGATGCCGATTCCTAAGCTGCTGCAGCTGGCCAAGAACAATGCAGGCCAGTCCCGGCCGATCCGCGCCGAGGCGGACGGCAAAGAGGCAACCATCTACCTGCACGGCGTTATCGGTGGGTGGTGGGGCGACATTGACGAAACGATGTTCGCCCAGGCCATGGCGGGCATTGACGCGGACGTGATCCACCTGCGCATTGACTCGCCCGGCGGCGACGTGTTCGCGGCACGTTCGATGATGACCGCCATTGCCCAGCACAAGGCAACGGTTATTGCCCACATCGATGGCTTGGCCGCCTCGGCTATGACGGGGGTTTGCATGGCATGCGACAAGGTCGAGATCAGCCAAGGCGCCGGGTTCATGATCCACAACGCGTGGACAATCACAGTCGGCAACAAGGCAGACATGACCAAGACTGGCGAGCTGCTGGCCAAGATCGATGCCGGCCTGGCTGGTGACTACACCCGCCGCACCGGCAAGGATCAGGCGCAGATCGTCCAGTGGATGGACGAAGAGACCTGGTTCACGGCTGACGAGGCCAAGGAACACGGCTTCGCAGACGAGGTGGTGGAGATCGTGGGCAAGAAGAAGGCATCCAACACCTGGGATCTTTCCGCCTACGACAACGCTCCGGCCGCGCTGGCCAATCGCAAGACCGAACCCGACGACGGCGCAGCCGCCGCGGCCCACAAAGCCAACCTGTCGCGCCGTCTGGCGCTGCTGGAACGCTCCGCTGCGTAAGCGACTCCCGCCCGCAGTTACTCCGACCGCCGAAAGGCGGTTTTTTTTCGACCAGAGGAAATAGCTAATGCCCTTCAACATTCAGGCCGAGCGGGAGCGCCGTACCGCGCTGGCAAAGGAAACCCGCAACCTGCTGGACACCAGCACCGGTGACGGCAACAAGTGGACCCCGGAAAACCAGAAGAAGTACGACGAGAACGTCGGCGAGATCGAGCGAATCGATGCGGCTATCGAGCGCCACCAGAAGGTCATGGACCTGACGGCCGACGAGGCACTGCGCGAACAGGGCGTGCGCGAGCACTCCACCTCGGCGACCCGTGGTGGCCGGGAGCTGTCCAACGAAATGCGGCTGTTCGACCGCTGGGCACGCGGTGGTGACGGCGCCCTGAACGCAGAGGACTGGAAGCAGGTCAACGCGGCAATGTCGGGCAACCCGGCCGTCAACCCGGAACAGGGCGGCTACACCGTGCCGACCACGCTGGCCGAGCAGATCCTGGAATCGCTCAAGGCCTACGGCGGCATGCGCCAGGTGGCCGACGTGTTCAGCACCGCCGGCGGCGAGCCGATGCAGTACCCGACCAGCGACGGCACCTCGGAAGAGGGCGAGCTGGTGGCCGAGAATCAGTCGGCGACCGACCAGGATGTGGCTTTCGGCACCAAGGGCCTGCAGGTCTACAAGTACAGCTCCAAGGTGGTGACCGTGCCGTGGGAGCTGCTGCAGGACAGCACCGCCGATATTGCCGGCTTCATCGAAAAGCGGCTGCAGACCCGCCTGGGCCGCATCACCAATCGCAACTACACCGTCGGCAGCGGCGTCGGTCAGCCGATGGGTGCTTTCACTGCGGCCTCGGTTGGCAAGATCGGTTCCGCGTCGGCTCTCCCGATCATCACCTATGACGACCTGGTGGATCTGGAGCACAGCGTCGACCCGGCCTATCGCGCGCTGGCGAAGTGGATGTTCCACGACGACATGCTCAAGCTGATTCGCAAGGTGAAGGACGACCAGGGCCGGCCGATCTTCGTACCGGGCTACGAGCAGGGCAACCCGGGCGGTGCGCCGGATCGCCTGCTCAACCGCGATATCCAGATCAACCAGCACGCGCCGGCGCCGGCAGCCGGGGCAACTTCCATCGCGTTCGGCGACTTCAGCTACTACAAGATCCGCGACGTGATGGCGGTGACCCTGTTCCGCTTCAACGACTCGGCCTACGTCAAGAAGGGACAGGTGGGCTTCATGGCGTGGATGCGCTCCGGCGGCAACCTGGTTGATGTGGGTGGAGCGCTGAAGACCTTCAAGCACGGCGCCGCGGCCTAAACGCCCGGACCACGAACGGAGGGGCGCCCCGCGTGGGGCGTCCCTCGGAGACGATCATGGCAAAGCAGAAGAACAGCGCAACGCGGGTTGCGCCAGTTGTCGGGGCCGAGGCTGGCGCGCCCGTCACGGCCCCGGTAGTCGTTGATGCTGGCGCGGCCACCGGTGAGAAGCCCGAAGAACTGACCGGCGATGCTGAACTGCCGGTTGCCGGGGTCGCCGAGGTGGTCACCGGTGAGCCCGGCCAGGTGGCCGACGGCGTAGATGAAGACGGCGCGGCGGTCACAGTACCGGCAGTCGTTGATGCCGGTGCGGCTACCGGTGAAGAAACCGCAGAACTGACCGGCGATGCTGAACTGCCGATTGTCGGCGGCGCCGAGGTGGTCGCCCGTGAGCCCGGACAGATTGCCGACGGCGTGGGCGAAGACAACGGCGCGGCCGAAGCAGAGAGCGCCGCGTCGCCGCCGCACCAGCCGCCGCAGCCATCGGAGCGTGAGACAGTGCCGGCTCTGGTGCTCAGCGACAACCACTTGGGCAAGGTCGGCCAGGTAATCCAAGTCGATGCGGCCCACGCCGAGGCGCTGCGCCTGGGCGGGCTGATCGACACCCATCCCAACGCGATCAAGGCGGCAACGCCGGAGGAGTAGCCCATGCTGCGCACGGTGAGCCCGGCGACCGAGGAGCCTGTGTCGCTGAGTGAAGCGAAGGCGCATCTTGTCGTGATCCATGACGCCGACGACGCCCTGATCGGGGCGTTCATTGCCGCTGCTCGCGAGTCCGTGGAGCGCAATACCGGCTATGCGTTGGTGGAGGCTTCCTACGAATGGACGCCAGTGGGACAGCGGCAATCGCCTCTCCCCATTGAGCCGGCGACGGTGACGAGCGCTGCCGGCGAGTATCCGGTTCTCTTCACCACCACCCCCGGACCAATGCCAGGGCCGTTGCGGGCCGCGATCTTGCTGACGCTTGGCGACCTCTACGCCAATCGCGAAGGATTGGTGGTGGGTGCGACCTGTGTCGAGAATCCAACCGTGGATCGCCTGATGTTCCCATACCGTCGGGTGCTGCCATGAGGCGGGCAGGAAAGTATCGCCATCGCATTGCCTTGCAGATTCAAGAACCCGCGCGGGATCCGCTTGGAGGCGATGAGTTGGAATGGGTGGGCTGGCAGGCAGACGTGCCGGCCGAGGTGGTCCCGCTTTCAGGGCGTGAATTCGTTGCTGCATCGGCTGAGCACGGCCAAGTCACAGCGCGCATGGAAATTCCGTATCTGCCTGGTGTTCTGAACACAATGCGCGCGGTGTTTGACGGCCAGCACTACGCGATCCGCGCCGTCCTGCCTGATCCCACGGCGCGGGGGCATATCACCTTGATGGTAGACGCGGGGCTCTCCGATGGCTGAGCAGATCGAGGTCCATGGCCTTGACGGGCTCTTGTCGTCGCTGAAAGCGCTGCCGGTTGAGCTGCAGGGAAAGCCTCTGCAGACCGCGCTGCGTCGGGGCGGCAATCTGATTCGCGATGCGGCCCGCGCTCGTGTGCCGCGTGCCAGCGGCTTCTTGGCCACGCAGATCGTGGTGCGCAGGGCCAATGCGCGCAATCGGAACAAGGCCGGCGTTGGGCCGGGTGGCGAGTATTTCACCGTTGGCGTCAAAACTGGCAAACGCGCCAAGTATGCAAACACCAAGAGGAACCGTCGGCAGCGCCGGGTTGGCAAGGTCTACGTGCAGGCAGGCTGGGCCAGCTACTGGCGGTATCTGGAATTTGGCACGAAGAAGATGGCGGCAAAGCCGTTCCTGACGCCAGCCGCCGAGGCAAACGGGCCCCAGGCGGCGCAGCTGATTGTGGACCAGACCCGCGCGTCTATCGACCGGGTAATGAAGGCAAGGGGGTGGAAATGATGGTGCCGCTTATCCAGCAGCTGCTGCAGGGCGACGAGGCCGTGCGGAGTCTGTTTGGTGATCCCGTCCGTGTTTTCCCCTCTACGGCGCCGCAGGACACCGCATTGCCTTACGCCACGTGGGATGTTGTGGGCGGCTCACCAACCAATCTGCTTTCCGAGCGACCGCCCGCCGATGGCTGGCGCGTCCGGTTGACGGTGTGGGGGAAATCGACGTCCAAAGCCAACGCTGCTGCGGTGGCAGTTCGCGACGCTGTGGAGACAGTCGGAAGCATCGAGTCTTACAACCCTCCACCCGATGACGACGATACAGGGGCGTTTGGCATCTCCTTCGACGCTCGACTGCTGCAGCTTCGCTGACCAACTCAACGGCAATCCATCGGCCCCGCAAGGGGCTTTTTTCATACCCGGCGACGGGCACAACGCAAGGAAAACCCTATGGGACAGGTACTGAAGTCCAAGCACACCCAGCTGTTCATCGCCATCGGCGCGGCGGAGGTCATCAAGGTGACCCGTGTCCGTTCGGTCGGCTTCCCTGACGGCCAGGCCTCGGAAATCGATATCTCGGACTTCGATGACGACTGGGATCAGTTCGTCGCTGGCCGCAAGGCGACCGGCAGCACGAGCATCGAGGTGATCTATGACTCGGTCGATTCCGAGGCGCTGGAGGAACTGCACCGCACTGGCGCGGTGGTCAACTTCCTGGTCACCGCGCCGGCCAGCGAAACGGCGGGCGCGGATAAGCCTGCGGCGGTAAATGGCGTCATCACCCCGCCGACGGCGGTTGTGTCGAAGCAGTTCAATGGCTTCGTGCAGAACTTCGCGGTGACGGTGGCCGACAACGATGTGTGGAAGGCCACGATGACCATCCGTGGCTCCGGCGCAGTCGAAACGCACCGCCCGACGCCCTGACGGCAACAACGGCGCTGTCTCTTTCGGCCCACTTCGGTGGACCTTCTCTTTGGCAGGGCGCGCGGATCCTCCGCGTGTTAGCCGTGCGCGGCCCGCGCGCCCTGTCGCCATTCAAGGAAACGGCCAATGAGCAAGACCAACGACAGCAGCGAAACCCTGGCAGGAACGGTGAGCATCCTTCAGGCGTTCACCAGCGCCGGCATGTTCGCCGCAAAGGACGTGCAGCCGGACACCATCGAACTGCCGGACGGCACCAAGGCGGAGTTCTTCGTGCGCGCGCTGCCGGATACCGAGTTCCGCCAGCTGTGGAGCACCGCCGACCGTGCCAAGCTGATCGCGGCCACGATCTGCGATGAGAGCGGCAAGCGTGTACTCACTGAAAAGCAGGCCGGCGAGCTGAAGCCGAAGGTGGCGGCAAGTCTGCAGACGATTGCGCTCAAGCACGCAGGCTTCGGCAGTGACGCTGACGCCCTGCGGGAAGAAGCGGGAAACGGCTAAGGCAGCACGGCGAGGATTGGTTCTGGCATGTCCTCGCCGGCCATCTGCATCGCACGGTGGCGGAGCTGCGATCCACCATGTCGCGCCGGGAGTTCCTGTGGTGGTGGGAGTTCCACAAGCGCAACCCCATCGACCCAGTCAGCATCCACCAGAAGCCTGCGGCATTCATCGCGTACATCACAGCTGCACACAGCCAAGGCGGAACTAAGCGCGGCATGCAGCATTTCCTAGACGCCCTGGTGCCTCGCTCTGACGACGACGAGGCGCAGGACTGGTTCGATTCCCTTGGATGACCCATGGCTGACACCTTCGGGCGCTTCGCAGCGCTCCCCATTGGTCCCCTGCTCGCAGCTCGCGACGGAGGGCTTACTCTCGCAACTACCGCAGCCGCCGACGCGCGCAGGTGCGCGCGGTCCGACTTCGCGCTCACGAGCGGAACCGTGGGCGTCGAGTTCGCCGCGTGGGGTGATGACGATCTGGCGGCAGTAGTCGGTTTTGTGAACGATGCCGCGCCGCTCAACGAGTCGTTAGGCTCCAACGGTGCCGGTATCGGGTGGGAGCTGGCGACCGGTCGGCTAGTGCAAGGGATCGGCGCAATTGCCACTGGCCTGCCGACGGTGGCCAAGGGCGATATTGTCGGGCTACGTGTGGTGTTTGGTGGCCCGTCTCGCCTGCAGCTCTACCTAAATGGGGCGATGGTTCATCAGCGGGATTTGCTGCTGGCGGGGCCGCTCTACTTTGCGGCGTCTCTCGCGGCCACGAAAGCGGGTGGCCTGTGCCTGGCGGTCAACGCCGGGCAGTGGGGGGCGCGCAGTGATGCAGCGATTGCCGGGTGGCGGCTGGATCAGGCACAAGCCGCTGCCACTCGCCTGGCCGATGCCGACTGGCTTTCGGCACCGGGCGATAGCCCCGCAAATGCCCGCTACGAAGGGTTGGTGGCCGAGGGCGTGAACCTGGTGCAGGAATTGAGTTTCTGGCCGTGGGGAGGTGACCCCGTATCGCAAACGGCAGCTGCTGAGTGCGTGGTGGCTGATGCCGACGGCATGCTTGACGGTCTCGCGCTCTCGGGCGGCTCGGGTGCCTCGGTACAGATCCTGCTGGTTGATGAAACCGCCATGCTCGCCGACGCGGCGCCGGTGTTCCGTTGCGCAATCGATCAGATCGAGATCAACGACGACGGCAGCAAGACCCTCCATCTGCGGGACGCGCACGACTATCTGGCCCAGCCCATCAACCGCGGCGTCTTCCTGCCCAATGTCGCGTCACTGGCATGGAAGCCGCAGCCGGTCGTGATCGGCGCCGTGGCGAGCGTGCCGGCCGCCGGCGGCAATTCGGATGCCACCTCCATGTTCCTGGCCGATGGCCCGGTCTACGTCGATGCGGTTATGGATCGCGGCGACCTGATGGAACCGGGGACGTTTGAAGTTGCGCCGGATCACCAGCAACTGCTGATGAAGTCTCCACCGGTGACGCCTGTGGTGGTGGACCTGTCCAGCGTGGGGGCCGGAATGGCGCCCGCAACGCTGTCTGCAGCCGTCGCCGAGATCATGGGGCGGTTGGGCATGGGGGCATGGTCAGCGGTCGACTGCGCAGCCATCGACGCCGCTACCGGCTATGCGGGGGTCGGGTACTACGCAGGGACCTCGATTACCGGCCGCGATGCACTCAACGCGATCTTGCCCAGCTATGGAGCCGGGTGCTACCAGGATGCCACGGGCGTGCTGCGCTTCGTTCGAGTAGTGGCGCCCGAGAGCTACGAGGGCCTGCCGGCGTTCGAGCTGACCGACGACGATTTGGCCAGCGACCTGGTGGGCGTAACTGACGAAGCTCCCAATCTGACCCGCCGCATGGCCTACAGGCCGAATGCCCAGGCCTTGGGTGCGTCGGACCTGGTCACCGACGTGGTCGACGTTCCGCAGGCGCGGCGTGACGAACTGACCGCCTTGTATCGCGGCCAGGTGTTCGCGGCTGGGCCGCTGGACGCTCACTACCGCCGGGCCGAGGCAGCAGATCCGGTGATCTCGCTGTTCTGGCGGGCCGCCGACGCGCAGGCCGAAATCGACCGGGTTGTGGCGATCTACCAGCGGCAGCGCTTCTTCTACCAGGTCACCGTCCGCGGCGATCAGCAGCTTGCGCCGCTGCCCGGGCAGATTGGCCGGCTGTCCTACGGCCGTTACGGCCTGGCCGACGGGAAACCGGTGATGGTGCGCCGAGTCGAGCGAAACCCAGCCACGGGTGATGTGGTGCTGACCTTGTGGGGATGAGAACGTGCTTATCGGATTTGGAATGCCGGCTGCGGTGACCGTGGCGCTGGCTGGCGGGACATGGCTCAGCAGCGATCAGGGCTCGGCTCTTTTTGACGGCAAGCCTGGTCGCGCCAGTCGGATCCGCAGGACGGGGCCGCTGTCGGTCACTGTCACGCTTGCTCAGGCTGTCGTACCTGGGATCGTGGCAGTGCTGGGTCTGAATGTCCCTCCTGGCATTGAGGTTCGTGCTGCAGGCGCAGTGGGCACAACCACGCGGCTCCCTGACGGCACCGTGTGCGCGTGGCTATTTCCACAGGCGCAGGTGCCGCTTGCGACCGTGTCGGTGGAGATCGACACCAACGTGACCAACGTCGATATCGGCGAGATTGCGATCTTCCAGGCTGTCGACGTAGGTATCAGCGACGGATGGGGAGTTGCACCAATCGACACGAGCGCTCACACGCGAACGAAGGGGGGGCAGGTCAACACCGTTCCCGGCGTGGTGTACCGCCGCCTGACCTGCACCTTCTCGGGTCGGGCAACCGACGTTGTTCGTGGCGGCGGGCTGGCCGGTGTCGATTGGGAGACCGTCGCTGCGGCGCTGGCTGGGCGACGCCGTTCCTGCGTGGTCCCTCAGTACAGGGACATGGCAACAAAGGAACTGGACCCCAGGTTGGCGGCGCGATCCGCGCTGTATGGCTACCCGACTCAGCTGCCGAGCGCGGAGAACATCAGCCGGCAGTACTTCACGGGATACATGGAGTTCGAAGAGGTGCCCGCCTGACCGCACGCCTCCAATAGTGGCATCATCCAGGGACAATCAAAGCAGAGGGGGAACGATGTATATCCTGCTGGCCGTTCTTGGACTCCTGGCCGCGTTGGCCGGAGCATTGATGCTCACCAAGGCAACCATGGGTGTCGGCGTAATCGCGTTCGGCATTTTCTTGGTCGCGCTGGCTCGCGTCATTCAGGCTGAGCGCCATCAATCGCAGATCATGGGTAGATAGGCCGGAGTCACCGGCGCCCACCTAAAGCCCCGCCATGAGCGGGGCTTCTTCGTTTCTGGAGCCGCAATGTCTCTTTACACACTCACCGTCGATCTGTTGATGAAGACCGGTTCCTTTGTAAAGGACGCCGGTCAAGCCGCTCGGCAGTTCGAGCAATCGATGAACCGCATGCAGGCTATTGCCAAGAAGGCTGGCACAGCGATTGGTTTGGCTCTCTCGGCAGGCATCACGAGCACAAGCGCTGCGGCAGTGGCGTGGACACGTGAAGTGGCTGAACTTGGAGTTCAGTACGAGCGCTTGGCATCGCTCTCGGGCAGTAGTTCAGAGACCTTCCAGCGCATGGCTGCTGGTGCCAATGTGGTCGGAATCAGTCATGAGAAGTTGGCAGACATTTTCAAAGATGTGCAGGACAAGATCGGCGACTACGTTCAGACGGGCGGCGGTGCGATGGCCGACTTCTTCGAAAACATTGCCAAGCGCACGGGGGTAACGGCCGAGCAGTTCCGAACGCTCTCCGGTCCCGATGCCCTCGGATTGTTCTTCAATAGCCTGGAGCGTGCGAACCTTTCGCAATCGGAAATGGTCACCTACATGGAGGCCATCGCCAGTGACTCTGCTCACCTGATTCCCCTTCTGCGGAACAGCAGTGCGGGGTTCAAGCAGTGGGGCGATGCCGCCGCAGCAGCGGGGGCGATTATTGATGGCAATACGTCGAAAGCTACAGTTCGCCTCCGCGAGATCACGCAGGAAGCGGACCTTGCGATGAAGGGGCTTAAGGTTAGTGTCGCGGAAGAGCTTCTGCCCGAGCTGAACAACTTGACAGAATTCATGGCTTCGCAGCAGACGCGGAATGCTTTCGCGAGCGTCACCCGCTGGGTCGCAGAGCTTACGGGCGAGATGGCAAGCGGTGCAGTTCAGATCGTGAATTTGATTGGTCGCATGGCGGAGCTTCACGCTCTGGAGGGTGCCGCTCCAGGCGCTCTCAGTAGCGCCACAGAAGATGCACTCAATGAACAGATGGGCGACCTTGGCGCAAGGCGCCGGCTGTTGCTCGCGGTGGAGGCTCCATCTCCCCAGCGCGACAAGGAAGCTGAGCGGCTCCTGGCAGAGCGCCTTCGCATCCAGCGCGAGTTGACGCGTCGATATGGGCCGCAAGTCACCTTGATTGACAACGGGCAGATGCTGCCGGAGTCCGCCCTCAAGTCGAATTCCGTTGGCTACAAGCCTACGGGAAACATTGGGAAGTCTGCTCGGGAAAAGTCGGACAACGAGGCAAAGCATCGCGCCGAGGAGATCGCGCGCTACAGGCAGCAAGCACAAGAAGCCGCCGGCGCCATGGAGGGGCCGCTGGCCGAGGCCATGGCCAAACACCTTGGCAACATGGCTGAGTACAACGATCTGCTGGCCAAGGGCAACATTGCGCAGGCCGACGCCAACGTGCTCATGGGCCAGAGCGCCATGGAGTACGCCAAGGTTGCGGCGGAAGTGGAGAAGGCCATGGCTGGGCCTGAGCAGTTGCTGGCAACCTTCGATACCGAGCTGGTCATGCTGGGCAAGGTAGGGCGAGCCCGTGAGCTGTATCGCCGGCAGCTTGTGAACGAGAAGGACATGCGCGACGAACTGCAAAAGGCAGTCGAGGCAGCCGGTAGCAAGGAGGCACTGGCGCTGGCCAAGGGGGCAGCCAGTTACGAGGAGTACGAGCGGTCCGTGCTGGCGGCGGCGGCAGCTGCTGCGGAACTGTCTCTGCAGGTTGAGGAATCCGCAGCGCACGTCGAGGCGCTGGCCAACATAGTCGTCTCTGGCTTGGCCGACGGTGTCGATGCGTTTGCCGACTTTGCCGTGGATGGGTTGCGCAAGTTCGATGATCTGTGGGATGGCTTGAAGAACGCGGCGAAGCGCGGGCTGCGCGACATGATTGCTGAGATCGCGAAGCAGAAGCTGATTATTCCGATCCAGACGCAGATCATGAGCGGAATCAGTGGACAGGGTGGAGGCTTCAGCCTGGACAGCCTCATGGGTCTGTTTGGCGGAAACGGATCGGCCGCAGGTGGCAAGAACCTGAGCAACATCGCCGGTCTCCTGTCGAAGGGGCAGGGGTTGTTCAGCGCTGGCGCGGGTGCGGCCAGCAGCGGGATCAGTGCCGGCAGCCTCGCAGGGTTCGGCAACAACGTCGCAGCTTTTGCCGGCGGCGGCGCTTCCGCAGCGAGCGGAACCGCAGCAGCTGGTGCCGGTGCCGCATCGACGGCCGCCGCCGCGGTGCCGATCATCGGCTGGATCGTCGCCGGCATGATGAAGAATGCCGAGCTGTTCGATCAGGGCTGGGACATTGCCAACGGCGAGAGCTGGGCCGGCAAGATTGCAACGGCCGGCGCCGTTGGGCTCGCGGATAAGGGGTTCCGTGGGCTGGGCTTCAACGACAAGACGGCATCCATCCTCTCGGGTTCCAGCATCCACGCCAAGCTGTTCGGCCGCAGCGCGCCCAAGGTGACCGGGCAAGGCATCACCGGCGATTACGGGTTCGGTGGCTTCAACGGCCAGTCCTACGCCGATATCAAGGCGAAGGGCGGCCTGTTCCGCAGCGACAAGAAGTGGACGCAGTACGGGGCGCTGGATCCGGGCATTGATCGCACGTTCGACATGGCGGCTCGCCAGGTGCGTGGCGCAGCAACTGACCTGGCCAAGCAGCTGGGCGTGGATCTCTCCGGGCAACTGGCCGGGGTGAAGGTGTCGCTGGGCAAGATGCAGCTGTCCGCAGATTCCGCAGAGGCGAAGGCGCAGCTGGAGGCCTACCTGGCCGACATGACGGACCGCCTGTTTACCGAGGCAGTACGTGCGGCAGGGTTCGGCGGCCAGCTGGATGGCTACTTCGAAGCGTCGGATGTGTTCTCGGCCCTCAGTGCTTCTATTGCACTGGCGGTGGGCAGCGCCGACGAGCTGGGCCGCGCCCTCAGCGGCATGGAGGTGGAGAAAGTCAACAAGGCCGTCGACTACTTCCAGGACTTGGCCAGCGTTGCCGGCACCGACTTGGCCACCCAGGTCCAGAAGGTGACGGGGCTGCTGGGAAACTACGCCACGCTGATGGCGGACGTTTCAACGCAGCTGATGACCGGCGACCTGTCGAGCTACCAGCAGCAGGCGCTGACCATCGAGCGCACCTACCGCCAGCAGGTGAAGTCGGCCAACGACTACGCCAAGGCGCTGGGCCTGTCCGGTGCGCGCGCTGAGGACCTGGCCAAGATCGAAGCCCTGCGGGCGATGAACATGGGCAAGTTGCAGGCGCAGATCGATAAGGACAAGAAGGCCATGCAGTACGGCCTTTCGATCAGCGACCTGTCGCCGCTGACGGACCAGGAGAAGTTGGGCGAGGCGATGAAGGAGCTGCAGCGGGCGGTGGCCGGTGGCGACACCAGCGCCGCTCAGTCGGCGGCCCAGGCGGCACTGGGCTTCGGTCGAAACCTGTATGCCAGCGGCAAGGACTACAACGGACTGTATGACCAGGTAACCGGCCTGATCGACGGCATGAAGGTGGGCGACCTGGACAAGGAGGACGGCACGAGCATGGGCCAACTGGCCGATGCAATCGAAGCGCTGCCGGACAACTTCAGCCGTGCCGTGTTCGACCTGGTGGTGAACAAGGACGCGCAATCGCAGACCACCACAGCCGTGCAGCAGGGCAATGCGCTGCTCGCCGAGCAGAACCAGCTGCTGCGGGATCTGCTGGCCACCACCACACAGGGCGTTCGCACGTCCAGCAGCAGCGCGCTGCGCAACTCTCTCAACGCTGTATACGCGAGGTAATCCGCAATGCTGGCAAGGAAACTCACGCTGGTTGAAATCGGCGTGGGCGCGCTGCCGTCCCCGTCTCCGGCGGCACCGCGCTACTCGACCTGGTTCCCGGTGGCCTACCGGCCGCCGGAGGTGCCGCCGGTGGACGGGGTTGTCCCTAACCCCGTGGCCGATGGTGTGCTGATCGAATGGAACCCGGTCGACCAGGCCGGGGTGATCTACGTCATCGAGCGCGGACCGAGCCCGCAGGGGCCGTGGACGGAGATTTACCGGACCGTCGAAACCCGCTACCTCTACAGCGACGGCAGCGGCACGAAGTGGTGGTTTCGGATCACCCCGACCGTGCGCGGAAAGCCGGGCTCGGGCTCGGTGGTGGAGGCTACGCCGTCGCCGACCACGAACGACCTAATCGAGCAGCAGCAGCGGTTGGCCAAGGAAATTGCCGACCGCATCGAGGGGGACGCAATCGAGGCCGCCGCCCGGGCCGACGGGCTGGCCGATGCTGCACGCGATCTGCTGGCCGAGGCGGCGCTGCGGCAGCAGGGCGTGTCGGACGCCATGGAAGCAATCACCCAGGAGGCGCAGCACCGAGCAGACGGCGACCTCAACGAACGACTGGCGCGCGAGGCCGCCATCACGCTGGAGGCCGAAACCCGCCATAGCGACGTTGAATCGCTGTCGCGCGCGCTGTCGGAGATCGTCGCCGGCAGCGGCACGCAGTTCGATAGCCGGAAAATTTGGTACTTCGACACCACGGCCGAGGGCTGGACCGGCAATGGGTCCGATCCCACTGTGATCGACGGCTGGCTGCGGCCGGCCAATGGCACCGAGGCACCATGGGTGCAGTCGCCGCCGGCGTTGGAGATCGACGGCAGCGCCTATCGGTTCGCCAAGCTGCGCGTGAAGCGAGTGGGCACGCCGGTGTGGAACGGCTACCTGCAGTGGATCACGGCCGAGGACCAGAACTGGGACGTGGACAAGCGGGCGCCGATCCCCCAGCCCCTGTGGGATGACCATGGTGTGGCCACGGTCGACGTGGCGGACATTGCCTGGTGGCCGGGCGAGGTGGATGCAGTCCGCCTGCAGTTCGGCGATGAGCAGGCGGTGGCCAACTACTTCATGGTGGACTGGGTGGCCATCGGCCGGCCGACGCCGGGTGCAGGCGTGGCGCTGGTGCAGGAGGAAGCACGGGCACGGGTGGCGGGTGACGTAGCCGAGGCGAGCAAGCGGGAAACGTTGGCCGCCCAGCTGCGTGGCGACTACGAAGGGACCGACCTGTCCCAGGTCGCCACCGGCTTGTTTGCGGTAGAGCGGGACGCACGCGTCAGTGCCGATGAGGCTTCGGCAACGGCAATCGAGATCCTGCAGGCGCGCATGCCGGTGGGTGACGGGCCGCTGGCCACCGAGGCGAGTGTGACGGAAGAACGCCAAGCGCGCGCTGATGGCGATAGCGCCAACGCTGAGGCCATCGGGCGGGTGTCCGCGAGGATGCCCGCAGGAGACGGCGCTGTGGCCTCTGCGGAGGCGCTGGACGCCGTCTCAGCACGGGTCGAGGAAACGGAGGACGGTGTCCGGGCAGTCGGCGATAGAACCTCGTCGCTCGAAGCCCAGATGACGTACAAGCACGCCGGCGACCGCGACTGGAACGCGGGAGACCGGACCGTACGCGCAGGTGTCAAGACGTGGCAATCGGTAATCGCCCAAGGCGATAAGGCCACCGCCAAGCAGGTGGAATCGGTGCGCGCCGAGTTGGGCGAGTTCGAGGCCAGTGCAACCAGGTCAATCGAGGTCATCGCCACGGAGCAGGCGGCCCAAGCGGTACAGGTCCAGCACCTCGGGGTCGAGCTGGACGGCAAGGCCTCAGCCGACTACGTCGAGGAGATCAGCGCCAGGGTAGAGGTAACCGAGCAGGGCATCGAAGCGGTCACCGGCCAGCTCACGTCGGTCAAGGCCGAGGTGGACGGCAAGGCAAGCGCGCAAGTCGTTCAGGGCATGGAAGCCCGGGTGGTGCAGACCGAGGGTGGCCTGGCGCAAGTGATGGCCAAGGCGTTCCTGCACCTGATCGCTGATGCCGGCAACGGCCCGTTGGTCGGCGGCATGGAGCTGGGTAACGACGGCAATGTGGTCAGTCTGCGATTCCTGACCAGCAGCATGGAGATCGTCGCGCCTAACGGTGCTTCCGAGGGCATGGAATGGCGCAACGGCTACCTGCGCGTCTGGAAAGGGGCGGCACAGCGAATCATCGGTCCTGGCTTCGGTGCCAACGGTGACAACCTGATCGACTACTTCGGCCCCAACGTCGGCGCCGCCGCCGCATCGAAGACCAACGCCATGATGTGGATGGACGCGAACGGCAGTGCGTACTTCGGCGGCCAGTTGTCGGCCGGCATTCTGCGCAACGCGGTTCAGACCACGACCACGCAGACCATCGGTACGGAACTGGTCAACGGTCCATTCGCAACCAACGGCCGCGTGCGCACAGTGACCGTCAGTTTCACTCGGCGTCACGAGCGGGTTCAGACCACGCTGGGTTCGTCGGGCTTCGTGGCCGGAGCCGGGCAAAACACAGCACGCGTAGATATCTACCGCAAGATCGGCAACAACGCCGAATCGCTGTGGCAGGTTCTCAACGTTGGGGGCTCGGTGAACATCATGAACGAGCCGGACGGGGCGGATCGCGCCGTGTCCAACTGGGGCGGATCGTTCACCGTGAACGACACCAGCCCTAGCTCTGAAACGATGCAGTACCGGGCAGTGATCTCCGGCTTCACTGCCCAGGACGTGACCCACACATCCGGCACCTTCCAGCAGCAGACCATCACGCAAAGTCTCGCGGTGATCTCGGTCGAAAACTGAAACAGCCCATAGCGCAGGCCGACAAGTTCGGCCTGCTTTGCCGTGGGCAATTCCAACAGGAAACACACATGCCGCAGAAATTCATCGATCAAACGACCATCCAGCCAGATGGCAAGCCCGGGGACGACGCTTTCACCGCGTTTGAGATCTGCAACGACAACTTCCAAGATGCCGAGGCGCGTCTGGTGGCGTTGGAGGCCGGCGGCGGAGAGACAGGCGGGCGCCTGGACAACGAGATCGCCGCGCGCACGGCAGCAGACACCGCACTCGGTGCCCGCATTGATGACGCCAATGCCAGCATCGCGTCGGTTGATACCAAGGCCAGCAACGCAGCGACGGCAGCAGCTACGGCTGACGGGAAAGCTGTAGCTGCGCAGACTACCGCCAATGCGGCGTTGCCCAAGGCTGGTGGTACTGTTACGGGTGATCTGTACGTGCAAGGTGCGATTGTCACCGGCACTACGCCCAACGTAAACATGACCATCGCATCTGACGCAAACGTTCTTTACACCGAAGCCGTCAATCGGAACACCAACACGCGCAAGCAGTGGAACGCATACGCTTCCTCTTTCAATTTGACGGTTGGTAGTGGCGCGGTGACTTTCAACACCGCACAGTTGCTCGCGGTCAGCCCCATAGTGGGTGCTGGTCAATACAACGGCTTTACCCTCGGTCGCTGGGAAGGTAAGCCCGGCGACAACGTGGATGCCATGGAGATGCATTACTACCGCGAGGAGGACGCTAGCAGCACTTCTTGGTCTGCTTTCAACTGGCGTTTGCAGCGAAAGGTTGATGCCACTACTCAGCAAATTATTGAATTTAACCGGTTTAACCGTATCGACTTGCTGATTGGCAACACCCGATTCCAGTTCCAGCCTGGCGGAAATGCCGTCGCGCCGGGCAATTTTGTCAACGGCGGTTCTGATCCGGCTATTAAGGACGCGGCTTCACTGCGGCCGATCATCAACGCCACGGATGCACTGCTGGGATTGAACACCCGCATCGGTCGCTATCTTGAAGGTTTCGGCGACGGTGGCAAAGCAGATCGTGCGTTCGTGATGGCCGACGATGCGATGCGTGCGAATACCCCTGAAGTCATTATTGAAGATGTGATCCAAGATCAGTACGCCGGTTGGGCGACTGACCAGCTGATTGCATATTTGGTCGCTGCGCATCAGGAAGGTGTTGAACGCGAACGTCAGCTGCAGATCACGATTGATGCGATGGCGGATCGGATTGCAGTGCTGGAAGGCGGGGCGTAACCGCGGCCCTCACGCCGTCGCAACGCGGCCTGCGGCCAGATTGCGGCCATGTGCTATTCCGCCCAAATCGAAGCCGCCTACCAGAAGCTGGTCCGCATGACCGGTGCCACCGTGTCGCTGCAGGAATTTGCCGCGCTCTACGCCCATGACCCGGGCAAGAAGCGGCCCAAGACCCCGAAGGCGATGGACGACGCATTCCGGGCCGGCACCAGCGCGGCAGAGCTGGCCGTGTGGGCGGAGATCCAGCAGTGGAACCAGGCCGAGGCCGCCATTCTGGAGCAGGAGCTTTTCGCCAACCGCAAGCGGCTGGCCGATGCGGAGCGATCGCTGCAGGTCAAGGAGACGAAGAAGGCCCGGGAAGACGTGCGCATCGCTGGGAACAAGATCGAGCGCGCGATGGGCAAGCTGGCCGACCTCAAGCGCGCCGAGGGCAAGGACCGGGACAGCCGAATCTTCCCCGGGGTCTACGCACCGGTGATTGTCTCCGAAGGCGGCAAGCTGACGATCAAGCCGATGCGCTATCAGTGCCGACTGGCCGGCAAGCCGGCCAACTACGACCAGCGTTTCCCCGGCACCTACAACGCCCGCCGAGACAGCCTGGAGAAGTTCTGGGCGCCGGCCTTCGGCCACACCCACGGCTTGATGGTGGTCGATACCTTCTACGAGAACGTGGAGGGTCCGGACGGCAAGAACCAGGTGGTGCAGTTCACCCCGCGCACGCGCGAGCCGATGCTGGTGGCCTGCCTGTGGTCGCACTGGGTGGATCCGGCCGGCAAGGAGCCAGATCTGCTGTCGTTTGCCGCGATCACCGACAACCCGGAACCGGAGGTGGCCGCCGCTGGCCACGACCGGACGATCATCAACATCAAGCCCGAGCACGTCGACGCTTGGCTGAACCCTGATCCTGCCGACCTGGCGGCGCTGTACCGGATCTTTGACGACAAGCGGCACCCGTTCTACGAGCACCGGCTGGCCGCCTAGGGGGCTTCATCTACTGGCGCATTGGCGCACTGCTCGTTCGTCAGGCGCTCTGTTGTTCGGAATGGGGCGTACCCAGGATGTGGTCGCATTCGACCAGTCGCGCGTTACTGACCGCTTGGCGTCCGCCGCATTTGGCGCAAGCGAGTAGCGTACCGCCCGGTATGGATTGAAGGTTCGGGCCTGTCGAGTGGGTGACGTGCTGGCAGCTGTTACATCGCACGCTGATGGCGATGACGCTTTCGATCTTCCCCTGGTGATTGCGCATCGGGTCGATGTTGAGAACGTAGAAAAGACCTGTGTCTGGCATGGCCGTGTACCGAGGAGTCAATTGCATGCTGCGGGGTGGGGCGGGTAGATCTTGTGACGGGAGTCCGAATTCAGCAAGAGTTTGAAGCTGAAGCGTTATGGATTCTGCTCATACATCTACACCGATTTGCGGCCTCGGCTGTTAGGGTTTTGCCTCTCAGCGAGGAGGTGCGCCATGCCCATCAGGGCCATTGTGTATGCGAGCGAGGTCAGTCCGGCGATCGCGCAGGGGGGACTAGGCCAGTCTGACGGCAAGTTGGATGCGATCGTAGATGACGCATGCCGGTTCAATCGAGATGCGGGGGTGACGGGCGTTTTGCTCTTCGACGGAGAGCGGTTTCTTCAGTATCTCGAAGGGCCAGAGGATGGGCTGTCGGTAGCCTATTCCCGAGTTCTGAGTGCAAGGAGCCATTCCGCTTTGGTCGAGTTGCAGCGAGGGCGGGCGGGCTACCGGCGTCTTCCGTTCTGGCCGATGCGCTGGCTCCCTGTCGAGCGTGCGGAGCTGCGAAGCCTTGCTCATGCGGATTGGACCGGCTTCAAGCAGCGTAGCGATTCCGATGCCGCGAGCGCGACCGGGATGGACCTGCTGAGAGCGCTTGTCGAACCGTACGCAATCGCCGCTTGAGCGGCGATGCCAGCCGAATTTACGAGCGTTTGAGGTTCAAGCGCTCTTCTGCAAGAAGTCGGCGAATCTGGCCAGGCTGATAGCCTGCCGATTTGGGCATTTGGGGCAGCTAAGAATTGCGCCACCGGGGAGATCGAGAAGCCCTTCATTGGGCCGTCCGGTGAACCGGGATGAGCATTGCAGACAACGGCACACCACTTGGGTTACCTGCAGCAGCCGACCACTGTCGTCTTCTTGCCCCAGGACGTCGCTGAGGAGGAACAACCCTGTGTCGGCCATGCCATTTTTTCCTTAGCGTCCTATTGATGATGCCGCAGTCTACAGCCCCCGTTGTGCTGGAGCTTTGCGCTATGCGCCGGCTCGGTGCATTTGGGCTCGACACCCTCTATTCGCAACGGTTCAGCGTGCCGGCTCCTTCTTGTCGCAGCTTTTGCGACCGTCGGCCGTATTCTTCCGGCCATGCTTCCCTCGCACGGCTACCAAGGTTTCCGCTCAGCACCGCGCCCCTCCGGCTGGGTCCAGACCGGTGAGCGTTGGGCGCTCTGGTACAACGGCCGGGAGACAGCAAGCGTCGCTTCTGATGGCGGTCCCGGCGTGCGCCTGTGGATGGAAGGCCAGAAGTTTTGGCAGGTGAAGGAAGTGCGCGCGGCCAACGTCCGGCAGGCGAAGCGCTACGCCGAGCGCTGGTGCGCGGCCAGGCTGTATCCCGATCTGCCTCTGCGTGAGGCCGTCGCCCGGCTGACGGACAGCACCCCGATTCAGCTGCCGCCGCCATTGCCCGGCCTACCGCCGACCCGCGAGCAGCAGCAACAGGCCCGCCGATTGGCCGAGGCAGGGGTGAAGGAGTTGGAGCGGGTCAAGGAAGCGCTGCAGCCACGCAAGCCCCCAGCGATGACGAAGCCCAGGGCCAAGGATCCGAAGAAGGCATGGATACGAGCAGGGCTTGCCCAGCTGCAACAGCGATGAATCTATGGAAGCGGCTCGCCGGGTAGGTCGAGCACGTCCTCGCCGTGGCGCCATTCACCCGTCTGGCGATCAACGTGGAGGATGCGCGCGCTGCCACGCTTCGCCACCAGCACCAGGTCAATAGTTCCCTTCCACGACCGGGTTTGTTCCGGTTCGGTGCCGCGGTGGTAGATCGCGATGCGTTCGAATGTGTCTGCAACCAGCTGCCGGGCTTTGGTGCGCGCGTCATAGTCCAGAGCCTTCACCCCCGCCTGAAGGTCGGCCCAGGCCTTGGCGACAGCTGGAGTTGGTGAGGCGGCTGCGGTGGCCAGTTCGCGCTCCAGCGCCTCAACCTCGGCCTCCTGCTCGGCCAATGTTGCCTCCAACTCTCTCGCCCGGCGCTTGAATGCCGCCGGAGCCTCCCCTGCGTCATCGGCCAGCATGGCATCGGTGATCCGCTCAATCTTGGCTGCGGTGTCGACCACCCGCGCCCGCGCAACGGCCAGTCGGCCGGACAGCGCTTCCGATCTATCCCCACCCTCGAACAATCGGGCCAGGTTCATCTGGTCCGCGCAGTAGCTCATGATTGCGTGCTCAATCGGTACGACGCTGCAGCTGCCGGCGACGGCGCAGCCCATGCCCTGCGAATTTCCAACGCAGATCAGGCGGCGGTGGCCATGCTGCGGCCCGCCGTCATCACGTCTGCCGCGGTTCATGAGGTTCTGAGCGACCATTGCCGACCCGCAGTACCCGCAATAGGCCAGGCGCAGCCCTGTTATCAGCCCCGGGATCTCCCCGGTTCCCTTCTGCTTGGCGCGCTGCTCTGTCGCCTGTTGAAGGTCGGCGAAATGCTCATCGCTCAGTAGGGCAGGGTAGTAGCCGGCCAGTCGGTACTGCTCGCCATCGATCTCCAGCACCTTCTCGCCGATGAGCGCTCGGTTGCGCAGGATCCGGTAGAGCTGCCCGGCCGGATTGCCGCCGTTGGTCAGCTGCAGCCCTTGCTCGGCCAGGGCGCGCATGATCCTGACGGCGCCGTGGCCGTCCCTGAACATGCGGATGGCCACTTTCACCGCCTCGGCGCGCTCAGGGACAAGGTGGAACGTCTTGGTAGCGGGATCCAAGGTAGTCCAGCTCGGGTCTTTGCCGTTGCGAACCACGCCGCGCCAGGTGCCGTCCTGCCAACCCTTGCACTGCCGGTGGATGGCGGCGCGGACGCGCTTGCTCTTGGTGTCCGATTCCTCATGGGCCCGGATCATCACCAGCAGGCTATAGACCAGGTCCATCGGCTGGGCTTTCAAGCCGGCGCGGTTGTACTCGCGGCCGTCGCTGGCCGTGACCACGGTGATGCCGGCATTGATGATCTGCGCCAGCTGCGCCTGAGCCTGAATGGGCTCAGCACGGCTCAGGCGGTCGAGGCCTTCAACGATCAGCACTGACCCGGAAGGGATCCGGCCGTCATCGATAGCGGCCAAGAAGACGCCCAGCGCGCCCTTGGTCACGTGGCGCTGGTGATAGGCGGAGAGGCCCTCATCCTGCATCGATAGCGCCGCATCCAGGGCCATGCCGTGTTCGGCCGCCCAGCGCCGGGCATACTCCAGCTGGCGGTCCGCGCTGCTGCCGGCCGCCTGTTTCGGGTCACTGAAGCGCAAGTAGCTGTAAACTCTCGCCTTTGTAGCCATAGCGCCAGGTAGAGTCGTGTCGGATCGTAGAAGTATAGGTTTTATTTCATTGGGGTGCCCGAAGGCCCTCGTCGATTCCGAGCGCATCCTCACCCAGCTGCGGTCGGAAGGCTACGACATCGTCCCGTCCTACGATTCGGCCGACGTGGTGGTGGTCAACACCTGTGGCTTCATCGATTCGGCGGTGACCGAATCGCTGGATGCCATCGGCGAGGCGATGAACCAGAACGGCAAGGTCATCGTCACCGGCTGCCTGGGCAAGCGCCCGGAGCAGATCCGCGAGGCGTACCCGAACGTGCTGGCGGTGTCCGGGCCGCAGGATTACCAGAGCGTGATGGAAGCGGTGCATGCGGCGCTGCCGCCCAAGCACGACCCGTTCGTGGATCTGGTGCCGGACTACGGCATCAAGCTGACCCCGCGCCACTACGCATACCTGAAGATTTCCGAAGGCTGCAACCACCACTGCAGCTTCTGCATCATTCCGTCGATGCGCGGCAAGCTGGTCTCGCGTCCCGTGGACGAGGTGCTGCGCGAAGCCGAGCGCCTGGTGCGCGGCGGTGTGCGCGAACTGCTGGTGGTTTCGCAGGACACCTCTGCCTACGGCGTGGATGTGAAGTACGCCGAGAAGATGTGGCGCGACAAGGCCTACCAGACCCGCCTGAAGGCACTGTGCGAAGGCCTGTCCGAACTGGATGCGTGGGTGCGCATGCACTACGTCTATCCGTATCCGCACGTCGATGACGTGGTGCCGCTGATGGCCGAGAACCGGATCCTGCCGTACCTGGACATCCCGTTCCAGCACGCCAGCCCGCGCATCCTGCGCCTGATGAAGCGCCCCGGCGCGGTCGAGAAGACCCTGGAGCGGGTGCAGAACTGGCGCCGCATCGCGCCGGACATCACCGTGCGTTCGACCTTCATCGTCGGTTTCCCGGGCGAGACCGAGGCCGAGTTCGAAGAGCTGCTGTCCTTCCTGGACGAAGCGCAGCTGGACCGCGTCGGTGCGTTCGCCTACTCGCCGGTGGAGGGCGCTACGGCCAACAACCTGCCGGACCCGGTGCCGGAAGAAGTGAAGCAGGAACGACTGGCGCGCTTCATGGAGAAGCAGGCGCAGATTTCGGCTTCGCGTCTGGAAGCCAAGATCGGCACGGTGCAGCAATGCCTGGTCGATGCCATCGAAGGCGATATCGCGGTGGCCCGTTCCAGGGCCGATGCGCCGGAGATCGACGGCCTGGTGCATATCCAGAACGCAGACCAGGTGGCGTTGCGCGTGGGTGAGTTCGTCGACGTGGAAATCACCGAGAGCGACGAGCACGATCTCTACGGCGACGCACTGCCGCCGACCACGCGCCCGGCATTCGACCTCAAGGTGCTGTGACCGGGGCGGAGGCTGCTGATGGCGGCCCCCGCCGCTTCGTGCCGCCGCTGCGTGCGGCGGTGGACAGGGCTGCCTTCGATCATCCGCTGTTTGCCGGTATCGCCGGGTTCGGCGATCTGCTGACGGCAGCGGACTGGCCACGCGTGGTCGATCTGGACGCGCGCCTGGCGCTGCCGGGCAAGCGCGTTGTTGAACAGGATGCGGCGTTGCTGGCCGACGGCCTGCACTACGAAACGCGCATTGCCGAAGGGCGCATCGCAACCCGCGCGGGCAACTGGCACGACCTGTTCAACGCCCTGGTCTGGGCACGCTACCTGCCGATCAAGTGCGCACTCAACGCGCAGCAATGCCGGCACATCGAGGGCAGGGCCGCAGGACAGCGCAACCGCGCGCAGGCCGCGCTGACCCAGTTCGATGAAACCGGCGTGGTGGTGCGCGTGTGCGATCCGGCGTTGCTTGCAGCCTGGGATGCTCACCAGTGGCGCGTGCTGTTCGAGCCGATCCATTGGCAGTCAGGACGGATCGCCATCGCCGCGGTATTCGGTCATGCCTTGATGGAACAGGCGCTGCTGCCGGGCCGGCTGCTGGTCGGCAAATGCGTGGTGCTGCAGGGCGATGACGATGCGGGCTGCATCGACACGGTCGCGCGTGCCATCGAGGAGGGCAGGGTGCTGCTCGATCCCTTGGAACTGCGTCCGCTGCCATTGGCGGGTATTCCCGGCTGGCACACCGACCAGGCGCCAGCCTTTTACGCGAACGACGATTATTTCCGTCCGCTGCGCGAAGGGCGCCGCTATCCGCCGCCGCTTCTGTAGAACCGGGCCCATGCCCGGCTGAGCGCCGCTGCCCGCCACAGGCTCAGCCGTTGGCCGCGGTCTCGTACTCCACACCGATCACCGCAAAGGTGTGGTTGCCACTGGGTAGTTCCACTGAAAACTCATCATCCAGGCGCTTCTTCAACAAGGCCCGCGCCAAGGGCGAATCGATGCTGATCCAGCCCAGCCCCGCATCGGTCTCATCCGGCCCGACGATGCGGTAGCGGCTGGTCTGCCCGCTGTCCACGTTCTCCAGCTCAACCCACGCACCGAAGAACACCGCTTGCGGATCAGTCGGCGTGGTGTCGACCACGCGCAGCGATTCCAGGCGCTTGGTCAGGTAGCGCACGCGACGATCGATCTCGCCCAGCTGCTTCTTGCGGTAGGTGTATTCGGCATTCTCCGAGCGATCGCCTTCGGCCGCGGCTGCTGCCAGCGCCTTGACCACCTCGGGTCGACGCACCCGCCACAACTCATCCAGCTCGGCCTTCAAACGTGCATGGCCGGCGGCGGTGATCAGCGCGGTGCTCTTTTCTGCGGGGGGACGCCAACGCGACATGTAATGCGGCTTCTCGTGCGGAATGAAACAACTACGGCGCGCCGTTGCCGGCGCGCCGCAAAGGAACTGCCGGGGCTCTCAGCGCTTGCCGCCGAAGATGCCACCGAGGATGCCGCGCACGATCTGGTTGCCCAGCTTGGTGCCGACCGTACGCGTGGTCTGCTTGGCCATCGTCTCGATCATGCCCTGGCGGCGCTTGGTGCCGAAAATGGCGTCCTTGATCGACTGCCCGAAACCGCCTTCCTGCGCCTCGTCCTGCTCACGGCTGCGCGCGGCCGGGGCATCGGTTTTCTCGACGGCCTTCTGCGCGCGCTGCGCCAGCAGTTCGGCTGCCGATTCGCGGTTGACGGCAGTGTCGTAGCGCGTGCCGACCGGGCTGCCGGCACGCACCTGCGTACGTTCGGTGTCGGTGACCGGTCCCATGCGGCAGCGGGGTGGCGCGATCATCGTCTGCTGCACCGGCATCGGCACGCCCTTGTCCTGCAGTGTGGAGACCAGCGCTTCGCCGGTACCGAGCTGGCTGAGCACCTTCACCACATCCAGCTTCGGGTTCGGCACGAAGGTCTCGGCGGCGGTCTTCACCGCCTTCTGGTCGCGCGGGGTGAATGCGCGCAGCGCGTGCTGTACACGGTTGCCGAGCTGGCCAAGGATGTTGGCCGGCACGTCGTCCGGGAACTGCGAGCAGAAGTACACGCCCACGCCCTTGGAACGGATCAGCCGCACCACCTGTTCGATGCGCTGTACCAGAGCGGGCGGTGCATCGTCGAACAGCAGGTGCGCTTCGTCGAAAATGAAGACCAGCTTCGGCTTGTCGAGGTCGCCCACTTCGGGCAGCTGCTCGAACAGCTCCGACAACAGCCACAGCAGGAACGTGGAGTACAGCTTGGGCTTGAGCACCAGCTGGTCGGCGGCAAGGATGCCGATGACACCGCGGCCGTCATGGTTGACCCGCATGATGTCGGCCAGTTCCAGCGCCGGTTCGCCGAAGAAATGCTCGCCGCCGTCCTGCGCCAGCCGCAGCAGGGCGCGCTGGATGGCGGCCACCGACTGCGCACTGACCAGGCCGTACTCGGTGGAGATGTCCTTGCGCTCCTCTGCCACCAGGCCGAGCAGGGCACGCAGGTCGTCCATGTCCAGCAGCAGCAGGCCGCGGTCGTCGGCCAGCTTGAACACGATGTCGAGCACGCCGGCCTGGGTGTCGTTCAATTCCAGGATGCGCGCCAGCAGGGTCGGGCCCATCTCGCTCACGGTGGTGCGAACCGGGTGGCCGAGCTTGCCGTACAGGTCCCAGAACACGGTGGGGCTGGCGGCCGGGGCATAGTCGCTCACGCCGATCTCGGCCGCGCGCTTGAGCAGGTTCTCGGCGCCGGTGCCCGGCACGGCCAGGCCGGAGACATCGCCCTTCACATCGGCCAGGAACACCGGTACCCCGATCCGCGAGAAGCCCTCGGCCAGGGTCATCAGGGTCACGGTCTTGCCGGTGCCGGTGGCGCCGGCGACCAGCCCATGGCGGTTGCCGAGTTTCGGCAGCAGGGTGACAGCCACATCGTCGGTGATGCCTTTGCCGAGCAGAATCGGATCCATGGTCCAGCCCTTGTGATGAATGTGCCAATGTTAACCGCCGACAGTGACGGGCCGAAGGTCGGCTTGCCCCGACCTTGGCAGCGCCGCTACTCTGCCTGCCTGTTTCATACACAGTGCCACCAATGCCCGTTCCTGTCCTGATTTCCCGCACCTGGCCGCTGCTGGCCCTGGCTGGCCTGGTTTCCCTGGCACCGGAGGCCCACGCACAGCGGGTTTCGGCCCGGGACAAGGTGAAGGTGGATGCCCTGCAGCAGCGCATGACCGCAGCCGAGAAGCGCTACAGCGATGCCGTTCTGCTGGTGGCCAACGCCGATCCGAAGGGGCGCAACGAGGCCGATGCCGCGCTGGAGGACATGGAAGATGTCATCAGCGAATGCGTGAAGCAGAAGGGCTGCCAGATGAGCAACATGCTGGCGACCTACAAGCGCCTGCTCAAGCACGATGCCGATGCCGCCGCCGATGATGACGTGGCCGATGAAGCCGGCGACCGTCTGGAAGCCGACCCGGACCATGTCGGCCCGCTGGCTGCCGACGTGCCCGAGGCGGCCCGCGCAGCGGCGCTGCTGAACGACAAGCGCCATGCCTTCGACAACATGGTCGAGTACAACCCCGCCGTGCAGGCCGGCATCCGCCGCTGGCTGACCGACATGCGCCCGGCGCTGATGACCACCTACGAGAACTACCAGAACCTGCGTGCGGTGATGTGGCCGGAATGGGAGAAGCGCGGCCTGCCCGAGGCGCTGCTGTTCGGCATCATGGCCAAGGAATCCAACGGCCGTGTACATGCGTCCTCGCGTGCGGGCGCCGCGGGCCTGATGCAGTTCATGCCGGCTACCGGCCGCCGCTTCGGCCTCGGCCCGGACGGTACCGGTTTCGATACCCGCTTCGATGCGCGCAGCGCCGCTGAAGCCAGCGCGACGTACCTCAACGAGCGGATGCGTGAGCTCAACAACAACGTCGAACTGTCGCTGGCCGGCTACAACGGCGGTGAGGGCCGCGCAGCGCGCGTCTACAAGCAGTACCCGGGCCAGAGCTTCTGGGTGGACAGCGTCTACAACCAGTTCCCGGGCGAAACCAAGGACTACGTGCCGATGGTGATCGCCGCGTCCTGGATCTTCCTGCACCCCCAGCAGTACGGCGTGGAGTTCCCGAAGATCAACGCGCAGCCGGCCACCATCCGCCTGGCCCGCTCGACCACGATCTACGAACTGACCATCTGCCTGGGCAGCCATGGCACCCGCGATGGCTACATGCGCGCATTGCGCAACCTCAACCCGCGCTATGAGGCCGATGGCTGGATTCCGGCAGGAACCCTCATCAACGCCACCAACCGCATTGCTGGCCTGTACGCGCGCAACTGCGTCAGCGGCCCGCGTGCCGATCTGGCCCGCACCCTGATCACCGCCGACCTCAATGCCGCGATCGTGCGCCCGAGCGCTGCCAGCTACACCGGCAGCGTGGCCGTGGGCGGGGTGGTGCCGGTGGTCGATCCCAATGCCGCCAGCAGCGTGCCGACCACGCCCGCCGCGCCGGTGGCTGCGCCGCGCCCGGCGCCGGCCCCCCGTGCCAAGCCGGCCCGCAGCTACAAGGTCGGCAAGGGCGAGACCCTGGGCCGGATCGCCGCGAAGTTCCAGTGCGATGTGCCGGTGCTGGCCCGCGCCAATGGCCTCAAGGCCCCCGGCTACAGCCTGCGCCACGGCCAGGTGCTGAAGCTGCAGGGCTGCGACAAATAATCTTTCCGCACTCTGGATATCGCATGGACCTCGAAGACACCCGCAACCTGTTCACCAACCTCCGTGAGAACACCGATTGGGACCTGGATGCTCCGCTGCTGTGGGGGTACTTCTTCGTGCACTCCACCGCCGAGCCGCTGCACGCACTGGCCACCCACCTGCAGGCACAGGGTTATGTGCTGGTGGAAGTGTTCGAGCAGGAGCCGGAAGACGGTGAGGCTGCATTCCACGTGCTGCATGTGGAGCGCGTGGAAGTACACGACGAAACCTCGCTGGACAAGCGCAACCAGGAACTGAGCGCGCTGGCCACGCAGATGGGCGTGGAAGACTACGACGGCATGGACGTCGGCCCGGCGCCGACCCTGCAGTAACGCACCTGTCCGGTAGTGCCGGCCGCTGGCCGGCAACACTGGACGCGTTGGATCAACGGAGATGCCGGCCAGCGGCCGGCACTACCGCAGGATCAGCGCAGCTTGGCCAGTGCCTGGCCCAGCTGTACCGGATGCTCGGCATCCAGATGCGGGGCGAATTCGGCCACACCCGGCGGCAGCAGCACGATCACGGTCGAGCCGTAATTGAAGCGCGCCATCTCTTCAAAGCGCTGCAGCGTGATGCCGCGGCCCCGGTAATCCTTGCGGGTGATGCGGTCGCCGTAGTGCGGAATCTCTTCGCCGCTCCACACCGTTTCCACGCCCGACACCAGCAGCGCACCGACCATCACGCTGACCATCGGGCCGAAGCTGGTATCGAAATGGCAGACCAGGCGTTCGTTGCGTGCGAAAAGGCCAGGCACGTTGTTCACCGCGGCCGGGCCGACGCTGAACAGGCGACCGGGCACGTGCACGGTTTCGCGCAGGGTGCCGGTCCACGGCATGTGCACACGGTGGTAGTCGCGCGGCGACAGGTACACCGTGGCATACAGGCCCTCGTTGAACGGCTTGGCGTCCTCGGCGCTGCCCAACAGCTCGGCGGCGGTGAACGACTGCCCCTTGGCTTGGAAGATGCGCCCGGCGTCGATCTTTCCGAGCTGGCTGATGCGGCCGTCCGCCGGCATCACCAGGCTGCGCGGATCGGCATCGGCCACGCGCGCGCCGGGTTTCAGCGCGCGGGTGAAGAACTGGTTGAAGGTCGGGTAGCTGCGCGGGTCCGGATTGGCCGCTTCATCCAGGTTGACGTTGAATTTGCGGGTGACCGTGTCGATCAGCCAGCGCGATACGCGCGGGTTGTCCGAGTACGCCAGCGAACGCGCCATCGAGGACAGCAGGCGGTGGGGCAGGACGTACGTCAGGGCGGTGGTCAGACTCATGGGGCGGATTTCTCGGTCAGCTTCTGCAGGTCGCGGGCGATCGCCGGCGCGTTGAACGGGGGCCGCACCAGGCCGGCGAGCCGGCCCTGCGGATCGAGCACGGCCAGGCTGGCGGAGTGCTCGAGGGTGTAATCCTCGGGATTCTCGTCGAAGTGCTTGCCCGGCACCTTCTGGAAGACGAAGCCCAGCGAGGTGGCAAAGCGCTCCAGCGAGGGGATGTCGGCAGTCGCCGCCAGGGTGTCCTTGTGGAAGCCATGGGCGTACTCGCCCAGGCGCGTGGCGGTGTCGCGCTCCGGGTCGACCGAGACGAACAGCACGCGCGGGCGCAGGCCATCGGGCAGGGCTTCCCACTGGTTCTGCGCGCCGGCCAGCTCGGCCAGGGTGGTCGGGCAGACGTCCGGGCAGAAGGTGAAGCCGAGGAACACCAGGGTCCAGTGGCCCTTCAGTTCGCCGGGAATCAGGCGCGTGCCGTCGGACTGGGCCAGGTTGTAGTCGGGCAGGGTGCGCGGCTGCGGGTACAGGGTGATCGCTTCGGTGGCCGGCTGCCCGGCCGGCGGCTTCGGCGCGAACACCTGCTGGGCGGCGAGCAGGCCAAGGCCCGCCGCCAGGGCGATCAGCAGGATGATGCCGACGTTGCGATTGAACATGGGATTCCGCCGCAGGAAGTGGCCACCATCATACCGGCTGCGGCTGGATCGTTTCTGCCGCAACGGATGCCGGCGCAGGCGGCAACCCCTATAATCGGGGGCCACTTTGCCCGCAGTACCGCCATGACCGCTGAAACGGCCGCCGAACTCCACACGATCATCGATCTGATCCGCTACGGCACCAGCCGTTTCAATGCTGCGGGCCTGACCTTCGGGCACAGCTACGACAATGCCCTGGACGAGGCCACCCAGCTGGTGCTGCACGGCCTGCACCTGCCGCACGACCTCGGCCCGGCCTACGGCCAGGCGCGCCTGCTGCGCGAAGAGAAGCTGGCGGTGCTGGAGCTGTTCCAGCGCCGCATCGACGAGCGCATCCCGGCCGCCTACCTGACCGGTGAAGCCTGGTTTGCCGGCCTCAGCTTCAAGAGCGACACGCGCGCGCTGGTGCCGCGTTCGCCGATCGCCGAACTGATCGAGTGCGGCTTCGAGCCGTGGCTGGCCGGCCGCGATGTCAACCGCGCGCTGGACCTGTGCACCGGTTCGGGCTGCATCGCCATCGCCATGGGCCACTACTATCCGAACTGGGAAGTGGACGGCGTGGACCTCAGCGATGAGGCGCTGTCACTGGCCGAAGAGAACAAGGAACGCCTGCAGGCGCACAACGTGACCCTGCTGAAGTCGGACCTGTTCAACGGCCTGACCGGTCGCCACTACGACCTGATCGTCACCAACCCGCCGTACGTCACCAACGACGAGACCGACGCCCTGCCGCAGGAATA
>Ga0308156_1000636_pt1 | contig 62652 bp, 69 predicted proteins | sample PhyAR2_FD_201041 | JGI IMG/M metagenome (GOLD analysis project Ga0308156, IMG submission 201041) | Phyllosphere microbial communities from UC Gill Tract Community Farm, Albany, California, United States - DLSL A.R2 | ecosystem: Host-associated > Plants > Phyllosphere > Unclassified | place: USA... | reverse complement strand
GGTGTCGACGCCCTACTTGGTGGCGTCGACGTCCTTGGCGAGCGTCCCGAGGTAGAGCTCGATGACCTTGGGGTCGTCGGCCAGCTCCTTCCCGGTGCCCGAGTACGCGTTCCGCCCCTGGTCGAGGACGTAGCCGCGGTCGCAGATCTGCAGGCAGCGGCGGGCGTTCTGCTCGACCATGATCACGGAGACGCCGGCCTTGTTGATGCGGCGGGTGCGGATGAACGTCTCGTCCTGCCGCACCGGCGACAGTCCGGCGCTCGGCTCGTCGAGCAGCAGCACCTTCGGGTCCATCATCAGCGCACGGGCCATCGCGACCGACTGTCGCTCACCACCGGAGAGTGACCCGGCACGCTGGCCCTTGCGCTGTCCGAGGACGGGGAACAGGTCGTAGATGACCTCGAGCCGCTCGCTGAACTTCTTCGGCCGCAGGTACAGCCCCATCTGCAGGTTCTCCTCGATGGAGAGCGAGGGGAAGACGTTGTTCGTCTGCGGGACGAAGCCGACGCCGGCCTGCACGAGCTTGTTCGCCTTGAGGTTCGTGATGTCCTCACCCTGCAGCGTCACGGCGCCCTCGCGGACGTTGACGAGACCGAACAGCGCCTTGAGGAGCGTCGACTTGCCGGCACCGTTCGGGCCGATGATGCCGATGAGCTCGCCCGGGTAGCAGACCAGGTCGCAGCCGTTGAGGATGTTGACGCCCGGCAGGTACCCGGCGACCACGTTGTCGGCCCGCATCACCGGCTCGCGGTCCTGCACGGCGGTCGCGCCGCCGGGCGCGGCACGCGGGGTCGGGGTCGGGTCGGCCGAGGTGGCGGCCACCGCCGCCGGCTCCGGACTGGAGGCCCGGTCCGCGCCGGTGCCGTTCGTCGCGTCCGTCATCGGGTCGCCTTCCCTTCGTCGGCGGTGTCCGCCGCGTCCTCTTCTGCGACCTCGTCGGCGAGTTCCTCGTAGGTCTCCTCGTTGAGGAGCGAGTCGTCACCCAGGTCGGTGTCGTGGTGCGCGCCCAGGTAGGCGTCGATGACGGCCTGGTCGTCCATCACCGTGGCGGCCGGGCCCTCGGCGACGACCTTGCCCTCGGCCATCACGACCACCCAGTCCGAGATGTGCCGGACCATGTGCATGTCGTGCTCGACGAACAGCACGGTCATGCCGTCGTCGCGGAGGGACTGGATGTGCCCGAGCAGCGACTGGGTCAGCGCCGGGTTCACGCCGGCCATCGGCTCGTCGAGCATGATCATCGTCGGGTCGGACATCAGTGCGCGGGCCATCTCGAGGAGCTTCCGCTGCCCGCCGGACAGCGACCCGGCGTAGTCGTCCTTCTTCTCGAGCAGCTTGAAGCGGTCGAGCAGGTCCTCGGCCTTCGCCGTGATCTCCTGCTCGCGCTTCCTCCACACCGGGCTGATCAGCGCGGCGAAGAAGTTCTCCCCCGGCTGGTCCTTCGCGCCGAGCAGCATGTTCTGCATCACGGTCAGGCGGGACAGCGCCTTGGTCAGCTGGAAGGTGCGGACCATGCCGGCCCGGGCGACCTTCGCCGCCCCGGTGTTGCCGAGCGTCTTCCCGTTGAACTGCCACCGCGCGTCCTTGCCGCTCGACGGCTTGTCGAAGCCGGTGAGCAGGTTGAAGAACGTGGTCTTGCCGGCACCGTTCGGGCCGATGAGGGCCGTGATGGCGCCGCGCTGCACCTCGAGGTGGCCGACGTCGACGGCGGTCATGCCGCCGAAGCGCCGGGTGATGTTGTCGACCGTCAGGATCGCGTCGGGCTTCGGGGAGCCCGGAGCGTGCTGCACCGCGGTGAGGGCGGTGGGGACGCCGGGGGTGGTGGTCGGTTCAGACACTGAACGTCAGCTCCTTCTTGTTCCCGAGGAGTCCCTGCGGGCGGAAGACGATGAGGAGCATGAGCGCGACGCCGACGAGCACGTAGGAGAACTGCTCGGCCTGCTGGGCGTTCATGATCGAGTTCGGGATGAAGTCACCCGCGATGGTGCGGATGAACAGCCGGAGGACGAAGAACAGGATCGACCCGAGCACCGGGCCGAACACGGTCGCGGCACCACCGAGGATGAGCGCCGTCCAGATGAAGAACGTCATCGAGCGGCCCATGGCGTCCGGTTGTACCGAACTCGGCAGGACGTAGATGATGCCGCCCAGAGCACCGAGCGCGCCACCGAAGACGAGCGCCTGCATCTTGTACGAGTAGACGTTCTTGCCGAGGGAGCGGACGGCGTCCTCGTCCTCGCGGATCGCCTTCACGACACGACCCCAGGGGCTGCGCATGAGCAGGAACAGCACGAGGGTGAACAGGGCGACGAGGCCCCAGCCGACGATGCGGATCCACCAGCCGTTGACGCCGTTGTTCGAGTAGCTGAACCAGAGGATCGTCGTGGTGCCGTCGGGCAGGAAGCTCAGGGCGTTGAACGGGTCGCGGTAGCTGGAGCCGGTGATGCCGTTCGAGCCACCGGTGGTGTCCGTCAGCAGACTCGACCGGCCGACCATGCGGATGATCTCCGCGCCGGAGATCGTGACGATCGCCAGGTAGTCCCCGCGCAACCGCAGGGTCGGGATGCCGAGGATCACCGCGAACACGATCGAGATGGCCAAGGCCACGAGCACGGCCATGCCGAAGGGCAGCCCGTTCGTGATCGAGATCGCGAAGCCGTAGGCGCCGAGCAGCAGGAACGCCGCCTGGCCCATGTTGACCAGGCCGGTGAGGCCGAAGTGGACGTTGAGGCCGATCGCGGCGAGGGCGAACGCCGCGGTCGTCGGGGCGAGTGCTTCCTGCGTCAGGGAGCTGAGGAGTTGGAGGATGTAGTCCATGCGGGTGCTCCCTTAACCGATCCGCTCGGCACGGCCGAAGATGCCCTGCGGACGGAACAGCAGGATGAGGATGAGGATGACGAGTGCGGTGGCGTACTTGAAGTCGCCGGGCAGCACCAGGTTGGTCAGCTCCACGACGATGCCGATGATCATCGAGCCGACGAGGGCGCCGTAGGCCGTCCCGAGACCACCGAGGGTGACCGAGGCGAACATCAGGAGCAGGAGCTGCAGACCGGTCTGCCAGTTCACGCCGTTGAGCACGAGGCCGAGCATCACACCGGAGAGTCCGGCGAGACCCGCGGCGAGCGTCCACACGAAGCGGATCACGCGATCGACGTCGATGCCCGAGGCCGCGGCGAGCGCCGGGTTGTCGGACACGGCTCGGGTGGCGCGGCCGAAGCGGGTCTTCGCCAGGAAGAGCCCGGTGCCGATGAGGACCACGAGCGCGATGCCCATCGCGACGTAGGACTGCACGGTGAGGGTGATGCCGGCGAAGGTCACCGTCTCCGGGTTGCCCTGCTGGATGCGGACGGTCGCGGCGCCGAAGAAGTACTGGAAGGCGTACTGGGCGGCGATCGAGAGGCCGATCGTCACGATCATCAGCTGGGTGAGGCTGATCCGGCGCTTCCGGAGCGGCTTCCAGATGCCGGCGTCCTGCAGGTACCCGGAGGCGGCGCAGAGCAGCACGGTCACGATCCCGGCGAGCCAGATGTTCCATCCGAGCTGGTTCGCGAAGACGTAGGCCAGGAGTCCGCCGAGGGTGACCTGCTCGCCGTGCGAGAAGCTCGACAGCCCGGTCGTGCCGTAGATCAGCGAGAGGCCGATCGAGGCGAGGGCGATGAGCAGGCCCAGGCGGATGCCGGAGGCGAACTGCTGCCAGAACCGGGCGGCCGTGACGCTCGTGGCGGCGGTGGAGGTCGTCGCACCCTCCTGGTCGGAGAGCTGGAAGATCGTGCCGGCGTTGGCGTTGACGTTGCCCTGGACCGTGCGGGCGGCGTCCTTCGCGTCGGTCAGGTACTGCCCCTTCGGCAGCGAGTCCTGGTCGACCTTGACCGTGTAGGCGCCGGCGGCGGGGATGCTGACGGACCAGCGGCCGTCGGCGTTCGTGGTCGAGGATCCGGTGAACGAGCCGGGTCCGGTGACCGCCACGGCGACGCCCTCGGTGGGCTTCCGGTCGGAGTCGAGGATGGTGCCCTGGATGCAGCCGTTCGAGGTGCTGACGACGCAGGGCCCGGTGCTCGCGGGTGCGCTGCTGGAGGTCGGGCTGCTGGTCGCTGCACCGGCGACGGGAGCGAGAGCCCAGTCGACCGCGAAGGTGGCGAGGAAGGCGAGGAAGAGCACGGCGGCGAGGACCAGGCGACGGCGGCCTGGTGCCCCGCGGCGGAATCGGTGCGCGAGCACTGACCCCGGCGGAGTGATGGAACCCACGGATGAGCCTCTCGTTCGGATAGTCGAGGACCATAGGGATTTTTTGTGTCCCCCGTGTTTCCGGCACGTTCCCTGCACAAATCGTGCCGGAACCGTGATGTTGCACAGGCGCGTCGATTTGCATTCCCGGGACGAGCCTCCCGTCTGGCCGGTACAGCGACTTCCGGAGGGGCCGGAGCCCCGGAATGACGCGCGCAGCCCGCGCGTTACCATGTCCTATCCGGAGCCCACCGCAGCGTTCCCGGTGTCTCGACCACTTCACACGCACGCCCACGAAGGGGACCCATGGACCAGCCGGATCCGTTCGGATTCATCGGACTCACGTACGACGACGTCATGCTCCTGCCGGGGCACACCGACGTCATCCCGAGCGAGGCGTCCACCGCGTCCCGGCTCACCAAGCGGATCTCGGTCAACGTGCCGCTGCTCTCCGCGGCGATGGACACCGTCACCGAGTCCCGCATGGCGATCGCCATGGCGCGGCAGGGCGGCATCGGGATCCTGCACCGCAACCTCTCGATCGCGGACCAGGCGGCGTACGTCGACAAGGTCAAGCGCTCCGAGTCGGGCATGATCACCAACCCGGTGACCACCACACCGGACGCCACCGTGGCCGAGGTCGACGCGCTCTGTGGGCAGTTCCGCGTCTCCGGCCTGCCGGTCGTCGAGTCCGACGGCACGCTCGTCGGCATCATCACGAACCGGGACATGCGGTTCGTCGCCCCGTTCGAGATGGCCACGACGCTGGTCCGTGACGTCATGACGAAGGCACCGCTGATCACCGCTCCAGAGGGCATCGACCCCGAAGAGGCGATCGCGATCTTCGCCCAGCACAAGATCGAGAAGCTGCCGCTGGTCGACCCGGCGGGCAAGCTCCGCGGGCTCATCACCGTCAAGGACTTCGACAAGAGCGAGAAGTACCCGGACGCCACGAAGGACGACGAGGGCCGCCTGCGTGTCGGCGCGGCGATCGGGTTCTTCGGCGACGCCTGGCAGCGTGCCGAGGCACTGCGTGACGCCGGGGTCGACGTGCTCGTGGTCGACACCGCGAACGGCGAGAGCGAAGGCGTGCTCGACATGGTCCGTCGCCTCAAGGCCGACCGGTCCTTCGACGCGATCGACGTCATCGGCGGCAACGTCGCGACCCGCTCCGGTGCGCAGGCGCTCATCGACGCGGGGGTGGACGCCGTCAAGGTCGGCGTCGGTCCGGGCTCGATCTGCACCACCCGCGTCGTCGCCGGTGTCGGCGTGCCGCAGGTGACCGCCGTGTACGAGGCGTCGCTCGCCGCTCGGGAGGCCGGCGTGCCGATCATCGCCGACGGTGGCCTGCAGTACTCGGGCGACATCGCCAAGGCCCTGGTCGCCGGTGCGGACACCGTCATGCTCGGCTCGCTGCTGGCCGGGTCCGACGAGTCCCCGGGCGAGCTCGTGTTCGTCGGTGGCAAGCAGTTCAAGGCGTACCGCGGGATGGGCTCCCTCGGCGCGCTGCAGACCCGCGGCAAGAAGACCTCGTACTCGAAGGACCGCTACTTCCAGGCGGACGTACCCTCCGACGAGAAGCTCATCCCCGAGGGCATCGAGGGCCAGGTCCCCTACCGCGGCTCGGTCGGCAACGTCGTGTACCAGCTCGTCGGCGGGCTGCGGCAGTCGATGTTCTACGTCGGCGGTCGGACGATCCCGGAGCTCAAGGCGCGGGGCAAGTTCGTCCGCATCACCGCGGCCGGGCTGAAGGAGTCGCACCCGCACGACATCCAGATGGTGGTCGAGGCCCCGAACTACCGCGGCTAGCCGCCGGCGCCGGGTGCCTGGCGCCGGCGCCGCCGCCGGGCGCCTGGCGCCGGCGCCGAGACGCCGCCATGTGCGTGAGACGCCGCCGAATCCGGCGGCGTCTCGTGCGTTTGGCGGCGTCTCGCGTTGACGGGGGCGTGTCGGCTGGTCCTGCACACCGGCAGACTGCCGGGAGGCTCTCCACAGCTCCGCCTCGCAGATCCCGCTGGTCACACGGCCGGGAGCACCGTCGCTGCATGGAGATGCGATCAACCGTCCTCACAGCGCTGCCGTCCAAGTTGGAGGACCCGGTCCGGCTGTTCCACGGAGTCGCAGTGGAGCGTGGCGACTGGGCGGCCCTCGGCCCGCTCGAGCGGCGGCAGCTCGTGGTCCGGGCTCGTGCCGCCAGGCTGCAGGCGCACGGGGTCGTGTCACACCGTTCCGCCGCAGCACTGTGGGGCCTCCCCGAGCACGGCAGGACCGACTGGCGCCTCCACGTCATCGACCCGCGGACGACGAAGACGCACGCGGGTCGTGGGGTCGTCCGGCACGTCGGATCGATCGATGAGCGCGACGTGGTCCTGCTCGGCGGGATCCGGACCACCTCGATGCTCCGGACCGTCGTCGACGTCGCGCGCACGTCGACGTTCGAACACGCCGTCGTCGTGCTCGACCACGTCCTCCACGTCGGAGCGCTCGACCGGTCCGTCCTCGAGCATGCGCTCACCGCCTGCGCCGGACGTCGAGGCGTCCGCCAGGCGTCTGCGGCGCTGGACTTCGCCGATGCGGCCGCCGAGTCGCCCGGCGAGTCCATCAGCCGGGTCACGATCGAACGCCTCGGAGCCCCTGCTCCCGTCCTGCAGCACCGGTTCGACACCGACCGCGGCGTGGTCCGCGCCGACTTCTGGTGGCCGGATGCCGGTGTCATCGGTGAGTTCGACGGGCGGGTGAAGTACGACGACCGTGATGTGCTCTGGCACGAGAAGCGGCGCGAGGACGCCCTCCGCCGCGCGAGCCGCGTTCGGGGGTTCGCGCGGTGGGGCATGGCGGAGGCCGGGGACCCGGCAAGCCTGGGTGCGCTCCTCGTCGCCGCCGGACTGCCGATCGGACGCGGTTGGGCACAGCGCAGATGAGAGGCCCGACGGGTGCGCCGAGACACCCCCGTCTGCACGTCGCACGTCTGACTTGCCGAGACGCCGCGGAAGTCGGCGGCATCTCGGCGCGATGCGGGCGTCCAGTACAGACGGGGGCGTCTCGGGTACAGACGGGGGCTCCTGGAACCGGCGTCGGGCCTCCGCGACAGCCTTCCGGAACCTCGGAGACCGTCCGGACGGACTCCTGATCAGGGGTTCCGGTGAGGCCGTTCAGAAGTGTCACGGGTCTGTAACGAAACACCCAGGTGTGCACTTCCGTCACACGGGCGAAACACATCGACCCTAGTTTTCTCCACATCCCACGCGGAGACGCCGCGCTCGACCCGATGCGGTGGGGCCTCCGCGCAGAGAAAGGGTTCCACGGATGATCAGAACCACCCGCGCCACCACGGCGCTGGCACTGGCGGGAGCTGCAGCGGTGCTCCTCGCCGCCTGTTCCACCTCGAGCAACGCCGGTGGCGGCTCCTCCGAGTCGGCCTCGGCCGGCGGTGCCAAGAAGGACCCGGCCGCGAGCTGCCAGGCCCCCTCGTCGCCCGGCACCGACCCCCTGGAGATCGGCACGATCCTGCCGCTGACCGGGTCGCTCGCCTACCTGAACCCGCCCGCCGAGTCCGGCGTCGGCCTGGCGGTCGAGGACATCAACTCCGCTGGTGGCGTGCTCGACAAGGACGTCACGATCGACCCCGCCACCGACTCCGGCGACAGCAACGACATGACCGTGTCGAGCTCGGCCGCGACGAAGCTCGTCAACGCCAAGGTCCCGGTCGTCATCGGCGCCGAGTCCTCGTCCGTCACGCTCAACGTGATCGACCAGCTCACGAGCAACTGCATGGTGCAGATCTCGCCGGCCAACACGGCGACCGACCTGTCCGGCTACTCGTCGCACTACTACCGCACCGCTCCGCCGGACTCCGTGCAGGGCTCGGCGCTCGGCCAGCTCATCACGGGTGACGGCAACGCCAAGGTCGCGTTCCTGGTCTTCAACGACACCTACGGCACCGGTCTCCGCAACTCCGTCCAGGAGGCCGTCGAGGCCGCCGGCGGCCAGGTCGTCTACGGCGCCAAGGGCAAGGGCCAGGAGTTCCCGCCCGGACAGACCACGTTCTCGTCCGAGGTGACCGCAGCACTCGCCACGAAGCCCGACGCGATCGTCGTCCTGGCCTTCGACGAGACGAAGTCGATCATCCCCGAGCTCGTCTCGCAGGGGAACAAGGCGAAGATCTACATGTCCGACGGCAACACCGCGGACTACTCGAAGGACTTCGACAAGGGCACCCTCGACGGCGCCCAGGGCACCATCCCCGGTGCCAGCCCGAAGGACGAGCTGAAGCAGCGTCTGGTCGCGTTCTACAAGAAGTCCTCCGGCAAGGACCTCGCGGACTTCTCGTACGCGGCTGAGTCCTACGACGCCACGACCCTCGCCGCCCTCGCCGCGGTGAAGGGCAAGGGCACCGACTCCGGCACCATCCAGGCCAACATGGCTGCGGTGTCCGGCGCCGACGGTGGCACCGAGTGCTCGACGTTCAAGGACTGCAAGGCCCTGCTGGACAGTGGGAAGGACATCCACTACACCGGCCCGTCCGGCATCGGCCCGTTCGACAAGAAGAACGACCCGTCGAGCGCCTACATCGGCATCTACAAGTTCGACAAGGACAACAAGCCGGTCTACCAGAGCGCCATCCAGGGCTCGGTCTCGAAGTAACCGCACCAGCACCACGACGGCCCCCGGCAGCAGTAGCTGCCGGGGGCCGTTCGCTTGCACCCGGCACCGGCCGGGCAGGGGACGGACGGGAGGCCCGCCCCACCCCGTCAGCTCAGGCCGGCTCCGGCACGGGGTCGCGTCGGGCACTCCGCCGCGCAGCGGTGAACGAGTCGACCGTGAGCAGCACCAGCGCGAACCAGACCACGCCGAAGCCGACCCACCGCGAGGGCGACATCGCCTCGTGCTGCACGAGCACCCCGACGAGCAGTTGCATCACGGGGGCGAGGTACTGCGTCAACCCGAGCGTCGACAGGCTGACCCGACGGGCCGAGGACGCGAACAGCAGCAGCGGCACCGCGGTCGCCGGCCCGGTCAGCACCGTGATCAGGACGTGCACGCCGCCCGCACTCGCGAACGTCACGCCACCGGCGAGCCCGGTCACCCCGAGCACCACGAGCGCCCCGACGGCGATCGGCAGCAGCCACACGGTCTCGATCGTCAGCCCGCTCAGCGCGTCGACGGTGCCGCCGACGCGCTTCTTCACCAGGCCGTAGAGCCCGAACGAGAACGCGAGCGCCAGGGAGATCCACGGCATCCGCCCGTAGCCGACCGCGATGACGACGACCGCGACGACGCTGATGCCGACCGCGATCCACTGCAGCGGACGCAGGCGTTCGCGGAGCACCACGATGCCCAGGGCGATGGTGACGAGCGGGTTGATGAAGTACCCGAGGGCCGCTTCGACGGTGTGGCCGGTGGTCGTCGCGGCGACGTACACGGTCCAGTTCACCAGGATGAGTCCGGCGGCGATGCCCATGATCCCCATCACCCGGGGCTGCACGAGCAGGGCACGGGTCCGCAGCCAGGAGCGGGTGGCGAGGATCGCGACGGCGCAGAACACCAGGCCGAAGACGATCCGCCACGACACGATCTCGAACGCGCCGGCGGGGGCCATCGCGGCGAAGAGCAGGGGCATCAGGCCCCAGAGTCCGTAGGCGACGAGCGCCTGCACGACGCCGACGGATGCCTCGCTGCGCGCCGGGCGCGTGGGACTCGGTTCACTCACGGAACCATCCTAGGAAGGCGAGCCGACGTCGGGTGCTGGTGGCGGGCCTCCTGGCAGACGACGAACGCCCCGCCGGCCAGGCCGACGGGGCGTTCGTGGAGCAGGTGTCAGTGCTCGATGACCGCGAGGACGTCGCGGGCGGAGAGGACCAGCAGGTCCTCGCCCGAGTACTTGACCTCGGTGCCGCCGTACTTCGAGTAGATGACCTTGTCGCCGACGGCGACGTCGAGCGGCACGCGGTTGCCGTTGTCGTCGATGCGACCCGGGCCCACGGCGACGACCTCGCCCTCCTGGGGCTTCTCCTTCGCGGTGTCCGGGATGACCAGACCGGACGCGGTGGTCTGCTCCGCCTCCACCTGACGGATGACGATGCGATCTTCGAGCGGCTTGATGCTGACGGCCACGGTGACCTCTTCTTTCTCGGTACGTGTTCGGTACTGACGAAAACCGGGTTGGCACTTCCCTCGGGAGAGTGCCAACCCCAACTGTAGGACGTCACTGGCACTCGGTCAATCCGAGTGCCAGTGCGCCACGGCCGTGTCCGCCGCCTGGGAGGATCGGGGCATGGACGCCGCCGAACTCACCCAGCTGCTGACCCCGGCCGGGATGGACCTGCTCGACCGTACGCCCTCGGTCTCCGACGGTGGCGAGATCGTCCGGGTGGTCTCCCGGTTGCGGGCCGAGGGCCACGACCCCGCCCTGGTGGCGGCGGTCCTGACCCAGGCGAAGCTGCGGCAGAAGGCCCGCGGCAAGTTCGGCGACTTCGCGGCGCGGATGCTCTTCACCGAAGCGGGCCTCGAGCAGGCCACCCGACTGCAGGTCGCCGCGCAGCACGCCGGGCGCTTCGCCGCCGCCGGACTGCAGCGGGTCGCCGACCTCGGCTGCGGCATCGGCGGGGACGCGCTCGCGATGGCGGCGCTCGACCTCGACGTCACGGCGGTCGACCGCGACGAGGTGACGGCGGCCGTCGCGACGCACAACCTGGCGCCGTGGCCGAACGCCCGGGTCGCGCTCGGGGACGCCGCCGCGTTCGACCTGTCCACCGTCGACGGCGTCTGGATGGACCCGGCGCGACGGACCAGCGGGCACTCCGACACCCGACGCCTGGCCGACCCGGACGACTGGTCGCCCTCGCTCGACACCGTGTTCGCGGCGGCCACGACCATCCCGACCGGCGTGAAGCTCGGCCCGGGCATCGACCGCGACCTGATCCCCGACACGGCCGAGGCGCAGTGGACCTCCGTCGACCGCGAGGTCGTCGAACTCGCCCTGTGGTTCGGCCCCCTCGCCCGGCCCGGGATCCGCCGGGCCGCGACCGTCGTCGGCCCGCACGGCATCGCCGAGCTGACCGGCCCAGCCGACGCCGAGGACGTCGAGGTCGGGCCGCTCGGGGACTACCTCTACGAGCCCGACGGCGCCGTGATCCGCGCGCGGCTGATCGGGGACCTCGCCCGCTCGATCGACGGCCGGATGCTCTCCGAGGGCATCGCGTACGTCACCTCGGACCAGGCCGTCGTCACCCCGTTCGCGCAGGGGTTCCGCGTGCTCGACACGATGCCGCTCGACGTCAAGCGCCTGGCCGCACGGCTGGCCGCCGACGACATCGGGACCGTGGAGATCAAGAAGCGCGGGGTCGACGTCGACCCCGCCGAGTTCCGCAAGCGGTTGCGTCTGCGGGGCCGTGGTCGCGTGACGCTCGTGCTCACCCGACTGGAGGGACGACACACCGCCGTCCTGTGCGAACGGCTCACCGACGTGGCCGGCTGAGCAGCGCGCCGGACGGTGCCCCGCGCTGGTCGCGCGCCGGGCGCTGTCCCGCGGCGCGTTCGTCGCGCGTCGCGGCGGGATCGGTCCGGGTCAGCCGATGAGCGCCCCGACACCGCCGCCGGAGCTGTCCCACTCAGACCCGACCGAGCCGGGCGAGGCGGCGATGATCGCGATGAGCGCGATGACGAGCAGGATGAAGAGGCCGGTCAACACCCATCCGCCGATGATGCCGGCGAGCGCCAGACCCCGCCCCTGCTCGCCCGTCTGCTTGATGCGACCGAGGGCGACGTGGCCCATGATCGCGCCGGCCGGGCTCGTCAGGATCAGGAGCGGCCCGAGGACGATGCCACCGAAGGCGAAGACGATCGACAGGATCGCGAGCGTGCTGGTCGGCCGCGGGGCGTACGGGTTGTGGGTGCTGGCCCGGTAGGGATCACCGGCGCCGTACTGCGGCGCCGCGTACGGGTTCTGCTTCGCGTACGGGTCGTGCGCGCCGTACGGGTTCTGCTGAGCGGCACCGTACTGGCCGTACTGCTGCGGCTGGCCGTACTGCCCCGGCTGCTGCCAGCCCTGGCTCTGCTGCCCGTACGGGTCCTGCCGCGCCTGCCGGGACGTCTCGTCCGGCTTCGATCGGTCGTTCAGATCGGACACGTCGCACCCTCCTGGCAGCCACTCGACCGCCGTCCCCGATCTTCCCACAGGCGTGCCTGAGCGGTTCAGGAGACGAGGTCAGACCTGGACGGTCGTCACCGGCAGGGTGGAGTCCGCGGCGATGCCGAGGTCGCTCGGCGCGTGTCCCTCCGCGACGAGCCGTGCCCCGACGGCCGCGATCATGGCCCCGTTGTCCGTGCAGAGGTCGAACGGCGGGATCCGCAGGGCGACACCGGCGGCGGCGCAGCGTTCCTCGGCGACCTGCCGCAGTCGGGCGTTCGCGACGACGCCACCGCCCAGGAGCAGCCGGTCGACACCGGTGTCCCGGCAGGCGTTCAGTGCCTTGGTGAGCAGCACGTCGACGACGGCCTCCCGGAAGCTCGCGGCGACGTCGGCGACGGGGACCTCGCGGCCCTCGTCACGGCAGCGCTCGACCCAGCGGGCGACGGCGGTCTTGAGCCCGGAGAACGAGAAGTCGTAGCGGTGCGCCGCCATGTCCTTCGGCAGCGTCAGCCCGCGCGGGAACCGGATCGCGGTGGGGTCGCCGTCCGCCGCGGCCCGGTCGATCTGCGGGCCGCCGGGGTACGGCAGGCCGAGGAGCCGCGCGACCTTGTCGAACGCCTCGCCCGCGGCGTCGTCGATTGTCTCGCCGAGCAGCTCGACGTCCCCGACCAGGTCCCGCACGAGGAGCAGCGACGTGTGACCACCCGAGACGAGCAGCGCCACGGTCGGCAGGTCGATCTCGGAGCCGTCCGGTCGCAGCACGTCCGCCCCGACGTGGCCGACCAGGTGGTTCACGCCGTACAGCGGCTTGCCGGTGGCCACGGCGAGCGCCTTCGCCGCACCGACCCCGACCATCAGGGCGCCGGCGAGCCCGGGGCCCGCGGTGACGGCGACGGCGTCGAGTTCGTCGAGCGTGACGCCGGCCTGCGCGAGCGCCTGCTGCAGGGTCGGGGTCATCGCCTCGAGGTGCGCACGGGCGGCGACCTCGGGGACGACGCCGCCGTAGCGGGCGTGCTCGTCCATGCTCGATGCGATGACGTTGGCGAGCAGGGATGTGCCGCGGACGATGCCGACGCCGGTCTCGTCGCAGCTCGTCTCGATGCCGAGCACCAGGGGTTCAGTCGCGCTCATCGAGGGCCTCCTGTCCGATCGGGCCGGGACCGGAGGCCGGACCCGTGGGTACCGCGGGCGCCGCGGGCTCGAGTGCGGCACGCATCACCCACGCGTCGACCCCGTCGGGCTGGTAGTACCGCGGCCGGGTGGCGATGTGCGTGAACCCGAAGCCGACGTACATCGTCTGCGCGACCGGGTTGTCGGCGCGGACCTCGAGGAAGACCTCGTGCACGCCGCGGCGTCCGGCCTCGTCCAGGAGCTCGGTGAAGAGCAGCCGGCCGAGACCCCGCCCACGCTGGTCCGCAGCGACGGCGATGGTCTGCACGTCGGCGACCGGGTTGCCCGGCAGCGACGACAGTCCCGCGTAGCCGACGACCGTGGGCGCGGAGTCGTCGCCGGTGGTCTCGATGACGACGTAGTACCCGTGCGGGGAGTACAGCTCTTCCGACATCTGCGACGCCGACCACGCGTCGGTCGGGAACGAGACGCGCTCGAGCCACATGACGTCGTCGAGGTCCTCCGGGTGCGCCCGACGCAGGCGCAGACCGTCCGGCAGGGCGAGCGTCACCGGGCGACCCGCTTCGGTGCGCCTGGGACGGTGACGTCGGGCTCCCGCAGGTACACCGGGGTGTCCGCGGCCAGGGGCGTGCCGGAGGCGAGCCGGTCGGCGGCGAGCACGCCGAGCCTCCCGGCCGGGATCGTGACGGCGGTGTGCCGGGGCCAGTCGACGAGGTCGGGACGGGAGGCACGCAGCACGTCGTCCAGGTCCGCCGGCCTGGCGAGACCCGGGCCGGCGACGCGGACGCCGTCGGCGTCGTACGCGCTCCACGCGACCTCGCGACGGCGGGCGTCGGTGAGGACGACGAGGGGGCCCTGCTCGCCGGCGGCCACGGCGTCGTGGCTGACGAGCGGGAGGAACGGGACGGCCCGGGCAGCGGCGAAGGTGCGGGCGGCGGCGATGCCGACGCGGAGCCCGGTGAACGGCCCGGGGCCCATGCCGGCGACCACTGCCGTGACGTCGGCGGGCGTGATGCCGGCGGCGCGCAGGGCCTCGTCGAGGAACGGTCCGATCACCTCGGCGTGACGACGGGTGTCCTCGGTCTCGCGTTCGGCCAGGACCCGACGGGTCGACGGGTCGACGACGGCGACCGAGGTCCCGGCGGAGGTGTCGATCGCGAGCAGCACCCGTCCATCGTAGGCGCGGACGCGAGCGGGCCGGCCTGGTTCGCGCCCAGCGACAGCGCTCGGGCCGCCGGCCACGAGGACTGTCGCTCAGCGCGAACCTCAGTCCGCCCACCGCTCACAACCGCGGGTCGACCGCCTCCGACTCCATCGCCAGCACCCCGAACACGGCCTGGTGCACGCGCCACAGCGGCTCCCCCTCGACGAAGCGCTCGAGCGACTCCAGCCCGAGGGCGTACTCGCGGAGCGCCATCGACCGCTTGTGCCCGAGGTCCCTGTCCTTCAGCCGCGCCAGGTTGCCCGGATCCGTGTACTCCGGCCCGTAGATGATCCGCAGGTACTCCCGCCCGCGGACCTTCACGCCCGGCTGCACGAGTCCCTTCGGCCCGCGGGTCAGGTTCGACTCGGGCTTCACGACGGCACCCTCGCCCCCGGCGCCGGTCAGGTCCTGCCACCACTCGGCCCCGGCCGCACGGCTCGTCTCGTCCCGCACGTCCACGAGCAACGACCGGGTCGCCCGCACCACGTCGGGCGCGGCGGCGGCCAGGCGGTCGGCGACCGCCATGTGCCAGCCGTGCGGCCGGTCCGCGAACGTCCGTCCCCGGGCTGCCAAGACCTGGAACGGCGCGAACCGCACGTCGTCGAGGCCGGTCGCCGGGTCGGCGTACCGGCGGTAGGACTCGGTGTAGGCGGTGGCGTCGACGGCGCGCTGCTGGGTCCGGGCCAGCAGGTCGGTGACGTCGATGCCGCGGTCACGTGCTGCGGCGAGCGCGGCCAGGGCGTCCGGGAACGCCCCGCCGGCAGCGGCACCGACCTCGGCGTACCAGTCGCGGATCATGCCCTCGGCCTTGACCGCCCACGGCAGCACCTCGCCGTCGAGCAGCACCCAGTCGGTGTCCAGCTCGTCCCAGAGGCCGGCCGCCTCGACCGCTGCCTCGAGCCGCCCGAGGAAGGTCCGGATGTCGGCGGCGTCGAAGAACGCCCGGCCCGTGCGGGTCGTCACGACGCCGTTCCAGTCCGCCGGTGCACCGAAGCGGTCCGGGTCGCGTGCGAGCAGCACGGTGCCGCGGGAGCCCATGTGCTTCTCCTCCATCCGCACGTGGTCGACGCCCTGGCCCCGGTAGTACGCGAACGCCTCGTCCGGGTGCTCCAGGTGGTCGGGGTGCGCCGAGGTCGCGACCGGGCTCATCGTCGGCGGCAGGTACGGCAGCCAGCGCGGGTCGACGGCGAAGCGGCTCATCACCTCGAGGGCGCCGGCCGCGTTCTCGGCACGGATGCCGATCCGACCGTGGTGACGGGTCTCGACGATCTGCTTGCCGGTGACGTCCTCGATCGGGAGCAGCCCGGGGACGCGGCGCGGTGCGGCGGGGCCGGCCACGGGCCTCCCGGCCGGACTGGAGGCACGCCCCACGTCCGCACCGTCGGCACCCGTCGTCGACGTGCCCGGTCCGCGCAGCGGCTCGAGCGGCTTGGCGGCCGCGTAGTGGACCCGCTCGGCGTCGACCTGGACGACCTCGCGCTCCGGGTAGCGGAGCGCGGAGAGCTTGCCGCCGAACACGCACCCGGTGTCGAGGCACATCGTGCCGTTGATCCACTCGGCGTCGACCGTCGGCGTGTGGCCGTAGAGGACCGTCGCCTTCCCGCGGTAGGCGTCCGCCCACGGCAGGCGGACGGGCAGGCCGTACTCGTCGCTCTCCCCGGTGGTGTCGCCGTAGAGCGCGAAGGACCGCACCCGGCCGGAGGCCCGGCCCTGGTACTGCTCCTTCAGCCCGGCGTGCGCGACCACGAGCCGGCCGTCGTCGAGCACCAGGTGCCCGACGAGCGCGCGGCAGAACTCGCGGACCTCGTCGCGGAAGGTGTCCGGTTCGGCGGCGAGCTGCGCGAGGGTCTCGGCGAGCCCGTGCGACGTCTGGACCTTGCGACCGTCGAGCGCACGGACGAGCTTGTCCTCGTGGTTGCCGGGGACGGCGAGGGCGTGGCCGTTCCGCACCATGCCCATCACGAGCCGCAGGACCCCCGGGGAGTCCGGGCCGCGGTCGACCAGGTCGCCGAGGAACAGCGCCTGACGGCCCTCCGTGTGCACGGCGTCGACGGGTCGGCCGAGGTCGTCGCGGACCAGGGTCCAGCCGAGCCGGCCGAGGAGCGTCTCGAGTTCGGAGCGACAACCGTGCACGTCCCCGATCACGTCGAAGGGACCGTGCTCGCCGGTGCGGTCGTTGAGCAGGGGCTCGCGGACGATGGTGGCGGCGGCGATCTCGTCCTCGCCGTGCAGCACGTGGACGCGGCGGAACCCCTCCTTGCCCAGGGCCCTGAGCCCGCGGCGGAGCTGCCCCTGCTGGCGTCGGATGACCTCGGGGCCGAAGTCCCGACCGGCGCGGGCGGCGTTCCGGGCGATGCAGACCGACTCGGGGACGTCGAGGACGATCGCGACCGGCAGCACGTCGTGCTCGCGGGCCAGCTGCACGAAGTCGCGACGGGCCTCGGCCTGCACGTTCGTCGCGTCGACGACGGTGAGCAGTCCGGCGCGCAGGCGCTGGGCGGCGACGTGCTTCAGGGCCTCGAAGGCGGCGGGGGTCGCGGCCTGGTCGTCCTCGTCGTTCGAGACCAGGCCGCGGAAGAAGTCGCTGGACAGGGTCTCGAAGCGGCCGAAGTGCTGCGCGGCGAACGTGGACTTGCCGGAACCGCTCGTGCCGACGAGCAGCACCAGGGACATGGTGGGGACGGTGAGGGCGGTCATGCGGCGGTGCCTCCGGTCGTCGGGCCGCCGGCCGTGTGGCGGCGGAACAGTACGAGCTGGGTGGGTGGACCGACCTCGGGGTCGTCGTCGCCGACGGGTCGGTGCTCGACGGTGTAGCCGTGTCGGTCGCCGACGCCCTGCGCCCACGTGCGGAACTCGTCGCGGGTCCACTCGAACCGGTGGTCCGGGTGCCGGAACCGGCCGGCCGCCAGCGAGGCGAAGCGGACGTTGTGCTCGGCGTTCGGGGTGGTCACGACGACGGCGGCGGGCCGGGCGGCCTGGAACACCGAGGCCTCGAGTGCCGGCAGCCGCTCGGGGTCGACGTGCTCGACGACCTCCATCAGGACGACCGCGTCGAGGCCGGCGATCCGGTCGTCGGAGTACGTGACCGAGGACTGCAGCAGCCGCACGCGGGCCCGCTGCTCGTCACTGACCTCGTCGAGGCGCAGGCGCCGCTCGGCCCGTGCGAGTTCGCGGGGTGCGACGTCGGTACCGATGATCGTCGTGAAGGAACGGTCGGCGAACAGGTTTCGGAGCAGGGCGCCCTCGCCGCAGCCGACGTCGGCGACCGTGTGGGCCTGGACGTCGGCGAGCGCCGTCAGGACGGCCTCGGCGCGGCGGCGGTACAGCGGTGTCTCGGGCCGATCCGTCGCCCCGTCGTCGTCCGCCGGCGCCTCGTCGACGGGCGCGTCCACCGAACCACCGTCCCCGGCCGTGCCGTCGAGCCCGAGCAGTCGTCCGGTCGCGTCGTCGACGAGGGACCGCTGGTGCGCGAGCGACCGCGTCGTGATGAGCTCGCGGAGCGGGTGCTCGGCCAGCCACCCCTCGCCGCGACGGAGCAGCATGCCGACCTCGTCGTCGCCGACCCAGTAGTGCTTGGCGTCGTCGAGCACCGGCAGCAGAACGGTGAGCTGGCGGAGCGCGTCGGCCAGCCGGACCCGGCCACGCAACCGCAGCCCGACGGTGGCGGCGTCGCCCCACTCCGGACGGGTGTCGTCGAGCAGCCGGCGGGTCTCTTCGACGTCCCAGCCGAGCGGCGCGAACAGCCGGGTGGCGAGGCCCGCCCCGTGCTCGTCGACCTCGCTCGGCACGCTGGTCAGGCCCAGCTCGAGGTCCATCGGCTCGGCGGCGCGCTCCGGCCGCGAGGTGCTGCGTCCGCCCATCGCACTGCGGAACACCTGCCCGATCGCCAACGCGAGCATCGACGTCGACGCGTACGGACGGTCGTTGACGTACCGCGACAGCGCCTGCGCATCGGCGCCGTACCGCTTGCTGCGGGCGAGGGCGATCGCGTCGACCTCGAGCAGCAGGGCGGCGGTGCACTCGTCGGGGGTGTCCGCCGGGTAGAAGACGTACGCCGTGCCGACGCTCAGGTCGAAGGACTGGGCCCGCCCGGGGTGCTTGTGCAGCAGGTGGGAGAGGTCCGGGGCCGCGTCGCCGCGGGTGGTGATGGTCACGAGCATGCGCGTGGCCTCCGATCGTCGTGGTCCGGCATCGCTGCCGCCCGGCGGGTCCGAGGCCGGAGAGCGAGCCTAGTACGACGGGACGGCGCACAGGCAACGTCAGCAGACTGGGACGTCGACCGTTCCGCCGGACCCGGCGCCGGTCCCCCGACAGGAGGCCCGTGATGGTCGTGTACGACAGCCGCCCGATCCGACGTGCCCGGCAACTCGTCGGGGACGTCCTCGTGCTGGTCGGCATCGTCCTGGCGGTGGTCATCGGCCGCGACGTCGCCGGTTCCATCGCCCGGCTCGCCACGATCGGCACCCGGGTGCAGTCCGAGGGGACCGCGTTCCAGCAGCAGCTCTCCGCCACCGCACGTGCACTGTCGCGGATCCCGCTCGCCGGGGACGCCGTCAGCAGTCCGCTCCGGAAGGCCAGCGAGCACGCGGGCGCCGTCGCAGCCGCCGGTGCCCAGCAGCACGACACGGCCCTGCACCTCGCGCACCTGGTCGGCGGCGGGCTGACCGTCGTCGTCATCGCCCTGCTGCTGCTGGTGTGGGTCCGGACCCGTGGGCGCTTCGTCCGGGTCGCGAGTGCCACCAGCCGCGTCGACCGGTCGCCGGACGGAGCCGAACTCCTCGCGCTGCGGGCCCTCGTCGGTCGGGACGCCGTCGTCGCCCTCGGGCCCGGTGTGGTGGACCGGTGGCGCGGGCGGGACCCGCAGACGGTCGCGGCGCTGGCGGACCTCGAGCGGCGGAGCTGCGGCCTGCGGACCCGGGCGGGCCGCGACTGACCGGCACCGGTCACCGTTCGTGGCCGGATCGTCACCGCCGGGTCCTGGTCCGCACCGCTCGCCTGGCGGTACCGTCACCGCATGGACGCCGTGTGGGCCACAGCATCGTGTGCGCTGGAGAACGTGCCGTGCAACGACGGCGGCGGCGGTGCCCTGGACGCGACCGGCGTGTTCGTCACCGTCGTGGTCGTCGTGGCCGTCGTCGTGCTGTTCGGTGTGCTCCTGCTCGGACGCTCCCGCCGCTGACGTCCGCACCCCGCCGGTCCAGGGCGCTCCGGGCGCGCACGACGAGGGCGAGGACGACGAGGTCGAGGACGCCTGCCTCGAGTTCGGGTCACGCGACAGGCGTCCTCGCGCTACGACGCCGTCGGGTACGACGTTGGCGCACGACGATGTCCGACCCGGTAGTGGGGGGACGGGCGACCGCGGCCAGGGTCCGCGGTGTAGCGCGGGCGACGCTACGCTTCCCGGTTCCACCGGCCAAGCGTTCCGGATCGGGTTGTCCGATCTCCGCGGGGAGCGGACGGGAGGCCCACCCGACGTCCGCCACGCGGGCCCGGTGATCCGGGCCTCCCGTCCAGGACGACGAGCGTCAGCCGACGGTCAGAGAGTGGCGTCCTGCCACCGCGGCCCGGTCCCGGTCACGACGACCCGGCGTGGTTCGTCCGGCACCTCGTCCGGATCGACGTCGTCGTCCGCGTCGCCGCCCCCGGTCGGCCGGATGATCTCGACGTCCAGGACACTGTCACCGACCCCGTCGACCATCCCGCGGCCCCACTCGACGACGACGATCGAGCCGTCCCAGTCGAGGTCCAGGTCGTCGAGCTCGACCGGGTCGGACAACCGGTACGCGTCCACGTGGACCAGGTCCGGACCCGCCGTCGTCGGATGTGTCCGGGCGAGCACGAACGTCGGACTGGAGACCTGCCCGCGGGCGCCGAGCGCCGCGCCGAGTCCCCGGGTCATCGTGGTCTTGCCGGCGCCCAGGGGCCCGGTGAGGACGACCAGGTCCCCGGCCCGCAGCACGGCGGCGATCCGGGCACCGAGCGCGCCCATCTCGTCCGTCGTGGCGACCGTGGTGTCGAGGAGGACGGTCACGACCGCTCGCCCCGCAGGTACTCCCCCACGCGGCCCTCGCCGGAGTGCCCCTCGTACACGCGCGGGACCCGGCTGCCGATCCGGCAGACGATCTCCTCGCCGATGGTGTCGAGCGCCCGGCCCCACTCGAGGACCGTGGCCTCGCCGTCCTCACCGGTGCCGAACAGCGTCACGGTGTCACCGACCCGGACGTCGTCGTCGCCGACGTCGACCAGGAACTGGTCCATCGCGACGCGGCCCGCGATCGGGTACCGGGTGTCGTCGATCGCGACCTCGAGGCGCCCCTGGGCGGCACGGGGGACGCCGTCCGCGTAGCCGACCGGCACGAGCGCCAGGGTCGTCTCGGTGTCGGTGCGGTACGTGTAGTCGTAGGAGACGCCGGTGCCGACCGGGACGCGCTTCGTCTTCGCGACGGAGGCGGAGAGCGTCATCACGGGCGTCAGGCCGAGGTCGGCGGCGGAGACCCCGTCGGCACCGGGGATGCCGAACAGGTTGGCGCCCATCCGGACCATGTCCTTCCGGAACTCCTTGCGCTCCAGGCCGGCGAGCGACGCGGCGACGTGCTCCCACCGGATGTCGAGCCCCAGGTCCTCGGCCTGCTCGACCATGGCGTCGAAGTGCGCCACGGCGGCGGAGTCGTCGGCGTCCGAGGACTCCGCCAGGTGCGTGTACGCGGCGACGACCTCGATGCGGCCGTCGCGCTGGGCGTCGCGCGCCAGTTCGACCAGTGCGGTCCAGTCCTCGGCGGTCGCGCCGTCGCGGTGCAGGCCGCTGTCGACGCCCAGGTGCACGCGCGCCGGACGCTGGTCGACCGCGTCGACGATGCGACGCAGCTCCGCGACGTTGGAGACACCGAGGTCAACGGCCGAGTCGATGGCGTCGCGGAAGTCGAGCGCCGGGTCGTGCTGCCAGGTGAACAGGTGGACGTCCTCGCCGACGCCGATGGCGCGCAGCCGCAGCGCCGCGGGCACCGTCAGCACACCGATCCACCGGATGCCCGCGTCGACCGCGGTCAGGGCGATGGGTTCGAGGCCGTGCCCGTAGGCGTCGGCCTTCATGATCGCCATCACCTCGACCGGCTGCATCCACGACCGGACCAGGTCGAGGTTGGCGCGGTAGGCGTCCAGGTCGATGACCGCCCGGCGCAGTCCTGCGCTCACGTCGTCCTCCGTTCGACGCTGCGGCCGACCCGGGCGACCACCTCGTAGTTGATGGTGCCGATCGCGGCGGCCCAGTCCTCCACCGCGGGGTCGCCGTTCGCCGGATCGCCCCAGAGCACGACCTCGTCCCCGATCGCGACGTCCGCGTCCCCGATGTCGATGTGCATCGCGTTCATGGCCACCCGTCCGACGACCGGGAACCGCCGGTCCCCGATCCGCACCGAGACGTGGTTGCCGTACGCCCGGTCGAAGCCGTCGGCGTACCCGAGCCCGATCACCGCGAGCCGGGTGTCCTGCTCGGCACGCCAGGTGTACCCGTACGAGACACCGTCCCCCGCGGGCACCGCGACCGTCCGCAGCACCGCGGCGGTCACCCGCATCGCGGGCCGCAGGCCGAGGTCGGCCGAGGTCCGGTCCGGGAACGGGCTGAGTCCGTACAACGCCAGACCCACCCGGGCCAGGTCGCGGCGGGTCTCCGGCAGCGCCAGGCTGCCCGCGCTGGCTGCGAGGTGCACGACGTCGGGGCGGATGCCGACCGCTGCCAGGCCGTCGATCGCCCGCTGCAGTGCGACGTCCTGGTCGAGGTCGTCCGAGCGTGAGGCGTTCGACAGGTGGGACATCAGCCCCTCGATGCGGGTGCGGTCGCCGTTCCGGGTCAGGGCCGCGGCCGTCGCGAAGAGCTCGGGCCACTCGGACTCGACCGCCCCGTTGCGGCTGAGGCCGGTGTCCACGACCAGGTGCACCTCCGGTACGTCGGCGTCGGCCGCGGTGGAGAGCTGCTCGACGCTGGAGACCGCCGGGGTGATGCCGTACCGGGCGGCACGGCGGAAGTCCTCGTCGGGGGCGTGCAGCCACGCCAGGATCCGGACGCCCTCGTCGATGCCGGCCTCCCGGAGCGCGACCGCCTCGTCGAGGTCCGCGACCCCGAGCCAGTCCGCGCCGGCGTCCACCAGGGCCCGGGCGACCTCGACGGCACCGTGCCCGTACGCGTCGGCCTTCACCACCGCGACGACGCCGGACGGAGCCACCTGTTCCGCGACCGTGGCGTAGTTGGCGATCAACGCCTCCCGGTCGACGGTCACCCCCGTGAACGCGCTCACGCGATCGGTCCTTCCGTTGCGGGCCGGTCCCGGCCCTCGATGACGACGAACGCCGTCGCGATCCCGCCGTCGTGCGACAGCGAGAGGTGCACGTGCCCGACGCCGCGCTCGTCGGCGACCCGCTGCGCGCCCTGGTGCAGGGTGAGCGACGGGTTCCGCTGGTCGTCCGCGACGACCTCGAGCTCCCGCCAGCTCAGGCCGGCGCTCGACCCGAAGGCCTTGATCAGGGCCTCCTTCGCGGCGAACCGGGCGGCGAGCGACGCCACCGGGCGCGGCTCACCGTCCCGCAGCTGCTCGGCGTCGGTGAACAGCCGCGACCGCATCGCGGGGGTCCGTGTCAGGACCCGCTCGAACCGTTCCAGGTCGACCACGTCGACCCCGATGCCGATGATCACGTCCGCTTACTCGACGGTGACCGACTTCGCGAGGTTGCGCGGCTGGTCCACGTCGAGGCCCTTGGCCGCGGCGAGCTCCATGCCGAACATGTGCAGCGGCGCCACGGCGAGCAGCGGCTCGAACAGCGGCGTCGCGAGCGGGATCCGCAGGACCTCGTCGGCGAAGGGCAGCACGGCGGCGTCACCTTCTTCCGCGATGGCGATCACCCGGGCACCGCGGGCGCGGATCTCCTGGATGTTCGAGACGACCTTCGGGTGCAGCGACCGGGCGTCACGCGGCGACGGGACGATGACGAAGACGATCTGGCCGGGCTCGATGAGCGCGATCGGACCGTGCTTCAGCTCACCGGCGGCGAAGCCCTCGGCGTGGATGTAGGCGAGCTCCTTGAGCTTCAGCGCCCCCTCGAGTGCGATCGGGTACCCGACGTGCCGGCCGAGGAACAGCACACTGCGGGTGTCCGCCATCCACTTGGCCAGCTCGGCGACCCCGGAGGCGTCCTCGATGGTCTGCTGCAGCTTCTCCGGCAGCCCCTCGAGCTCGGCGACCTGGGCGGCGATCTGCTCCGCCGTCATCGTGCCGCGGAGCGTGGCGAGGTGCAGCCCGAGCAGGTAGAGCGCGACGCCCTGCGCCAGGAACGCCTTCGTCGACGCGACCGCGACCTCGGGGCCGGCGTGCGTGTAGATCACGGCGTCGGACTCGCGCGGGATCGTCGCGCCCTGGGTGTTGCAGATCGAGAGGACCTGGGCGCCCTGCTCGCGGGCGTACTTGACCGCCATCAGCGTGTCCATCGTCTCGCCGGACTGGCTGATCGAGACGACGAGCGTCCGCTCGTTCAACACCGGGTCGCGGTACCGGAACTCGTGGGCGAGCTCGACCTCGACGGGCACGCGAGCCCACTGCTCGATCGCGTACTTGCCGAGCATGCCGGCGTAGGCCGCGGTGCCGCACGCGATGACGATGACGCGGTCGACCTGCTGCAGGCGCTCGGCGATCGGCTCGAGGTCGGTCAGCGTGACCGCACCCTCGTGCACGCGGCCGAGGACCGTGTTGCGGACCGCCTCCGGCTCCTCGCTGATCTCCTTCGCCATGAACGAGGACCAGCCGCCCTTGTCGGCGGCCGAGGCGTCCCAGTTCACCTCGAACTCGTTGCGGTCGGCGGGGGTGCCGTCGAAGTGGATGACGTCGACGCCGTCGGGACGGATCGTGGCGATCTCGTCCTGGCCGATCGACAGGGCGCGCTGCGTGTACGCGACGAACGCTGCGACGTCGGAGCCCATGAAGTTCTCGCCGTCGCCGAGGCCCACCACGAGCGGCGAGTTGCGACGGGCACCGACGACGACGCCGGGCTGGTCGGAGTGCACGACGAGGAGTGTGAAGGCGCCGTCGAGTCGGGCGACCGTGCGCCGCATCGCCTCGGTCAGGTCGTGGGTCTCGCGGAACTCGCGCGCGACCAGGTGCGCGGCGACCTCGGAGTCGGTCTCGCTGTGGAAGACGACGCCCTCGGCGAGCAGTTCGTCCTTCAGCGGGGCGAAGTTCTCGATGATGCCGTTGTGGATCAGCGCGAGCTTGCCGTCGTCCGCCAGGTGCGGGTGTGCGTTCTCGTCGGTCGGGCCGCCGTGCGTCGCCCAGCGGGTGTGGCCGATGCCGGTGCCGCCGTCCGCGATCGGGTTGGTGTCGAGCTCGTCGATGAGCATCTGGAGCTTGCCGGCCTTCTTCGCCGAGGTCAGGTCTCCGGCCGGATCGACGACGGCGATGCCGGCCGAGTCGTAGCCGCGGTACTCGAGGCGACGCAGGCCTCCGAGGAGGACGTCCGTGCTGCTGTTGCTGCCGACGTATCCGACGATTCCACACATGGGATCGATCCTACGGGCAGCGCGGGGAGCACCCTGCGAACCGCACGGCGGGTGGGGATAGCCTCCGGGCATGGGACGCTTCGACGACATCGAGATCACCACCATCAAGGGCGAGACCACCACGTTCGGCAGCTTCGGTGACAAGGCGGTGCTCGTGGTGAACGTCGCCTCGCGCTGCGGCCTCGCCCCGCAGTACGAACAGCTCGAGGAACTGCAGCGCACGTACGGCCCGCGGGGCTTCACCGTGCTCGGCTTCCCGAGCAACCAGTTCCTGCAGGAGCTCGGCTCGTCCGAGGCCATCGAGGAGTACTGCTCCACCACGTGGGGCGTCAGCTTCCCGATGTCCGAGAAGGTCAAGGTGAACGGTCGCTCGGCGCACCCGCTCTACCGCGAGCTCACACAGGCCCCGGACGCCTCGGGCAAGGCCGGACGGGTCATCTGGAACTTCGAGAAGTTCCTGGTCGCCCCGGACGGCACGGTCACGCGCTTCCGCCCGACGGTCAAGCCGGACGCCCCCGAGGTCGTCGCCGCCATCGAGGCGGCGCTCCCCGCCTGATCGGCGGGTGCACCCGCTGACGGACAGGAGGCCCGTCCACCGCAGCCGACGTCGCTGACCGGTGGCGGGCCTCCCGGCTGGGTACGCTCGATCCCATGCCGATCCCGGAGACGACCGTCGCGCACCCCACCCCCTTCGTGGAGATCCCGCGGGACGAGTGGTCGCAGCTCGCGCCGAAGGAACACCTCTCGCTCACCGAGACCGAGATCGTGCAGCTGCGGGGGCTCGGCGACCGGCTCGACCTGACCGAGGTGCAGGACGTGTACCTGCCGCTCTCCCGGCTGCTGACGCTGTACGCGGCCGGCGCGCGGGACCTGCACGCGGAGACCAGCCGGTTCCTCGGCGAACGCGCCCGACGGACGCCGTTCGTGATCGGTGTCGCCGGGTCGGTCGCCGTCGGCAAGAGCACCGTCGCGCGTCTGCTGCGCGAACTGACCAAGCGCTGGCCGGACACCCCGCGGGTCGAACTCGTGACCACCGACGGGTTCCTGTACCCGAACGCCGAGCTCGAGCGCCGCGGGATCATGGACCGCAAGGGCTTCCCGGAGTCGTACGACCGCCGGTCCCTGCTGCGCTTCGTCAGCCAGGTGAAGAGCGGCGCGACCGAGGTCCGGGCGCCGTACTACTCGCACCTGGTCTACGACATCGTGCCGGACGCCGAGATCGTGGTGCGACAGCCGGACATCCTCATCGTCGAGGGGCTCAACGTGCTGGCGCCGCCGGTGCACGGTCGGCTGGCACTTTCCGACCTGTTCGACTTCACGATCTACGTCGACGCGAAGACCAAGGACATCGAGTCCTGGTACGTCGACCGGTTCCTGGCGCTGCAGGAGCAGGCGTTCTCGAGCCCCGACTCGTTCTTCCACCGCTTCGCAGCACTGTCCCGCGAGGACGCGGTGGCCACGGCGACCGGAGTGTGGCGCGCGATCAACGAACCGAACCTGCTCGAGAACGTGCTGCCGACGCGCTCCCGGGCGACGCTCGTGCTCAAGAAGGCCGCCGACCACAAGGTGACGAGCGTCCTGCTCCGCAAGATCTGACCGGCGGGGTCCTCCCCCGGGTCGGTTCTGAGTGGCGCCGCACAACGGGAACCCGCTCGAACCGCGGACGTCCGTGGTTCGAGCGGGTTCCTGTTGTGCGTGGCCGGAGCGCGCCAGCGCCGGGCCGGGCCGGGCCGGGGCTAGGCGGCTTCGGGCGTCAGGCGGCTTCGGGCGTCAGGCGCTCGCGGACGACCTCGGCGAGCTCCTCGGCGACGCGCTGGGCGTCCTCCTGCGACGCGGCCTCGACCATGACGCGGACGACCGGCTCGGTACCGGAGGGACGCAGCAGTACCCGGCCGGTATCACCGAGCGCCTCGGTCGCCGCAGCGATCGCGTCCTGCACGCCCTGGTCCTGCAGGCCGTGCCGGTCGACGCCCTTGACGGCGAGCAGCACCTGCGGGAACACGGTCATGCAGGCGGCGAGCTCGCCGAGCGACTTGCCGGTGCGCGCCATCTCGGCGACGAGGTGGAGGCCCGTCAGGACCCCGTCACCCGTCGTCGCGAAGTCGTTGAAGATGATGTGACCGGACTGCTCGCCACCGAGCGAGTAGCCCCCCTCGTTCATCTTCTCGAGCACGTAGCGGTCGCCGACGCCGGCCTCGATCACGGTGATGCCCGCGTCCGCCATCGCCCGCTTCAGCCCGAGGTTCGACATCACCGTCGCGACGAGGGTGTCGTCGACCAGTCGGCCGCGTTCCTTGAGGGACAGCGCGAGGATCGCCATGATCTGGTCGCCGTCCACCGCGTTGCCCTCGGCGTCCACGGCCAGGCACCGGTCCGCGTCGCCGTCGTGGGCGATGCCGACGTCGGCTCCGGCCTCGAGGACCGCGCGTGCCAGGTTGTCGATGTGCGTCGAGCCGACCCCGTCGTTGATGTTGATGCCGTTCGGGTCGGCACCGATCAGCGTGACCTTCGCACCCGAGTTCACGAAGACCTCGGGCGAGACCCCGGACGCCGCCCCGTTGGCGCAGTCGAGCACGACGTGGATGCCGTCGAGCCGGTGGGGCAACGTGCCGAGCAGGTGCACGACGTAGCGGTCCTCGGCGTCGGCGAACCGCGTGATGCGACCCACCTCGGCGCCCGTGGGGGTCGGTGCGGACTGATCGTGCATGGCCGCTTCGATGCGGTCCTCGACCTCGTCCGGCAGCTTGCGCCCACCAGCGGCGAAGAACTTGATCCCGTTGTCCGGCGCGGGGTTGTGCGACGCGGAGATCATCACGCCGAAGTCGGCGTCGATGTCCGCGACGAGGTACGCCGCTGCGGGAGTGGGGATGACCCCGGCGTCGAGGACGTCGACGCCGGCGGAGGCGAGCCCGGCTGCCACTGCGGCACCGAGGAACTCGCCGGAGACGCGCGGGTCGCGCGCCAGCACGGCCTTGGGGCGCGTGCGACCGGACGCTCGTCGAGCGTCCGCATGGTGTCCGTGCGTGAGCACGGCCGCGCTCGCCTGGGCAAGACCCAGTGCGAGCGCGGCCGTCAACTCGCCGTTGGCGAGGCCACGAACGCCGTCGGTACCGAACAGACGCGGCATGCGATCTCCCGCCGTCAGGCGATCAGCGCTTCGAGAACTGCGACGCCTTGCGGGCCTTCTTGAGACCGGCCTTCTTGCGCTCGATGACGCGGGCGTCACGGGTGAGGAAGCCGGCCTTCTTGAGGGTCGCGCGGTTGTTCTCGCGGTCGATCTCGTTCAGGGTGCGGGCGATGGCGAGACGCAGCGCGCCGGCCTGACCCGAGGGGCCGCCACCCGTGATGCGGGCGGTGACGTCGTACGAGCCGAGGAGCTCGAGCACCTTGAACGGGTCGTTGATGAGCTGCTGGTGCAGCTTGTTCGGGAAGTAGTCCTCGAGCGTGCGGCCGTTCACGACGAACGTGCCGGAGCCCGGGACGAGACGCACGCGGGCGATGGCCTCCTTGCGGCGACCGACGGCACCGCCCGAGACGTTGAGGATCTGACGGGGAGCCGCCTCCGACGCGACGGGTGCGCTCTCGGTGGTGAAGGTCTCCGGGGTCTGGTCGATGGAGTCAGCGATCTGAGCCATGAGTGTTTTCTCGTTCCTGGAAGTCGTCGTGGCCGCTGTTACTGCGAGACCTGGTCGAAGGTGTACGGCTTGGGCTGCTGCGCCGCGTGGGGGTGCTCAGCGCCTGCGTAGACCTTGAGCTTCTTGAGCTGCTCGCGACCGAGGGTGTTCTTCGGCAGCATGCCGCGGATCGCCTTCTCGACGGCGCGGGTCGGGTGCTTCTCCAGCATCTCCGGGTAGCTGGTGGCCGTGAGGCCGCCCGGGTAACCGGAGTGACGGTAGTAGACCTTCTTGGCGAGCTTCGACCCGGTCAGGGCGACCTTGTCGGCGTTCACGATGATGACGTAGTCACCCATGTCCATGTGCTGGGCGAAGGTGGCCTTGTGCTTGCCGCGGAGGAGGGCGGCGACGTGCGAAGCGAGGCGGCCGAGCACGACGTCGGTCGCGTCGATGACGATCCAGTCGTGCTGGACGTCTGCCGGCTTCGGGGAGAACGTACGAGTCACAGGAGTGCTGCTTTCGTGTCGAGGTGAGGAGTCCGTGAATCCCACTCCGGTGGGCGTTCCCGCGGGCAGATGCCCACTGAACGACCCGGTGGAGGGCCCATCTGACTGTCTGGCGCAACAGAGCGCGCAGACCAAGAGATGAGCCTAGCCGACGCCGATCGTCCCGGTCAACCGGCGTCGCTCCCAGCGACACCACGGACGGGAGGCGCGGTGCGGGTCGGACCCGTGTCGCGCCTCCCGTCCGTGGTCGCGTTCAGCGCGAGGTCACTCGGCGCTGCCACCCGTCGTCCGGCGGCGACGGAGGGCGAGGAGCCCGCCACCGGCGGTCAGGAGCGCGAGGGCCGCCGCGAGGCCGCCGCCGATCTCGGCGCCGGTGAAGGCCAGGCTGCCACCACCCGTGGTCGGCGTCACGCCGGCACCCGGGATGGTGCCCGCGCCACCGGCGATCGGCGCCGGGGTCGGGTCAGCTGTGCCGTCGGTCGGGTCGTCCGTGCCGGGCTCCGGCGTGGGCTCCGGCGTCGGGTCGCCCGGCACCTCGGCCGCGGTCAGGTCGAAGCCGACCAGGATCGGGTCGTGGTCGCTCGCGCGGTACACGTCGTCCGTGTAGAGGTCCGAGACGTTCACGTTGTACCGGCTGTACTCCAGGCCCACCGACTCGGTCGAGTTGATGTTCCAGATGTCCACGCCCGTCACGCTCGCCAGTGCCGCCGGTGATGCCAGCACGTGGTCGAGCGATCCGCTGAGACCGCTGAAGACGTACGAGTACTCGGTTCGGTCACGTGCCGGGGCGAGGTCGGTGTAGCCGGCGTCACGGAGGACGACCATCGGGTCCTCCTCGCTGTAGGCGTTGAAGTCACCGATCAGGAAGGTCTTGTCGGTGCCGTACTGCGCCTGCATCGCCGTGGAGAAGGTCGTGAGGGCTCGGGCCTGTCGCACCCGGTCGGCGTTCGAGGCGCCCTGGCCGTCGCCCTGGTCGGCGTTCTCACCGGTGCCGGACCCCTTCGACTTGAAGTGGTTCGCGATCACCAGGAAGTCGTCGTCCGCGGTCCCACCGACCGGGCGGAACGCGTCCGCGACCGGCTGGCGCTGGAAGACGTCCGAGTCGGTGAGGATCGTCGACTCGGCGGTCGGCGCGACCCGGGCCTTCTTGTAGATGAGGGCCAGGCGGATGACGTCCTCGTCGGCGGCGAGCTTCGTCGGCGATGGGACGTACGCCCAGGTGTCGGACCCGGTGGCGGCGTTGAGCGCGTCGACGAGGGTGGCCACCGCGGCGTCACGGTCCTGCCCGAAGGCCGCCGAGTTCTCGATCTCCTCGAGCGAGACCACGTCGGCGCCCAGGCTGTTGATCGCCTTCACGATCTTCACCTGCTGGCGCGCCAGGTCCTCCGCCTCGGCAGCACCGCGGGCGTCACAGCCGGAGTTGACCGTGAGCGGGTCACCGGCGCGGTCGCGGTAGTACGTGCAGCCGGTCAGCTGGTCGCCCGTGGTCGGGAAGTAGTTCAGCACGTTGAACCCGGCGAGCTTCAGGTCGCCGCCGACCGCGGCGGGCGCCGTGGTGCGGACGTCCGAGAACGTCGCGGGCAGGTCGGCCTTCGCGGTCGCACCGGTGATCGGCGTCGTCGGCTGGAACGTCCAGACGTCGTTCCGGTAGTCGAGGACCACGGGCTCGGTGAACGTCGTGGCGGCGCCGACCGTGACCGGGCCCGCGTTCGTCAGCCACGGCACCGGGATCGACCGGGCCGACTGGTCCTGGCCGTCGCGCGGCAGGAAGTTCGTGCTCGCGCCGTCGTCGAGCGTGACCGTGCGGGCGGCGTTGTCGGCGACCACCGCGGCGGCCTCTGCGCTGCCCGGGCGGGCGACCTCGGTCGGCTGCAGCAGCCGGCCCGGACCCGTGGCGAGCGTGACCACGCCGTACTGGTTCGTCGTGTAGTTGTCGGCGACCGTGTAGTCGCCCTGCGGTGCGACGAGCATGCTCTCGAGCGCCTCGCGCTCGGCGTCCGTGCGGGGGAACGCCACGGCGGCCGGGACCGGGGCGGCGGCCGGGGTGGTGAGCTCCGTCAGCCCGGCGGTGTCCGCGACGGTGAGCTCGGTGAGCCCCTTGAACTCGGAGACGGCGCCGGTGACCTGGACGTGGTCGCCGATCGCGACCAGTCCGACCGTGGCGGCGGAGTAGACGTACAGTCCGTCGGAGGCGGTCCGCGCGGCCAGGGTGGTCGCGCCTCCCGTCCCCGGGGTCTGGATCGTGTAGCCGTTCAGCCCGCCGGTGGCGTAGACCGCGGTCACGACGCCGCTGGTGGTGACGTTCGAGCCGGCGAGCGGCGAGGTGTCCGTCGTGCCCTGGATCTCCGGGATGGTCGCGGCTACGGGGGGCGTGGTCGGCGGGGTGGTGCCACCGCCGCCCGGCGCCGGCGTCGTGCCGCCCGCTGCCGTCTCGCCGGCGGCGTTCCGCGGCGTCAGGGTCGTCGTGACCGTGAAGTCGGTTCCGTTCACGTCGGTGTCCGCGGTTCCCTGCCGGACCAGCCCGTTCGGGACGGCGTTGACGCCGTCGACCGTGCGGACCGCACCCTCGAACGTGTTCGAGGCGCCGTACCCGAGGAGGTCGACCACCCCCGCGGTGCCCGTCCCGACCGGACCGGCGGGCAGCGTCAGCGCGGCCGCCTGGTCGGCGAGGACGAGCGTGCCGGTGGTGCCGGACGGGTTGAGCGACGCGGTGTCGTCCGCCGCGGGCAGGTCGGCGCCGACCGCCTTGTCCCCGCCGTTCCCCGCAATCGAGACCAGGAACGTCCCGTTCACCGGCACGGTGCCCTCGAGCGCGCTCGAGCTGAACGCACCCGAGCTGGTCGCTGCGCGGTACTGCAGCGACCAACCGTCGAGCGTGACGGGCGTCGCGGTGGGGTTCGCGATCTCGACGAACTTCTGGTTGAAGAACGCGTTCGTGCTGCCGCCCTTGAGGTAGACCTCGGAGATGACGAGTCCGGTGCCCGTCGGGTTCGCGGAGGCGGTGGTGACGGTGACGAGCGGTGCGGCGATCAGGGTCGCGGCAGCCGTGGCGCACAGCAGGGTGCGTCCGACGGTTCGTGGCATGGGGACCTTCGGTTCGTGGTCGGGAGTGATCCCGTGAACCGTACGGGCCTGCGGAGACGCACAGGTTACGACGAGGTGAAACCTCTCCCCCGGACGAGGGGCGACCGGGGGTCCCATCCGTCCCGCGCGAGCAGCAGCGCACCCGCCATCACCCCGACGGACTCGGCAACTGCTTCACGATCCGAAGAGCACACGCAACAGCGCCACCCCCGATGCAGCGACGTACCACCCAACGAGGTTCCCGCGTTTCCGCGCAAGCGCCAGCGAGCCGACCACAGCAGCCACCGTGACGACGCCCGCGACCCCGCGGATCGTCGGAGTTTGGCCCGTCACACCGAAGACGCAGCACCCCAGGGTCGCGACGACCGCCAGGAGTCCGACGACGGACTGGCGGATCCTGCCGCGCCCACCTGATCCGACGTCGGGCCCGTCGATCTTGCCCCTGCCGACGATGTCCATGGTGGTCCCTCCAGATCGCAGCTCCATCACCGGTCCACCACAATTTCACATCTACAGTTCCGATACCAGTCGTCCATGCTGGAACGACGACGTCACCCCTGGATCGGCACCCACTCCGCCCCCACCCGGTGCACCGCCGGCCCGTGCCCCGGCAGCACGATCGCCGGGTAGGCCAGCGCCCGGGCGGACTCCACGGCGAGCGCCGGGTCCGCCGTGAAGAACGGCGTGATCATCCGGGGCCGCGGTGCCCACGACCCGGGCTGCGTGTCGTGGTGCGTGACGACGGCGTCGCCGGTGACGATCGCGTCGGCCGCGGGCAGCAGGTACGCGGTGGAGCCGTCGGTGTGCCCCGGGACGGGCAGCGGCGTCATCGCCCGGCCCTCGAAGTCGAGGGCCGTGAACGCGCGGGCGCTCGGCACGGTCGTCGGGCGGAGGGCGTCCGAGGCGATCGCACGGCCGAGCCAGCGGAGCACGCGGGGTGCGGCGAGTCGTCCGCCGATCTCGGCCGGCGTCACCTGCTGGCGCGCCGGTCCGCGGACGTTGTCGAGTTCGTCCGCGTGGGCCAGGACCTCGACGTGCGGGAAGCGCTCGAGGATCCCGGGCAGCCCGCCGACGTGGTCGACGTGGCCGTGGGTGACGTAGACGCGGCGGAGCTCGTCGAGGTCGTGGCCGGCGAGCAGCACGCTGTCGAGCACCAGGTCGGTGTCGGCCGGGTAGCCCGCGTCGATGAGGGCGACGCCGTCCTCTTCCGCCAGGACGACCCAGTTCGACACCGGCCCCTCGACGAAGACCACACCGGGTGCGACGGAGACGACGGAGCGCGGAGCACGAGGAGCCATCCCCCGACGCTACCGCCCGTCCTCGTCCGGCACGTCGCCGGGCCGGTGTCCGTCCGCGTCGCGACGGGCGCGTGTCTGGGCGGCCCGCGCCTCCAGGGCGTCGTCGTCCGGGTACCCCACCTCGGTGAGGGTGAGTCCGCGTGCCGGGGCGGTCGTGAAGGCGCTGGTCCGTTCCGCCGCGACCCGCAGCTCGTCGAGCTCGTCCGGCGTCAGCCGGCCCTCGCCGACGGCGAGGGTGCCGCCGACCATCGCCCGCACCATCGAGTGGCAGAACGCGTCGGCCTGGAGGCTCGCCACCAGTACGCCGTCCGGCTCACGTTCCCAGCGGAACTGCTGCAGGGTCCGGATCGTGGTCGCGCCGACGCGCGGCTTGCAGAACGCCGCGAAGTCGTGCAACCCGAGCAGCCGCAGCGCACCCCGCTCCATCGCCGCCGGGTCGAGGCGCCCCGGGTACCAGGTCGTGTGCCCACGGCGGAGTGGGTCGCGGAGGGCGTCGACGTCGGCGACCCGGTACCGGTAGCGCCGCCAGAGCGGGGAGAACCGCGCGTCGAACCCGGCCGGGGCGACGCGCACGCTGCGGACGACGATGTCCCCGTCGGCGCCCGCGAGCCCGTTGAGCCTGCGGAGGAGACCACTGAAGGCATCACGGACGGTGCCGTCGGCGCTGGGGCGCTTCGGCCGGGTCAGCGCGGCCCACTGGTCCGGGCTGAGGTCGAGGTGCGCGACCTGTCCGGTGGCGTGCACGCCGGCGTCGGTGCGGCCCGCGACCGTGAGCTGGGGCGGTTCGCCCCACCGGGTGAAGACGGTGGCGAGGGCGTCCTCGAGCACACCCTGCACGGTCCGGAGTGCGGGCTGGCGTGCCCACCCGGAGAAGCCGGAGCCGTCGTACGCCAGGTCGATACGGAGTCGCGCGCCGGTGCCGTCCGCGCCGGGGTCGTCTGGTGTCCGGGCCGTCTCGCTCACGCCCTCCACGGTACCGATGTCAGCGCCACGTCAGTGCCGCGTGAGCGGGCCTCGGCAGTGTCGTCCCCGTACACGACGTCGACGGAAGGACACGACGATGACCACGACACCCCTCGCGGTGGAGGCCACTGGCCTCGTGAAGACGTTCGGCAGCAACCGGGCCGTGGACGGGGTCGACCTCCGCGTGGAGGCCGGCACGGTCTACGGGGTGCTCGGACCGAACGGCGCCGGTAAGACCACCACGATCAGCATGCTCGCGACCCTGCTCCGCCTGGACGGCGGCGAGGCGCGGGTGTTCGGCCACGACGTCCGCCGGGAGCCCCACGTGGTGCGCCAGCTCATCGGCGTGACCGGCCAGTACGCCAGCGTCGACGAGACCCTGAGCGCCACCGAGAACCTCGTCGTCTTCGGCCGGCTGCTCGGGTTGTCACGGACCGAGGCGAAGCGGAAGTCGACCGAGCTGCTCGAGCGCTTCGGGTTGAGCGAGGCCGCGCGACGACCGCTCCGCGGGTTCTCCGGTGGCATGCGCCGTCGGCTGGACCTGGCGGCGAGCCTCATCGCGCAGCCGCCGCTGATCTTCCTCGACGAGCCGACGACGGGCCTCGACCCGCGGACCCGGGCGCAGATGTGGGACACGATCCGGGAGCTCGTCGCCACCGGCTCGACCGTGCTGCTGACGACGCAGTACCTGGACGAGGCCGACCAGCTCGCGGACCGGATCGCGGTGATCGACCACGGGCGGGTGGTGGCCGAGGGCACGAGCGACGAGCTCAAGGCCTCGATCGGCACCGCGTCGCTGCAGCTCCGGCTGGCCGACTCCACCCCGGCACGTCTGGCCGAGGCGTCCGACCTGGTGCTCCGCGTGCTCGGCACCGCGGCGGTCGCGAGTCCCGAGGGCTCCCGGCTCACCGCGCCGATGGCGGACCCGGACCGTGTCACGGACCTGCTGGTGTCCTTCCGGGACGCCGGCATCTCCCTCACCGAGATGAGCGTGCAGAAGCCGACGCTCGACGAGGTGTTCCTCACCATCACCGGCGAAGGGGTGGGCGCCGATGCGTCCGCACCCGCCGACCGCACGCTCGAAGGGAGCAACGCATGACCACGCTCACCACCCCCGACCTGGCCTCGGCCACGTCCGGCGCACCGCGGATCACCCCGCGGCCGGGCGTCGGCGGTTCCGGCCTGGCCGCGACCGTCCGGCAGTCCCTCACGATGGCGTACCGCGGGCTGGTCAAGGTCCGGCGCACACCGGAGCAGCTGTTCGACGTGACGCTCATGCCGATCGTCTTCACCGTGATGTTCACGTACATCTTCGGTGGCGCGATCGCCGGCGACGTCAGCAGCTACCTGCCGATCATCATCCCGGGCATCCTCGTGCAGACGAACATCACGTCGTCGATCGTCACCGGCGTGCAGCTCCGCGAGGACATGGACAAGGGCGTGTTCGACCGCTTCCGGTCCCTGCCGATCGCCCGCATCGCCCCGCTCGCCGGAGCCCTGCTCGCCGACACCGTCCGCTACGCGATCGCCACCACGATCACGTTCACGGTCGGCTTCATCATGGGGCTCCGTCCCGCGGGCGGGATCGGTGCGGTGCTCCTCGCCGGCCTGCTCGTGGTCGTCGTGGCCTGGGCGATCAGCTGGGTCTTCGCCTACTTCGGCGTGATTGCCCGGACGGCGTCGAGTGTCTCCGGTATCTCGAACCTGGTGCTCTTCCCGCTGACGTTCCTGTCGAACGCGTTCGTCCCGGCGGACACCCTGCCGGACTGGCTGCACTGGTTCTCCGACGTGAACCCGGTCTCGCACCTCATCACGGCGGTCCGCGACCTGGTCAACCACGGCACGGTCGGCGGCGACCTGTGGCTGAGCCTGCTCGGTGCGGCGGTCATCGTCGCGGTGTTCGCCCCGCTCACCGTCCGGGCGTACATGCGGAAGGCCTGATCGCCTCGAGCACCGCACGCGCGGCAGCGACGGCCTCGGCCCGGGACGTCCCGGCCGAGGCCGTCTCGGCGTCCGCCACGAGTGCCTCGCCGACCGCGGCGACCACCAGCGGCCGGAGGCGTCGGTGGCCGAGGACCGCGAAGTCCTGCCGCGCACCGAGCCGGAGCGCGCTGCCCCAGGCTGCGGCGACGAGGGCGGGGGTGGGCGCGTCGGCACCGCGCCTGATCGCCTCGAGTGCGGCGCCGAGGACGGCCGTCCCCACCACGGGCAGGTCGTTCCAGAGTGCCGGGGTGCGGAGGCCGACCAGGGCGCTCACCCGGACCTGTCGGGCGACGTCCGCACGGGTCTCCCGGCCGTCCTGGAGGCCCGTCCCGGCCCCGGCGGACCGGCCCACCCCCGCCTCGCCCGCCGCCGCCTCGTCCTGCGCCACCTCGTCCTGCGCCGCCAGCAGGGCGGCGCCGACGATCATCACCCACTGGCTCGCCGCACGTCGGTGCGGCAGCACGCCGTCCCACGCCCGTCGGTACTCCCCGACCGCACGGACCGGGTCGCCCTCGGCGCGCGCGACCTCGGCGCGGACCGCGTGCGCGAGCAACCCCATCTGCGCACGTTCGCCGCCGGGGCCACCGCCCGGTCCGCCGACCGGCCCGACGCCGGGGGACGCCGGCAGCGCGGCGAGTTCGGTGGCCAGCGTCCGGGCGCGCTCGACGTCCCCGGTCGCCGCGGCACTCAGCCCGACGCTCCACCCCACCTCGATCAGGTCGTCCTCGGCGCCGAACTGCTCGAGTCGCGCACGGGCCGCGTCGGCTGCGTCGAGCGCCTGGTCGTACCGCCCGAGCTGCCCGGCGAGCTGCGTCACCGAGACGGCCGCGGTGCCCGAGGTCCAGACGTCCCCGGCCTGCTCGGCGAGCACCCGCGCACGGGTCGCGAAGCCCAGGGCGCGTTCGAGCTCGCCGTCGTTCTCGGTCAGCGGGGCGCTGAGCAGGTGTGCCAGGCAGGCCACCCCGGCGTCCGGGTCCTCGCGGAGCCGGGCCAGTGCGGCCTCACCGACGCTCCGACGCCCGAGGGTGAGCAGCAGTTCGGCCTGCGCGTCGACCACCGGCACGCCGGTCACCCCCGTCCGACGGAGGCGACGGAGCGCCGCGCGGGCACGGACCGAGGTGCGGCGGTCCGTGAAGGCCGCGGTCGCACAGGCGATGACGAGGCGGAGGACCGCCGCGGTGCGGACGCCCGGGTCGCTCGCGAGCGCGTTCGCCGGGTCGCCGCCGCCAGGTCCCAGTGTCCGGAGCGCCGCGACGACGTCCGGTGCGATGGCCGCGACCTCGCCGTGCGCCCCGCGGAACGACCAGTACCCGGCGAGCGCCGAGAAGAGCGGGGCGACCGCGACCGGGTCCCCGGCGCGGAGGGCCCAGCGCAGCATCGTGACGAGGTTGTCGGCCTCGCGTTCCAGGACCCGGAAGCGGGCGACCTGGTCCGTGGTCCGGACGATGAACAGGTCGTGCCCGGCGGCGGTCCGGCAGGCCCAGCGCGTCATCGCGGCGCGGACGTCGGCGGTCGCCCCGGACTCCTCGAGTCGTGCGGCACCGAACTCACGGACGGTCTCGAGCAGGCGGTAGCGGACCGGCTCCCCCTCTTGCTCGACGAGTTGCACGAGGGACTGCTCGACCAGTTCCGCCAGGTCGTCGAGGGCGTCGTGGACACGCTCCGGCGCGGCGACCGCTTCGACGGCGTCGACGGACAGCCCGTCCGGGAACAGCGCGAGGCGGGTCAGCAGGTCCCGGGCGCCGGCGTCGAGCAGCCGCCAGCTCCACTCGATCACCGCCAGCAGGGTCCGGTGTCGCTCGGGCGCCGACCGGTCGCCGCCCCGGAGCAGCGCGAAGCGGTCGTCGAGTCGTCGCTCGATCTCGTCGACGCTCATCCCCCGGATCCGGGCGGCGGCGAGTTCGATCGCCAGCGGTGAACCGTCCAGCCGGGTGCAGATCCGGCGGACCGCGTCGACCGGCAGCACCGCCCCCGGTCGAGCGGCCCGTGCCCGGTCGGTGAACAGGCGGACGGCGGCCCCGTCGGCCTCGACCGGCAGCGGTGCCAGCGGCGCGACGACCTCGCCGGCGACCGCGAGCGGCGCGCGCGAGGTCGTCAGGATCCGCAGTCCGGGCAGCACCGCGAGCAGGTCCGCGGCGAACGCGGCGACCGGCTCGAGGATGTGCTCGCAGTTGTCGAGCACGAGCAGCGTGGGTTCCTCGCCGAGCGCCCGGACCACGCGGGTGCGCAGGTCGGCGATCACCGCGTCCCGGAGGCTCCGCGCACTGCGCACCTCGGCGAGCCCCAGGAGCGCGCCGATCGCGGGGACGACGTCCTCGCCGGTGGTGAGCGGTGCGAGCTCGACGACGACGACCCCGCAGTCCGCCGGCACGGTCGCCGCCGCAGCCTGGGCCAGTCGGGTCTTGCCGAGTCCACCGGCTCCGAGGATCGTCACCAGCCGCGCGTCGGACAGGAGGCGCGTGACGGCGGCGAGGTCGGCCTCCCGTCCGATGAGTGCGTTCGGGGCGGCCCGGAGCCCGACCCGACGGACCGAGCCGCTGGCGGGTCCGGCGCTCCGGAGCACGTCGGCGTTCAGTCGGACCAGGTCGGCCGAGGGGTCGGCGCCCAGTTCGTCGGACAGCCGGTCACGGTGCGCGGCGAAGACGGCGAGCGCCTCCGCCGACTGGCCGCCGGCCGCGAGTGCCCGGACGAGCCCGGCGACGACGGCCTCGTCGAAGGGGTCGGCCGCAGCCTCCTCGCGCCAGATCGCGGCGGCGGTGTCCGGCTGGCCGTCGGACTGGAGGAGCGTGGCCAGTCGTCGACGGAGGTCTCGTCGGACCGCGCTCGCGCGGTCGGCGAGTGCCGTCCCGACCGGACCCTCGAGGTCGCCGCCGGGCTCACCGCGCCAGCGGTCCAGTGCTGCACGGAGCGCCGCGGCGTCCCCGGATGCGTCCGGGGGGCCGTCGAGCGTCCGTTCGGCCGCCCCCAGGTCCGTCGCGTCGGCATCCACCCCGAGGGCGTACCCGGCGGCGGTCGAGACGACGAGCCCGTCGGCGATCGCGCGGCGGAGGCGGGAGACGAGGGTCTGTAGGGCCGCTCGGGCGCCCTTCGGGGGTTCGTCACCCCACAGGTCGTCGATGAGGGAGCCGGTGGTCACGGCGCGGCCGCGCGCCAGCACGAGTGCGGTGAGGAAGGTGCGTGCCAGTGCCCCGGGCAGCGGCACGAGCGTGCCGGTGGGGTCCTCGGCGAGCACCGGACCGAGGACGGCGATGCGCGGCGCGGACACGTGAGGAGTCTAGGCGCGAGGTCCGTCAGGGCCAGCCGGTCAGGGCGAGCCCGTCAGGTCGACGGTCCGGTCTCGGTGTCGACGTCCTGCGTCGCCCGACGCTCGGACTCGACGATCCCCCGGAGCGAGACCAGCGCCGACGACGTCACCGCGACGTCGGACGGGTTCTCGCGGGAGGCGTCGAGTGCCTCTTCGAGTTCCGAGATCGCCCGGTCGCCCTCCTCGGGCGGGTGGTCGCCGCGCACCATCGCCGCGATCTGCCGGATCGCCGTCGTGAGGGGTTCGGTGAACGCCTCGTCCGGCCGACCGAGGTTCGACGACACCGGACCCGACCGGGCCACGAGCTCGGTGAGGTCCGTCGTGTACCAGGCGACCCGCTCGAGCGCCCGGAAGCGCGACCCGTCGTGCTGCAGCCGCGCCCGTGATCCCCGCAGTGCGCCGCGCGGGTTGATGCGCCGGCTCTCCTGCGCGATCGACACCCGGCTGCGGACGTCGGCGATCGCCCGGTCCAGGCGGTCCTGCGCCCGGTCCCAGGCCCGCTCGTCCCGCTCGCCCTGCTCCAGGACGTCGGCCAGGCCGTCGAGGTGCTCGGCCAGAACACTGTTCACCTGGTCGATACGTCGCTCGGCGTCCCAGAAGCGCAGCGGCGGGAACACCAGGAAGTTCACCAGCAGGCCGACGACCACGCCGACGGCCATCTGCACGAGGTACCCGAGCGAGTACCCCTCGGCGTGCGCACCGCCGACCAGCAGGACGAACAGCGCCGCCGTCGACACCCAGGAGCTGCCCTCGCCGAGGATCCGGAATCCGCCCACGAGCACCCCGACCCCGACCGCCAGCGCGACCGCGAGGACACCGGGGTCCCCCACCCACATCGTGAAGGCGGCCACCGCGATGCCCAGTGCGATGCCGACCAGGGTCTGCACGCCGCTCCGGAGGCCCGCGAACACCGTCGTCTGCATCGCGACCACGGCGCCGAGCGGGGCGTAGTACGGGTAGTCGGACGCGACGCCGGGGACGTACCGGGCGACGACCCACGCGATCGCTGCGGCAGCGGCGGCCTTGGCGGCGTGGAGCAGGCGCGGCTGCGTGCCGGAACTCCGGCTCCACCGCCAGACGCGCGTGCCGACCCCGGCGATGTGCTGGAACTGCATGGGTGCTCTCATCTCGTCGGCCGACACGGTACGCGGCGGCCGCTGGTCGGGCCTCCGGGTCGGGCCTGCCGGGGCGGGCCTGTCGGGGCGGCGGGGACCCGTGGACGTGCAAGAGGGCCCCCGCAGCATGCGCTGCGAGGGCCCTCCTGGTGGTGCGGTGCGACTACTTGGACGAGTCCGCGGCGTCGTCCGACTTGGCAGCGGCGTCGGCCTCGACCTCGGCAGCAGCGTCGGTCGTGGTCTCCTCGGCGACCGGGGCCGACTCCTCGGTGGTCTCGGTCTCGTCGACCGGGGCCTCCGTGGTGTCGGTCTCCGTCGCGGCCGGCGCAGCGGCGGCCGGAGCAGCCTTCCGCGAGACCGGAGCCGGCGTGCTCGAGACGGGCTCGAGGACGAGCTCGATCGAGGCGAGGGGAGCGTTGTCGCCCTTGCGGAAGCCGAGCTTCGTGATGCGGGTGTAACCGCCCTGGCGGTCGGCCACCTGCGGCGCGATCTCCGTGAACAGCGTGTGCACGACGGTCTTGTCGCGCAGGGCTGCGATCACACGACGACGAGCGTGCAGGTCGCCACGCTTCGCGAACGTGATGAGTCGCTCGGCGACCGGGCGGAGGCGCTTGGCCTTCGTCTCGGTCGTGGTGATGCGGCCGTGCGTGAACAGGGCGTTGGCGAGGTTGCTCAGGAGCAGGCGCTCGTGGGCGGGACCGCCACCGAGGCGGGGGCCCTTGGTGGGCTTCGGCATGTCAGTTCTCCAGTGGTGATGGTGGTGCGCCCCGTGTCAGGAGCGCGTGCGCGTCAGCGCGAGGTCAGTTGCTGGACTCGTCCTCGTCGTACCCGCTGTAGAAGTGGGCACCATCGAATCCGGGGACGGTGTCCTTGAGGGACAGGCCGAGCTCGGTGAGCTTGTCCTTGACCTCGTCCACCGACTTCTGGCCGAAGTTGCGGATGTTCATGAGCTGCGTCTCCGAGAGGGCGACGAGCTCGGACACCGTGTTGATGCCCTCGCGCTTCAGGCAGTTGTAGCTACGGACCGACAGGTCGAGGTCCTCGATCGGCGTCTGCAGCTCGTTCGACAGCACGGCGTCGACCGGCGCGGGGCCGATCTCGATGCCTTCAGCTGCCGTGTTGAGCTCGCGGGCGAGCCCGAACAGCTCGACGAGCGTGCGACCGGCCGACGCGATGGCGTCGCGCGGCGTGATCGCGGGCTTCGACTCGACGTCGACGACCAGGCGGTCGAAGTCCGTGCGCTCACCGGCACGCGTCGCCTCGACGCGGTAGGTGACCTTGAGCACGGGCGAGTAGATCGAGTCGATCGGGATCTGACCGGCCTCGCTGAACTCCGAGCGGTTCTGGGTCGCCGAGACGTAGCCGCGGCCACGCTCGATCGTCAGTTCCAGCTCGAAGCGGGCGGAGTCGTTCAGGGTCGCGATGACGAGGTCCGGGTTGTGGATCTCGACACCGGCCGGCGCGGAGATGTCCGCGGCGGTGACCTGACCGGCACCCTGCTTGCGCAGGTAGGCGGTGATCGGCTCGTCGTGCTCGCTGGAGACGACCAGGCTCTTGATGTTCAGGATGATCTCGGTGACGTCTTCCTTGACACCGGGAACGGTGCTGAACTCGTGGAGGACACCGTCGATGCGGATGCTCGTGACTGCAGCACCGGGGATGGACGAGAGGAGCGTGCGGCGCAGCGAGTTGCCGAGGGTGTAACCGAAGCCCGGCTCGAGCGGTTCGATGACGAAGCGCGAGCGGAATTCGGAGATGGACTCCTCGTTCAGGGTGGGGCGCTGTGCAATGAGCACTGTGGAATTCCTTTCGGCGAAGTGTCCGCTATATGACACTTGGCGGTACGACGGGGCCGGCCGGGCCCCGACGGGTCTGTTTCAGTTGTGATCACGCGCACAGGAGTGCGCGATCGAACGACCAGGAATGGCCGCCCCCACTCGTCCCGGTCAGGGAACGAGCGGGGAACGGCCTGTTGCTCCTCGCGTCAGACGCGGCGGCGCTTCGGCGGGCGGCACCCGTTGTGCGCCTGCGGCGTCACGTCGTTGATCGAACCGACCTCGAGGCCAGCGGCCTGGAGCGAACGGATCGCCGTCTCACGACCGGAACCCGGCCCCTTGACGAAGACGTCGACCTTCTTGACGCCGTGCTCCGCTGCCTGACGAGCAGCCGACTCGGCGGCGAGCTGCGCCGCGAACGGCGTCGACTTGCGCGAGCCCTTGAAGCCGACGGCCCCGGAGGACGCCCAGCTGAGGACGGCACCCGACGGGTCGGTGATGCTGACGATGGTGTTGTTGAACGTGCTCTTGATGTGGGCCTGGCCCACAGCGACGTTCTTCTTCTCCTTGCGGCGCGGCTTGCGCGCGGCGGTCTTGGGGGTAGCCATCGTGATCTCCTATCGAGCCTTCTTCTTGCCTGCCACGGTGCGCTTCGGACCCTTGCGGGTACGAGCGTTCGTCTTGGTGCGCTGACCGCGCACCGGGAGACCGCGACGGTGGCGGAGACCCTCGTAGCTACCGATCTCGACCTTGCGGCGGATGTCGGCGGCGACCTCACGGCGGAGGTCACCCTCCACCTTGAAGGTGCCCTCGATGAAGTCGCGGAGGGCGACGAGCTGGTCGTCGGTGAGGTCCTTGACGCGGATGTCGCCGGAGATGCCGGTCTCCGCGAGCGTCTGGACGGCGCGGGTACGGCCGACCCCGTAGATGTAGGTGAGTGCGATCTCCACGCGCTTCTCGCGCGGGATGTCGACGCCTGCTAGACGTGCCATTGTGCTGGCTGCTCCTGTTGTCGATGGAGGTGTGGCGCAGTGCCGGTGCCCGGGCCTCCGACCCGAGGTGTCCCCCACCCGCTGATGCGGACGGGATCTGACACTGCGTTGTCGATGTTCAGTTGTGGGTCGTGCTCGAGCCGCTGGCAGTCTCGCGACCGGCGGCCCCGGTCGTGCAGCCGGACCGGAGTCCGTTCCGGAGCAGCTCTCGCTGGTCCGTCAGGGACTAGCCCTGGCGCTGCTTGTGACGCGGGTTGCTCTTGCAGATCACCATGACGCGGCCCTTGCGGCGGATGACGCGGCAGTGCTCGCAGATGACCTTGACGCTGGGGTTGACCTTCATTGTTCGTTCCTCGTGCTCGCTGGCTTCGTGCTCGGCGGGTTCGCCTTGCCGTTCCTTTCCAGCTCGCGGATCACTTGTAGCGGTAGACGATCCGGCCGCGGGTCAGGTCGTACGGGCTCAGCTCGACGATCACGCGGTCCTCAGGGAGGATGCGGATGTAGTGCTGGCGCATCTTCCCGGAGATGTGCGCGAGGACCTTGTGTCCGTTGGTCAGCTCAACGCGGAACATCGCGTTGGGCAGAGCTTCGAGCACCGAGCCTTCGATCTCGATGACGCCGTCTTTCTTGGCCATAGCCTCACTGTCGCTTGGTTGGATTACCGGTGTGATCCCCGAGCCGGTCTGCGGGTTCGGGCGCCACGCCAGAAGGCATGGCACACCAAAGATCGATCTTATGTGGTAGACGGCGGATTGCCAAGTGCTGGTTCGACCTTCCGCGAGTCGGGGGCCCGTCCAGAGCCCGAGGAGCACCCCAGTGCAGGGGACGGAGCGCGCTCCGCGGTGCGCAGGGACGCCGTTCCACAGCGACCTCATGCCTTCTCCGTCGTCGACACGGAGCCCGGAGCCGTACGGTGACGGGAGCAGTGACCGAAGGAGGACACCCGTGCCCGACGCCCCCGGCCGCCCGCGCCCCGTCGCGCGCCACGGTCGACTCCCCCGCCGACGCGGGTGGACGACCCTCCTCACCGTCGTCGCCGCAGCGGCCGCGGTGGTCCTGGTCAGCGGCACCAGCGTCGCCACGATCGCCGCCGCGCAGCTCGCCACCTCGACCAGGACCGTGCCGCTGAGCACCGATGACCAGAGCACCGCGAAGACCGCCGACATCACCGCCATCAAGGGCGGCGCGAACATCCTGCTCATCGGCAGTGACACCCGCGTCGGACAGTTCGATTCCGACGAGGACGTCGAGGGTGCCCGCAACGACGTCACGATGCTCGTGCACGTCTCCGAGGACCACCAGCAGCTCACCGCCGTCAGCTTCCCCCGTGACCTCATGGTCCCGATCCCGGCGTGTACCAACCCGGAGACCGGCACCACCTACCCCGCAGCGGCATCCGCGCAGTTCAACACCGCGCTCGGCAACGGCGGCGTCTCGTGCGTCGTCGACACCGTCGAGAACCTCACCGGCCTGACCGTCCCCTACGCCGGACTCATCACCTTCGACGGCGTCATCGAGATGTCGAACGCCCTCGGCGGGGTCGACGTCTGCGTGGCGTCCCCGATCGACGACTCCTTCACCGGGCTGCACCTCAGCGCCGGCGCGCACTCGCTGCAGGGCACGGACGCACTCGCCTTCCTGCGGTCCCGGCACGGCGTCGGTGACGGCAGCGACCTGGCCCGGATCAGCTCGCAACAGGTGTTCCTGTCGGCACTCCTCCGTCAGGTGACGTCGAACGGCACGCTCTCGAACCCGCTCACGCTCTACAAACTGGCCGGTGCCGCACTGTCGAACATGACCCTGTCGGACGGCCTCGCCCAGACCCGGACCCTCGTCGGACTCGCCTCCACCCTGCGCGGCATGAGCACGTCGAGCATGCTCTTCGTGCAGTACCCGGTCGTCGACGACCCCGCGGACCCGGCCCGGGTGGTCGTGGACGAGACGAACGCCCATGCCCTCAACGTGGCCCTGCAGACGGACGAGCGGACGTCGCTGAGCGACTCCTCGACGGGCCGTGCGTCCCGGGAGTCGTCCGGCACCGCGAGTCCGTCGCCGACGTCCGCTCCGTCCACCCCGGCGGGCTCCTCCTCCGCGGCGACCTCCGAGTCCGGCACACCGGCTCCGGAGACCACGACGACGAGCAGCCCGTCCTCGACGCCGCTGCCGTCGTCGATCACCGGGCAGAGCGCAGCCGAACAGACCTGCTCGGTGGGCAACTGACCGTCGTCTCGCGGCGACGACGTGGCCGGGCCACGACATGACGGGAGGCCCGTTGCCAGCTGGCGACGGGCCTCCCGTCATGCGGGTGGTGCGCTGGCACCGGCCGCGCGCTCGTCGACGCATGCTCGCCGGCGCAGACTCGTTGATGCGTGCTCGCCGAAGCGGGCTGCTCGACGCAGGCTCGTCGGTGCGTGTTCGTCGGTGCGTGTTCGCCGGGGCGCGCTCTCCGGAGCCGACAGGACGGACGGCCCGGATCGGACCGCTCGGGGCCACTCGGGGCCGCTCGGCCCGGCCTGCTCCGCTCGGAGCGCTACGGCACCGGGACCGGGGTCACGCCCAGCGGCTCGAGCGCCGCTGCGCCGCCGTCGGCGGCCGTCAGGACCCAGATACCACCCGCGTGCACCGCGACGCTGTGCTCCCAGTGAGCAGCGTCGGACCCGTCGAGCGTGCGCACCGTCCACTCGTCGGCGTCCGTCGAGCTGTCGATCGTGCCCGCGGTCACCATCGGCTCGATCGCGACGGCCAGGCCGGGCTTGACGGCGGGACCCGCCCCGCGGACGCGGTAGTTGAAGACCGGCGGCTCTTCGTGCATCGAACGACCGATGCCGTGACCGGTGAAGTCCTCGACGATGCCCCACTCGCCGGTCTCGTCGATGGCGTCCTCGACCGCCGCACCGACCTCGTGCAGGTTCTTCGCGTGCGCCAGCGCGGCGACCCCGTGCCAGAGCGACCGCTCGGTGGTGTCGCACAGCTTCTGGCGGGCCGCCGTCGTGTCCGCGTCGCCGCCGGGGACGACGGTGCTGAAGGCGCTGTCCCCGTTCCATCCGTCCACCTCGGCACCGGCGTCGACCGAGACGATGTCGCCCGGTTCGAGCACGCGGTCCCCCGGGATGCCGTGCACGATCTCGTCGTTCACCGACACGCACAGGGTGTGTCGGTAGCCGGGCACCAACTGGAAGTTCGGCACACCGCCGCCGTCGCGGATCGTCTGCTCGGCGATCGCGTCGAGCTCACCCGTGGTGATACCCGGCCGGATCGCGGCACGCACGGCGTCGAGCGCCTGTGCGGTGAGGAGCCCGGGCCGCACCATGGCGCGGAGCTCCTCGGGAGTCTTGTAGATCGAGGGCTTCCGGAAGCGTGACACGGACTGCCTGGTCAGACCGAAGCGGCGAGACCGCGGGCGGAAAGTGCCGCAGCGATCCGGTCGCCGACCTCGTCGACGCCGCCGAGGCCGTCGACGTCCACGACCAGTCCACGCTGCTGGTACACGGCGACGAGCGGGGCGGTCTGCTCCTGGTACACCTGCTGGCGCCGACGGATGATCTGCTCGTTGTCGTCCGCGCGACCCTGTTCGCTCGCACGGTTCATGAGCCGACCGACCAGGGCGTCCTGGTCGGCAACGAGCTGCACGACGGCGTCGATCCCGGTGCCGTGCTCGGCGAGCAGTCCGTCCAGGTACTCCACCTGAGCGGGCGTCCGCGGGTAGCCGTCGAGCAGGAAGCCCTGTGCGGCGTCCGGCTCGGCCAGGCGGTCGCGCACCAGTTCGTTCGTCAGCTCGTCCGGGACGTACTCGCCCGCGTCCATGATCGCCTTCGCACGCTGCCCGAGGGGTGTGCCCTCGGCGACGTTCTTCCGGAAGATGTCACCGGTCGAGATCGCGGGGATCCCGAACGACGACGCGATCCGCCCGGCCTGCGTGCCCTTCCCGGCTCCGGGAGGTCCGACGATGATGAGACGTGCGCTCAACGGAGAAGCCCTTCGTAGTGACGCTGCTGCAGCTGCGAGTCGATCTGCTTCACCGTCTCGAGACCGACACCCACGATGATCAGGATGCTGGCACCGCCGAACGGGAAGTTCTGGTTCGCGCCGAATAGCGCCAGTGCTGCGAGCGGGATGAGGGCGATGAGACCGAGGTACAGCGCGCCGGGCAGCGTGACCCGGGTCAGGACGTAGTCGAGGTACTCAGCGGTCGGGCGTCCGGCACGGATGCCCGGGATGAACCCGCCGTACTTCTTCATGTTGTCGGCGACCTCTTCGGGGTTGAAGGTGATCGCGACGTAGAAGTACGTGAAGCCGACGATGAGCAGGAAGTACAGGACCATGTAGAACCAGTTGTCACCCGAGGTCAGGTTGCTCTGGATCCAGGTCACCCACGGGGCCGGCGCAGAACCGTCCGAGGGCTGGTTGAACTGGGCGATCAGCGCCGGCAGGTAGAGCAGCGACGACGCGAAGATGACGGGCACGACGCCGGCCATGTTCACCTTGATCGGGATGTAGGTGTTGTTTCCGCCGTAGGTCCGCCGCCCGACCATGCGCTTGGCGTACTGCACCGGGATCCGTCGTTGCGACTGCTCGACGAACACGACGGCCATCATGATCACCAGTCCGACCAGGATCACGAAGAGGAAGAGCTCGAAGGACTGCGACTGCTCGATGGCCCAGAGCGCGGACGGGAACTGCGCGGCGATCGAGGTGAAGATGAGGAGCGACATGCCGTTGCCGATGCCGCGCTCGGTGACGAGCTCGCCCATCCACATGATGAGGCCGGTACCGGCGGTCAGGGTGATGACCATCAGCAGGATCGCGTACCAGCTGTCGTTCGAGATGATCGACGTGCAGGACGCCGAGGCGCTCGTACCGAACAGCGCGCCCGAGCGGGCGACGGTGATCAGGGTGGTGGACTGCAGCACGCCCAGCGCGATGGTGAGGTAGCGCGTGTACTGCGTCAGCTTGGCCTGACCGGACTGGCCCTCCTTGTAGAGGGAGTCGAAGTGCGGGATGACCACGCGCAGCAGCTGCACGATGATCGACGACGTGATGTACGGCATGATCCCGAGCGCGAAGACCGAGAGCTTCAGCAGCGCCCCGCCGGAGAACAGGTTGATCAGGTCGTAGAGGCCGCCGGACGACGACGCGGACGCCAGGCAGGCCTGGACGCTGGCGTAGTCGACGAACGGTGCGGGGATGTACGAGCCCAGGCGGAACAGCGCGATGATCGCCAGGGTGAAGCCGATCTTCTTGCGAAGATCTGGGGTGCGCATGATGCGCGCGACCGCTCTGAACACGAGTTACTCCGAACTTCTGTGACCGGTCTGGCCGGTCGAGCCGGGCGAGGTGCCCGTGGCCGGAAGCGCCGACCCCGTGGCCCGTTGACGCACGTCGAACGACGCCGTCTTGTCGGGCCTGCCATCAAGGAAACCGTAACGGCGGCCCGCGCGCAATGCGCGGGCCGCCGACGGGGGACTACTTGGTGACGGTGCCGCCCGCCGCCACGATCTTCTCCTCGGCGGATGCCGAGACCTTGTCGACCGTGACCGTGAGCTTCACGCTGATGTCACCCTGACCGAGAACCTTGACCTTCTCGTTCTTGCGGACGGCGCCCTTGGCGACCAGGTCCGCGACGGTGACGTCGCCACCGTTCGGGTAGAGCTCCGCGATCTTGTCCAGGTTCACGGGCTGGTACTCGACGCGGAACGGGTTCTTGAACCCGCGGAGCTTCGGGGTGCGCATGTGCAGCGGCATCTGCCCACCCTCGAAGCCGACCTTGACCTGGTAACGAGCCTTCTGGCCCTTGGTACCACGGCCGGCGGTCTTGCCCTTCGAGCCCTCACCGCGACCGACACGGGTGCGGTCCTTCTTCGAGCCAGCGGCCGGACGAAGGTGGTGCACCTTCAGGATCTGGACGCGCTCGTTCTTCTCGTCGCTCATGCGTCGACCTCCTCGACCTTCACGAGGTGCGCCACCGTTGCGACGTACCCGCGGTTCTGGGCGTTGTCCTCACGCAGGACCGTGCGGCCGATGCGCTTGAGACCCAGGCTGCGGAGCGTGTCGCGCTGGTACTGCTTCTCGCTGATGACGGACTTCGTCTGCGTGATCTTCAGCATGGCCATCAGGCACCTGCCTTCTCGTTCGCGGCGGTACGCGCAGCTGCTTCGGCCTTCAGCAGGCGAGCCGGCACGACGTGGTCGACGGGGAGGCCACGACGTGCTGCGACGGCGCGGGGCTCCTCGAGCTGCTTGAGGGCCTCGACCGTGGCGTGCACGATGTTGATGGTGTTCGACGAGCCGAGCGACTTGCTCAGGACGTCGTGGATGCCGGCGCACTCGAGCACGGCGCGGACCGGACCACCGGCGATGACACCGGTACCGGCCGCGGCCGGACGCAGGAGGACGACGCCAGCGGCAGCTTCACCCTGCACCGGGTGCGGGATCGTGTTGCCGACGCGGGGGACGCGGAAGAAGTTCTTCTTGGCCTCTTCGACACCCTTCGAGATGGCGGTCGGGACCTCGCGGGCCTTGCCGTAGCCGACGCCCACCAGACCGTTGCCGTCGCCGACGACGACGAGTGCGGTGAAGCTGAAGCGACGACCACCCTTGACGACCTTGGAGACGCGGTTGATGGTGACGACGCGCTCGAGGAACTGGCTGTCGCCACCTCGCCCGCTCCGGTCGTTGCCGCCGCGGCCACCCTGCTGGCGGTCACGGCCGCCACCGCTGCCGCCACCACGGCGGCCACGGTTGTCGACGGAGTCGCGGTTGTTCGAAGCCGAACCCGCCGCGGTCTCGACGGGACGCTCGACGACGGGGACCTCAGGCTCCTTGGCCGCGGGGGCCTTGGCGTCTGCGTCAGTCGTCTCGGCAGCGTCGGTGCTCTCCGTGGCGGTGTCCGCCTCGGTCGGCGCCGCAGCGGTCGTGTCGACCTCGGCGTCGGTCGTGGCCTCGGCCTTGACCTCGGCGTCGTCGTTGGTGTTCGCGATGTCGCTCACAGGTTCAGCCCTCCTTCACGGGCACCGTCGGCGATCGCGGCGACGCGACCGGCGTACTTGCTACCACCGCGGTCGAAGACCACGGCCTCGACGCCAGCCGACTTCGCACGCTCGGCGACGAGCTCGCCGACACGACGGGCCTTGGCGGTCTTGTCGCCGTCGAACGAGCGGAGGTCGGCCTCCATCGTCGATGCGCTGGCGAGGGTGTGACCCTTCGCGTCGTCGATGACCTGGACGAACACGTGACGTGACGACCGGGTGACGGCGAGGCGGGGACGGGTCTCGGTCCCGGTGATCTTCTTCCGGAGACGGTTGTGGCGGCGGGCCTTGGCTGCCGCCTTGCTCTTGCCTCGAGTACGAGTTCCGATGGCCATGATCACTTACCTGACTTTCCGGCCTTGCGGCGCACGATCTCGCCGGCGTAGCGGACACCCTTGCCCTTGTAGGGCTCGGGCTTGCGCAGCTTGCGGATGTTGGCCGCGACCTCACCGACGAGCTGCTTGTCGATGCCGTTCACGGTGACCTTGTTGTTGCCCTCGACGGCGAAGCTGATGCCTGCCGGCGGGTTGACCGTGATCGGGTGGGAGTACCCGAGCGCGAACTCGAGGTCGCTGCCCTTGGCGGCGACGCGGTAACCGGTCCCGACGACCTCGAGGCCCTTGGAGTAGCCCTGGGTGACGCCGATGATCTGGTTCGCGATGAGCGACCGGGTGAGGCCGTGCAGCGCGCGGGAGGAACGCTCGTCGTCCGGGCGGCTGACGAGGACCTGGTTGTCCTCGACGGTGGCCTGGATGGGCTCAGCGATGACGAGCGTGAGCTCGCCCTTCGGGCCCTTGACGGCGACGTTCTGGCCGTCGACCGAGACGGTCGCTCCGGCCGGGATGTCGATGGGGAGACGTCCGATACGAGACATGATCGATCACCAAACGTAGGCGAGGACTTCCCCACCCACGCCCTTCTGCTCGGCTTCGCGGTCGGTCAGGAGCCCCGAGGAGGTCGACAGGATCGCCACACCGAGGCCACCGAGGACCCGGGGCAGCTCGGTCGACTTCGCGTAGACACGGAGGCCCGGCTTCGAGACGCGCTTGATGCCGACGATCGAACGCTCGCGATCGGGGCCGTACTTGAGTTCGATGGTCAGGGTCTGCCCGACGCGGGCATCCTCGACCTTCCACTCGCTGATGAAACCCTCACGCTTGAGGATGTCAGCGATGGTCTGCTTGAGCTTGGAGCTCGGAAGCGAGACGGCGTCGTGGTGCGCCGAGTTCGCGTTCCGCAATCTGGTCAGCATGTCTGCGACCGGATCAGTCATCGTCATGATGCGTATCCGTTCTTCGTCCGGTTTCGATCACCCGTTCCACGAGTGCCGACCTCGACGATCGATGTGATCCCAGGGCGGTTCCCCGGGATCGGTGTGACTTCGTGCGTGCGGGCCGGAGGAGATGAACTCCTCCGGCCCGCACCGCCCGGAGTAGCTTAGACCGTCTGCTCGCCCGAACGGAACGGGAAGCCGAGCTGGCGGAGCAGCGCGCGGCCTTCGTCGTCCGTCTTCGCGGTGGTGACGACAGTGATGTCGAAGCCACGCACGCGGTCGATGCGGTCCTGGTCGATCTCGTGGAACACGCTCTGCTCCGAGAGACCGAAGGTGTAGTTGCCGTTGCCGTCGAACTGGCGGTCGCTCAGACCACGGAAGTCGCGGATGCGCGGGAGCGCCAGCGACAGCAGGCGGTCCAGGAACTCCCACGCACGGTCACCGCGGAGGGTGACGTGTGCGCCGATGGCCTGGCCCTCACGCAGCTTGAACTGCGCGATGGACTTGCGGGCCAGCGTGACCTGGGGCTTCTGACCCGTGATCGCCGTGAGGTCCTTGATGGCACCTTCGATGATCTTCGAGTCGCGAGCGGCCTCACCGACACCGGTGTTGACGACGACCTTGACCAGGCCGGGGACCTGGTTGACGTTCCCGTAACCGAACTGCTCGGTCAGGGCCGCCTTGATCTCGTTGCGGTACTTCTGCTTCAGGCGCGGCTGAACTTTCTCAGCAGTCGCGGCAGTCGTGTCGGTCATCAGAGCTTCTCACCAGACTTCTTGGCGTAGCGGACGCGGACGGTCTTGGTGACGCCGTCCTTCTCCACCTCTTCGTTGCGGAAGCCGACGCGGGTCGGCTTCTTGGTCTTCGGGTCGACGATCGCGACGTTCGACACGTGGATCGAAGCTTCGTGCTGCTCGATGCCACCGGTCTTCGAGCCGCGCTGGGTCTGACCGACGCGGACGTGCTTGGTCACGAAGTTGATGCCCTCGACGACCAGACGGTCGCCGCGGACCTCGATGACCTTGCCCTGCTTGCCGCGGTCGCCGCCACGCTCCTGCGTGGCACCGGTGATGACCTGGACCAGGTCACCCTTCTTGATGTTCGCCATGGCTTACAGCACCTCCGGCGCGAGCGAGATGATCTTCATGAACTTCTTGTCACGGAGCTCGCGACCGATCGGCCCGAAGATGCGGGTTCCGCGCGGGTCGCCGTCAGCCTTGAGGATCACTGCCGCGTTCTCGTCGAACTTGATGTAGGAGCCGTCGGCACGACGGGTCTCCTTCTTGGTGCGAACGATGACCGCCTTGACGACGTCACCCTTCTTCACGTTGCCGCCGGGGATGGCGTCCTTCACCGTGGCGACGATGACGTCACCGAGGCCGGCGTAGCGACGACCCGAGCCGCCGAGAACACGGATGGTGAGGATCTCCTTGGCGCCCGTGTTGTCAGCCACCTTCAGGCGGGATTCCTGCTGAATCACTGTTGTCTCCTGTTCCGAAGCGGGCCGAGGCCTACTTGGCCTTCTCGAGGATCTCGACCAGGCGCCAGCGCTTCGTGGCGCTGAGGGGACGGGTCTCGCTGATGACGACCAGGTCGCCGACACCGGCGGAACCCTGCTCGTCGTGGGCCTTGACCTTCGACGTGCGACGGATGACCTTGCCGTAGAGGGGGTGCTTCACGCGGTCCTCGACCTCGACGACGATCGTCTTGTCCATCTTGTCGCTCGTGACGTAGCCACGACGGGTCTTGCGGTAGCCGCGGGTGACGGCGGCGGAGTCCTTCTCTTCGGTGGCCATCAGTTCTCCTCGGCGGTCGCGGCCTCGGTCGACTCAGCCGGCTTCTCGGCCTTCTTCGACGACTTCTTGGCCTTCGGGGCGGTCTCGACGGGCGCGGGCGTGGCACGGATGCCGAGCTCGCGCTCACGGAGCACGGTGTAGATGCGCGCGATGTCGCGCTTGACGGCACGGAGACGGCCGTGGCTCTCCAGCTGGCCGGTGGCCGACTGGAAGCGGAGGTTGAACAGCTCCTCCTTGGCCTTCTTCAGCTCGTCAGCGAGACGCTCGTTCTCGAACGTGTCGAGCTCCGTCGGACGGAGCTCCTTGGAACCGATCGCCATTATGCGTCGCCCTCCTCGCGCTTGATGATGCGTGCCTTGAGGGGCAGCTTGTGAATTGCACGGGTCAGTGCCTCGCGAGCGACCTCGTCGCTCACACCGGCGAGCTCGAAGAGCACGCGACCCGGCTTGACGTTGGCGACCCACCACTCGGGCGAACCCTTACCGGAACCCATTCGGGTCTCAGCCGGCTTCTTGGTCAGCGGGCGGTCCGGGTAGATGTTGATCCACACCTTGCCGCCACGCTTGATGTGACGCGTCATGGCGATACGAGCGGACTCGATCTGACGGTTGGTCACGTAGGCGGGGGTGAGCGCCTGGATTCCGTACTCACCGAAGGAGACCTTCGTGCCACCGGTCGCCTGGCCCGAACGCTTCGGGTGGTGCTGCTTGCGGTGCTTGACTCGACGGGGGATAAGCATGGTTACGCCTCAACTCCTGCGCCGGCCGGCGCGTCCTGCGGGGCCTGCTGCTCGCGACGGTCGCCACCGCGCTCGTTGCGGTCGCCACGGGGGCCGCCGCCACGACGGTCGTTGCCGCCGCCACGACGCTCCGGGCGCGACGAACGCTGGTTCGCCTGCTCGCGAGCGAGCTCCTTGTTCGTGATGTCGCCCTTGTAGATCCAGACCTTCACGCCGATACGACCGAAGGTGGTCCGAGCCTCGTAGAAGCCGTAGTCGATGTTCGCGCGGAGGGTGTGCAGGGGCACGCGGCCCTCGCGGTAGAACTCCGAGCGGGACATCTCGGCGCCACCGAGGCGGCCCGACACCTGGATGCGGACACCCTTGGCGCCGGCGCGCTGTGCACCCTGCAGGCCCTTGCGCATGGCGCGACGGAACGCGACACGAGCGGAGAGCTGCTCGGCGATGCCCTGCGCGACGAGCTGGGCCTCGGTCTCGGGGTTCTTGACCTCGAGGATGTTGAGCTGGATCTGCTTCTTGGTGAGCTTCTCGAGCTCGCCACGGACGCGCTCCGCCTCGGCGCCACGGCGACCGATGACGATGCCCGGACGCGCGGTGTGGATGTCCACGCGGACACGGTCACGGGTGCGCTCGAGCTCGATGCGGGCGACGCCGGCGCGGTCGAGGGTCTTCTTCAGGTACTCGCGCACCTTGATGTCCTCGGCCACGTAGTCGGCGTAGCGCTGGCCCGGCTTCGTGCTGTCGGTGAACCAGTGCGAGACGTGGTCCGTCGTGATCCCGAGACGGAAGCCGTACGGGTTGACCTTCTGGCCCATTACTTGCTCGCCTTCTTGCTCGTCGCGGCAGCCTCGACCTCATCCGGCGTCGCGAGGACGACCGTGATGTGGCTGGTGCGCTTGTTGATGCGGAAGGCGCGGCCCTGGGCGCGCGGCTGGAACCGCTTCAGGGTCGTACCTTCGTCGACGAAGACGCGGCTCACGTAGAGGTCGCGCTCGTCGAGGAAGCTGTTCGTCGAGTCCGCCTTCACCCGGGCGTTCGCGATCGCCGAGGCGACCAGCTTGTACACGGGCTCCGAAGCGCCCTGGGGGGCGAACTTCAGGATGGCGAGCGCCTCGTGGGCCTGCTTGCCGCGGATCAGCTCGATGACGCGACGGGCCTTCTGAGGCGTGACGCGGATGTGTCGCACGCGTGCGATCGACTCCACCATTTCGTTCCTCCTCTGCGTCGCCGCGTTAGCGGCGACGGCCCTTCTTGTCGTCCTTCACGTGACCACGGAAGGTGCGGGTCGGCGCGAACTCGCCGAGCTTGTGACCGACCATCGACTCGGTGACGAACACCGGGATGTGCTTGCGGCCGTCGTGCACGGCGATCGTGTGCCCGAGCATGTTCGGGATGATCATCGAGCGACGCGACCAGGTGCGGATCACGTTCTTGGTGTTGGCCTCGTTCTGCGTGACGACCTTGCGGAGCAGGTGCTCGTCGACGAAGGGGCCCTTCTTCAGACTGCGTGGCATCTTCTGAACTCCTACTTGCGCTTCTTGCCGGCGTTACGGCGACGGACGATGAGCTTGTCGCTCGGCTTGTTCGGCTTGCGCGTGCGACCCTCGGCCTGACCCCACGGGCTGACCGGGTGACGGCCACCGGAGGTCTTGCCCTCGCCACCACCGTGCGGGTGGTCGACCGGGTTCATCGCGACACCACGAACGGTCGGGCGGACGCCCTTCCAGCGCATGCGGCCGGCCTTGCCCCAGTTGATGTTCGACTGCTCGGCGTTGCCGACCTCGCCGATCGTGGCGCGGCAGCGGGCGTCGACGTTGCGGACCTCACCCGACGGCAGACGGAGCTGCGCGTAGGGGCCGTCCTTGGCGACGAGACGCACCGAGGCGCCGGCCGAACGAGCGAGCTTGGCGCCGCCACCGGGGCGGAGCTCGATCGCGTGCACGACGGTACCCACGGGGATGTTGCGCAGCGGCAGGTTGTTGCCCGGCTTGATGTCCGCGCCGGCGCCCTGCTCGATGACGTCGCCCTGCTTGAGCTTGTTCGGCGCGATGATGTAGCGCTTCGTGCCGTCCACGTAGTGCAGGAGCGCGATGCGCGCAGTGCGGTTCGGGTCGTACTCGATGTGCGCGACCTTGGCGTCCACGCCGTCCTTGTCGTGACGACGGAAGTCGATCACGCGGTACTGGCGCTTGTGGCCACCACCGATGTGACGGGTGGTGATGCGGCCGGAGCTGTTGCGTCCACCGGTCTTCGGCAGCGGACGAAGCAGCGACTTCTCCGGCGTCGAACGGGTGATCTCAGCGAAGTCGGCGACCGACGAGCCGCGACGACCGGGGGTCGTCGGCTTGTAGTTACGAATAGCCATGATTTATCCCTCTGGTCCTCAGCCGACAGCCGTGAAGATGTCGATCGAACCGGACTTGAGCGTCACGATGGCGCGCTTGGTGTCCTTGCGCTTGCCCAGGCCGAAACGCGTGCGACGGGTCTTGCCCGGACGGTTCAGCGTGTTGATGCTCGCGACCTTGACGTCGAAGATCTTCTCGATGGCGAGCTTGATCTCGGTCTTGTTCGAACGGGGGTCCACGATGAACGTGTACTTGCCCTGGTCGATCAGGCCGTAGCTCTTCTCCGAGACGACCGGCGAGATGATGATGTCGCGCGGGTCCTTGTTGAAGCCGCTCATGCGGAGATCTCCTTCGCGGTCTTCGACGCGATGAAGGCGTCGAGTGCGCTCTTGCTGAAGACGAGCGCGTCGGCCTTGAGCACGTCGTAGGCGTTGAGCTGGCCGTACGAGAGCGCGTGGACGTTCGGCAGGTTGCGGATCGACTTGAGCGTGAGCTCGTCGTCCTGCTCGAGCACGATGAGCACGTGCTTGACGGGCGCGACCTTCTCGAGGAGCGTGCGGGCGGTCTTGGTCGACGGCACCTCGGCCGTGACGAAGCCCTCCACAGCGGCGATGCGGCCACCGCGGGCGCGGTCCGAGAGCGAGCCGAGCAGAGCAGCGGCGATCATCTTCTTCGGGGTGCGCTGCGAGTAGTCGCGCGGGGTCGGTCCGTGGACGACGCCACCGCCGGTGTGCTCCGGAGCGCGGACCGAACCCTGACGGGAGCGGCCGGTGCCCTTCTGCTTGAACGGCTTGCGACCGGCACCGCGGACTTCGCCGCGGTTCTTGGTCTTGTGGGTGCCCTGACGCGCGGCGGCGAGCTGCGCGGTGACGACCTGGTGGATCAGCGGGACGTTGGTCTCGACGTCGAAGAGCTCAGCGGGGAGCTCGACGGTGCCGGACTTGGTACCCGATGCGTCGAGGACGTCGATCGTGGTTGCGGTCGTGGTGGCCATGATCACTTACCCTTCACGGCGGTGCGGACGAAGACGGAGCGGCCGCGAGCACCGGGGACGGCGCCCTTGACGAGCAGCAGACCCTTCTCGGCGTCGACGGCGTGCACCGTGAGGTTGAGGACGGTCACGCGCTCGCCACCCATGCGACCAGCCATCCGCATGCCCTTGAAGACACGCGACGGGGTCGACGAAGCACCGATCGAGCCGGGCTTGCGGTGGTTGCGGTGCGCACCGTGCGAAGCGGACACACCGGCGAAGCCGTGGCGCTTCATGACACCGGCGAAGCCCTTGCCCTTGGAAGTGCCGACGACGTCGACCTTCTGGCCGGCCTCGAAGGTGTCGACGGTGAGCTCCTGGCCGAGCGTGTACTCAGCGGAGTCGTTGGTGCGGATCTCCGTGAGGGTCCGACGCGGGGTGACCCCGGCGGCCTCGAAGTGACCGGCGGCCGGCTTGTTCACCTTGCGCGGGTCGATGGCGCCGGCGGCGATCTGGATCGCCTCGTAGCCGTCGCGCTCGACGTTGCGGATCTGGGTGACCACGTTCGGGCCGACCTCGATCACGGTGACGGGGATGAACTTGTTGTTCTCGTCCCACACCTGGGTCATCCCGAGCTTCTTGCCGAGGAGGCCCTTGACGGTCTTGGTTGAGTTCGCCATGAGTTCCAGCCCCCTTACAGCTTGATCTCGATGTTGACGTCGGCCGGGAGGTCGAGACGCATGAGCGAGTCGACGGCCTTCGGCGTCGGGTCGACGATGTCGATGACCCGCTTGTGCGTGCGCTTCTCGAAGTGCTCGCGCGAGTCCTTGTACTTGTGAGGGGAACGGATCACGGGGATCACGTTCTTCTCGGTGGGGAGCGGCACCGGGCCGACCACAGTTGCACCGGCACGGGTCACCGTGTCGACGATCTTCCGGGCCGACGTGTCGATGACCTCGTGGTCGTACGACTTGAGCCGGATGCGGATCTTCTGTCCCGCCATGTGTTTTCCTGTCCTCTCTGCGCCGCGCACCCTCAGGCCGCCTGACGCCGCCGGGGCTCCGCTGTCGCGTGCCCGGCTGTTTACGTGAACCACCGGCTCCACCGCAGGGGATGACCGCTGTTCTCCTGTCAACCGCGCGAGTACCCGGGGCACACGCGTGGGCATGTCGCCACCCGCGCACCGAGGTGCTGGCGGATGTCGAACGTGTTCTGCTGCCTGCGGCCCAATCCAGCCCTGCTGGACAAGGGGGTTGTGCACTGTCAGAGCAGTGACCCCACGGGCGCGAGCACCCGCGGAACTTCGGAACCGGACAAGTCTCCCATAGGCCCCGCATCCGTGCAACCCGGGCGTGTCGCGATCTGGGCGGCGTGTCGCAGAGCCCGCCACGGGCCTCCCGGACCGCCTCCCGACGGCTGTCCGGAGCCGGTCTGAAGGCTCGGGTCACGCCCGCCGGTCCGGCTCACCACCGAGGCTCCGCGGCACCGCTGTTAGCCTTCGGACATGCCCGAACTCGATGTGCTCGCCGACCCCTCCGACCCTGCTGTCCAGCGGCTCAGCGACCTCGCCAAGCCCGCACGCGGCACCGTCCGGACCGCGATCGTCGAGGACCAGGAGCCGCTCGTGCAGGCCCTGCGCGCCGGCGTCCGGTTCGTCGAGGTCTACGGCGAGTCCACGCGCGCGTTCCCCGACGACCTGGCCGCCCTGTGCACCGAACTCGAGGTGCCGGTGCGGCTCGTCGAACCCGCGGTGCTCACCAAGGTGTTCCGGAGCGAGAAGCGCCCGAAGGTCTTCGGCGTCGCGAACATCCCGGCACCCGCGCGCTTCTCGGCGCTGGCGGAGGGCACCGGTGACGTGCTGGTCCTCGACGGGGTCAAGATCGTCGGCAACATCGGTGCCATCGTCCGCACCGCCGTCGGTCTCGGAGCTCGCGGAGTCGTCCTCGTCGACAGCGACCTGGCGACCATCGCCGACCGCCGTGTGGTCCGCGCCAGCCGTGGGCACGTGTTCTCGGTCCCGGTGCTGCTCGAGACCCGCGAACGCGTGGCCCGCTGGCTCGGCGAGTCCGGCCTGCGGGTCGTCGACGTCGACATGGACGGCTCGCTCTCCCCCGAGTCGCTCGGCGCGCTGGAGGGCGACGTCGCGCTGCTGCTCGGCGCCGAGAAGACCGGCGCGTCGGACGTGCTGCAGGACCTCGCGGCCGACACCGTCTCGGTCCCGATCGACAGTCGTGTCGAGTCGCTCAACGTCTCCGTCGTCGCCGGCATCGTCCTCTACGCCCGCAGTCGCCGGAACGCCTGACCTCCGGACGGAGAACACCGAACGCCCCGGTCCGCTCGTGCGGTCCGGGGCGTTCTCGGCATCCGGGGATCAGTCCTCGGGCAGCGGCGGGACGAACCACGGCGGGAAGACCGCCACACGGGGGGCCGGACCACCCTGCTCGGCGAAGACGGCCTTCACCTGCTGGCGGACCCGGTCGTTCGGCACACCCACCAGGGCGACCGACGACAGCGGCACGCGCGGCCCGGCGAGCAGCTCCACGCCGTGCATCGACGGGTCGGTGATGTCGGTGCGGCGGAGGAGGTTCGTCGCCGCATCCGGGCCGACCGCGAAACGCACGTCCGGGTCGTCGGCGTCGGTGTCCGCCAGGATCACGGACGCACCGAAGGCGGTCGTCGGCACCACGAGGACGACGAACTCGGTCGCACGCGTCCGACGAGCGGCATCCGACCAGCGGTCCTCCTCCGCGCCGGAGCGGAGCTCGTCCCACCGGCGGGCGTCGGGCGAGAGGGTGAACGGCACGTGGCCGGCCACGCTGGAACCGTCGGGGGCAGTGGCCGCACCACGAGCCTCCCGGGTGGCGGCGGAGCTGACGTCGACCGCCGGCGTCGCCTGGTCGGACGCCAGGACGGCGCCCTCGGCGACGATGCCCGCGAGATTGTCGATGTGGGTGACGTGGTGGGCGCGCAGCGCACCGAAGTCACGGGTCGCCGGCAGGACCTGCTCGGGGACCTTGCCACCCGGCGTCGACGGGGTCGACCGCAGCGACGTGGTCACACGGGTCCGCCGTGGCGTCGGGGTCTTGATGATGTCTTCCGGATCACGCTGCCGTGGGGAGCAGATGTCGCAGAGTTCGATGGGGAAACCGTGGATGCACTCGTCGGTCACGACTGATGGGTCCTTCCGTGCCTCGTGGGGTGAGCGGGCACGACCACCAACGCTACGTCATCCCGGCGCCGCCGACGACCGTTCACGACTCCACCCCGTCATTGTCGGTAGAGCAGCGCCCGGACCTCGGACTCGGCCGCGTGCAGTCGGTCGGGGTCGATCGTCTCGCCGTGTTCGTACGCGTCGAGCAGCCTGGGGTCGATGTAACTCTGTCTCGCGACGGTCGGTGTGTTGCCCAGCACCTCGCTGGCGGCCTTGACGGCGTGCGAGATCGCCTTCTTCCGCTTCGCCTGGCTCGACAGCACGCCCGTCTCAGCCAGGTCGACCGCCGCCGCCACCGTGCCGTGCAGCGTCCGGAAGTCCTTCGCGGTGAAGTCCTCCCCCGCACGCTCCTTGACGTAGGCGTTGATGTCCTCCGCCGTCACCGGCTCCCAGTCGTCACCGCGGCGCTCCCGGAACGACAGCAGACGCGCGGTCGGCCCCCGACGCTTCATGCCGACGAGGACACGCGCCAGGTCGGCGTCGTGGATCGTCGACGACCACGCCTGGTGGCTCTTGCCGGGGAATTCGAGCTCGATGTCGTCCCCGGAGATGTGCGCGTGCGTGCAGAGGAGCGTGGAGAGCCCGTGGCTGCCGTGCTCGGTGGCGTAGCGCTCGGACCCGACGCGGAGCGAACCCTGGTCGAGCATCCGGAAGGCAGCGGCCAGGGCACGACGACGGTCGGGCTCCGGACGGCGGAGGTCCTGGGTCACCATGCGCCGGGCGGTCGGCAGGGACTCGGCCAGCGCGAGTGCCCGGTCGTACTTGATCTTGTCCATCCGGTCGCGCCAGGACGGGTGGTACATGTACTGGCGACGCCCGGCACCGTCGATCCCGGTCGCCAGGATGTGCCCGTTCTCGTACGGGGAGATCCAGACGTCGTCCCAGGCCGGCGGGATCACGAGGTCCTCGAGGCGCTTCCGCACTTCCGGATCGGTCACGGTCGTGCCGTGGGGGTCCTTGTAGGAGAAGCCCGTGCCACTCCGGACCCGGTGGTAGCCACGACCCTTGGTCGAGGAACGGCGAAGACGTGTCACGATCCCGATGCAACACCACCGGCGCTGCCCGACGGAGCAGGAACGTACCCCGGTGCGTCTGGTGGACCGGCAGGGCAGCTGCGCCGGGCAAACGGAAGCGGGGCCGGACCCGAAGGTCCGACCCCGCTCGCGCAAGTGACTGGAGTTACTTGATGATCTTCTCGACCGTGCCAGCGCCGACCGTGCGGCCACCCTCACGGATGGCGAAGCGGAGGCCCTCTTCCATGGCGATCGGCTGGATCAGCTCGACCGTCATGGCGACGGTATCACCGGGCATGACCATCTCGGTGCCCTCGGGCAGCGTGATGACGCCGGTGACGTCCGTGGTGCGGAAGTAGAACTGCGGACGGTAGTTCGCGTAGAACGGGTTGTGACGACCGCCCTCTTCCTTGTTCA
>Ga0308156_1000631_pt1 | contig 62709 bp, 56 predicted proteins | sample PhyAR2_FD_201041 | JGI IMG/M metagenome (GOLD analysis project Ga0308156, IMG submission 201041) | Phyllosphere microbial communities from UC Gill Tract Community Farm, Albany, California, United States - DLSL A.R2 | ecosystem: Host-associated > Plants > Phyllosphere > Unclassified | place: USA... | reverse complement strand
GAATGATGGGACAAAAGAGATCGTTACTGCAGAAAAAAATGCCTATTTTATTCCAATCAATGACTTACTTTATAAAGGAGTAGGAGACCAAGTAGGGATTGTTAGTAGTGAAGCAACGGCAACCTCAAGTTCAGAGCATGATATAAAAAATAATGCGCTTTACGAAGAAGACCATTTCCATCCTAATAATTTAGGTTATCAAATTATGGCTAGCGCTGTTCGTGACGAAATGGCCAAAACCCAGGATAAATGGCTCAAAAAGGGAAGTGAGTGAAAAAAATGAAAAATGAACCAGAAGAAAAAAAAGAATCAACAGAAGTAAAAAAAACAAGCCCAAGAAGAAAAAAAACACCTGAGGTCAAAAAAACAATTAATCACTGGAAAGTGGCTTTTATCGTTTTAATTGGACTTATAATCGGAAGTGTAGCCTTCGTTTTTATCAGAGTTACTCAAGTTAGAGAACCAAACTATACACCAGTACCTGAGTTAGTCGAAAAAGATGGAACACCTGTTATCGCAATCCAATCAAAGAAAAAGCAAATAAATGCGTTAATTGATTTTTATCTGAGTGATTTCCAAAAAGGCTCTGATATTACGTATAAATTCTATCTAGAAAATGAAGCAATGTTGAATGGGACATTTGAAGTTTTAGGACATCCAATTCAATTTTATCTGTATTTTGATCCGTATGTAATGGACAATGGAAATGTACAATTGAAAGCAAAAAGCTTATCTATCGGAACGCTAGGTTTGCCAATGAAAGAAATTTTGAAGTTTGTTCAAAGAGATTATAAATTGCCAAACTGGGTAGAAGTAAATCCAGATGACAGTACAGTTCTACTCCGTTTAGACCAATTTAGAATGCAAAATGGTCTATTTATTCGAGCTGAAAAAATAAACTTAGTCGATGACGATATCCGAATGAACATTTATTTGCCTAAAGATAAATAATCCAGTAAGGGAGGAACTCGAATGAATGAAAAAGCCATTTTTGCTGGCGGCTGCTTTTGGTGTATGATCCAACCTTTTGACACGCAGCCCGGCATCAATTCAGTAACCTCAGGCTATACAGGTGGTCATGTTGAAAACCCGACTTATGAACAAGTATTAAGTCATACAACTGGGCATACAGAAGCAGTTGAAATTGACTTTGATCCTGAGATTATGCCGTATGAAAAACTTGTAGAAATTTACTGGCAACAAACAGATCCCACAGATGCTTTAGGTCAATTTGAAGATCGTGGCGATAATTACCGCCCAGTCATTTTCTATACAAGTGAAAAACAAAAGCAAATTGCTGAAAACAGTCGACAAGCATTACAAGAAAGTGGACGTTTTAGTGAGCCAATCGTCACAACGATTGAACCTGCAACCATTTTTTATCCAGCTGAAGACTATCATCAAGACTTTTATCAAAAAGATCCTGAACGTTACAAAGACGCCCACCTTAATCGAGAAAATTTTATAAAAGAAAATTGGTGACCCTATGAGAAGAAGTTTTTATCATTATCTAATGACCTTAAGAGCGCCTAAAAAAACGGCGGAAAGCCAATTTGCAAATGACGCGTCAAGAGATATTCAGTTTCCAAAACAATCAGAAGATTATCATGAGATATCTACTTATTTAGAAATGAATGCTGATTATTTGACCAATATGCATGTTTTTGATGAGATGTGGGAAAAATACTTAGAAAACAATAAATAAAAAAAAGAAGGAAAGGGCAAAGAAAGCTTTTCCTTCTTTTTTTTTCATGTTAAACTGGAAAACATGCAATGATAATTTTACGAAAAGAGATGACTATATGAAAAATAAACAACAAGTACCCTTCCATCAATATATTATTTCGATTGTTTGTGTCGCTTTTCTTGTTGGAGGAGGCAGCTATATTTATTTTGACTATCAATATAAAAAGCAACTTGCAGACAATCCGGCTCGAAGTGCTGACTTAAAAAAAGTTGATAACTTATACAGCGAAATCATCAATAATTACGTAGGAAAAGTTGATGAAAAAAAATTAGTTGACGGTGCATTAAAAGGGATGACTGAAGCTTTAGAGGATCCTTACTCTAGTTATCTAAATGAACCTGAAGCTGACGAGTTAGATCAAAGCCTTGCGGGTAGCTTTGAGGGAATCGGTGCCACTATGACTATGACAGATGATCTGCCTACAGTAGCTCAAGCACCTATCGAAGGCTCACCAGCAGCTAAGGCTGGAATAAAAGCGAATGATACAGTGCTAAAAGTCGACGATGAAGAAACCCAAGGTAAAACACTTTCTCAAGTAGTCAGCAAAATTCGTGGAAAAAAAGGAACCGAAGTTCGCTTAACGATTGCTCGTGGTGAAGAAACATTTGAATTAAAACTGACACGAGATACGATCCCAATTGAGACAGTCAAAGGGGAACTAGATAAAACAGATGGAACGATAGGCTCAATCAAAATCACTTCTTTTGGTGAAAATACTTACCAAGAGCTTAAAAACACGATTAAAACGTTAAGAAAAGATGGCGCAAAATCTTTTGTGATCGACCTACGCCAAAATCCAGGGGGACTTCTTAATCAAGTAGAACAAATGGCCAGTATGTTTCTAGAAGATGGTAAACCAATCATCAAATTTGAAGATAAAAATGGCAATACCAGTGAAGAAGTCGCATCTAGCAAACTAGATGGAGGTTTTAAAGTTACGGAGCCGACTGTTGTTTTAGTGGATGAAGGAAGTGCGAGTGCTTCTGAAATTTTCGCAGCAGCTTTGAAAGAATCAGGAAATAAAAAGGTTATTGGCACAAAAACCTTTGGTAAAGGAACCGTTCAAACGGTTAAAAACTTAAATGATAAGAGTGAAATCAAATTAACTGTTCTAAAATGGTTAACGCCAAACGGAAAATGGATTCATGAAAAAGGCTTGGAACCTACTATTAAAGCCGATTATCCTGATTATGCCTATCTATCTCCAATTTCTAGAGATAAAACATTAAAACAAGGTGATTCATCACCAGTTGTTAAAAACGTCAATGCTTTACTACAAGCACTGGGCTATGAAGTTGATGCTAACAGTAGCGAATTTTCGGAGCAAACTCAAACAGCTGTCAGCAAATTGCAAGCCAGCACAGGACTTCCTGTTACGGGAGAAGTTGATAACGAAACAGCTGCCCAAATTGAGTTAGAAATAGGCAAAAAAATCAAAGATAACGACCAAGCATATGAAACTGGTCTGAAAGAACTTCAAAAAAATAGCTGAAACTCATGTGAAAAAACGATAAGTGCGTAATACTATCGCTTTTTCACATCAATTTCAAACTTTACTCAAATAGGGTGAAATATTTCCTTTAAAATTGTCGCTTTTTCTAGTGTTTTTCCTTTATAATAGAAACAGTGAGAGCAAGGGAGAGAAACTACGTGGAAAAACAGAAATCTTATATCGGTTATTTTATTTTTTTCATGAAACTACTCGTTCCTTCGTTAGTGTTGTTATTTATATTGCGAGGCTTTCTTTTGATTCCTGTACCGGTCGATGGAAATTCAATGGAAAAAACACTTAGTCAAGGGGATATGATCGTCATGGAAAAATTTTCTTCAATCAAACGATTTGACGTTGTAGTGTTTAAATTACCAACTGGAGCGATTTATATCAAACGAGTTATTGGATTGCCAGGAGATGCTGTGCGATATGAAAACGACCAGCTTTATATAAATGAAAAACCGATAGAAGAGCCTTTCCTAGAAAAAAATATAAAAAAAGATCATGAAACAGCGCCATATACAACAAATTTTAATTTAAGTGATCTAACTACGGAGAATACGTTACCAAAAGATAGTTATTTCGTGTTAGGTGATAATCGCCGGATGTCAAAGGATAGTCGTTCTTTCGGAGCCGTTCAAAGTAAATATATTTTAGGAAAAGCCCAATTCGTGTATTACCCGATAACACATATGAAATTCATACCAAGATAGGTGATAAAATGACAATACAATGGTTTCCAGGACATATGGCAAAAGCCAGAAGAGAAGTATCCGAAAAAATTAAGTACGTTGATATCGTTTTTGAATTGATTGATGCACGCCTACCTCTTTCATCAAGAAATCCAATGATGGATCAAATTGTTCAACAAAAGCCGCGGTTGATTTTACTAAACAAAGGTGATTTAGCTGATAAAGAACAAAATCAAAAATGGCAACATTATTTTCAAGAAAAAGGCTACCATACGCTAGTAATTAATGCTCAGCAAAATAAAGGTGTTAATAAAATCGTCCCTGAAGCAAAGAAAGCCCTAAAAGAAAAAATCGATCGTGAACGGGCAAAAGGGGTGAAACCTCGTGCGATCCGTGCGATGTGTATCGGTATTCCCAATGTAGGGAAATCGACTTTAATGAATCGTTTAGTTGGAAAGAAAATTGCACAAACCGGGAACAAACCCGGAGTAACGAAGGGGCAACAATGGCTTCGTTCAGGCACAGACTTAGAGTTACTTGATACGCCAGGGATTTTGTGGCCTAAGTTTGAAGATCAAGAAATTGGTAAAAAATTAGCATTGACTGGAGCAATTAAAGATCAATTGCTTCATTTAGATGATCTGGCTATTTATGGGTTAACCTTTTTTTCACGATTTTACCCAGAGCGTTTGGTTGAGCGCTATAAATTAACACAAGAGGAAACAGTTTTACCAGGTGCTGAACTTTTGATGTTGATCAGTCAAAAACGTGGATTTAAGGACGATTATGATCGAGCAAGTGAAATGATCATTCAAGAAATCCGCAGTAGCAAATTAGGACCTTATACTTTAGATCGTTGGGAAGAATTAGGAGTTACAAAAGATGAAAACTGAGTCAATCCAGCAAATTAAAGCAGCATTAACAACTATTGATACAAGAGATGATGAACGAATCAAGTTATGGCAAGCAGATGAACGTAATGGCGTTCAACAAGCTTTAGCGCAGTGGGATAGGAAGATCCAGCGTCATGAAAAAGCCGTGGCCTTACTTGAAGAAATGCAGCAATTTGAAAATCAGGCACGTACTCAAGGTCATCGTTTGATCGTGGGGATCGACGAGGTAGGAAGAGGACCGCTAGCTGGTCCAGTTGTTGCCGCAGCAGTTATCCTTCCTGAAAAGTTCCAGCTTTTAGGCGTCAATGATTCTAAAAAATTGTCTGCCAAAAAAAGAGAGGAACTTTATGACGAAATCCAAAATCAAGCCATATCAATAGGAATTGGGATGGTTGATCATAATAAAATCGATGAAATCAATATTTATCAAGCATCCAAATTAGCTATGGGGATCGCGCTCGAAGATCTTTGCTTCATCCCAGATTATTTATTGATCGATGCAATGAAGCTAGATGTTAACATTCCACAAGAAAGCCTCATTAAAGGAGACGCTCGCTCCGTATCGATTGCAGCAGCTAGTATTGTTGCTAAAGTGATTCGAGATCGTCTAATGGAAGATTACGCTAAAATGTACCCTGGATATGGGTTTGAAAACAACGCAGGATACGGAACCAAGGAGCATTTAATCGGCCTGGAAACACAAGGGATTTGTACGATCCACAGAAAAACATTTGCTCCAATCAAAGACATGTGTTAAAAAATAAAATCTTCCTTTTTTTGCGGATACTTACTATAACAAGTATTTGTGAAAGAAGGTTTTTTTATGGAAGCAAAACAACGAGAACTTTTATTTAAATTAGCAGTTTGTAATGGGATTGGTAACTTGGGTATGCTAAAAGTCTTAGATTTTTCAATGAAATATAATAATAGTACGGACTTCTCAAAAGAAGAAATTATTCAGATTGCAGGGATCACAACCTACCAAAAACTATTTTCTGAATCTTGGGATCATTGGTCAAATAATCCAGAAAAACTACAGGAGTACTATGATGCCCATTCGTTTATCACAATTTTGGATCCAATCTATCCTGAGTATCTAAAACAAATTTATAACTGTCCCGTATTATTATTTTACAAAGGCAACATAGAATTATTGCGAAAAAAATGTATCTCCTTTATCGGTGCTAGAGCAGCTTCTGTTTACGGAATAAATGTCGTACGTCAGTTGATCCCAGAAATGATCCGTCATAATTTGACGATTGTTAGTGGGTTAGCCAAAGGAATCGATAGTGTTAGTCATCAAGTGACCATGCAACAGGGAGGACACACGATTGGCGTTATTGGAACGGGTCTAGATATTTGTTACCCCAAAGAAACGGCCCATATACAGCGAAAAATGATGGACGAACAGTTAGTTATCAGTGAATATCCAAATGGTACAGGACCGAGAAAATATCATTTTCCAATGAGAAACCGAATTATTGCAGGAATGAGTTTAGGAACCTGTGTGATCGAAGCGCGAAAAAAAAGCGGTACGTTGATCACTGCTCAAGCTGCTTTAGAATATGGCCGTGAAGTTTTTGCAGTCCCTGGTAATCTTTTTGATGCCCACTCTGACGGTTGTCATGGCTTGATTCAAGATGGCGCAAAATGTACAATTTGTCCACAAGATATCCTAGAAGAAATTCAACTTTTTTCGATTTAACTACATCAATCCTTGACAAACCTGTGATGAATAGATATGATGAAGTACGATTTGTGAGTTCTCTACATTTTGATATATATAATAGAAGAAACACAAAAACCGAAAGGAGCCACACGTTGAATGGCGTATAAATATCTAGTTATTGTAGAATCACCAGCTAAAGCCAAAACGATTGAAAAATATTTAGGAAAAAACTATAAGGTTGTGGCCAGTGTTGGGCATATACGAGATTTACCTAAAAGTAAAATGGGTGTTGATACTGAAAATAATTACGAACCTCACTACATATCGATCCGTGGTAAGGGCGATGTAATCAAAAGTTTGAAAGCCGCTGCCAAAAAAGCCGAAAAAGTTTACCTCGCAGCCGATCCGGATCGAGAAGGGGAGGCTATTGCCTGGCATTTGTCTTTCCTTCTTGGCTTGGATTTAAAAGATAAAAATCGAGTTGTTTTTAATGAAATCACTAAAGAAGCAGTTAAAGCTGCCTTTAAAGAACCGCGTACCATCAACTTAGATTTAGTAGATGCACAGCAAGCACGTCGTATTTTAGACCGCTTGGTTGGTTATTCACTGAGTCCGATACTATGGCGAAAAGTTAAAAAAGGATTAAGTGCAGGCCGAGTTCAATCTGTCGCACTTAAAATTATCATTGATCGTGAAAATGATATTCGGAAATTTATACCTGAAGAATACTGGAGTATCGATGGTAATTTCCAAAAAGCAAAGAAAAAATTCAAAGCCAACTTCTGGGGACTTGATGGGAAAAAGAAAAAATTACCCAATGCTGAAGCCGTAAAAGAAGTGACTACTCGTATCAAAGGAAAAGAATACGATGTCACAAAAGTTGAGAAAAAAGAACGCAAACGCAATCCAGCATTGCCATTTACAACGAGTAGCTTGCAACAAGAGGCCGCTAGAAAGCTAAACTTTAGAACAAGAAAAACGATGATGGTCGCCCAACAGCTTTATGAAGGGATTGCTCTAGGAAAACAAGGTACAGTAGGTTTGATCACCTATATGCGTACAGATTCTACTAGAATTGCTGATTCCGCCAAAGCTGAAGTGGCTGAATATATTGAAAAGACCTATGGCAGTGAGTTCTCAGCGCATGGCGGACGAAAAGTTAAAAATGCTCAAGGTGCTCAAGATGCCCATGAAGCAATCCGACCTTCCAGTGTAATGCGTGCGCCAAATGAAATCAAACAATACTTGGATAAAGATCAACTAAAACTTTATACCTTGATTTGGTCACGTTTAGTTGCTAGTCAAATGACACCGGCTGTATTAGACACAATGAAAGTAACCCTAGAGCAAAATGGTGTAATTTTCATTGCCAATGGTGCCAAGGTAAAATTCAAAGGATTTATGCAGGTTTATGTTGAAGGCCGTGACGATGGGAAAGAAGATAAAGAAAATATTTTGCCTGACTTAGTCGAAGGTGATAAAGTCAATGCCTTAGATATCGAGCCAAAACAACATTTTACACAACCACCAGCAAGATTTAGTGAGGCAACTCTAATTCGAGCGTTAGAAGAAAATGGCGTAGGTCGTCCGTCAACTTATGCACCAACTCTAGAAACAATTCAAAGACGATATTACGTTAAACTAACAAATAAACGCTTTGAACCAACCGAACTGGGTGAAATCGTCAATTCACTGATCGTTGAGTTTTTCCCACAAATCGTCGATGTCCATTTTACCGCATCAATGGAGGGTGACTTGGATAAAATCGGAGTGGGAACCGAAAAATGGGTAGAAGTCGTAGATCGTTTCTACCGCCCATTTGAAAAAGAACTGACGAATGCAGAAGAAAAAATCGAAAAAATCCAAATCAAAGATGAACCCGCAGGATTTGATTGTGATCTTTGTGGACATCCAATGGTGATCAAACTAGGACGTTACGGCAAGTTTTATGCATGCAGTAATTTCCCAGAATGTCGAAACACTAAAGCGATCGTCAAAGAAATTGGCGTTACTTGTCCGGTTTGTAATGAAGGACAAGTGATTGAACGTAAATCTAAAAAGAATCGTTTATTCTACGGTTGTAGTCGCTATCCAGAATGTGATTTCACTTCTTGGGACAAGCCAATCGGACGTCCATGTCCGAAATGTGGGCAATACCTTGTTGAGAAAAAGGTCAAGGGTGGAAAACAAGTCGTTTGTATCAATGGCGACTATGAAGAAAATGTTCAAAAATAAAAAAATTGAAAACCAGCGGAAAATCCCGTTGGTTTTTTGAAGGAAAGAGGAAATATATGTCTACTTCTGTCACAGTTATTGGTGCAGGACTTGCGGGTAGTGAAGCTGCTTGGCAAGTTGCTCAAGCAGGTGTCTCTGTAACCCTTTATGAAATGCGTCCTGTAAAAAATACACCAGCTCATCAAACAGAAAACTTTGCTGAACTTGTTTGTTCAAACTCGTTAAGAGGAAATAATTTAACAAATGCGGTCGGTGTACTAAAAGAAGAAATGCGCCGTTTAGATTCCATCATCATTAATAGTGCGGATAAAACAGCTGTTCCTGCAGGCGGTGCCTTAGCTGTGGATCGAGATACTTTTTCACAAGCAATCACAGATAAAATCAAAAATCATCCATTAATTACTGTAAAAAATGAAGAAATCACTGCAATTCCAGATGGGATCGTCATTATCGCAACAGGTCCATTAACTTCTGAGTCTTTAGCTGAACAGATCAAAGAATTTAATGGTTCGGATGGTTTTTACTTTTATGATGCAGCAGCTCCGATCGTTGATAAAGCAACGATCGATATGGATAAAGTTTATTTAAAATCCCGCTATAACAAAGGGGAAGCAGCTTATTTAAATTGTCCGATGACCGAAGAAGAGTTCAAAGCCTTTTATGAAGCCTTGATTTCAGCTGAAGTTGTACCATTAAAAACCTTTGAAAAGGAAAAATTCTTTGAAGGTTGTATGCCAATTGAAGTCATGGCAAGTCGTGGTATCAAAACAATGTTATTTGGTCCATTAAAACCTGTTGGCTTGGAAGATCCTAAAACAGGTAAACGTCCCTATGCTGTTATTCAGTTACGCCAAGATAATGCCGCAGCTTCCTTGTACAATCTTGTTGGTTTCCAAACACATTTAAAATGGGGCGAACAAAAACGTGTCTTCCAAATGATTCCAGGTTTAGAAAATGCTGAATTTGTCCGCTATGGTGTTATGCATCGCAATAGCTTTATGAACTCTCCTGAACTATTGAAGCCAACCTATCAGTCTCAAAAACGAGAAAATCTATTTTTCGCAGGACAAATGACTGGTGTTGAAGGCTATGTAGAAAGTGCAGCTAGTGGTCTATTAGCTGGAATCAATGCAGCACGACTAGCAAAAGACGAAGAACTTGTCGTCTTTCCGAGAGAAACAACCTTAGGCAGTATGGCCTATTATATTACCCATGCTGAAGGGAAACATTTCCAACCTATGAACGCTAATTTCGGTCTTTTCCCAGAATTACCTGAAAGAATCCGCGATAAGAAGGAGCGCTATGAAGCAATTGCAGACAGAGCGTTAACAAAATTAGCTGAAGTAACAAAAGAATTAAAACTTCTAGAACAAACAAAATAAATGAAGACCTTGAACAAATTTCAACGTTTGTTCAGGGCTTTTTTTCATTGGTAAGCGAACGAAACATTAAATTACACTTATAATTTATGAGTATTTAAAGGCAAATATGAATAAATTGTTACCAAATTTGAAAATATTGATTAAATTCTGACAATTCGTTTGTCTTTTCAAAATGGTTATGCTAAAGTTACTTTGTAATTTAATGGAGGAAGCCTATATGCAAGAAAAAAACTGGTCAGAACTGTTTTTAAATTATTTGATCGTTGAACGTGGCTATTCGGACAAAACCAAAATTGCTTACCAAGAAGATATGATCAACTTTTTTGATTTTTTAAAGAATTCAGGAGAGGCTGACTATTTAAGTGTGGATCATTTAGATATCCGTACTTATTTAAGTTTTTTGTATGATAAAAACTATAGTCGGAACTCGATCAGCAGAAAAATTGCCAGTTTACGTTCTTTCTATCAATTTTTGCTTAAAAACGAAGTCATCAAAGAAAACCCATTTTCATACGTACATATGAAGAAAAAGCAACTACGTCTTCCACGTTTTTTTTACGAAAAAGAAATGGATGCACTTTTTGATAGTGCTAAAGGATCAAAACCTTTGGATTTAAGAAATCAGGCGTTGCTAGAAATTTTATATGGTACAGGGATTCGGGTAAGTGAATGTGCAAATTTAACCTTACAGTCAATTGATTTTTCTGCAAATGTATTATTGATTCATGGAAAAGGCAACAAAGATCGCTATGTGCCGTTTGGTTCCTTTGCCCAAGATGCGCTTAAGGAGTATTTGGAAAATGGACGAGCTGTTTTTATGACCAAATATCATCAAGAGCATGCTTTTGTTTTTATCAATCATCATGGTGAACAAATTACATCAACAGGGATTGAATACGTTTTAAATCAGCTTATCAAAAAAAGTACCTTGAATAGCGATATACACCCACATATGTTGCGGCATACATTTGCAACACATCTATTAAATAATGGTGCGGATATGCGGACTGTTCAAGAATTGCTAGGACACTCTGATTTATCGACTACACAAATTTATGCTCACGTAACCAAAGAAAGTTTACAAAAAAATTATCGAACATTTCATCCGCGTGCTTAAAGGATGAGAAGTTTTACTTTGAAACATGCCAAGAAATACAACGCAGTTATGAGTTGATATTGAATGGTACAAGGTGACTGAAAGGAACAATGGTACCATATCTAGCTGCACGAGCTAGACTCTTGGGAAAAAGATAAAAATGGAGTGGGGCAAGGAGCGCCCCAATCAATTTTTCCTATTTTCCAGTCGAGTCTAAACGAGCTCGTTCCGCTTTTAGTATTATCTAGCTACGCAGGCTAGCTCTTCGGAAAAAAGATAAAATATGATTGTGGCAAAAAGCGCCACCCTCATATTTTCTTATTTTTCTGTCAGAGCTGGATGAGCCTGCTTCGCTTTTAAATTAGGAGGAATTAGAATGGTTGAATCACAATTTCATTCAACAACAATTTGTGCCGTTGAAAAAGACGGTAAATTTGCTATGGCTGGTGACGGTCAAGTTACAATGGGTGAGTCAGTAGTTATGAAAGGTACTGCGAAAAAAGTTCGTAGAATCTATAATGACGAAGTTGTTGTGGGTTTTGCAGGAAGTGTAGCAGATGCATTTACACTTGAAGAGAAATTTGAAGGTAAATTAAATGAATACAATGGTAATTTAACCAGAGCTGCAGTTGAATTAGCACAGGAATGGCGAACGCAACAATCTATGCAAAAATTAGAGGCCATGTTGATCGTGATGAATGCTAAAGAAATGCTATTAGTTTCTGGAACAGGTGAAGTGATCACTCCAGACGATGGTATTTTAGCTATAGGTTCAGGTGGTAATTTTGCTTTATCTGCAGCTCGAGCTATGAAACATTATGGAGATAAAGAAATGTCTGCAAAAGATATCGCCAAAAACGCATTGAATATTGCGGCAGATATCTGCGTCTTTACAAATCACAATATTATTGTAGAAGAAATATAAATGGGGGACATGACCATGAACGAGTTAAACAAAACACCAAGAGAAATCGTGAAAGAATTAGATGAATATATAATTGGGCAAGAAACTGCGAAAAAGTCAGTCGCTGTCGCTTTAAGAAACAGATATCGCCGCTTACAACTTGATGAAAAAATGCAGCAAGATGTCACGCCTAAAAATATGCTAATGATCGGACCAACTGGTGTAGGGAAAACAGAAATCGCTAGACGTTTGGCTAAAATCGTCAATGCGCCGTTTATCAAAGTTGAAGCGACTAAATTTACTGAGGTCGGTTATGTTGGTCGCGATGTCGAATCAATGGTTCGTGATTTAGTCGAAAACGCCATTCAAATCGTTGAAAAACAACAATACAGCCGTGTCTATTCTCAAGCATTGAAAAAAGCAAATAATCGCTTAGTAAAAGTTTTAGTTCCAGGAATTAAAAAAGAACAAAAGCAAGCATCGAACAACCAATTTGAACAAATGATGCAAATGTTCAATAGTGCGCAACAACCTCAAGACACACAAGAGGAAGTAACTGAGGAAATCAAGGTCAATCGTAAAACAATTCTTGAACAATTAGAAAAAGGGCTATTAAATAACCGCGAAGTGACAATAGAAATAGACGAACCTAAAAAAACAATGCCCGCAATGAATACAGGGATGGAACAGATGGGGATCGACTTAAATGAAACACTAGGTGCCCTATCACCTAAGAAAAAAGTTGAACGTATGGTAACGGTAAAGGAAGCGCAAGAACTATTAGTGAAAGAAGAATCAGCTAAAATTGTCAAAGAAGCTGATATTCACAGTGAAGCAATTCGGTTGGCTGAGAGCAGTGGGATTATTTTTATCGATGAATTTGATAAAATCACCTCAAAAAGTCAACAAAATTCTGGTGAGGTTTCTCGCGAAGGGGTACAAAGAGATATTTTACCAATTGTTGAAGGCTCTCAAGTCAATACAAAATACGGTGCCATCCAAACAGACCATATTTTATTTATTGCATCTGGCGCCTTCCACTTATCAAAACCAAGTGATTTGATTCCTGAGTTGCAAGGGCGTTTTCCGATTCGAGTAGAATTAGATGATTTGACCGCTGAAGACTTCGTACGCATTTTAACAGAACCGAACAATGCGTTGATCAAACAATACATTGCCTTGATTGGAACAGAAAATGTCAATATTATTTTCACAAAAGAAGCAATTGAGCGGATTGCCAATATCGCATTTGACGTGAATCGCGATACGGATAACATTGGAGCTCGCCGCTTGCATACAATTTTAGAACGCTTATTAGAAGATTTATTGTTTGAAGCACCAGATATGCAAATGGGGGAAATAACAATTACTGAAGCATATGTGAATGAAAAACTAAACAGTATTGTTCAAAATGAAGATTTAAGCCGTTATATACTTTGATGTTCGTTATGTTGTCTAGCTTCAAGAGCTAGCCTTTCGGGAAAAAGATAAAATCCGATTGTGGCAAAAAAAGCGCCACCCTCTGATTTTTCTATTTTCCTGTCAAGGCTGATCAAGTTCTTTCAGCTTTTAAAACTATCTAGCTACACGGGCTAGCACTACGCTCTGCTTCGATTTCATCGATTCCTATGAGCTAAAGCTCCAAGGATTGAAGGTTTCGGGAAAAAGATAAAAATGGAGTGAGACAAAAAGCGTCTTAATCAATTTTTCCTATTTTCCTGTCAAGGCTGAACGAGCCCGCTACGCTTTTAAATTAGGAGGAGTAAAAATGACTACTTTATTAGAAAAAACGCGTCAAATCAACAAACTTTTACAACAGAAAAATACATTTGATCAAAAAGCTGATTTACCTTACGATAAAATGGCGGTAATTTTGGGCGATGTTTTGGACAGTAATGCCTATATTATTAGTAACGAAGGGGTATTGTTAGGGTACAACGAAAAATTAGATGTTAATAATGCGCGTGTAAAGCATATGTTCGAGGAAAAACGTTTTCCGCAAAGCTACACAGATGCTGCTGATAATTTAATGAAAACCGAAGCTAATATTTCAATTACTAGTGATTTAACTGCTTTTCCAGTTGAGTTACGTGAAAAATATCCTTTTGGTCTGACGACCATCGTACCAATGTTTGGTGCTGGTGAGCGTTTAGGAACGATTATCTTAGCAAGAGTTGAACAGTCCTTTGATGATGAAGATTTAGTCTTAGCAGAATATAGTGCCACAGTTGTAGGAATGCAGATTCTCTATCAACAATCAAGAAACATCGAAGCTAACGTCCGTAGTGCAACCGCTGTACAAATGGCGATCAATACCTTATCTTATAGCGAACTAAAAGCAGTCCAAGCGATTTTTAAAGCTTTAGATGGAGAAGAAGGTCGGTTAACAGCATCTAGCATCGCTGATGAGATTGGAATTACTCGTTCAGTGATTGTGAATGCCTTAAGAAAATTAGAATCAGCTGGTATTATTGAATCAAGATCTTTAGGAATGAAAGGGACCTATTTAAAAGTTTTAAACAAACAATTTATCAAAGAATTGGAAAAAGATAACAAGTAGGAGGCAGCGGATATGACGGTACAAATTGAAAATGAATTTCTAATTGCGACAATCGCAGAAGATGGGGCAGAATTAATCAGCTTGAAATCAAAGAAAAATAACATTGAATATATTTGGCAAGGTGACCCAGCCTTTTGGGGACGTCATGCACCAGTGCTCTTTCCTGTCGTTGGTCGCTTAAAAGACGATCAATATACCTACCAAAACCAAACATACCCGATGAGTCAGCACGGCTTTGCTCGAGATAGCCTTTTCAACGTAATCGAACATGGCGCTGAGTTAGTTTCATTATCACTGAAAAGCAATAAAGAAACCAAAAAAGTTTATCCATTCGATTTTGAATTGATTCTGTCCTATCTTTTAGAAGAGGATAATTTAGTGATACGTTATCAAGTTGAAAATACTGGAGCAAGCGACATGTACTTTTCAATTGGTGGCCATCCAGCATTTAACGTTCCATTGGAATCAGGACTAACCTTTGATGATTATTATCTAAGCTTTTCGCCCAAAAAATCTCGCACTCAAATTCCTTTAGCTGGACCATTTGCAGATTTTGAACATAAAACATTAGGACAAACAAATACAAGTCTTGATATTCGTCGTGAATTATTTAACGAGGATGCCATTATTTTTGAAACAAAAGGAGCAAATGCTTTTACGATTGAAACAGACGAGGGAGCTCACAGTATTAGTTTAAGCTATACTGACATGCCTTACGTGGGGATTTGGTCTCCTTATCCACAAGAAGCGCCATTCGTTTGTATTGAACCGTGGTGTGGTATAGCGGATGAAGTGAATGCGACAGGAAATTTAGTCGATAAAAAAGGCATCAATACCTTAGCTGCCTCAGATATCTTTAAAACACAATATACGCTTACAGCGAAATAGGACCAATAAAAAAACTCAGACAAGAAGTTACGAAGAGCTTCTTGTCTGAGTTTTAATCGTTTATTTCTTTGAGCCGAGTCCAAACGGGACACGACTTTCTGTTCCATCTTTGATTCGCTGAATATTCTCTTTATGTCGAATGAAAATGAAAATCGTTAGAGCTAATGCAATCAATGTCAACAACCAATCAAATCGAGGCAAAATTGCTGGAATAGCAAATGGTAGAATAACGGTTGAAAGAGTAATCAACACAGCGCTAATCATGCTTGTCAAACTTACCATACTAGTAATGTATAACATAATAATAAAAATTAAGGCAGAATAAACAAAAAATGCTGGATTGTAAGCTAAAAGCATGCCTGCGCTTGTTGCAACAGCTTTCCCCCCTTTAAAATTGGCAAAAACTGGAAATGTGTGCCCTAAAACGGCAGCAACACCAAAAACTAGCGGATTAACATGTAAAGAAAACAATAGTGGCAAGCAAGTTGCTAAAGTTCCTTTTAAAATGTCCATCAACAAAACAGCAACACCAGCTTTTTTTCCCAAAACCCTAAACGTATTGGTTGTTCCTGTATTACCGCTACCAAACTGGCGTAGGTCTTTTTTAAAGAACAGTTTCCCCACCCAAACACCTGAAGGAATAGAACCTAATAAATACGCGATAATCAATAGCACAAAGAATTTCATAGAGTAACCTCTTTCTGTTCAAACTAGCATTTATTTTATCATGAATAGAAACAGCTAACAATAATTAAATATTCGTTGTATAATGAAAGAGAGAGAAATCGGAAAGGATGACGAAAATGCCAATAGAAAACCCATCACAAGAACAAATTTTTGAGTACCTAAAACAGGCCAAACGAATTGCCGTTGTTGGTTTAAGTGCAAAAGAAGACCGGACCAGCTACAAAATAGCACAATTACTACAAGAATACGGCTATGAGATCATTCCCGTAAACCCATTATTAGCTGGTCAAGAAATTCTCGGAGAGAAAGTTTATGAGAAATTACAAGACGTACCTGGCTCAATCGATATTGTTGATATTTTCCGTCGCAGTGAATTTTTACCAGAAGTTGCACAAGATTTTTTAGAAACAGATGCTAAAGTCTTTTGGGCACAGTTAGGATTAGAAAATCAAGAAGCGGCTGAAATGTTGAAAAATGCTGGAAGAAATGCTATTATAATGAATCGTTGCATTAAAATTGAATTAGCAGCAATGCCAAAATAGATGCACATAATTTTAAGAAAGAGTTACCGAATAGGAAAGCTCTTTTTTTTTGAGAGCTTTTAGAGTATTATTGTAATGATGTGGCCTAGCGCCCTATAATTCAAGTATAAGGAGTTTTTTCTTTGGCGAAAAAAGTAAACAATGAATACAATGACGCCTCCATTCAAGTTTTAGAAGGATTGGAAGCTGTAAGAAAAAGACCAGGAATGTATATCGGCTCCACAGACAGCCGTGGATTACATCATTTAGTCTATGAAATCGTCGATAACGCTGTCGATGAAGCATTGTCCGGTTACGGAAATGAAATCAGCGTGACGATTCAAAAAGATAATAGCATCAAAATAACGGATTCAGGTCGTGGAATGCCTGTGGGGATGCATGCATCTGGTATCCCGACTGTAGAAGTGATTTTCACCGTTCTCCATGCCGGCGGTAAATTTGGTCAAGGTGGATACAAAACCTCTGGAGGACTTCATGGTGTAGGTGCCAGTGTGGTTAATGCACTATCAAGTTGGTTAGAAGTCCGTATTGTCCGCGATGGCGTTGAATATATGGAACGCTTTGAAAACGGTGGTAAACCTGTTGGGACCTTGAAAAAAGTTGGTAAGACAACTAAAAAGAATGGTACTTCTGTGATTTTCTTACCAGATGATACGATTTTTTCGACCATACATTTTTCATATGACACACTAGCTGAACGTTTAAGAGAGTCCGCGTTCCTACTAAAAGGAGTAAAAATCTCCTTAGCAGATTTTAGAGGAGAAGAACCAAAAGAAGAGATCTTTCACTATGACGAAGGGATCAAGGAGTTTGTAGCGTATCTTAATGAAGAAAAAGATACATTAACACCTGTTGTCTATTTTTCTGGTGAAAAAGACGGTATTGAAGTAGAACTTTCATATCAATACAATGATGGTTATTCAGAAAATGTTCTTTCCTTTGTAAATAATGTCCGGACAAAAGATGGCGGTACCCATGAAGTTGGTATGAAATCTTCAATGACAAAAGCGTACAATGAATATGCTAGAAAAGTCGGTTTGCTAAAAGAAAAAGATAAGAATCTTGAAGGTAGCGACTTCCGTGAAGGATTGGCTGCGGTATTATCGATCCGAGTGCCAGAAAACCTATTACAATTTGAAGGTCAAACGAAAGAAAAACTTGGGACACCAATGGCTCGTAATGCAGTAGACAATGTTGTTGGTGAGCAAATGGGCTTTTATCTCCAAGAAAATAGCGAAATGAGCCAACAGTTGATTCGTAAAGCAATCAAAGCGCGTGAAGCGCGTGAAGCAGCACGGAAAGCGCGTGAAGAAAGTCGTAACGGGAAAAAACGCAAAAAAGGGGAGTCTCTTTTATCCGGTAAATTAACCCCTGCCCAATCACGTAATCCCAAACGAAATGAATTATACCTAGTCGAAGGAGATTCTGCCGGCGGCTCTGCTAAACAAGGCCGCGACAGAAAATTCCAAGCGATCTTACCTTTACGAGGAAAAGTTCTGAATACTGAAAAAGCGAAGATGCAGGATATTCTGAAAAATGAAGAAATCAATACGATGATCTATACAATCGGTGCAGGTGTTGGTCCTGAGTTTTCAGTTGAAGACTGTAACTACGATAAAGTCATCATCATGACCGATGCGGATACCGATGGTGCCCATATCCAAGTCTTGTTGTTAACATTCTTTTACCGTTATATGAAACCATTGATCGAAGCTGGCAAAATTTATATTGCACTACCACCCCTTTATAAAGTATCAAAAGGTGTTGGTAAAAAGGCTGTCACAGAATACGCTTGGACAGATGAAGAATTAGCTAACGTTACAGAACAAGTTGGCAAAGGCTATATGCTCCAACGCTACAAAGGACTAGGGGAAATGAATGCAGATCAGCTGTGGGAGACCACAATGGACCCTGAGACACGTACGTTGATCCGAGTTAGAATAGATGATGCAGCTCAAGCAGAACGCCGTGTAACGACTCTTATGGGGGATAAAGTAGAACCAAGAAGAAAATGGATTGAGCGCCATGTCCAATTTACGTTGGAAGAAGATGGCAGCATTTTAGATAGAAAAGATGGGGAAACAGAAATCTCTCCATCCATTTCAAATGAAGTATTAGATGAAGAAAAAAAAGAAGAAGCTGAACGTAAAAATGCAGATGCAGAAGAAATCAGTTTGTTTGATTTAGAGTAGGGAGTGACGAATTTGGAAAAACGCCAAGATATTCAAGAATTAACGCTTGAAGAAGTAATGGGCGATCGTTTTGGAAGATATTCCAAATATATCATTCAAGAACGGGCCCTACCTGATATTCGTGATGGGTTAAAACCTGTCCAACGTAGAATTTTATTTTCCATGAATAAAGATGGTAATACCTTTGAAAAAAGCTTTAGAAAATCTGCAAAATCTGTCGGAAATATCATGGGGAATTACCATCCCCATGGTGACAGTAGTATTTATGAAGCGATGGTTCGATTGAGTCAAGATTGGAAGCTTCGTGAAGTTTTAATTGAAATGCACGGAAATAACGGAAGTATGGACGGTGATCCGCCAGCTGCGATGCGTTATACCGAAGCGCGTTTGTCTGAGTTGAGTGGTGAACTTTTAAAAGATATCGAAAAAGAAACAGTCGATTTTGTCTGGAACTTTGATGATACCGAAAAAGAACCCACTGTTTTACCTGCTAAATATCCTAATTTACTCGTGAATGGTTCAACAGGGATCTCGGCAGGTTATGCTACAGAAATTCCTACTCACAATTTAGCGGAAATTATCGATGGTACGATCTATTTAATCGATCATCCAAATGCAACGTTGGATAAACTGATGGAATTTATTCCAGGACCAGATTTCCCGACAGGCGGGATTTTACAAGGGAAAGAAGAAATTAAAAAAGCTTATGAAACAGGTCGCGGAAAAGTAATTCTTCGTTCTAAAACAAGAATCGAGCCTTTAAAAGGCGGCAAGCAACAAATCGTCGTAACTGAAATTCCTTATGAAGTCAATAAAGCAACATTAGTGAAAAAAATGGACGAAGTTCGCTTAAACAAAAAAATCGATGGGATTGCCGAAGTACGTGACGAAAGTGACCGTACTGGGCTACAAATCGCGATTGAATTGAAAAAAGACACAAATGCTGAAGGTATTTTGAATTACCTTTTCAAAAATACAGAGCTACAAATAAACTATAATTTCAATATGGTTGCGATTGATAATATGACTCCGCAACAAGTTGGCTTAAAACGTATCTTAGATAGCTATATCGCACACCGTAAACAAGTCATAACGAATCGTAGTCAATATGAATTGAACAAAGCGAAAAAACGTCAGCATATAGTAGCAGGATTGATCAAAGCTTTATCGATCCTAGACAAAGTAATTGAAACGATCCGCGGTAGTAAAGACAAAAAAGATGCGAAGATGAATTTAGTAAAAGCTTATGCCTTTACTGAAGAGCAAGCAGAAGCAATTGTTACATTGCAATTATACCGTTTAACGAACACAGACATCACGCAGCTTGAAAAAGAAGCGGAAGAATTAAATCAGTTAGTAACAGAGTTGACCAAAATTCTAAGTGATGAAAAAGAGTTATTCAATGTCATGAAAAAAGAATTACGTGAGGTTAAAAAACAATACGGTAATCCACGTCTAACGCAAATCGAAGATGAGATCCAAGAAATCAAAATCGATACTAAAGTGTTAGTGGCTCAAGAAGACGTCATTGTAACGGTTACCCACGAAGGCTATATCAAACGTAGCAGTTTACGATCGTATAGTGCTTCCAAACCAGAAGAAGTCGGAATGAAAGAAGGGGACTTCCTTCTTTACACTGGCGAAGTGAATACATTAGACCATATTTTGTTGATCACGAATAAAGCGAATGTGATTTATCGTCCAATTCATGAGTTACCTGATCTAAGATGGAAGGAAATTGGGGAACATATATCTCAGGCTATCTTAAATCTATCCGTTGATGAATCGATTATTGCAGTTTATACCTATAAAGAACTTTCACCAACGAAAACATTCGTTTTCATGACGAAAGAAGGTATGATCAAACAAACTAAAATGACCGATTTTGAACCTTGGAGAACCTATAAGAGTCGTCCAACAAACTGTATGAAATTAAAATCCGAATCAGATGAGATCGTCAATGTCTTTTTAACAAACGAACAAAAAACGTTAGACGTGTTCTTGGTTAGCCATCGAGGTTTCGGGCTACGCTATCCTTTGGATGAAGTACCAATCGTCGGTGCTAAAGCAGCCGGTGTGAAAGCGATGAACTTAAAAGAACAAGATTATGTTGTCAACGGCTTACTTGTTCATGAAGACGGTGATACACCGATCGTGATCTTGACCCAACGAGGCAGCATCAAACGAATGTTAGCACAAGAATTGCCGCAATTAGGACGAGCAAAACGTGGTTTGATGGTTCTTAGAGAATTGAAGAAAAATCCTCATCGCGTAACATTTATGTCCGAGAGTAGCCCCTTAGAATTACTTGTTACAACGCAAAATGGTAAACAATACAATCTTGATTCTGAAAAATATCCAATCAATGACCGAACATCTAATGGATCATTTATGTTAGATGAAAAGCAAGACGGTGAAATTTTAGAAGTCCATGAAATGCATACCGCAGAATTAGAACCAAAAACAGAAGAAACATCTAACTAAGAGAACAAACTGTTCTATAGAATTAGCAAAAACAGCCACCTGTACTAGTACAGATGGCTGTTTTTTTATAACAGATTTCTTACTTTTTTTAAATAAAAAAACCGAATTAGTTAACTAAATCACAAAGATGGAGTCCCGTTATATAAGCTTTTTACGAGTATTTAATGAAAAAAAACAGAAATTAGTTCGGAATGTAGTAAGGAAAGGCTTGCATAAAAATGATGATGTGTTATACTAATCACATAAAGCTGTTACAATAGATTTCAGCGTACTAAGGAGGCCCCAAAATGGAGCAATGGAAAGGCTTTAAAGGCGAAAAATGGCAAACATCAGTAGATACACGAGACTTTATCCAAAGAAACTACACTGAGTATACAGGTGATGATTCTTTCCTAGAGCCAATCGCACCAAGCACAGACAAATTATGGACAAAATTACAGGAATTATTTGAAGTACAACATGAAAAAAATGGTGTATATGATATGGACACAAATATCCCTGCAACTGTAACGTCTCATGAACCAGGATATTTGATTAAAGAAGAAGAAACAATCGTTGGTTTACAAACTGACGTACCATTAAAACAAGCATTCATGCCGTTTGGCGGAATCAACATGGCTAATAACTCTTTGACTTCTAATGGTTATGAAGTAGATGCAGAAATGTCTAAAATCTTTACTGAGTGGAGAAAAACACATAATCAAGGTGTTTTCGATGCTTACACACCAGAAATGAGATCTGCACGTAAAAACAAAATCATCACAGGTCTTCCAGATGCTTATGGACGTGGCCGTATCATCGGTGATTATCGTCGTATCGCATTATATGGCATGGATTTCTTGATTGCTGAGAAGAAAAAAGATCTAAGCAACACTGGTAACAAAGTAATGACAGACGATGTGATTCGTTTAAGAGAAGAAATCTCTGAACAAATCAGAGCAATGGCTGATCTTAAAGAAATGGCTTCAACTTATGGTTTTGATATTTCTAAACCAGCTGCAAATGCTAAAGAAGCAATCCAATGGTTATACTTTGGTTACTTAGGCGCTATCAAATCACAAAATGGTGCAGCTATGTCTATCGGACGTATCTCTGCATTCCTAGATATCTATATCCAACGTGACTTAGAAGCAGGACTTATCACTGAATTTGAAGCACAAGAAATGATTGACCATTTGATCATGAAATTACGTATGGTTAAATTTGCTCGTACACCAGAATATAACCAATTATTCTCTGGATACCCAATCTGGGCAACGTTATCAATCGCTGGTATGGGCTTAGATGGACGTTCATTAGTGACTAAGAGTGATTTCCGTATCTTACACACACTAACAAACATGGGACCATCACCAGAACCTAACTTAACTGTGTTATATTCTTCACATTTACCAGTCGGATTTAGAACGTTTGCTTCTAAAATTGCAAAACAAAGTTCATCTATCCAGTTTGAAAATGATGATTTATTACGTGCTAACTGGGGATCAGATGACTGTGCGATCGCATGTTGTGTATCTGCAACAGTTATGGGTAAAGACATGCAATTCTTCGGTGCTCGTGCTAACTTAGCAAAAGCTGTTCTTTATGCAATCAATGGCGGGGTAGACGAAAAAACAAAAATGCAAGTAGCTCCTAAGTTCCGTCCAATGACTGGCGATACTTTAGACTACAATGAATTTATCGATCGTTACAAAGATATTATGGATTGGTTAGCTGAATTGTATGTAAATACATTAAATGTTATCCACTACATGCATGATAAATATTCTTATGAAGCAGCACAATTAGCCTTCATGGAAAGTAACTTACAACGCACATTCGCAACTGGTATTGCAGGGATTTCACATGCTGCTGACTCAGTAATGGCGATCAAACACGGTAATGTACAAGTTATCCGTGACGAAGATGGTTTAGCAATTGACTACGTTCCTCAAAATGAGTTCCCAACTTATGGTAACGACAATGAAGAAGCAGATGCAATGGCTAACTGGATTCTTGAGTACTTCATGACTCAAATCAGACGTCAACACACATACCGTAATGCGAAACCTACAACATCATTATTAACAATCACTTCAAACGTTGTTTACGGTAAAGCGACTGGTAATACACCAGACGGACGTCGTGCTGGTAAACCATTAGCACCAGGTGCTAACCCAAGCTACCAAGATGGCAAATTCTTAGGTGAGAAAAATGGTCTTTTAGCATCACTTAACTCAACTGCTAGATTAGAATATACAAGTGCATTAGATGGAATCTCTAATACACAAACAATCAACCCTAACGGTTTAGGTAAAGATGATGATACAAGAATCGATAACTTACGTAACGTAATGGATGGCTACTTCGATAAAGGTGGTTACCACTTGAACGTTAACGTGTTCACAAATGAATTATTATTAGATGCCCAAGCACATCCAGAAAAATACCCTAACTTAACAATTCGTGTATCTGGATATGCCGTGAAATTCCGTGACTTAACGCCTGAGCAACAAGCAGATGTTATCTCTAGAACTTCACATGACAGACTATAATAAACAAACAACTGAAGGGTTGACCTCGTGTCAGCCCTTTTTTTAAAAGAAATGAGGAACAAACAATGACAACTCCTGTTATCGGTAGAATTCACTCTACAGAAAATTTTGGAACCGTTGACGGACCCGGCGTTCGTTTCATCGTATTTACACAAGGTTGCCGCATGCGCTGCCAATTTTGTCATAATCCTGATACTTGGAAAATCGGTTCTGGTGGACGCGAAGTAACAACCGATGAAGTTTTAGAAGAAGCAATCAAATATCGTTCTTATTGGGGCGAAAAAGGCGGAATCACTGTCAGTGGGGGCGAACCTTTACTTCAATTAGAATTTTTAACTGACTTGTTTAAAAAAGCGAAAGAAAAAGGAATACATACAACAATCGATACTTGTGGCAAACCATTCACAAGAGAAGAACCCTTTTTCAGCCAATTCGAAGAACTAATGAACTATACTGATTTACTGTTATTTGATATCAAACATATTGATAACGAACAACACAAATTACTTACTTCGTTAGGAAACGAAAATATTTTGGAAATGGCCCAATATCTTTCTGAGATCGGAAAACCAGTTTGGATTCGGCACGTTTTAGTTCCCGAACGTAGTGATTACGATGAGTATTTGATTCGTTTAGATACGTTCATCAAAACATTGAATAATGTCGATAAAGTAGAAGTATTGCCATATCATACAATGGGTAAATACAAATGGGATGAATTAGGCTTGGACTATCCACTTAATGGGATAGAACCTCCTAAAGAAGATCGTGTAGCGAATGCTAAAAAATTGCTTCATGTCAATGACTATCAAGGTTATGCGGCAAGATAGTTTATAAAAATAGAAAAGAGCAACAATAATTGTTGTTTCTTTTCTATTTTTTGTTATTATTAATAATGAAGAATAAAGAAGGAGTGAACCATTTTTATGTCAAAAATTCTTGTTTTTGGACACCAAAATCCTGATACAGATGCGATTGGAGCTGCAATCAGCTTTGCTTACTTACAAAAAGAACTAGGCAAGGAAACAGAAGCAGTCGCTTTAGGCGCACCTAGCGAAGAAACACAATACGCTTTGGATTACTTTAATGTGGATGCACCTAGAATTGTAGAAAGTGCGACTGGCGAGACCACTCAAGTGATCCTTGTTGACCACAATGAATTCCAACAAAGTATTTCCGATATTGCAGACTTAACGATTCTTGCAGTTGTCGATCACCACCGAATTGCTAATTTTGAAACAGCTGATCCATTGTATTACCGTGCTGAACCAGTCGGTTGTACTTGTACGATCATCTTGAAAATGTTTAAAGAAAACAATGTGACTATTCCTAAACAAATTGCAGGGATGATGGTATCAGCGATTGTTTCAGATACATTATTATTCAAATCACCAACATGTACACAAGAAGATATCGATGCTGCGAATGAACTAGCAAGTATCGCTGAAATCAATTTGAATGGCTATGGCTTAGATATGTTAAAAGCTGGTACTAATTTAAGCGACAAATCTGCTGAAACATTATTAGATTTGGATGCTAAAAGCTTTCCGATGGGTGCTAAGAATGTCCGTATCGCTCAAGTCAATACAGTTGACTTGAATGAAGTATTAGCTCGTCAGACAGAACTAGAAGCTGCAATGAAAAATGAAAATGCAACAAATGGATATGATTTATTTGTTTTGATTGTTACAAATATTTTAAATAGCGATTCTGAATTATTAGTAATCGGCGATTCGTTAGATAAAGTAGAAGCAGCTTTCAATGTAACATTAGATAATAACCGTGCATTTTTAAACGGTGTTGTTTCTCGTAAAAAACAAGTTGTCCCTCAGTTAACTGAAGCATTTAGCTAAAAGTATGCATCTGATTAAGGAACTTAATAAACTACAGGTGGCGTTGATTACTCCAGCTGTAGTTTTTCTTATGAAGAAGAGTAGATAAGTAGAAAGCGTGAGCCAACCATGGAAAATATAACCTATTATTATGCTCAAACGAACCAGAGTGAGCCTTTGGATAAAATCGTCTCTGATCCACTCTTTAAAGAGGTCGTAGCTTATTTCACAGAACGTCAAGATCAAGAGATTATTCTACGTCAAATCAAAGCTGATATTCCAACAAATAGCAACTTAGAACCATATCTAGATAAATTAATCAAATACAATCTAATTGAACGGAAGAACAGAAGATATTCTCTTTCATTTCCAATTTATGCCAACGAAAGCCGCCAGATCCTTCCAGAATCACTAATAGAATTACTAGAAGGAATGAAACAAGAAAGTAAACGAACGAATTATTTTCTTTTTGGTGAATGGCTTTGGTCTTTATTGTTTGATGATGAGCAAGGAGATTACTTCTTTGGAGTGAAAGACTCTTCGAATGGGCTACCTTTGTTTCAGAGAAGGGAAGTGGGCAACGATGCATTACGATTTGTCTCGATTTTCACAGCCCAACAGGTTCCGTTTGATTTAGCCAACTATTTCAATCTGCTTTCCAAAAGGCAAGCGTTGCCTCAAATTTTTGAGCCTTTGCAAAATTTAGTTGGGGATGTAGATCTAAATTATTTTATCCAGCAAATTCAAAAGGTAATACGTACTGTAAATAGAAATAAAACAAGAGAACGTAAAGTAAATATTTTTCAAGAAGCACTACTCGTAACCGGTGATTTGATGCGAGACGAAGAAAATCAATTGTATTTTGCCGTTCCATTATTAGAAGATCAAGTTCTCTCAGGTGAAATGAAGGTCCGTCTAGATCAAATGAAAGCTGAATTAAGCTCTCTATGGGCAAACATCACAGATGAAAATCAACGTGTCTTTTTAAAACACCAAATTTATAGTACTTTATTTGAAAATGGTTTATCTAAACAACATTATATTCACTATTTCAAATCATAGTTGAGCATAATCATATTATGTAAACTATGATTTGGAAAGTAAAAAACACTCAAAGATTTGCTTCTGACATTTCTTTGAGTGTTTTTTACTTAATTATTACGTTTACGTACTTTTTTCGTCCAAAAACCACCAGAGATAAACTTAGGCTCATAAGAAATAATAAATGCCCTAGGTTCTTTTTCATTGATTAACTTATATAAGCTACGTTCATTTTTACGTGGGGAAAGAATTTCTAAAATCATACGCTCTCCTTCGCGGCCAGCTCCAAAGCTTTGTGTAACACCGTAACCACGGTCTCGTAATATTTCTGCCAAGTTGAGTTGTTCCGTGGAAGAAGGTAGGATAGCCGTTACCATGATATAGCCCAAAGCTAGATAATCTTCAATTTTGATTCCTACACTAATCCCAACTGCATAGCCGAGAGCATAAACAACCAGATTTATCGGATTATCCAAGCGGTTCAAGACCATACTAAGTCCTAATACGTAAATTGTTATTTCTGCCATGCTGACTAAAGGAGCAATCAAGCGGTAGCCTTTCATTGTTAACATAAAACGAATGGTATTCAATGTAATATAAGAAAAATTTACTACAAAAATAGTAACAAGCATTTTGATATCCATTTACAATTAATCCTCTTTTCAATTAAATAGTTCAGCATATTATAGTACAACATTGCAACAATTTAAATAGGGCAGGGCAATCTTTATTCGAATTGTTGAATTTTGGTTAAGCTAATGTTATTTGTTGGATGAATCACTAGTTTTTGCTATAATCACTATATTACGTATTTTAAGGGAGAAATGAAAACAGATGCAGATTTTTATTACCATACTTGTTGGTTTATTGTTATTAAATACAACAGCAGCACTAATTACCGTTTTTAGAAAACCTCGCAGCATTTCAAGTGTTTTAGCATGGATTATGACCTTATTATTTTTACCAGGCATTGGGTTTATCATTTATCTCTTTTGTGGCAGAGGAATCAATGGTCAAAAAGTGTTTAATTTGACGGCGCATGATCGAGAAAAAATCACTGAGATCAAGAAGATGGTCGATGCTGATAATTTGAAATCAGATGGTAAATTGGATATTAATTTACTAACAGATGCTCGCGTATTGAATAAGTACTTCAGAAACATGGATTCATCACCATTAAGTAAACGAAATAGTTTAAAAATTTACACGGATGGGAAAGAAAAATTCGAAGCTTTATTTGAAGATATCCGCCAAGCGGAAGAGACGGTTCACGTTGAGTATTATTCATTTTTTAATGATCGAATCGGAAATCAGTTTTTAAATTTACTTGGTGAAAAAGTCAAAGAAGGGGTTTCTGTCCATTTAGTTTATGACCCATGGGGATCTCCAGGAGCGAATAAAAAGTTTTTTGCGGACTTTGTTGCTTTAGGCGGGAAAGTCGCTCCGTTTATTACCTCCAAAAATATGATCAGCAAAACCCGGTTAAACTACCATTTACATCGCAAAATGGTTATAATTGATGGCAAAATAGGGTGGACAGGCGGATTTAATGTCGGCGATCAATATCTCGGAGAGAGCAAAAAATTTGGCTATTGGCGAGATACACATATTCGTTTAGTCGGTTCTTCTGTTTTTTCACTTCAAGAAATATTTATTATGGATTGGAATGCCTCTGTGCAACATGAATCAGATAAAATGGATTATTTGGAACATTATTTTCAAATTGCTGAAGATAGTCAGCTGGATGATTTAGCATTACAAGTTGTTTCAGATGGACCGGATTCAGAGGAAGAAATCTTAAAAAGTGGGTTCATCAAAATGATTTTATCTGCTGAAAAATCAGTCTGGATCCAAACGCCATATCTAATACCTGATGATAGTATGATCAATGCACTGTTGATTGCTGTTCGATCTGGTATCGATGTACGTATCATGATTCCATGTATGCCCGATCATCCTTTTATTTATCGTGCTACACAATATTATGCGAACTATTTGCATAAACGCGGAATTAAAATCTATATGTATCAGAATGGTTTTTTACATGCTAAAACGATGATCATTGATAATGAAATCTGTATGGTCGGTACAACGAACCAAGATATTAGAAGTTATGCCTTGAATTTTGAAGTTAGTACGTTTATCTATGATACAGAAGTTGCTTGGAAATTGACGCAAATATTTGAATCAGATATGAACGTAAGTCTATTATTAACAGACGAAATAATTCAAAATCAGTCACATTGGTTACGGTTTAAACAAAACTTTTCACGATTATTATCACCGATATTGTAACATTACTTTTGAAAAAGACAGTGAACCTTAGTTAAAATGAGGGGACTGTCTTTTTCTATAAAGTTTTATATATGAATTGACCTTAAAGTTTATCCCGTTTACTAGTTAACATAATATACATTATACAAAGTAGTTTAATTTGACAAATCAAAAGACTATTTAGTCGTTAACTTAAAAAATTATAGATTTCGGTTCTAACAGACTCTCGTTGATCTAGTTGCATATTATGCCCAGCATTTTTAATCAATACAAAACTACCATTATAAAAGTCTTTTTCATGGTCCAAGGTATCCTGGAATCCAACGACATCATCCTGTTCAGCTAAAATAATCAAACTATCGCAAATGATCGGTTCAGCGAAAAGACTCTTTTCAAACTTGAAAGCATATCCAACTTCCTGAAAAATCTTTTGGAAATTGTGATCTCCAATGATAAGTCCTGGATAAATCTCTTTAAGAAAGTTCTTGTATCCTTGTTCTGTTATATTAGCTGCTGAAGCTTGGTACTGAGTAAAGAGAGTTTTATTCTCAACCTTAAAAAACTCTGAGCTTATTTTAGTTTTTTCTGGCAAGTTTCGTTGTTTAGCATTCGCTTTTACAACTGGGGCTAACAAAATTAATTTTTCGACTTGCTCGGGAATAAATTTAACAAGTCCTAATGCTAAGTATCCTCCATAAGAATAACCTAAAATGGAGAATGGTTCTGTTCCGATAATCTTATCGATTAATTTAAGTAAAATACTTAGTAACTCATCAGCATCAATCATTTTATCAGGAGCTGGTGAGTTGCCCATCCCAGGTAAATCAATATAGATTCGTTTATAGTTCTTATACTTGATAGATTCTTCAACAGTCCCTTTTACTGCTCTATGGTCAATGGCGAAACCATGAATAATAAGTAGCGGTCTCCCCTCTCCGATACTATCATAAAAGACTTTTACATTATTATCAAAATAGTACATTATTCTATTCGCCCCTTAATTAATGATTGATATTTAACGTCTGAATAAAAAAGTTTTTTATTTTATATGCCTTATGAAGTAGTCTTTAATCTCATCTAGCATAAAATTTTCGATTAATTCAACTTGATGAATGGCAGCTCCTTGCTCTAACATAGTTCGACATTTTATAAACGACCAATCAGGAAGCTCACCTTTGAATCTAGGATCATTAGCATACACGATCCCGTCTATTCCACTCCAGATAGCAGCTGCAGAACAAAGAGGACAAGGTTCAAAGGTTGAGTATAACCAATAGCCTGATGGTAAACGATCCGTTTCTAAAAACTGACAGGCCTGTCTAATTGCATTAACTTCAGCATGAGCTGTTGGATCATTTTCTTCTGTAACAGTCGTTTTACCAATTGAAATGATCTCTGCTTTTTCATTGATGACTGCCGCAAAGATGGAGTGTTTTCTCCATTGTTTTTGGATCAACTCTGTCATTATTTTTCCATTTGGATGCTGGCACATACTGTTCTCCTTTTTTATTTAAGACCTTTAATGGATCTCTTTTGTCATGCTGATATCAGTTGCTACAAACCCTGTTTGTTCATACAAATGAATCGCACCTTTATTATGAGCAAACACGTGCAAGTCAACCTGAGAGACGTTCATATCTTTAGCTTTTTCACTAAGACGAGCAATCGTTTGTTTGCCATAGCCCATATTTCTATACTCTTCAAAAATGATAAAGTCATAAATAAAAAATCTTGAATCATAAGGTGTTTTATTTAAATGAACCCATAAGAAACCAACTTTTTTATCAAGTGATTCGTCTTTAATTGAATATAGATATTCATTTTTTGTATTCTTTCCATCAGGTAAAAGCTCGTTAAAACTTTTTGTAGCTAGTTGAATGGCATCCTCTTTATTCCAAGTTCCTGCAGTAATCTTATCTTGAGCATAGTCTTTGATTGCAAAAGAGAGATAATTATCAAAATCTGTAAGTGTCATTTTTTCTAAATTAATGGTCAATATCTTCCCCTCCAATTCGAGTTATTTAGTCAAATCATACCATCTTTTTTGTGCAAGTAAAAGACCACAGAAAGTAATCTTCTATGGTCTTTTTTTAGTCTTATAGATTATTGTTCATTTTTTAACGCCACTAAAGCAGCTGTATTGATGATATTCCAAGGCTTATCAAATGAAGGTTGGAAGAAAAAGTCAGCATACGCCAAATCTTCAAGGGTCATTTTAGCCTTGATTGCTAAGGAAATAGCATTGATATTAGCCGTTAAATCAGCTTTTGACATCAACTGAGCACCTAAAATTTGAGTTGTTTCAGGATCGTATACTAATTTGAACCAAGCTTTTTGTTTATCAGGATTGAAATCCATTAAATAATCTTCAACCACTAAGGCAGATTTTGTTTTCATATCCAATTTTTTAGCCATTTCTTCATTGATTCCTGTAGAAGCAAATTTGTAATCAAAAACAGCTAAACCGGAAGATCCTTGAATACCAGGAAATGGTTTTACTGGTTTCATTAGGTTTTTCACAGCAAAACGACCTTGTTTTCTTGCATTTGTCGCTAAAGCAATATTGACTTCTGTTTCACCAGGATTGTACTTGATCAATGTTGCATCTCCAACTGCAAAGACATCAGCAGCACTTGTTTGCATGAACTCATCCGTTTTAATCAGACCATTAGGGTGCAAATCTAACGTATCTTTTAACCAATCTGTATTAGGACGAACACCAACTGCAACAACAACTAAATCAGCAGCATATTCAGCTTTATCAGTTACAACTGTTTTAACCTGTCCTTCACCTTTATAGCTTTGAACCGTTTCGTTTGTTACAACCTTGATATTATTAGCTTCCATCTCTTCAGTCAATACGTCAGTAAATTCTTTATCTAGATAGACACCTAATGGTCGATCTAAAATATCGATAACGGTGACATTTTTACCAGCTTTTGCGAAGGATTCAGCAGCTTCGATACCAATATAGCCACTACCGATCACAACCACATTTTTAACCTCTGGATCAACGGTTTTTGCTTTTAATTTGATTGCCCATTTTCTACCACGCATTAAATAAATATTTTCTAATTCTTTACCTGGAACATTTAACTCAAATGGAACTGCTCCTGGGCTGATGATTAGTTTATCATACCCTTCAGTACGTTCTTTTCCAGATAATAAATCTTTCACCACTACTTGATGGTTTTCAGGTTTGATCGCAGTAATTTCTGTATTTGAAAAAACGTTGACTCCTCTACTCTCCATCTCTTCACCAGTCATATAGCGAACTGAATTGACATCTTTTACTTTTCCTTCTAGATAAAGCTGCATACCACAGGATAAAAATGAAATAAAATCGCCTTTTTCGTACCATTGGATTTGTGCATCTGGATGTAAATTCAATAATTCCTCAACAGCTTCGTAGCCTCCGTGCGATGAACCTAAAACAATAACTTTCATTTCCTGTACCTCCAATATTATTTATTATATAATAAAGAGTATCATATAACCAACTATAAATACAAGCTATTTCTCTTTTCATTCTCAACTACATTATTTAATTGAGAATATATGTTATTAATCGTTTTTATATGCCTTACATGATGTATTCAGTATTACTATATTTTGTTCTTTTCTCATCTAATTTAGTTTACATAATAAGATTATCGGAAATTAAACAACCAGCTATCAATTGATAGCTGGTTGTTTAGAACGACTTATTTAAAGATGGTGACCTCTTTTTTTACTTCGACAGTGATTTTTCCATTTTTAATAACATAATTTCTCTCTGGAATATCAATAATAGCATCTGCTTTGACCTTCGTATCAAGTAGGACTAAGTCAGCCTTATTGCCAACTTGAACGCCATAATGATCAAGACCTATAGCTTTAGCAGGATTTTCTGTGATCATCGGTAAAACAGTCGGTAAATCATCTGCTCCGCCTAAATGACCTACCGGAATAGCTAACATAGCAATTTGCATTAAATCACCATTCCCATAAGGCGTAAACGCATTACGAATATTATTAGTCGCTAAACAGACATTGACGCCAGCGTCACGAAGCTTTCTGATTGGTGTCACAGCTCTGCGAACATTGTATACATCGTTTCTAGCTCCTAAATGTAAATCTGTTGCTGGCAAGGCCATCACGCTGATTTGAGCTTCAGACATCAATGATAAAATTTCATTTAAACGTTCTGGTTCTAACGCATGTAGAGCAGTTAAATGTCCGACTGACACTCTGCCATGATAGTTTTCAGCTATCGTTTTTTTACATAGATATTCTATTGAAATATCTGTTGCTTCATCACTAAAATCTTGATGAAGATCAATGTCTTTATCATATTTTTTAGCAATTTCAAAAACTAAATCTATATGCTTATCCGCTGGAGCATCATTATACGGAATACCGCCGACAACATCTGCCCCCATTTCCATTGCTTCATACATCATCTGTTCCGTACCGGGCGCCTTAAAAATCCCTTCTTGGGGAAATGCCACAATTTGCATATCGATTAGATCACGATATTCTTCTTTTAATTTCATAATGGTTTTAAACCCAGAAAAACCTTGAGCTGGATCAAATTCCGCATGTGTTCTAACGGCCGTTACACCGTGAGAAATGATCATTTCCAACGCTCGTTTTGCTCGTTGGTAAATATCTTCTTCGGTAAAAGTTGGCTTTAATTCTGCGGTAACACTAATTGCTTCTTGTAAAGTTCCTGATTTATTTGGTTTTCTATCAGCAATCAAAGCTTTATCCAAATGAATATGACTTTCTACCAAACCAGGAATCAAAACACGGCCTTTTGCATCAATAACAGTTACTGCGTTATCCGTTAATTTTTCTGAAATGGCAACGATCTTACCGTCTTTGATCCCCACATCTTGCAATGCTTCTCCATCACTTAATCTCGCTTGTTTAATTAAAATATCCATGTATTTCCACCCTTTCTATTTAAACTAAATAAAGAAACCAATCAGAATTAATACGACAGATGCTATACTGATCCATTTTACATTCCCTTTTACAACGTCTAAAATTGGAATTTGGAATCCTGATGATAAGGCTTGCATCGTAATGTTAACAAAACTCATTTGACTACCTAACCCAACACCTACAGCAACTAATCCAAGTTCAATAGAAGAAAAACCTAAGGACACAGCTACTGGTAATACAAGTGTTAGTACGGAGCCTACATAAGCACCCGCTGGCACACCAATTAAAATCCCGGTTAAAATTGCAACTGGAACCATGATCATGGTCGGCGCGGCACTAGCGATCCCGGCAATAACCGCAAATGTTCCTGTTTGAGCAATAATATTAATAAATGCTAGAAAAATCCCTACTTGGAATAATCGAGTCAAAATATAGGTTGACCCATCTACCATCGCTTCAACAGACTGATTTAAAGTGAAATCTGAACAGATATAAATCAAAGCTAAAGTTACTATCATATAAACTAAAGGCGTTAATAAAGCAAATCCAACAAGATCATTGACTACAGGACCAAAAATTACCGCAAACAATAAAAAGATTGCTGGTAAAGTCAATTTAAATAATGCTTTATTACTCATTGAGGCATATTCATCCTCACTATTTTCCTTAAAGCCTAAATTTCGACGTTTGGTTCCCCAGAAAGCTAAAATAATAGCTAACGCACAAAACACTAACCAAATCGGGCGCATGTCTGAAACATACTTAGCCACACTAAAGTCACCCAACTTCGAAACGATACTTGATTCTAAAGATGCAGGTGATGTAGTGAACGAAACCGCCGCAGCAAGTGACATTGCCGCAATCAGTTCAGGAACGACCCCAACTGCTACAAAAGCCAGTGGCGCAATAACCATAGCGCTACCACCGCCAATACCAGACATATAGGTCGCAGCTGCTAATAAAACAACAATAAATGCTGAAACATACTCCACTTTTCCCTTTGTTCCTCGTTTAGCAAGTGTCAGTGCTGCTGAGTAACCGCCTGATTTAAAGACGGCCATTGCAACGGCTGAGTTGATGATTGGGACAGTAATACCCAACATCATAGGAATTGTTTCTAATAATTGTTTATTGGCTTGTTCTAAACCAATTCCACCAATGATCATTGCTAAAACTCCGCCAACAAAACCTGCAATGATCATATCGACCTTCATAAACAACAGCACTAAAACTACGATCAAAGGAATGATCACAATTATAGCCTTGATTCCTGTAGGTGCTGTGATTGCATCAATTTCTTGTGCAAAAGCAGGTACGAACGAAAACAGAAATAGTATGGAAAGTAACAACCCGCTCAAAAATTTTTTAGGTATTTTCATCATTATTCCTCCAACATAGTTAATTAAAGCCTATTCATTTTTTGAAATCTTGGAACGTCTCCCAAAATAATGTTGATTTAGGGGTATGTACCTCATGATTCATTTTTTTAAAACCTTTGATACTATTAATACGTTATTTATTCTGCTAAGACAAACTTAATAAATAACTATGGTATTTGTGATGGTTATGATTCAAGCTACCTATTCCGTAGCATTCCATCAACCTTGGGCCTCCTTCCTTCTCCTTATAATACGTTTATTTTCAAAAAAAAGGAAAAAGAATGCTTCAAAAAATTATCGAACTATATTTAAAAGGTAACGCTTGCATTTTTGATTTGAACGTATTTAGATAAAAAAATAAAACAAAAGCATTATTTCACTTTGTTTTATTTTTTTATCTATTTAATATTTCCCGACTTCGAGTAAATCAGTTAAATCATATGGTGTGTTTTGATAAACTGCATAATTTAACCAATTAGAAAATAACAATGATGCAGCCATATGCCAACGGAGCTGTGGCACCTCACTTCTGTTATTGTTCGGGAAATAATTCTTAGGTAGCTTAGGCTCTATCCCTTTATGTTGATCACGCTCAAATTCTTGTTGTAATGTTTCGCGATCATATTCTAAATGCCCCATCGCATAAAAAGCACGATTATTTTTATTTCCAACTAAAAAAAGCCCTGCTTCTTCCGATTCAACTAAAACTTCTAACGACTCAGTCTGATCTATATCGCTCTTTTTAACCCCTGTATATCTAGAATGTGGCGCAAAAAAGACATCATCAAATCCCTTTAAAATACTCCAGGTCGGTGTTAAAACATCATGTGCAAATATTCCTGATAGTTTTTGGTCTAGCGAATATTTATTGATTTTATGATGATAATATAACCCAGCTTGTGCTCCCCAACAAATATGGAACGTTGAAAACACATGAGTTTTACTCCATTTAAAAATTTCTTGCAATTCTTCCCAATAATCAACTTCTTCAAAACGCAATTGCTCGATCGGTGCGCCAGTAATAATCAAACCATCATAAAATTTATCCTTTACTTCCTTAAATTGATGATAAAAACGTTTCAAGTGATCAATAGATGTATTTTTTGCGTCGTGACTACTCATATGCAAAAAATCAACATTTATTTGTAAAGGCGTATTACTTAATAGTCTCAGAAGCTGAACTTCCGTTTCATCTTTTTTAGGCATTAAATTTAGAATCAAAATTTCTAAAGGACGAATATCTTGGTGCATGGCGCGATCTTCGTCCATTACAAATATTTTCTCTTTTTCTAATACTTTAATAGCTGGTAGCTCTTTTGGAACGCGAATCGGCATGTGTATATCCTCCCTTTCATTTTGTCTAATTTCATTTTACGATAAAAAGAATCAGAAAGGAAGTTTCTTTCTCCCGAAATCGAGCTATTCTGGTAAAACAGTTCATTTTTCTAAAAAAACATGAGACAGGACGTTAGTCCCACCTCATGTTTTAACCCTTATAGAAAGTTAATGCATTACGTTTTTGATTTATTCATCTTCTTTTTTGTTTGTACGTTTGAAGGTGAAGAAAGCAAAAGCACCTAATAATAAAGCACCTAACACTCCCCAATTACTAAAGATTTCACCGTTATTAGGAAGATTTTTTTGTGAGCTACTTAGGCTTTTCAGGCCTGAGTTACCATTATTGCCTAAGTTACTATCATTACCAGACCCGTTGCCTGTCCCATTTCCGTTACCATCACCTGAGTCAGCTGGTAATTTGAATTTAGCGGGTTCACTGCGATAGCCCTCTTTATCTTTTGCAATCGCTGAAAGCAACTCTTTCGGTTGTGCAAAACCAATAGGGATTTCGATTACAAATGCACCTGAATCATTGGCTTCTCCACTACCTAAGACTTCTCCGCCACCATTTTCAATGACTACATCATTTCCTGGTGTCGCAATTCCTTTTACCGTATAACCTGTCATTGAATTTCCAGTAACACTATCAATGATCGGTGTTGCTACGAAAACAGTTGGATCGGCTGGTGTCTTGAATGGTGTTGCAGAACTCACATCTCCAAGATTATTTTCAGCAGTTGCTGTCAAAGCTTCATTCTCTGTCGCAGAACCTGTTGGCAGAGCGATTGCAAAATCACCATCTAATGCAAATGGTGTTCCACCTAGGGAAGATCCTACTGCTGCAGTTGCAATGGTCGATCCGATCACTCTTCCAGCAGCATTACGAATTTTGACTAGATTTCCAGCAGTTGCTTTACCAGTTACAATGTATCCTGATTTTGATGTTCCAGTTACATTGCTGATAGTTGGTGCTTTAATATTTGCTGAAGGATCAGCTGGAATTGTGAATAGTGTTGGTAAACTAGAATTAAGTGAATCATCAATTGCTACTGCATTTAATTGTTGTAATGGTTCCACCTCTTGAGCATCTAGCTCAATTGAGAACCCACCGTTACTATCAACGACTCCTGTTCCAAGTTCAGTTCCGGCAAGATTTCTAAGTGAAACGGTATCTCCTGCAGTTGCTGTACCTGTGGCAGTGTAGCCAGTTTGAGAATTTCCAACCACGCTTGTTACAATTGGTGCTGCCACAAATTCTGGATCAGCTGGTGTTACAAATGGTGTTGCTGCACTTTGATGTCCTGCTCCATCAGAATCGATAGCTCTCAACTGTTCTAACGGAAGAGCTGCACCGACTGGGAGTGTCACTGTATAGTTACCACTTCCATCAACCAGAGCGGAACCAAGTTCAGTACCATTTAATTTTTTGATAGAAACTGTATCTCCAGCTACCGCAGTACCTGTGATTGTATACCCTGTTGCTGAAGTGCCGGATACACTTGTAACGATTGGAGCTGGAATTACTACTGGATCAGCTGGTGTGGTAAATGGTGTTGCGCTACTTTGATTACCATCTGCATCAGATGCGATTGCTTTCAATTGTTCACTTGGCGTAGCTGAACCAATTGGAATAATCACCGTAAATTCACCATTTGAATCTGTTAATGCCGAACCAATATCGAGTCCACCTGTATTTTTAATTGTTACGGTATTACCAGCATCTGCTGTACCTGTCACTGTATAGCCAGAAGCAGATGAACCTGTAACGTTCGTAACAGTTGGTGCAGTCACTAAAATTGAATCAGCTGGTGTGGTAAATGGCGTTGCACTACTTTGATGCCCAGCTCCATCGTCAGCTACTGCTGATAATGATTCATTCGGTGTTGCTGAACCGATTGGGATCATGACTGTAAAGCTGCCACTTACATTAGATGTCGCTGTGCCGATAACTGTTCCACCTGTATTTTTAATTAGTACAGTATTTCCAGCAGTTGCCGTACCTGTCACTGTATAACCTGTTGTGGAAGTTCCGGCTACATTTGTAACGATAGGTGCCGGTACTACCACTTGATCTGCTGGTGTCGTAAAGTTTGTACCTGGACTAGTATTACCATCTGGATCTTGTGCTGTTGCTGTCAATTGTTGACTTGGTGTCGCAGCACCAATTGGGATGATTACTGTAAATTCCCCATTGGAATCTGTAACTGCTGAACCAATGACTGTTCCACCAGTATTTTTAATTGAAACAGTATCTCCTGGTGTTGCTGTACCTGTGACAGTATATCCAGTGCTAGAAGAACCTGTTACATTCGTTACAACAGGTGCCGAAACAACGACTGGATCAGCTGGTGTTGTAAATGGTGTTGCAGCACTTTGATTAAGTCCACTTACTGCAACTGCTGTTAATGCTTCACTTGGTGTTGCTAAACCAATTGGGATGATCGCTGTATAATTCCCCAGTAGATCAGTTATACCCGTTCCAATTATTGTACCACTTGCATTTTTTATCACGACACTATTTCCAGGTGTTGCTGTACCTGTTACCGTATACCCTGTTGCTGAAGTTCCAGCTACATTTGTAACAGTTGGTGCTGGTACAACCACCGCATCAGCTGGTGTTGTAAAGGATGTCGGATCACTGTTATTACCCTCACCGTCTGAAGCTGTTGCAGTTAACGTTTCACTCGGTGTAGCAGAACCTGGAGGCAGAATTACAGTAAATTCGCCTGCACCATTTGCAATACCTGTACCAATTACAGTTCCACCTGCATTTTTAACTGAAATGATATCACCAGGACTCGCTGTACCCGTTACGGTATAACCAGTTGCTGAATCACCCGTTACCCCTGTCACAACAGGAGCTGCGATTACAACTGGATCGGCTGGTGTTGTGAAAGTTGTTGGCGTACTATCGATTCCACCATTCGAAGCTGTTGCGGTCAATTCTTCACTTGCCCCTGCTGAACCTTGTGGAATGTCGATAGAGAAGTTTCCGCCTGTTGCTGGTCCTGATGCGATGGTTGTTCCACCTGCGTTTTTAATGGTAACGGTATCTCCTGCTGTTGCTGTACCTGTGACTGTATAACCTGCTGTTGAAGTTCCAGTTGTATTTGTTACCACTGGTGGTGCCACAACCACTGCATCGGCTGGTGTTGTAAAAGCTGTTGGTGTACTGTTGTTTCCGCCATTTGAAGCCGTTGCCGTCAACGCTTCACTTGCACCCGCTGAACCTTGTGGAATATTGATAGAAAAATTCCCACCAGTTGCTGGTCCTGATGCGATGGTTGTTCCACCTGCGTTTTTAATGGTAACGGTATCTCCTGCTGTTGCTGTACCTGTTACCGTGTAACCTGTTGCTGAAGTCCCGGTTGTATTCGTTATAATTGGTGGTGCCACAATCACCGCATCCGCTGGTGTAGTAAAGGTTGTTGGCGTACTATTGTTCCCACCATTTGAAGCTGTTGCGGTCAATTCTTCACTTGCCCCTGCTGAACCTTGCGGAATGTTGATAGAGAAGTTTCCGCCTGTTGCTGGTCCTGATGCAATCGTTGTGCCACCTGCGTTTTTGATGGTAACGGTATCTCCTGCTGTTGCTGTACCTGTGACTGTATAACCTGTTGCTGAAGTTCCAGTTGTACTCGTTACTACTGGCGGTGCTACTACTACTGCATTTCCAGCATAATAAATATCTGATACTCCATTAGCCGTGCTGATCAAACTGACATCAATTGCGTCCGCTTTTACAACTGTTCCAACAAAACGTGCATCTAGATTTTGCGCTAAACTTGTTGGACTAATAACCGTCGTTGGAATATTGATGGTCGTACTACCTAACACTGATGCATCAGCCAGCTGATTAATGCCGGCACCACCAATTCCTACCAAAGGAAGAGCCAAATTAATGGCCGTATCTACTGTACCTTTAACTGGAAGTAATGCAGTATTGATTGCAGCTGCAACTACATTACTGCCAATCCCGCTACCTGTCGCATTTAAAGCATCAACGGCTGCTTTTAAATCTTGTAAAAGAGAGGAGACATTCTGTGCCAAAACTAAGCCTAGTCCGTCATCCATGTCGGCATGAATATAAGTACCATCTGGAGAAAGTACTGCATTAGCGCTAAACTGAGCGCTCCCAAAATTTTCCAAATTATTCAAAGCATCGATTTTTTGATTAACCGTCGTTAAATCCAACGTAACGCCTGTCAAACTACCTAATGATCCATCAACTATATCAGTTAATAAGTTTGATAGATTATTAACTGCATTTAGTGTTCCAGTTAAGAAGGTTAAATCGCCAACTGTCAATGTAATATTTGTATCAATTTGTGCTGCTCCATTTGGAGAAACTTTGCCATTTAATGCGGTTGGAATAGCTAAAACTGCTTGTTTAGTCCCGCTTGTGATGACTGAACCGCCGATTAATTCACTTCCAGAAATTGTAAAATCAACATTTTTCGAAGCGCCATCCGCAGCCCAACGAGCTCCAGTAGTTGTTCCACTGTTGTTCGAACTACTAATGTTGGATAAAATTTCTGCATCTAAAATTGCAGCAGAAGCAGTAATTCCCCCTGGTAAATAAAATGACAGCGGAACTGTTAATGGTGCAATAACCAAACTACTTGTCAACACTAATGATAACGCACGGTATTTATTTTGTTTTTTCGATTTATTAGTGCTTTTCTTTTTTTGCTGATCATTTTTCATGATTATCCTCCTCTTACATTCAAATTAATACCACATAACGAACAACTAGAAGCTTGCTAAAACCAATAGACACTCTCCTTTCATAAACCATGAGCAACGTAAAAATTTAATTAAGCTTCTACCTATGGATTTTATAACCTTTATAATATTTTTGGAAATTATACGAATCGCAAATACTTATTTTTTTTTAATTTTATAATAATAATTCAAATAAACTTTTACAAAAAGACCTTAAACGTTGATTTGAAAGTAATTGTAAACTTGTATATGCTAATCTTTTTGTAACCAAACTGTTATAAAATAAAAATCAAATATTATACAGTTAATACTAAAGAAATCGCGGAAACCAGAGGAAGCGCTACCATTTGAAGGTTTCTTCCAAAAGATAGCCGACACAAAAAAAACAAAGCAACTGAGCTGCTTTGTTTTTTTATGTATAGATTCTGTTTGTTAGGATCCCACTTTGCTTTTTATACTTTTTTCAATTATTGGCTGACTCACTTTTTTATTCCAAAAATCAATTAATGGTCCAGTAAAAAAAGCATTAATTACTGTACCGATTCCAACTGGCCCTCCAAAAATAAAAGCTAGCACAACGAAAAAGATGTCTTGGCTCACTCGAACTGATCGATAGTGAAATTTAGTTCGTTCAACTATAATTGGGGCGATAGCATCATAAGGAGCATTCCCGAGCTTTGCTGACATATAAAACGACGCACCGAATGTAAAAATCAACACACCAATTACAAGTGCCAAGCTTTGAGTAAAAAAATTGATTTTAATGGTGATAAAATCCGTGTAAACCCATGTGTAAAAATCAATAAAAAAACCCGTAAGAACCATATTGATAACTGTTCCGATACCAATATAGCTTCTTCCAAGAATAAACACAATTCCTAAAATAATAAAGTTGATCATCAATTGATAAACACCTAAAGAAAGTCCTAGAACATTCCCAATACCAATATTCGCTGCAGTATACGGATCTAAGCCAACTTGACCAATCCGTAACGTTGCTGCACCAAAGGCTAAAATTGCCACTCCAATCAAAGCATATAGAGAGCGCATAGCTCGTTCTCTTATTTCCATTTTCCAACACCTCATTTAAGTTTACTCATTAAGCATCTCAAAAAAGTCATTAAAATGCAAAATATTCTACTTAATTACACTAAAAAACCTAGAGCTGAATTCCAGCTCTAGGTTTTTAATGATTATTTTTTAGCTATATCTTTTAATGCTGCTTGTGCTAATAGGTTCAAGTAGTTCCAAGGGCGGTCAAAATGTGGTTGGAAGAAGAAATCAGATAAAGCTAGATCTTCTACCGTCATTTTATTTTGAACTGCCAATGATAGCGTATTAGCGGATTGAGTAATATCATATTTAGACATTAATTGTCCTCCAACAATACGATTTGAGCCCTTTTCATAGACTAATTCCATCATGACGTTTTCCGTTGTTGGCATGAACTCTGGACGATAGTTATCTTCAAATTGTGTTGCTTCTACCTCTAAGTTGTTCATTTTCGCACTTTCTAGAGTAACACCAGTTGAGCCGATTTTCCAGCCGAATAAATATAAACCAGAAGTTCCTTGTGTCCCACGATAAGCAAGTTTTTCTTCTGTTAAATTATACCCAACTAACATTCCTTGTCTAACAGCATTTGTTGCTAACGGAATATAATTTGTTGTATTGCTTGGGTTATAGTGTACAACTGCACTATCACCAGCGGCAAGAATATCTGGACTGCTTGATCTCATAAATTTATCGACTACGATCGCACCATTAGGTAACATGTCTACCTTATCTTTAAGCAATGTTGTGTTCGGACTGAAACCAACACACATAATCACCATGTCAGCATCAAACTCTTGACTAGGAGTAATGACTTTATTCACATGTCCGCTTGCATCCGCTTGGAATTCTTGAACATTTTCACCTAAAGCTAAAGTAACACCACGATCAACAAGTTCTTTTTCCAAAACGTCTGTAAATGGTTTGTCCAGATATTTATTTAAAATACGGTCTAAACCATCGATCAAAGTAACGTCTTTACCTGATTCTACAAAAGCTTCTACCAATTCGATACCAATGTAACCTCCACCAACAACGACAACTTTCTTCGCATCTTTCGCACGCTCGATAATTACGTTTGCTTGGTTAAAGTTTTTACATAATAAAATGTTTTCAGCATCGATTCCTTTGATTGGAGGAACGATTGGCCACGAACCTGTGGTCATGACTAATTTGTCATATTCTTTTGTTTCAACTTTGCCTGTGTTCAAATCTTTTGCAGTGACTGTTTTATGATCAACATCGATAGTTTCGACTTCATGTTCCATTTTAACTGTAGCACCTAGTGACGCTAGTTCTTCAGGACTTGAATAGAATAAACTGCCAGCCTCCTTCACTACTCCTCCAACATATAGCGCGATACCGCATGATAAAAATGATACGTTATCATTTCGTTCATAAACGGTTACCTCCGCGTTTGGGTGATTTGTTAAAATACTTTTGACTGCAGCTGTTCCTGCATGCGTACATCCTACGACTACGACTTTCATTTTGTAAATCCCTTCTTTCAAGTTAAATTTTTCACCAATGATTTTAATAAAAATCTACTGGTATACTAAAAATATAACAAAGTGAGGATGTGTATTCGAGTTCTTTGCTTGTGAATCGCTAACTTATTTTTTCACAAACTTTTCTATTTTTAACTGTTTCTTCATTTGAATCAACATCTACCGGGGGATGAATGCTGTTTTCACAACAAAAAAAGCTAAGAAACATAGCTTTCTTAGCTTGTGAAATTAAAGAATTATTCATTAACCATTGCAATAATTTCTATCTCAATCAGAACATCTTTAGGTAAGCGGGCTACTTCCACAGCTGACCTAGCTGGTAAATGATTTGTAAATGCTGTAGCATAAACTTCGTTGAACGCAACAAAGTCGTTCATGTCTTTTAAAAAGCAGGTTGTTTTAACAATATGATCAAAGTCACTCCCTACTTCTGCGAGAATGGCTGCGATATTTTTCAAAACTTGTTGCGTTTGCTCTTCTATGGTAGTACCAGTAACATCTCCAGTCTCAGGATTTAACGGGACTTGACCTGAAGCAAATAATAGCCCATTCACAATGTTCCCCTGTACATAAGGACCGATTGCTTTTGGTGCCTTATCCGTGTGGATCGATCTCATTCTATCACTCATTTCATTCTTTTTTGGCTTTTTGACAATCAGGACATAATCCATATAATTCTAGTCGGTGTTCGTTGATTTCAAAACCAGTCAATTTACTTGCTGCCATCTCTACATCTTCCAATCCTGGATAATGGAAATCCACAATTTTGCCACAATTTTGGCAGATTGCATGATAGTGTTTTTTTGAACTAAAGTCAAATCGGCTAGATGCATCACCATAATTCATTTCCTGAACAAAACCAATATCAGTAAACAAACGTAAATTATTGTAAACAGTCGCAACACTCATATTTGGAAAACGATCTTCTAGTGAACGATAAATTTCATCAGCTGTTGGATGGCTATGATTCTCAATTAGATATTCCAAGATTGCATATCTTTGAGGAGTAATACGAATATTGGCTTCTTTTAATTCTTCCAGTGCATTCTTTACCAATACGTTATCCATTTGGTTCCCCTCCCAGTCTTCTTTCCTAAATGATACTATTTCTAATCTGACTTGACAAGAATAATCTTGCAAATAGTAGGGGAAATAGCAGGTTTATCTCAATTTTTTGTATTTTATTATACTATTACATACTATTTGTGTGGTTGAACAAGTAAAAAAGAGAAGACCCAAATTTACGTCTTCTCCTTCAGTCTCTAGTTATTCAGGAAAATTATACAAAGCCGTTGACAGATATCGTTCCCCATTATCAGGAATAACAGTCAATACTTTTTTTCCAGCACCTAACTCTTTAGCAACTTGGATTGCAGCATTTACAGCTGCTCCTGCTGAGATCCCAACTAACAAGCCCTCTTTCGCTGCTAATTGACGGGCAGTTTCCATTGCCTCTTCACTTGGTACGGCAATAATTTCACCATAAATTTCTGTATCTAATACTTTTGGAATAAAACCAGCGCCGATCCCTTGAATTTTATGTGGGCCCGGGGAACCGCCTTCTAAAACAGGCGATTCTGTTGGTTCTACAGCAACAATCGAAATTTTTGGATACACACGTTTTAACTCTTTCCCAACACCTGTAATCGTGCCACCGGTACCTACTCCAGCCACGAATGCATCCAAACCGGCTGGTCCAAAAACATCCTGAATTTCTTTACCAGTCTTTTTTTCATGTGTTAACGGATTTGCTGGATTATCAAACTGCATCGGCATGAAAAAGCCCTCTTTTTCAGATAACGTTTTAGCTTTGGCAATTGCGCCTTTCATTCCTTCAGATCCTGGAGTCAATAATAGCTCAGCACCATAAGCCTGCATTAATTTTCTACGCTCAATACTCATTGTATCAGGCATTACGATAACGACTTTATAGCCTTTTGCAGCGCCGACCATTGCTAAACCAATTCCAGTATTCCCACTAGTAGGTTCTACAATTGTATCTCCCGCTTTCAGTTGGCCATTTTTTTCAGCAGTCTCGATCATACTTAAAGCAATCCGATCTTTTACACTTCCACCTGGATTGAAAAATTCAAGTTTCACAAAAACGTCAGCCGCTCCATCCGGGACAATCTGACCTAACTTTACAATGGGTGTCTTCCCTATCAATTCAGTAACTGAGTTAAAAATTTGAGTCATGATTCATTCCTCCAGTTTGATATTCATATAGCTAAAAAATCTGTCTTGTGTTTATAATAGCTTATATCAACTTATCTGGCTATCATTTTGCAACTGTTACTCAATTGATAAGTTCTCTTTAAATAAATTTAACAAACATGTTGTAATGTTGTATAGTATAGGAGACTTTAAAAATAGTAAAGTAGGAGTTATTTTAGTTATGAAAATTATTAATATTAGCCCGCGAGGCTATTGTTATGGGGTTGTTGATGCAATGGTCATCGCTAGAAATGCCTCGCTTGATGAAAATTTACCTCGCCCGATTTATATCTTAGGAATGATCGTTCATAATAAACATGTGACTGACGCTTTTGAAAGCATCGGGATCCACACTTTAGATGGAGCTAGTCGTGAAGATATTTTAGCTCAAGTTGATCAAGGAACTGTTATCTTTACAGCTCACGGAACTTCACCAAAAGTCAAACAATTAGCGGTTGAAAAAGGCTTGACCGTGATTGATGCAACTTGTCCTGATGTGACGATCACCCATGAGTTGATTGAAGCAAAGGTTACAGATGGCTATGAAATTATTTATATTGGTAAAAAAAATCATCCTGAACCTGAAGGCGCATTGGGTGTGTCGCCAGAACATGTTCATTTAGTCGCTAATCAAACAGATATTGCTGATTTAGACTTGCACTCTGATAAAATTTTTGTCACTAATCAAACAACCATGAGCCAATGGGATGTTAGCGATTTGATGGAATTGATTCAAAAAAAATATCCTAATGTGCTTATTCATAAAGATATTTGTAAAGCGACCCAAGTTCGCCAAGAAGCCGTTGTTGAACAAGCACAAGGTTGTGATTTAACACTCGTTGTTGGTGATCCTAAAAGTAATAATAGCAATCGCTTAGCTCAAGTTTCCATTGAACAGGCTGGTGTTCCTGCTCACCGCATATCTGATGTATCACAAATCGATCCTAAATGGTTTTATGATGTGGAGCAAGTAGCCGTGACGGCAGGTGCTTCTACTCCAACACAAATTGTCCGCGAAGTTCTTGACTATTTAAAACAGTTTGATGTAAATAATTCTTTAACACATTCAATGGAGTCAACTACAACTTCGGAGTCGATTCTACCTCGCCCGAGAATCAAAGATCTAACTAAAAATCGTCAACGTCGCTTAGAAGAATTGCGATCAGGAAAACGATAAAAATAAAGCTATCAACAATTCGTCATCTAGATGACTGTTTGTTGATAGCTTTTCTTAGGCAACTTGTAATACTTGTCCTACAGTGATCAATTCAGCTGTGATACCATTTGAAGCCATCAATTGATCCACTGAAACTCCGTATTTTTCAGCGATTCCCCAAAGAGTATCACCAGAGGCTACTGTGTATGTTTGCCCAGCAACAGTGGCACTACTTTGTCCAATTGCCGCTTGATCGCTGCTTGCTTGGTTTTCATAGGCTGTAGTGGCTACGGTACTACCACTATCGTACGCTGTTAAACCGTAGGTAGAAATCAACCAGTTCAGTTTACTTGCATAGTTAGGATCCGTTGCATAGCGACCAGCTAAAGCCGCTGTTGCATCCATATAACTCGTTGTATTACTTTTCCATACACCAGAGTAATGATAGTTACCACTTGAAGCTATCGTTGTTTTAAGCACGTTAGCATGGTCTTGAAACGACTCAGTATAGGATGGATAACTTCTAAATGGTTCGGTTACAGTGACCCATTCACCATTCAAATATTCAGCTGTAGGCATATAAACTGTTTGTCCACCATAACTTCCTTTGACACCGAATAAATTATAGTTTGGAGCCGCAGCTAAACCTGAAGTTCCATAACTACTCTCTAATAATGCTTGAGCGATCATGACAGAGGCATATAAATCATTTGCATCAGCTACTGAAGTAGCTGAATAGCCAATAGAATCAATAAATGCTTGTTGTGAAACTGCTCCTTGAGTTTCAACTTCTGTCGCTTGAACACCCAATGGTAACAGATTCCCTGCGACAGGAAGAAATACTAATGAAGTCCCAATCACAGAAACTATTCTTTTATGATTATTCTTCTGTGTTTTTTGTTGGTGTCTACTACTTCTTGTTTTGATCTCGTCCATTCATTTGTTCCTCCTCAATAGAACATCGTAACACCATTTTACTCGTGGAATTTTTTATAAACAATTATTTACTCCTGAAATTTGAAGTTTTAAAGTGAGCGTAATCTAGCTGAAATTTTTGTTTTATAGTTTCAGGAGCAATTGTTTTGTTCAGTTTACATGGTGTCTGTTTTTGGACTGTATTTCCCATCAAGAATCCTTTAGATTTCTATTTATTAACTTTTTTATAATAAATAGAAAAATATTGCAAATATTACACGGATGTTACAAAATCTCTTCTATCCATTTTTTTACAAATTATACACTCTATTTACACCAACAAAAAAAGCAAAAGTCCAACTAATTCGGACTTTTGCTTTTTCATTTACTATTTATAATTCATTATATTTTGTTACGACATTTTCAACTGTAAAACCAAATTCTTTTAAGACTAAATCGCCAGGAGCTGAAGCACCAAAGTGGTTGATCGTCACAGTTGTACCAGCTGTACCAACATAACGTTCCCACCCGAATGGTGAAGCAGCTTCGATTGCCACACGCTTGGTCACAGCTTTAGGTAAAACAGATTCTTTATATTCTGCTGTTTGTTTTTCAAATAAATCAAAACTTGGCATTGAAACGACTGAAACATCTTTGCCTTGTTCTGCCAATGCTTTTTGAGTTTCAATGGCTAAGTTCACTTCTGAACCAGTTGCAATTAGGATTCCTTCTGGTTTCTCACCTTTTTGCTTAGAAATCACATAGGCACCTTTTTGAACAAGCTCTCCAGCATGTTCTTTGGTTCCTTCAATAACAGGTAAGTTTTGGCGACTTAAAACTAAAACAGTCGGAGCGTCTTTAGTCGTCATAGCGATTTTCCATGCAGCAACTGTTTCGTTTCCATCAGCTGGACGAATCACTTGAACACCAGGCATACAACGGATACTTGCTAATTGCTCAACAGGTTCATGCGTTGGGCCATCTTCCCCTACCGCTACAGAATCATGCGTCAGTACATAAGTTACAGGAGTATTTTGAATCGCTGCTAAACGAACCGCAGGACGTAAATAATCAGTAAAGACAAAGAATGTTCCACCATATACACGGCTACCACCATGTAATTGAATTCCGTTCATCGCTGCAGCCATGGCAAACTCACGAACGCCAAACCAAATATTGCGACCTTCATATTGACCTGGTTCAAAATCTTTTTCTGCTGCGACCATTGTATTGTTTGATGCAGATAAATCAGCAGAACCACCCCAGAAACCTGGTACAGCCTTAGAGATTGCTTGAATTGTTTCTTTACTTGTTACGCGACTTGCAGCACTTGACCCTACCTCATAAGTTGGTAATTCTTTATCCCAATTTTCAGGAAGTTCATCCGCAAAAGCTTGTTTGAATTGTTTTGCTAATTCAGGATGTGCTTTTGTATAGTTTGCAAACATGTCATTCCAATTAGTTTCAGCTTTGCCGCCTTTTTCTACCATTGTTTCTTTAAAACGAGCAGCAACTTCTTCCGGAACAGTAAAATCAGGATATTCCCAACCATAAACAGCTTTAGCCGCAGTAATGCCATCTGCTCCGATTGGGGCACCATGAACAGAAGATGTGCCTTCTTTTGGAGCACCATAACCAATAACTGTTTTGACTTCGATCAAGGTTGGTTTATCTGATTCAGCTTTGGCTGCTTCAATTGCTTTAGAAATTTCTTCTAAATCATTACCATCTTTTACTAAAATATGTTGCCATCCGTATGCTTCATAACGAGCCCCAACATTTTCTGTAAAGGCTTTTGAAGTTGGACCATCTAAAGAGATATCATTTGAATCGTACAACACAATCAATTTGCCCAATTTCATGTGCCCAGCCATCGAGCTCGCTTCTTGAGAAACACCTTCCATCAAATCACCATCGCCGCATAAAGCATACGTATAGTGATCGATCACAGGGAAACTATCACGATTGTATGTCGCAGCAGTGTGCGCTTCAGCCATCGCCATTCCAACTGCCATTGCAATCCCTTGACCTAAAGGACCAGTAGTCGCTTCAACACCATCTGTATGATGGACTTCTGGATGTCCTGGAGTTTTACTACCCCATTGACGGAAACTCTTCAAATCATCCATTGTTACGCCATAGCCTGCTAAGTGAAGTAAGCTATAAAGCATTGCAGAACCATGACCTGCTGAAAGAATGAAACGATCTCTATCTACCCAATTTCTAGCTGTTTTTGGGTTTACTTTCAAATGTTTTGTCCAAAGCGCATACGCCATAGGTGCAGCACCCATTGGTAAGCCTGGATGGCCTGAGTTTGCTTTTTGTACTGCTTCAATACTCAATGTACGAATCGTGTTGACGCCTAACTGATCAGTGTTGTCGAACAAAAAAATCATCTCCTATTTAGGTTTTTTTTACCTTTATTAACTATAGTTTAGCGTATTTCGTTTATGAAAGCAATTACTTTTAGTAAAAAAAACTGAAATTATTTTCTATTGTGCAGGCCTTTTGCCTTTTGGATCTCTTTTAACTTCTCTGGTGTAACGTCATTCCCTTTAGGATCAACGACTTTCATGCCCTCGATATGGTGACGCATACCGCCGCGAAAAGCAGCTAGGTATTCTTGACGAAGCACTTTTTGTTCTTCTTTTTCTTTTTCAGTCAACTCATTTTCTTTTGCTTTTTTGGCAAGTTCGTTGATACGAGTCATTTTTTCTGATGATAACATGCTTTTACCTCCTTTACTTTCCATGTCTATCTTATAAGATGAGCGCCAAAAATACAACTATATTCTTAATAAAAAAGGGAAACAAGTACCTTTAAATACAGAATTTAACATTGAAAGCCTACTTACTTTTTAGTAAAAATTAACCTAAAGCCACGTTTAACAGAAACACGAACGCTTGTTTGATTCCTGTACAAAACTATGGTACACTAAAAATATAAATTGAAAGAAGGTGCGGATTGTGGTGAAACGTACAGACACAAGACAAATTGAAGTACTAAAATATATATATGAACAAGTTGAACTTAAAGGTTATCCTCCAACCGTAAGAGAGATTGGAAAAGCAGTTGACCTTTCTTCGACATCCACTGTCCATGGCCATTTAGCCCGTTTAGAAAAAAAAGGAATGATCCTGCGTGACCCTACAAAGCCAAGAGCCATTGAATTGACAGCAGACGGTCTAGAAAGAATCGGGGTCAAACCTACTGTGATCCCTATGCTTGGTGTTGTTACAGCTGGTGAGCCTATTTTAGCAGTTGAAGAAGCATCTGACTTCTTCCCGCTTCCACCTGACCTAAGAACAGAAGAAAATGCTTTATTCATGCTGACGATTCGAGGAGAAAGTATGATCAATGCTGGGATATTAGATGGTGATCAAGTCATCGTCCGCAAACAAAGTGCTGCTTCAAACGGTGATATTGTGATTGCCATGACGGATGAAGATGAAGCAACCTGCAAACGTTTCTTTAAAGAAACGGACCATGTTCGTCTACAGCCAGAAAATGATGCTTTAGATCCAATTATTTTAAATAATGTCAGTATTTTAGGTAAAGTTGTTGGTTTATATCGCAATCATATTTAGAAACAAAGAGTCTGGGACATAACTTTTCAAGTTATGTCCCAGACTCTTTGTTTCTTTTGTTTAAGTGGCATAAATGATTTTACTCTGCAATCACTTTACGCTGATAGGTTTCAAATTGGTAGGCATAATGATTATTTTCATCTTGTTCCCCTTCACTTAAGTTGATCAATGTCCACTCATCCCAAGCAACAGCAGGAAATTTGGTATCACCTTCAAATGAATGATGAATGACGGTGCGATACAACACATCACAATAAGGTAAAAAATCCTCATATACCGCTGAACCACCTGAAATAAACGTAATTCCAGCAAAAGTTTTTGCGTATTCAAGCACCTCTTCCACAGTATGAAATACAATAACGCCTTCTGCTCGGTATTCTTTATCTCTAGTTAAAACAATTGTTTGACGATTTGGTAACGGGCGGCTGCCCATTCCCTCAAAAGTCTTTCTACCCATCACAATGGTGTTATCTTCCGTCATTTGTTTAAAAAACTTCAGATCATTTGGCAAATGCCAAGGTAAGCGATTCTCTTTTCCAATCGTTCCTTGTTCATCTTGTGCCCATATAGCTGCTAACATCGGGGAACTCCTTTCAAATTAAACGGCAATTGGCGCCTTGATTGCAGGATGGGGATCATATCCTTCAATGACAATATCTTCCATTTCAAAATCAAATACCGATTTTTTTTCTTGATTTAATTTTAATGTAGGAAACGCTCGAACTTCTCGAGCCAGTTGTTCATTCATTTGCTCGATGTGGTTAGTATACAAGTGAGCATCGCCGATCGTGTGGACAAAATCGCCTACTTCTAAACCTGTTTCATGCGCAATCAAATGAGTCAGCAAGGCATAACTAGCAATGTTAAAAGGTACACCTAGAAAAACATCCCCGCTACGTTGATATAATTGACAACTCAATTTTCCATCATTTACATAAAATTGAAACATCGTATGACACGGCGGTAACGCCATCGAAGGAACATCTTCTGGATTCCAAGCTGAAACAATCAAGCGTCTTGAATCTGGTGTTTTTTTGATCATCGCAATAACATTTTTTAATTGATCGATAAATCCACCCTCTTTTGTTTCCCAATGACGCCATTGTGCACCATAAATGTTGCCTAATTCACCATGTTTGGCAGCAAATACCTCATCCGATAAAATTGCTTCACAGAATTTTTTATGTTCTATTTCGTAAGTTTGCTTAAACACTTCGTCTGTTAAAACACGATGGCCAAAATCAGTCATATCAGGTCCCTTGTAATCGGCACTTTTCACATAACGTTCAAACGCCCATTCATCCCAAATATGATTGTTGTGTTGTAAGAGGTAACGAATATTGGTATCGCCATTCAAAAACCATAAAAGTTCGCTTTTGATCAAGCCGAAAGGCACTCGTTTAGTCGTTAATAAGGGAAATCCCTCAGATAAATCAAAACGCATTTGATGCCCAAAAATACTCCGCGTCCCTGTTCCAGTCCGGTCTTCTTTTAGATGACCTTCCTCTAAAATTTTACGGCCTAATTCTAAGTATGCTTCTTCCATAGTTTGTGCCTCCTAGTTTTCTGCAAATTCACTCAAATATTCCCAGCGATCCATTTTTCCATCCAGTTCTTCTTCCACTGTAGCCAATTCGGTTTGAAGCTGTTGTAGTTTTGTAAAATCATCACCTTGGTGATTCATCTCTTCTGTAATTTTAGCTGATCGCTCTTCAAGTTGTGCTATATCAGTTTCGATTGTTTGCCATTCTCTTTGTTCCATATATGTTAACTTTGTTTTTGCTTTCTTTTCACCTTCACTAGTTGGTTTTACTTCTGTTTTCGTTGCTTTTTTCGTGGGCTCTTTACTTACCGCTAAATAGTCACTCATCGATCCAAAATAAGTCGTGATGTGTCCTTCTCCTTGAAAAACCAATAGTTTGTCCATTGTTTTATCAAGGAAATAACGGTCATGAGAAACAGCGATTACAGCGCCTTTAAACGTTTGAATGTAATCCTCTAGAATAGTTAAGGTATCAATATCTAAATCATTTGTCGGCTCGTCCAATAATAACACATTTGGCTGACCAATCAAAAGTTTTAATAAATATAGCCGGCGTTTTTCACCACCAGAAAGTTTCCCAATAACTGTTCCATGCATGAAACGAGGAAATAAAAACCGTTCCAATAATTCAGCAACACCGATAGTGGTTCCATCGCTCCGTTGCACTTGTTCCGCCGCTTCTTGTAAATAAGAAATCATGCGTTGGTTAGGGTCCATCGCTTCATTTTGTTGCGTATAGTAAGCCAAGTTAACTGTTTCACCAATTGAATAGAATCCAGCGTCTAACTCTATACGACCCGCGAGGATATTTAATAATGTTGATTTGCCAGCACCATTTTTCCCAGTTATCCCAATCCGATCTTTTGCTTGGATAAGTATATCAAATTCTTTCAAAATTGTTTTATGTTCGATTTGATAATCACCATTTTGGATTTCTAAAACTTTTTTACCCAGTCTCTGGGTTGCTACATCCATTTCCAGCTGACCTTTTTGATCAACTTGATGGAGATTTTCTTTTAGGTCATGGAAACGATCTTGCCGTGCTTGTTGTTTCGTTCCTCGCGCTTTAACACCAGCGCGCATCCATTCCAACTCTTGTTTATAGAGTTGTTTTCTTTTTTCTTCTTGTTCAACACCGACTCGTTCACGCTCAGCCTTAGCAATAATATACGCCTCATAATTCCCCTTGTATTCGTATAGTTTTCCAAAAGAAAGTTCGAAGATTCGGTTTGTGACCCGATCTAAAAAGTAACGATCATGGGTCACCATTAAAATGGCTCCGCGGTAGCCGTTTAAAAAGCTTTCTAACCAATTGATCGCTTCATAATCCAGATGGTTGGTCGGTTCATCCAATAATAATAGGTCAGGTGATTCGATCAATACTTGGGCAAGACTGACACGTTTCTTTTGTCCTCCAGATAACTCACCTATTTTTTTGTGCAAGGTTTCAATCCCTAGTTTTTGTAAAATAATTTTAGCATCTGTATCTGCTGTCCAGGCATCCTCTTTATTCATGCGTTCTTCTGCTTGAGCATATTGTTTTTGAGCAGTAGGATCTAGTCCGTCTTCTGCTAATGCAAGTAGCGCCAACTCATAGTTTTTAACTGCTTGAATAATTGGTGTTTCGCCTTGGAAAACGGCTTCTACAACGGATAGCTCCGGATCAAACTCTTTATCTTGAGAAAGATAGCCGATTTGATAGTCATTTGGCTGTTGGATCGCCTGACCATCACCATCTCCACTATCCTTACCCGCAAGAATATTCAACAAACTGGTTTTTCCAGTCCCATTTGTCCCAATCAAGCCAATCCGATCTTTATCATGAATATGGAAAGAAATCTGATCAAATAATGTTTTCTCTCCATACGTTTTCGTTAATTCAGTTACTTTTAACTCGTTCATTTGCTCACGCCCTTTTCATCCTGCTTATTGTATCAAAAAAAAGTAAAAAAAAGAAGCTAGTTTTCTTAGTCTGCTTCTTTTTTTAATTCTCTTGTCAGTTTCCTTAGTGGAACAGCACTTGAAATATCGTTGATCGAATAGGATTCTAGCAAATTGACATTTTTCCGATATTCATTTGCTTCAAGAGAAGTTATTTTTCCAGAGATTTCATATTCATCGATCACTTTTCGTTCTTCCTGATAGCCAATCAATAGTTCTTTTACATAGTTAGATTGAGAGCGAACAATGAAAGAATCAATAAACGTCCCATCTTCTAGCCTATGCGCCAATTGTAGCCGTCCTTCAATAAAGAAGCGAATGATTTCTTCATCGTAAACACCATTTAGATTATCCAAACTTTTTAAAATAACCTCTGTATTTTGTAAAAAGACCTGGCGAACATTTTCTAGTTCTTCTTTTTGGAATTCCCGTCTATTTTCTTCATCTTTCTGAGCGAATAAATGCTTTGGATGGATAAAAAACGCAATGATTTGCCGAACAAACAGCAACCAAAAACCGATAATCGATAGTAACTGCCTAGCAATTGAACGTTCCATTCTTGATATCAAACGTTCATATAACCGATAGCCTTCAATTCCGATTTCTTTTTGACGAAAGCTCTCTTCCAAACCATCTCGTTCAATCGAAACAATTAATGCTCGTAACTCTTGCACTTCTTGTCGTTGATCTGACGGTAGTTGTTCTGTATACAGTTCTTTTACGCGATCTTGATAATTTTCAATCACAACATTCATTTCAACATGAGGATCTTCTTGATTTATCTTTTTAAGTTTTTCGATGACCTCTTGCAACAGCATTATCCCTTGCATATTTGTACTTTCAATCTCATCTGAGTCGGTTAAAAATGGTAAAACAAGAATCCCTCCAACTAACGTGACCAAAATCACACAAGCAGTGATAAATAAGAGTAACGAGCGTTCAGGAAAATCTTGTCCATTTAAAGTCAACGGTAAAATGAAAATAGTCGCCAAACTAACGGTTCCTTTGACGCCGCCAAACGTTAAAATCAGCATTTCATTCATCGAATGCCAGACGTTTTTCAAGCCGTTTTTTACACTATAAATCACAAAAATGGAGAAAAATCGAGCAACAAACAACGTCACACTTAAAATCAAAATAACCAACATCAAAAAGCTGTTAGAATATGTCTCACTATTCCAAATAGGTGAAAAGACTTGAGATAATTCAATTCCTAAAAATAGAAAGACAAGGGCATTTAGCATAAACGTAATTGTGCCCCAAGTACTTTCAGAAACACTAGAAAGCTCCGCTTCAAACAAAGAGACCTTTTTAAAACTCGCTGCTTGCATAACGCCAGCTACTACCGCTGCAATGATTCCAGAAACATGAAATAATTCAGCGACCATATAGGCTAAAAAAGGCAACAATAGTTCCAATAGTAAATAACCTGTAACATCTCTTGCTGAAGCTTTTTCTAAAATCATGACAACTTGACGTTTGATCATCACTAAGATAGCACCTACAAAAGCGCCTCCAATACTAGAGACAACTAAAGTAATTCCTGCATCGGTAGCTGAAAAACTCCCAGTCAATAAAGCCGCTAGCGCAAATTGGAATGCTGTAACGCCGGAAGCATCATTGATTAGGCCTTCCCCCTCTAAAATATGCATCGCTTTAGGCGGGATTTGAATTTTTCCAGATAAAGAACCTACAGCAACTGCATCTGTAGGTCCTAAGGCTGCACCTAATGCAAAACAAGCGGCGATTGGTAAAGCTGGTATAACCATATGTAAAGCCCAGCCTACGCTTACAAGAGTAATCAAAACACCAATGAAAGCTAAAAATAAAATGACACTAAAATTTTTCATAGTAGCCGCAGTATCGTTTCGTTCCCCTTCTCGGAACAACAATGGTGCAATGATCATCACTAAAAATATTTCTGGTTCAAATACGATTTCTCGACCAATAGAGGTAATTCCAATCAAAACCCCTACAATTATTTGTACGATCGGCAATGGAATGATCGGCACGATTCGATTAAAGACATTTGAAAAGGTGATCGCAAAAGCAAATACAATAATTAAATAAACAAACTCCATCTCGTATCCCCCTTATTCATTACTGATTGAGTTGTTTCCCTAAGTACCGTAATAATTTTTCTTTTTTACAGGTAATTTTCTTTTCTATTAATCCAAGCTCTTTTTCCTTATCACATAGTTCTAATTGTGCACGACGAGCTTCTAAACGGAGCAACTCAGATTTAACCAATTCTATTTTTTTATAGTTCAAAAAATTTCTCTTTTTTATATGCCGTTCCCACTCTGCTTTTTTCTCTGGTGGCAACTCTTTATATTTTTCACGTAATTCAGCAATTCGTTGCTCTATTTCTTTATTCACAACAATACTTCCTTTCAGAATTTCTCTGCACATTATAGCAAATTGTTTAAGAAATACCTACTAAAATTGACTACTATTTTAGAAAAACTTTATGAATGTAATTTCTGACCCTCAAAATGAATTAAAAAGAGAAATCAGCTATCTAATTTCTCCTTTAAGTGGTTGATTACTGCTTGTCTTCCTCAACTAAAATACTGATTTCAGCCTCTTCATTCAAACGATCGGAAAGAAACGCCAATAGATCTTCTAATGGAATTGAGAATTTCATCATAGGGCCACGACGACCATTTTTAAAATAATTCAAACGAATTTCATTTTCCTTAAGCAATAATGCCATTTTTTCTACATCTCGATACAGCACACCATTTTTATCAAACGGTCCTAAAATGAGTCGATCATCCGAAAGACCTTTTGCATCTAGTAAAAAACTCAAAACAAGTAACATTGCTAAGAAACTACGCAGTCTTTGATCGAGCGATTGTTCAATAAATAGCGTACTAATAAGGATAAATAGACTTACCCCAATCACTAATCCATAGATAAGTTTTCTTTTGACACTCTTGATCAAAATGCTTTTTCTAACCAAGATTAAATAAACATACATGATCACAACAAAAGCTGTGAGTAACACTGTAAAAAAATCTATACCCAAAATACGCTCCTCTTAAAAATAGAATTTCAACCTTTATTTAACTCTGTTAGTTGTTGATTGATTTTTTTTATTTTATCTTTGCAAGCTAATATATCACGAATCATCTGATCACGCTTAACGCCTAGCGGCAATCGATTAACTACTTGATAATATGCAGCGAGCAGTTGAACTTGTTTCATTTTTTCTTTTTGTAAACGTTCTTCTATTAGATTCATCCACTCGCCCTCCTTTTCTTTAAGTATACCTTACTTTTAAAGAAAAATGACTATTGAATTGTTATTTTTTATTGATTGTAGTAAAAAAGGATTCTCTTTCTATTATTGTAGCATACTATTTCTTTTTAGTTGAAGTATACGTTTAGTCACACATTGATAGTTGATTGTCAACCTCAAAAATACTTTTTAAGAATCGAAATAAGGATGAAGCAAAACGAAAGAATCGTTTTGTTTCATCCTTATTTTAATATAATTTATTTATTGCGCTGAAATACAAAGAGCAATAGCTTTCTCACCGAGATGAGTCCCAATAACAGGGTTAAAATGACCGATTTCAATAATTGCATTTGGATACTTAATTTGAAGTTTTGCTTTTTCTTCCTCAGCAACAGCTAAGTTGTTGGCATGAATCACATATAATTTAACGGGTCGGCCAATTTCTTGTTCCCGTTTACCGATAATTGCCTCTGCACGAGCAAAGGCCTTTTTAGTTGAACGGATTTTTTCAAATAAGACAATTTTACCATCTTCAAAAGTCAAAATCGGCTTGATTTTTAATAAACCGGCAATCAGAGCTGCTCCATTCGTTAAACGACCACCACGTACCAAATTGTTCAAATCCTCAACAATTAAATAAGCGTACGTGTTATCACGAATGATGTCTAGCTTAGCAAAAATATCTTCTAGACTAGCATTTTCTTTGATTAAATCTAAAGCAGCTTCTACCATATGCCCCATTGGCACACTTGTAATTTTAGAGTCATAAGGATAAAGTGTAACACCATCGATTGAATCCGTTAGTGAAAATAATGTATTCACAAAACCTGAAATCCCAGAAGAAAGATGAATACTGATAATCGTATCATATCCCTTAGCAGCAATTTCTTTGTAGAGTTCAATCACTTCGCCTAATGCAGGTTGAGAAGTTGTTGGAAACTCGTTACTATTATTTAATAGCTCATAATATTCATCAGCTTCGATATCGACACCTTCGTTATATATCTTACCATCTAAAATAACTGGAATGGGGATAATAAACAGATTAGGAGAGTTCTTAATTCGCTCGGGTAAATAGGCTGTACTATCTGTCACAACAGCAATTTTCATTTTGTAACCTCGTTTCACTCATTTTGCACGTTAGTATAAATATAGCATAAATCAGTTAATATTTAAATAAAATCCTCATTGCCCAAGAAATTCTTGAACTGCCTTTTGATTCGTTTCTAAATCAATTTGAAGAATGCTCCCAGCATAGTAGCTTTCATCGTTACTCCATGAACCTTCTACTGGAACCGCTAAGCGTTCAATCCCACTTCCACCTTTTAGCATCAAAGAAGGACCATTTTTCAACATAAACGTCGTCGGGATATCTGTAGACATATAACCAACTAAACGTCCTAATGATTCAGGTGTACGAAGTAATGCTAAAGGATTTTTCAACTGCCCCATAACAGCCGACATCACTTGTTGCTGACGGCGAACACGACCAAAGTCGCCTTCTTCATCTTTTCTAAAACGAGAATATTGTAAAAGTGTATGCCCGTCCATACTTTGCTGCCCTTTGGCGATATCGACACCATCTAAATTCAAGTCTTTTTCAGCATCGATTTTAACTCCGCTTGGGAACATCGAATCAACAATTTTTTCAAAGGATTGAAAATCAACTTTCGCATAATATCTACATTGAATATTGAAATTTTCCGCTAATGTTTGGCGAACTAAATCCGCACCGCCTAGAGCATAAGAAGCGTTGATTTTATTTGCATCATAGCCTGGAATATCAACGAATATATCTCGCATAAATGAAATCAATTTAGGCTTTTTAGATGGTCCGTCTAATTGTAGTACCATTATGGTATCTGCACGTCCAGCATCTTCTCCTCTTGTATCACTACCCAAAATCAAAATATTGTTGGCGCCGTTTGCACTTTTCACACCATTAAATGTTTCAAGTGCTTCTTTAGGCAAAGATGAATCATTTTCTGCATATGATTTACCTTTAAAAAAGAATCCTACAGCTAAAACAATCAGCAAGACAAAGAATAATGCAATTCTTTTAGGCCAACTAAATCTTCTCTTTTTTCTGATTTTTTTTGGTTTTTTCTCTTTTTTGGGTATTTGTTTTGACGGGCCATTTGAATTGTCTTGTCCCGAATAGTTTTCCTGATGCTCTGTGGGCTCTTGGTCAGGAAATGTTTCTGGTCCTCGATAATAGCTTTGTCTAGGTTCTTCAGAATGATTTTTTTCTTTTCTAGGATTAAAGGAATTTTTCTCTTCTATTGGTTTTGCTTTATCATGTATATGTTTATAACGATCCACGCGGCTCATTATTTCCACCTCACTATCAATTAACAACAGTTATAAGCATACCTTATTTTAATAGAAATTCCTATTAGTTAGTTAAAATTTAACAAAAAATAAAAAGACCTTTTCAGATCTTTATACCCCGTTGATTGGATGAATCGCATAATTTCCGAATATTTTTACAGTTCCACCCATTAAACGTATTTCTTCTAAAGCGTTATCCAGTAATAATTGTGGTTTTTGAACGTTGATATCAATTAAAAAGAAATATTCTCCCAATGTTGTTTTTAATGGACGTGACTCGATTTTGCTCAAGTCAATATCTCGCCAGCTAAATGCTGATAATGCTTTATGCAGTGCACCTGGCATATTATTTGGCATCGTCAAAGCAATTGTCAGCTTCTGGTGTTCTGATTGAATTGGTAACTCAATTTTTTCGGCGCCTAAAACCCAAAATCGTGTTTGATTGATTTCTACATCTTGAATATCTTTCCCAACTATTTCAAGATCATACGTTTCAGCAGACATTTTCGGTGCAATCGCTGCGATTTTTTGGTTTGGATGACTGGCAACAAAATTTGCGGCATAGGCAGTGGATGGTGTTGCCTCAAGCTCAGCCAGTGGAAAATAAGTACGAATAAATTCTTGTGATTGCGCTAAAGCTTGTGGATGTGACATGATTTTCGTTGTTTCAAGCCATCGCGCTTGATTCTTTTTAGACACCATAAATTGTTGATAGATCGGTAGTACAATTTCGGCTCCGACCGGAATGGTTGTCTGATGAAAAAGATAATCTACCGTAGTGTTAACAGAGCCTTCAATCGTATTTTCAATTGGTACGACGCCTAGATCGACCTCCCCAAATTCAACCCCTTTAATACACGCAGGAATTGAATGATACGAAACCAATTCCTCATTTGGAAAGGCAGTTCTAGTTGCATTATGAGTAAAAGAAGCTTCTGGACCTAAATAACCGACTTTCATTGACTCACCTACCTATATATTTTCTAGAATTTCATGAACAATCTCTTCTGGCGTTCGATCATCTGTCGCAACAACTAAGCTAGCACTCTCTTCATAAAAAGGGATACGAGGCTCAAAAACCTGTCTAATTTCCTCTGGGGATTTTGACACAACTAAAGGTCTAACAGTGGTATGATCGTGTTTTAAACGCGGAATAAACACTTCTGGCTTTGTTTGTAAATAGATAACAGGTGCCATTTGCTTTAATAGTTCCCGATTCTCCGGTCTCATGACAATGCCGCCACCTGTTGATACAACTTGATTATGATCAATATAGCGTTTTAAGACATTCGTTTCTCGTTCTCTAAATGCTTCTTCACCGTGTAAATCAAAATATTCTTGAATTGTCATTCCTATTTCTTCAACGATTTTATCATCAAAATCGATGTGTTCCATACCCGTTTTTTCTGAAAGCAGTTTTCCCACAGTGGTTTTCCCCGCTCCCATAAAACCAATTAAAATAATCCCCTTCATCTTCATTCCTCCGTTTATCGATATAATTTAGTTAAATCATCAAAAAATCTTGGATAAGAAACTGAAATTGCTTCCGCTTTGTCTAATTCAACTTTGCCACTTTCTACTAAAAGAGCCGCAATTTGCAGCATCATACCAATGCGATGGTCTCCATAACTTGTTACATTCGCACCGTTTAGTGGTGTTTTACCATGAATAATTAATCCATCATCAGTTGGCTCGATTTTAGC
>Ga0308156_1000627_pt1 | contig 62949 bp, 70 predicted proteins | sample PhyAR2_FD_201041 | JGI IMG/M metagenome (GOLD analysis project Ga0308156, IMG submission 201041) | Phyllosphere microbial communities from UC Gill Tract Community Farm, Albany, California, United States - DLSL A.R2 | ecosystem: Host-associated > Plants > Phyllosphere > Unclassified | place: USA... | reverse complement strand
TGGTCGAGCACCTGCGACACCCCGGCGAGCACGACGGTCGACGCCATCGCACCGACCGGCACCGTCGTGAGCGTCGAGGCGAACAGGCCGATCGCGGACAGCCCGAGCATCGACAGCGAGACGTAGAGCGCGAGCAGCAGCACCCGACCGGCGTACGACCACCCGCCGACCTGCGTGCCGGACAGGAGCGTGACCGGTCCGATCGGGAACAGGACCGCTCCGATCGCGGCGCCGACCAGCACGACCAGCAGCGTCGCCGCCAGGCAGAACGCCACCGCCCCCGCGTACTTGACCAGGATGAACCGGACGCGTCCGGTCGGCGCCACGAGCAGGTAGCGGATGGTGCCGTGCGAGGCCTCGCCCGCGACGGTGTCGCCCGCCACGACGCCCACGACGAGCGGCAGGAACAGCGGGATCGAGACGGTCAGGGCGGTGAACGCGACGAACAGACCGTTGTTCGTGATGTCGCCGAGGAACGCCGGGCCGCCGGCGTCCCGGTCGGTGGTGAGCCGCACCGCGATCGCGATGAGCACGGGCACCAGCGCGAGCGCCCCGAGCATCGCCCAGGTGCGGCGCCGACGGAAGACCAGCGCGAGCTCGGAGCCGAGCAGGGCGAACGGGCGGGACGGACGGCGGACGGTCTCAGGCTGCGACATCGAACCCCTCTCCGGTGAGCGCGACGAACAGGTCCTCGAGGGTGCCGCCACCGACCGCGACGCCCCGGACGCGCACGTCGGCACGGACGAGCGCGGCGGTGACCGTCTCGGGGGCGACCTCGGCCGGCAGGTCGGCGACGAGCGTCTCCACACCGGCGTCCCGCCGCGGGGTCAGCCCGAGCCGGGTCAGCACGACGCCGGCCTCGCCGACGTCCGGGGTCCGGACCGTCACGGTGCGACTGCCCGTGGCGCGGAGCGCGTCGAGCGAGCCCTGCGCCACCAGTCGCCCGCTGCGCATGACCGCCGCGTGCGTGCACACCTGCTCGATCTCGGCGAGCAGGTGGCTCGACACGAAGACCGTCGTGCCGTCGTCGGCCAGCGACCGGATGAGGTTGCGGACCTCGCGGGTGCCCTGCGGGTCGAGTCCGTTCGTCGGCTCGTCGAGCACGAGCAGGTCCCGCGGCGCGAGCAGCGCGTTCGCCAGGCCGAGGCGCTGCTTCATGCCGAGCGAGTAGGCGTGCGCCTTCTTGTCGGCGGCGTGGGTGAGTCCGACGCGCTCGAGCGCGGCGGCCACCCGGTCACGTCGCGTACGCGGGTCGGACGCGGGGTCGGCGGCGTCGAACCGCTGGAGGTTCGCGCGTCCGGACAGGTACGGGTAGAACGCCGGACCCTCGACGAGTGCCCCGACGCGGGGGAGCACCTCGTGCAGGGCCCCGGGCATCGGACGTCCGAGCACCTCGATCGTGCCGCTCGTCGCCGACGACAGGCCGAGGAGCATCCGGATCGTCGTGGTCTTGCCGGACCCGTTGGGGCCGAGGAACCCGAACACCGAGCCACGGGGGACCGCCAGGTCGATGCCGTCGACGGCACGCTGCTTCCGGAAGACCTTGACGAGCGCCTCGGTCCGGACCGCGAGCGGTGCGTCCGCGGCGTCGTCCGGCCGGTCGGGAGCCGACTCCGGCGTCACTTCGCCGCGGCGACCAGGGCGGACACCGGGACGGCACCGGCCAGGACCCGGCCGTCGTCGGTCAGGTACACGGACACGAGCGACGTCTGCACCGCCCGGCCACCGTCGACCGGCGTCGTGAGCTGGTCGAGCAGCGCGGTCGCGTCGGTGTCGGAGGAAGCGGTGTCGGAGGAAGCGGCGTCGGAGGACGCACGGCCGGCGGTCCCGGCGGGGAGCTCGACCACGGTGTCCCACCCGGACCCGGTGACGGACGGCTCGGCGCCGCGGTGGCCGCTGCCGTCGTGGCCGCGGTGACCGTGCCCGTCGCCGTCCGAGAGGTCCTTCGTGGTGGCGTCGGCGCCCGAGGGCGGCGTGAAGTCGAAGAGGCGTGCCGCCGGGGCGCCGTAGTCGAGGCTCGTGAAGCCGACCTGGAAGGCGGGGGACTCCTGGCCGGCGGCGCCGACGGTGACCCGCAGCGGCAGGCCGGTCTGCTGGTCGATCGCGAGCCGCACGGTACCGACGAGCGTGTCGGAGGACCGCGGGGTCAGGGTGACCTGCCACGCCGCGTGCCCGGCGACGCGGACCGCGGTCGGGTCGGACACCCGCGTGCTCGGTGTGATCGCGGCGATCGCGCGGTCGGCCACGTCGGCAGGCGTGGTGGCGCCGGCCGACGGTGCCTCGGAGCCGGCGGGCAGCGTGACGTGCACGGCCTTCCGCTCCTTCGAGTCCCACGTCCACACGTCGGAGCCGTTCCGGACGACGTCCTGCTCGGCCAGCTGCTGCGTGAGCTGGAAGCGCTGCTTGTCCGTCCCGTCCACGTAGACCCGGGCGCTGTGCGACGCGGTGAGCAGGTCGAGCACGTCGGACGCGTCCCCCTCGAGCGAGGAACCGCCGCTGCCCGTGGGCAGCTCGGGCAGCCCGAGGTCGCTCGTCTGCGCCAGCTTCCCGGAGTACTGCGCGTCACGGGACGAGGCGACGCTCGCCAGGACGGCCGACGCGCTCGGGTCCTTCCCCGCGATCGGTTCGCTCGCGGCGTTCGCGATCACCGGAGCGGCGACGGCACCGGCGACGACCACCGGTGCGATGACTGCGGGCAGCCAGGCTGACTTCTTCATCGGGTTCCCCTTCTCAGGAGCCTTGGGACGCGAGCACCGTACGTCGGGCAACCGACAACCGGCTGGGGATCGGCCGTCACCCGCGCACCTCGGCCGGGCGTCCGACGGACGCTCCCTCGTACGCGCAGATCGTCCGGACCTTCGCGGCGCTCGGCGACGCGGGGTCGAACTCGTACCCGAGCCACTCGCGGACGAGCCGCCGGGCGAGCTCGACGCCGACGACCCGCTGGCCGAGGCACAGCACCTGGGCGTCGTTCGACAGCACCGACCGTTCGACGGAGAACGGGTCGTGCGCGGTGACCGCGCGGATGCCGGGCACCTTGTTCGCGGCGATGGCGACGCCGAGGCCGGTCCCGCACACCAGGACCGCCCGGTCCGCACGGCCCTCGGCGACCATCCGCGCGGCCTCGACGGCGACGTGCGGGTACGCGGTGTGGCCGTCGGCGTCCACCCCGACGTCGACCACGCTCGCCACCCGGTCGTCGGCCTCGAGGTCGCGTCTGATGACCTCCTTGTGGTCGAACCCGGCGTCGTCGGAACCGATCACGAGACGGAACGTCATGCCGTCACTCCTCCCTGCTGGTGGGCGCGGACGGCGAGGACCTCGCCCACCCGCGTGAGGACCATCCCCATCGAGGTCGCGCCGGCGTCGGGGGTGCCGATGCTCTTCTCGGCGAGGGGGCGGGCCCGACCGACCCGCGGCCGGAGGTCCGCCGTGCGGGCCGCCTCGTCGACCGCGACCGCCGCCGCCGCGCGCCACGCCTCCGCGAGGTCCGCGCCGGCGTCGACACCGGACCGCAGCGCGTCGACGAAGGGCAGCAGTGCGTCGAGCAGGGTCTTGTCCCCGCGGGACGCGCCGCCCAGGTGCACGATCGCGTCCGCGAACGCCCGGGCCGCGTCGACGACGTCGGACGCCGTGATCAGGTCGGCGTCGTCGCCGAGCGACCGGCCGAACGCCTGGAGCGCCGCGCCCCACAGCACTCCGGAGGTGCCGCCGGCCGAGGCGGCCCAGGCGTCGCCGGCGCGTCCCAGGACGGCGGCGACCCCGGCCTGCCGGCCGATCCCCTCGACCACCCGACGGGCCGCACCGACGCCCTTGACCATGCCGCGGCCGTGGTCGCCGTCGCCGGCGACGGCGTCGATCCGGCCCAGCGTCTCCTCGGCGCCGCGCAGCAGGTCGTCCATCGCCCGGACGGCGGCGCGCGCGGTGTCGGCGGCCGTCCGGGAGGCGGCACTCCCGTCCGGCACGACCGTCGCCTCCGCCGCGGCCTCCACCACCGTCGTGGCCGGCACGAGCGCCGCGACCGGTGCGGCGACCTTCCGGTAGCCGGGTGCGTACGCGTCCGCCCGCCACAGGGGCTCGAGCTCGTCGTCGAGCCACTGCAGGGTCAGCGAGCACCCGCCCATGTCGAAGCTCGTGACGAACTCGCCGACCTCGGGCTCGACGACCTCGAGCCCGGCCGCGGTGAGGAGGGGGAGCACGCGTCCCCAGAGCAGGAAGAGCTCCTCGTGCTTCGTGGTCCCGAGCCCGTCGAGGACGGGTGCGACCCGCGGGCCCGCTCCGTCCGGTCGGTGCTCGAGGAGGTGGTCCACGAGCAGGGCTGCGAGTGCCGAGGCCGACCGCCGCGGGACATCACGGATGCCGGGTTCGCCGTGGATCCCCAGACCCAGCCCGAGGTGGCCGTCGGGCACCCGGAACAGGGGGCGGTCCGCGCCCGGCAGCGTGCAGCCCGAGGCAGCGACGCCGATGGTGTGCGTCGCGGCGTTGCAGCGACGGCCGAGCCGCTCGACCTCGTCGAGCGGTGCTCCCGTGGCGGCGGCGGCGCCCAGGGCCTTGGCCACCGACAGGAGACCGGCGATCCCGCGGCGAGCGGCGGGGTCGTCGGAGGAGGCGACGTCGTCGGTCACCGTGACGATCCGTGTGTCGATGCCCTCGGCCCGGAGCCGCTCGGCCGCGAGTCCGAAGTTCATCCGGTCGCCGGCGTAGTTGCCGAAGGACAGCACGACACCGCGTCCCTGGTCGGCGGCCCGGGCGACGGAGTACACCTGCGCCGCGGACGGCGACGTGAAGACGTTGCCGACGACCGCCCCGGTCGCGAGGCCGGGTCCGACCAGGCCGCAGAAGGCGGGGTAGTGGCCGGAGCCGCCGCCGACGACGACGGCCACCTGCGGCTCGGCGCCGGCGGTGGGCAGGGTGACGACGCCGCCGTGGACGGCTCGGACGCGGTCGGCGTGGAGCGCGGTCCAGCCGGCGAGCTGGTCCTCGGCGAACTCCTCGGGAGCGTCGTGGATGGTGGTCATGGTCGTGCGGTCCTTCGTGGTCGAGGGGCAGGGCAGGGGGGAGTCGAGGTCCAGGGGGACCGGTGGGTCTCGGCGGGTGGACGCCGGGGGACGTCGAGGAAGTGGACCATCACGAACGCGCAGGCGTAGAGGCCGACGAAGGCCCACGTCACCGCTTCGCCGCCGCCACCCAGGGCGAGTACGACCGTCACGACGCCGGTGCCGAGGAACGCGGCGCCGCCCGCAGCGGTCGTGTACACCGCCATCGCGGCGCCCTCGTGCCCCGGGGCGAGTGCCGGCATGATGGCCCCCATCGGGACGAAGCCGGCGAGCATGCAACCGAACAGGCACCCCGCGGCGACGGACAGCGCGTAGCCGGTGTCCGACCCGGCGGGCACGAGCTGCGGGACGTACCACCAGGCGACCAGGCCGGCCGCGCTCCCGACGACCCCGAACCACCGGACGGTGCGCTGCCAGCCGATCCGGTCGCCGACCCAGCCGAACAGCGCGTTCACGAGGATGTTCGTGGCGTAGACGCAGACGGTCATGAGCAGCCACCGACGCTGTCCCCACCCCCGCTCGTCGGCGATGACGACGGGCATGACGACGAACATGCCGAACTCGGGCGCGGTGTCGACCAGGCGGACCAGGAACCCCATCAGGATCCTCGGCCGCGTCGCGGTGAGCCGGATGCCGCTCGTCAGCACGCGCCAGGCGGACGCGCCCGCGGGGGCGGTCCGGGTGGAACCGTCGGGCAGACGGACGCCGAGCAGCACGACGAGGAACCCGGCGACGACCAGGACCACGGACACCGCCATCGCACCGGTCTCGCCGGTCGTGCCGCCGCCGAGGACGGGGATCGCCCCGACCGCGACCAGCGAGCCGAGCGTGGGCAGGCCGCCGGTGAAGGCGACGTAGAACCACCCGACCGCCGCGCCGGCCCGCTCGGGCGGCGCCGTGCGGTTCACCCACACCAGGAACGCGAAGGCGAACAGGGGGTACCCGAAGCCCCGGAGTGCGTACGTGACGGCGGCGGCCGGCACGCTCCCGGCGCCCAGCGCGGCGAGGAAGAGGACCTCGAGGACGAGCCAGACAGTGAACCCGAGGACCATCACCCGACGCGGTCCGACCAGGTCGGACAGGGCGCCGGACAGGTACGAGCCGACCAGGGCGGCGAGGCTGGAGCAGGTGACGATCGACGCCACCGTGGTCTCGGGGCTGCCGAGGACCGCGACCATGTGCGGCACGACGAAGTTCGACTCGACGCCGACGCCCGTCATGGCGACGAGCACCGCGACGAAGCCGAGGGCGAGCGGGCGGGGGATGCCCATCCGGTCCAGGCGGCCCTCGTGCAGGTGTCCGGGATCGGGGCGGGCGGTGGCGGGCGGTGTGCGGGTCGTCGTCGACACGGGCTGGTCCTCCGTCGGTCAGCGGGAGCCCCTGTCGCTCCGGGGCGGCGGGACGACCGTACAGCACCGGTACTCCAGTGCACAATGTCACGTACTGCTACCGTTCCGGCATGACCTCAGCGCTCTCCGCATCCCTCCGTCCGGGTCCGGCCTCCGTCGACCTCACGAACGACCTGACCGGCCGCACGGTCCTCGTGACGGGCGGTGCGTCCGGGATCGGGAACGCGATCTGCCGCGCCGCCGCCGGCCGCGGGGCCCGCGTCGTGGTCCTCGACGTCCACGCCCGGGCCGCTGCGGCGGCCGCTGCCGACCTCCCCGGTGCCGGCGGGTCGGGTCCGCACCTCGGTCTCGCCTGCGACGTCACCGACGACGGATCCGTCTCGCGGGCGGTCGCGGACGTGGTCGGCCGGACCCGTTCGGTCGACGTGCTCGTGAACTGCGCCGGGATCGTCGCGCTCGACGTCGCCGAGGACCTGGAGGCCGACGCCTGGGCGCGCACCCTCGACGTCAACCTCACCGGGACGTTCCGCGTCGCGCAGGCCGTCGGTCGCCACATGCTGCGGGTCGGACGGGGCCGCATCGTGAACATCGCCTCGCAGGCCGCCCACGTCGGCCTCGACCGGCACGCCGCCTACTGCGCCGCGAAGGCCGGGGTGCTCGGGCTGACCCGTGTGCTGGCGCTCGAGTGGGGCGGCCGTGGCGTCACGGTGAACACGGTGTCGCCGACCGTCGTGCTCACCGACCTCGGACGTGCGGCGTGGGAGAACGAGGCCGGGGTCCGGCACCAGGACGAGATCCCGACCGGACGCTTCGCCACCCCGGCCGAGGTGGCGGCCGCGGTCCTGTTCCTGGCGAGCGACGCGGCCGGCATGGTGAACGGCGCCGACCTCCGCGTGGACGGCGGGTTCACGATCCGCTGAGCGCGGCGGGCTACGATCGGCCGTGTCCGTCCGAGGCGAAGGGTCCCGCTGCATGTCCTCCGAGAGCACGACCGGAGCGGAGGGCTCCCGGGGCCGCTTCCCGCTCGACACCGTCTACCAGGCGGCACGGATGTACTACCTCGAGGACGCCACGCAGGGCGAGATCGCCGAGCGGCTGGGGGTGTCCCGCCCGACGGTGAGCCGGCTCGTGTCGGAGGCGCGGCGGGCCGGACTCGTCCGGATCGAGGTCGTCGACCCGTTCCAGGACGAGACGGTCGCCCTCGCCGAGCGCCTGCAGGTCGTCCTCGGACTCCGTGCCGTGCACCTCACCGCGGTCACCCACCAGGCGACCCTCGGCGCCGACCTGGCCGGTCCGATCGCGACGGCGGTCGAGGGCATGGGACTCGTCGCGGGGGACGCGGTGCTCATGTCCTCCGGCCGCACGGTCTCCGACGTCGCCCACGCCGGCATGCCGCCGCTCACGGGCGTGCAGCTCGTGCCGACCGTCGGCGGCCAGGCGGACCCGACCCCCTGGTTCCAGACGAACGAGATCACCCGGGCTGCCGCGCAGCGGTCCGGCGCGATCCCGGCGTTCCTGTTCGCCCAGGCGCTGCCGTCCGAGGCCATGCGGGCCACCCTCGACGAGGACCCGGCGTTCCAGCACGTCGTCGGGCTGTGGGGCCGCGCGAAGGGCGCGTTCCTCGGCATCGGGGCACCCGTCCTGCTGCGCGACGCGTTCGCCACGGGGCTCCCCGTGCACGACGCCGCCCTCGACCAGGCAGCGGGCGACGTCTGCCTGAACTTCTTCGCGCCGGACGGCTCGCCGGTCGAGTTCCCGGGCAGCGAGCGCATGGTCCGGACCTCGCGCGAGGTGCTCGCCGGGGTGCCGCACGCCGTCGGCGTCGCGGTCGGAGCGGCCAAGGTGCCGAGCATCGTCGGCGCCGTCCGGGCCGGCCTGGTGAACGAACTCGTGACCGACGCCGGGACGGCGCGCGCCCTGCTCGACGCGCTGGGCTGACCCGGGCTCCGGTCGCGACCACCCGGCGGACGCCGGGCACGGGGCGGGCCGGCACCGCGCCTCCCGTCCGTCAGCGGGTCGCGACCGTCACGCGGTGCGGCGCACGTCCCACAGGTGGTGGACCGGGTCGTGGGCGTAGTAGGTCGCGAGCGTCGCGACCGTGAAGACGCTGCCGTCCGACCGTCGACCCGTGCGGTCCAGCGCGGCGTCCGGCACGGCCGCGAAGGCGGCGGCCGCGTCGCGGGCCGCCTCGGTCAGCTCCCGGGTCACGACGGCGGGGTCCTGCTCGGCGTACCGGTCCGCGACGGCGGTGGCGTCCTGGTCCCAGTTCGGGAAGGCCGGGTCGTCCTCGGTGAGCACCAGCCGGAGGCGCTCCGTCATCTTGCGGTGGACGTCGCGGACGTGCGCGCCGTACTCGAGCGGTGACCACGTGTGGTCGTCGGGCCGGACCCGCACGTCGCTGCGTGCGAGCTGGCCGGGCCACGCCGCGGTGTTGTCGGCGATGACGGCCGGCACGTCGCGGAACGCCAGGGCACTGCCGTCGAAGCCGCAGTCCGGGCAGGCCGCCCCGATGACCCAGGTCCAGTTCTTCGTGTCCGGTTCGATCGCCACGTCCCGAACGGTACCGGTCAGCGGGCGTTTCGTAGTGTGGGCGCATGCGACTCCTGCTCATCCGCCACGGCCAGACCCCCGCGAACGTGAACGGTGTCCTCGACGCCGCGGTGCCCGGCCCCGGGCTGACCGAGCTCGGACAGCGGCAGGCCGACGCGCTGCCCGCCGCCCTCGCCGACCGGGGGATCGAGCACCTGTCCGTCTCGTCGATGGTCCGGACGCAGATCACGGCCGCGCCCCTCGCCGCCGCGCTCGGGCTCGAGCCCGAGGTGCTGCCGGGTCTCCGCGAGATCGAGGCCGGCGACCTGCAGGGCCGGCACGACCGCACGTCGGTGCAGCTGTACATCTCGACGGTCCACGGGTGGTCGGCGGGCGATCGTGCGAGCCGGATGCCCGGGGGCGAGAGCGGGGACGAGTTCTTCGCGCGCTACGACGACGCGGTGCGGCAGGTCCTCGCCTCCGGGGTGCAGGTCGCCGCGGTGTTCAGCCACGGTGCCGCGATCCGGACGTGGGCGAGCGCTGTGTCGCAGAACACACCGGACGAGTTCGGGACCCAGCGGCACCTGGAGAACACCGGGATCGTCGAGGTCGAGGGGTCGTTCGAGGACGGGTGGCGCCTGGTCGACTGGGAGGGCGAGCCCGTCGGCGGCGACCAGCTCATCGACCGGACCGCGCAGGACCCGACCGGCGAGCGCTTCTGACGCGGCGCCCAGGCGCCGCTCGCCAGTCGAGACGCCGCCCGCCGCTCGAGACGCCGCCCGCCGCTCGAGACGCCGCCCGCCGCTCGAGACGCCGCCCGCCGCTCGAGACGCCGTCGGACCGCGCGGCGTCTCGAGCGGGAGACGGCGTGTGAGCAGGACGCCGTCGTCTCGGAACCCGCCACACGACGGACGGGAGGCGGGGTGCCAGCTGGCACCGCGCCTCCCGTCGGGGGTCTCCCGGACTACGCGGGCTGCGCCGCCGAGTGCAGCGGCACGATCACGTTGTGCGACTCGCGCAGGACGTCGAGGGTGTGCTGGACCTCGTCCGCACGCTCCTCCGTCGTCCAGCCGAGGGCGTCGGCCAGCACGTCCGCCAGCTCGTCGAGCAGGTCGATCGTGACGCCGCCGACGAACGCGAGGTTCGTGCGACGGAGCACCACGTCGATCAGGTGCACGGCCTGCTCGTGCTCGGCGAAGTACGCGACCTCGGCGCGGGTGAGCGACGGGTCGGACTCGAGCGGCACGACGGGGCCGTCGACGAGGACGTCCACGACCTCGGCGGCACGGGTGCCGTAGCGCTGCAGGAGGCCCTCGACCAGCTCGGCGTCGAGGCCGTCCCGGTGCGACTTGATCCAGAGCGCACGCTGTGCGTCGGTGGCCGGGTAGTCCTTGCCGCCGCCGATCGCCAGGCCCGTGGTGTCGACCTTGCGGGCGACGCCGAGCTTGGTCGTGGCCTCGGTGGAGAGGTGCGCGGCGAGGGCGCGGAACGTCGTCCACTTGCCGCCCACGAGCGACAGGACGGTCGACTCCGGGAGCCCGGCGATCGGGGTGTCCACGATCCGGTAGTCACGCGACACGAACCCGGGGGCGGTGTCCTCGTGGCGGGGGAGGGGACGGATGCCCGAGTAGCTGTAGACGATGTGGTCGCGGGTGACCTCGATCTGCGGGAACACGTGCTTCACGAGCCCGAAGAAGTAGTCGATCTCCTCCTCGGTCGTGACGACGGGCTTCGACGGGTCGGCGTCGATGTCCGTGGTGCCGATGAGGACCCGGCCCTTGAGCGGGTAGATGAGCACGATGCGGCCGTCGTTGTTCTCGAAGAACAGCTCGCGCCCCTTGGTCGCCTCGAGCAGCTCGTCGTTCTGCACGACGATGTGGGAGCCCTTCGTGCCGCCCATGAACTTCGTCTCGCCGCCGAACGCCTCGTTCGTCAGGTCGGTCCAGGGCCCGGACGCGTTGATCACGACGTCCGCGGTGACCACGAACTCCGACCCGGTCTCGCGGTCGCGGAGCACGACGCCGCCGTCACGGGTGCCGACCGCCTCGACGTAGTTCGTCGCGCGGGCGGTCGCGGCGCTGCCGGTGCCCGTCGCGGCGGCGAGTCCGTCCTTGAGGACGTCGAGCGCCAGACGCTCGGGCTCGTGCACCGACGCGTCGTAGTAGGTGCCCGTGTACTTCAGGTCCTTGTTGAGCGCCGGCATGTCCGCCAGCGCCGCCTTCTTCGTCAGGAAGCGGTGCTTCGGCACCGAGCCACCGTCGCGCGAGAAGGAGTCGTAGATCGTCATGCCGATCTTGATGAGCGCGGCGCCGCGCTCCTTCGTCGAACGCTGCTTGTGCGTCAGCATGCGCAGCGGGGCGTTCATGATGCCGGAGAACGTCGAGAAGACCGGCATGGTGGTCTGCAGCGGCTTGACGTAGTGCGGCGCGATGCGGATGAGGCCGTTGCGCTCTTGCACGCTCTCGCGCACCAGGCGGAACTCGCCGTTCTCGAGGTAGCGGATGCCACCGTGGATCATGTGGCTCGACGCCGCGGAGGCGCCGCCTGCGTAGTCGCCGCGCTCGACCAGCACGACGTCGACGCCCTGCAGTGCGAGGTCGCGGAAGGTGGCGATGCCGTTGATGCCGCCACCGACGACGAGGACCTGCGCGGAGGGGCGCTCGGTGAGTGCACTGACCGTGCTGCGGGGCTGCGTCTTCTTCGACATGGTGCGTCGCTTCCTTGGGTCGGTTCCGTGGGGACGTCTCCGATGGTGCGCTTCCGTGGAAGCTCGGGCAACTTGCGTGCACGAACGTGCAGCACACGTGTCAGCACCCGTCACGGGGCGGGTGGGGTCGGCCGGGAGGCGCGACAGGGGTTGCAGAGGCCCTGCACGTCCGTGCATGCTCGGGTTCCATGAGCGACGCTGCGCAGCCGATGCGGACCCAGCAGGCGCTGCGCGCCGCACACCTGTACTACCTGCAGGACCTGACGATGGACGCCATCGCGGACGAGCTCGGGACGTCCCGCTCCTCGGTCTCCCGGCTGCTCAAGTACGCACGCGACACCGGCCTGGTGGACATCCAGATCCGGTCGCCCCTCGACCAGGCCGCCGCATTGAGCCGGAACATCCGGGCGCGGTTCGGGGTGCACGCGCACGTCGTGCCGGTGCCGGACCACACGAGCGACGTCGACCGGCTCGAGCGCGTCGCACTCAGCGCCGCCCGCATCCTGACGCAGTACGTCGAGTCGAACATGGTCATCGGCATCTCGTGGGGCTCGACCGTGAGCGCGGTGAGCCGGTACCTCGTGCCGAAGACCACGCACGGGTCGACGGTCGTGCAGATCAACGGCGCCGCGAACACCCGCACCACCGGCATCGTCTACGCGTCCGAGATCCTCCGCCGGTTCGGCGAGGCGTACGGAGCGTTCGTGCAGCAGTTCCCCGTGCCGGCGTTCTTCGACGACCCGGCGACGAAGGAGATGCTCTTCCGCGAGCGGTCGATCCGCCGCGTGCTCGACCTGCACGAGCGGATGGACCTCGTCGTGTTCGGTGTCGGTGCCCCGCAGGCCCCGGTGCCGTCGCACGTGTACTCGGGCGGGTACCTCGACCCGGCGGACCGCGACGAGCTGACCGGGGCAGGGGTCGTCGGGGACGTCTCGACGGTGTTCTACCGCGCCGACGGCTCCTGGAAGGACATCGGGGTGAACGCGCGCGCCGGTGCGCCGGACCTCGACACGATCAAGCGGGCGCCGCGACGCGTCTGCGTGGTCGCCGGGCGCTCGAAGGCGGCGTCGCTCAAGGGCGCGCTCGCCGCGGGGCTGGTCACCGACCTCATCCTGGACGAGAGCGTGGGGCAGGCGATCCTGCAGCCCTGAGTCAGGGGCTGACCTACTTTGTCGGTGGTCCCTCGTACGTTCTGGTGCATGGTGCTTCCTCGCGATCCCGGTCAGCTGGCGACCGACACCGCGCTCTCCGTCCCGACGTCTCCGGACGTGGCGGTGGCCCTGCCGCGCGACGACGCACGGTACTTCCGACGGGTCGTCGGGAGCGACGTGGACGAGGCCCTGGCCTTCTTCACCGGGGACTACGACTTCCGCGCGCCGCGGGTCCGTCGGACGCGGCAGCGCCCGCACTGGGACTTCGCCGGCGTCGGTGACCAGCGCATGTCGCTGCGGTCGTCGCGCTTCCTGGTCGACCTGCGGACGGAGAGCCAGGTCGACGACCAGTTCCTCATCGCCTGGTTGCGGTCCGGGTCGAGCACGATCACGCACGGCGGCCGCTCCGTCGACCTCGAGCCCGGGGTCCCCGTGGTGCTGCCCTTCGCCGAGGCGTACGAGCTGCACCACCGCGACATCGGACTCAACCTCGTCCAGCTCGACCGCGACCACGTCCGGAGCATCGTGGGCGACCCGGAGTTCGCGTTCGAGGCGATGCGGCGTCCCACTGCTGAGGGCATCCGGACGTGGCAGGCAGCGGTCCGTGCCCATGCGTCGACCTGGCTCGACGTCGAGCACGAGATGACGTCGACCGTGCAGCGGACCATCGCGGACGCCTTCGTCGCCGCCGCGCTCGAGTCCTTCCCCCAGCGCGACCGCTGGCAGGCGACCGTCCGTGGCAACGGGCCCGAGCACGACCGTCTGCGCCGCGCGCTCGAGTACGTGCACGCACACGCGCGCGACCCGATCGGGACGCCGGAGATCGCCGCCGCCGCCGGGCTGAGCGCCCGCGGGCTGCAGCAGTCCCTGCGCCGACACCTCGACCAGACCCCGGGCGACCTGCTGCGGAGCGTCCGACTCGACGGCGCGCGCAAGGACCTGCTGCGCGGGGACCGCGACGAGACGAGCGTGGCGGACATCGCGCGGGCGTGGGGCTTCGGACACCTCGGCCGCTTCTCGGCGACCTACCGCTCCCGGTTCGGGGAGCTGCCGAGCGAGTCCCTCCGGACGCGCTGACGATCCGTTCGGCAGAGCGGGCGCACACCGGTCGGCGACCGAACCACGTCGCACCGAACCGGGGCTCCGTGAGCACATGTTCGGCTGCAACGCGTCGGTGACGAACCAGCGCGCATCGTGGACGGACCTGCACCGCCCACGAAGGAGTCCGTGATGCTGATCGGCGTCCCCACCGAGGTCAAGAACAACGAGTACCGCGTCGCGGCCACGCCCGCCGGCGTCGGCGAGCTCACGCTGCACGGGCACCAGGTGCTCGTGCAGGCCGGAGCGGGGTCCGGGTCGTCGTTCACCGACGACGAGTACCGGGCAGCGGGAGCGACCGTCGTCGACACGGCCGCCGAGGTCTGGGAACGTGCCGCCCTGGTGCTCAAGGTCAAGGAGCCGGTGGCGTCGGAGTACGACGCGATCCGCCCCGGCCAGGTGCTCTTCACGTACCTGCACCTGGCGGCCGACCGTCCCCTGACGGACGCCCTCGTGGCGTCGGGCGCGACGGCGATCGCCTACGAGACCGTCCAGCTGCCGGACCGGTCGCTGCCGCTGCTCTCGCCGATGTCGGAGATCGCCGGACGGCTCTCCGTGCAGGTCGGCGCGCACCAGCTCATGCGGACGAACGGCGGGCGCGGCCTGCTGCTCGGCGGGGTCCCGGGCACGCCGCGCGGCCGCGTCGTCGTGATCGGCGGCGGCGTCGCGGGTGAGCACGCGGCGACGATGGCGCTCGGCCTCGGTGCCGAGGTCACGGTGTTCGACATCAGCCTGCCGCGGCTCCGGGCCCTCGACGCCCGGTTCGACGGACGCATCACGACCCTGCGGTCCTCGGCGCACGCGATCGCGGACGCCCTGCGGCACGCCGACCTCGTGATCGGCTCGGTGCTCATCCCCGGCGCCTCCGCACCGAAGCTCGTCACCGACGCGATGGTCGCGGACATGCGGCAGGGCTCGGTGCTCGTCGACATCGCGATCGACCAGGGCGGGTGCTTCGAGGGCTCCCGGCCGACGACGCACGACGACCCGACCTTCCGCGTGCACGACGCCGTGTACTACTGCGTGGCGAACATGCCCGGCGCCGTGCCGCGCACGAGCACGATCTCGCTGACGAACGCGACGCTGCCCTACGCCCTGGCGATCGCCGACCAGGGCTGGGAGCAGGCCACCGCGGCCGACCCGGCGCTCGCGAAGGGCGTCAACGTGCACGCCGGCCAGGTCGTCAACGACGCCGTGGCCGCTGCGCACGGCCTGGTGCCCGCGGCCGGGCGCTGACGCGCCGCGCGCCTGCGCGCAGACCGCCTGCGCGCACGCGCCGACCGCCTGCGCGCACCCGCCGAGCGGCCGGGCGTCCCCCCGATCACTCTGCGAAAGCGACAGTGCTCGCCCGAACTTCGGGCGAGCACTGTCGCTTTCGTGGACCAGTCGGCCGGGGCGTTCTCGCCGGCGCGAGCGGCCGGCGCGGCCGGCGCGGCCGGCGCGGCCGGCGCGGCCGGCGCGGCCGACGGGGCCGACGCGGCCCTACGCCGTGCGCGCCGCCGCGCCGGCCCGCGAGCGGGCCCACCCGGTGCGGGCACGGACCGCGAGCGTGACCACCACGACGGCGGCGATCGCCACGACCGCCGTCACCGCCGTCGGCACGGACACGAGCGGACCGTCGAGCCGTCCGACGGCGACCCACGCCAGCCCCCAGCCGAGCGCCGCCGTCGGGGCGAGCCGACCGCCGCCCCACACCGCCAGCAGCACGCCGACGAGCCCGGCGACCGCGGCGACGAGCACGCCCCACACGTCCTGCCCGAGGCCGAAGCCACGGAACCCGGCGGCGCTCAGGACCGCGGCGGTGTTGGCCGCCGTGGCGACGCACACCCACCCGAGGTAGAGCCCGAACGTGCCGTCGGTGACGATCGCCTCGACGGTCCCGGACGGACGGGTCCGCCGCAGCACGACGAACGCCCGGACGAGCACCGCGAGCAGCGCGACGATGATCGGTTCGCTCGCCCACAGGAACCCGAACTGCACGGACAGGATCCACGCGGCGTTGAGCAGCAGCGAGAGCACCGCGGGGACGAACAGGCGCTCGTGCCGGTCGTCGTCGGCCGTCCGGAAGAACTGCCGGACCGTGTAGGCGATGAGCCCCACGTAGACGACGCTCCAGATGGAGAACGCCGGCCCGGCCGGAGCGATCGCGGTCGAGGACGCCGACAGTGCGCCGCCCGCCGCGTCCTGGATCGGTGTCCCGCCGGCCGCCCCGGAGCCGACGAAGGCGCCGACGACCGCCACGACGGCGCTCACGGCGACCGCGATGCGCTTCCAGATCTTCTTCATGTCCACTCCGTTCGTCAGCATGCTGATGACCTGAACGCTAGGCCCGTCGGTTCGACCGACACGCAGCGGGTGCACAGGTGCCGGGGGGACGCACGCAGCAGCCGGCCCGGTCGGTGCGTACGGTGGCCACGTGACCGTCGCGCTCAACACCGTCTACGTCGACCGGATCGCGCCCATGGCGTGCCCGTCCCTCGACGACACCTTCCGCATGGTCGGCGAGCAGGGCGCCAGCGCGTGCATCGTGCTGCACCAGCCGGACGTCGAGGAGCTCGGCGACGTCGCCGTCGCCCTCGGCCTGCACGAGCTCGCCGTCGAGGACGCCGCCGAGGGACACCAGCGGCCGAAGCTCGAACGGTACGGGTCGACGCTCTTCACCGTCCTCAAGCCCGCGGTCTACCACGACGGTGCCGAGGAGGTCGAGTTCGGCGAGGTGCACGCCTTCGTCGGACCGGACTTCTTCCTGGCGGTCGTCGCCGCCGACCCCCGGGGCCGCGACGCGGTGCCGCGGGCACTGCAGCGGATGAGCGGCAAGCCCGGTCTGGTCACCGCCGGACCGCAGGCCCAGCTCTGGGCGCTGATGGACTCGATCGTCGACGGCTACGCGCCGGTCATCGACGGGCTCGAGGAGGACATCAACCAGATCGAGGACCAGCTGTTCGCCGGCGTCGCCGGGGTCTCCCGACGCATCTACGAGCTCTTCGGCGAGGTCGTCGACTTCCAGCGTGCGGCCCGACCGCTCATCGGCATCATCGAGAACCTGCACCGCGGCGCCGAGAAGTACCACCTGCCGGTGGAGCTGCAGCGCCGGTTCCGCGACGTGCTCGACCACGTCATCCGGACCGTCGAGCGGCTGGACACCTTCCGGCAGCTGCTGCAGAACGCGTTGACGGTCGACTCGACCCTGGCGGCGCAGAAGCAGAACGACGACACGAAGCGGATCTCCGGCTGGGCCGCGATCCTGTTCGCCCCGACGCTCATCGCCGCGATCTACGGCATGAACTTCACCCACATGCCGGAGCTGTCGTGGACGTGGGGCTACCCGTTGTCCATCGTCGCGATGGTGCTCTTCGCCGCCGTGCTGTTCGTGGTGTTCAAGGTGAAGCGCTGGTTCTGACCCCTGCGGGATGACGGCCCCTGCGGCACGACCGGCCCCTGCGGGATGACCGGCTGCTCGCGCGTCGGGTTGCGGCGACGGGCCGATGGCCGGGAGGCTCGACACCGTCAACGACGCCGACCGGAGCAACGATGCCGACCACCACCATCCCGACCGAGACCGACCTCGTCCACCTCACCGCCGGGGGTGTCTCGCTCGTGCTCGACTGTCGCGACCACGCACTGCCCGCGGTCGTGCACTGGGGAGCAGCCCTCGGGAGCCTGTCCGACGCGGAGCTGACCGCCCTCGCCGACGCCGACGTCGCCGCGGTGGCGAACAACGAGGCCGACGTCCCCGTGCGCCTCGCCCTGCTGCCGGAACCCCACCGCGGGTGGACGGGTCGGCCCGGGCTCTCCGGCCACCGCGACGGCCGTGACTGGTCGCCGGCCTTCACCGTCACCGCGCTCGACGTCGACGGACACCGCCTGGTCGCCGACGCCGAGGACACCGTCGCGGGCCTCGCCGTCCGGGTGACGGTCGAGGTGCTCGGGTCCGGTCTGGTCCGCGCCCGAGCCGCGGTCACGAACACCGCCGAGGGCGTCTACACCGTCGACGACCTGACCGTCGCGCTGCCGGTGCCGTCCCGCGCCCGCGAGGTCCTCGACTTCGCCGGCCGCTGGGGCAAGGAGCGCACCCCGCAGCGTCGCGAGCTCGTCGTCGGGACCCACGAACGCGACAGCCGCAAGGGCCGCACCGGCTCGGACGCCGCGTCGGTGCTCACGGTGGGGGAGCCGGGCTTCGGCTTCGCCCGGGGCGAGGTCTGGGGCGTGCACACCGCCTGGAGCGGCAACCACCGGCACTACGCCGAGCGTCTCGCCACCGGCCGCCAGGTCGCCGGCGGCGGCGAGCTCCTCCTGCCCGGCGAGGTCCGCCTCGACACCGGCGCGACGTACGAGGGTCCGTGGGTGTACGCCGCGTGGGGGAACGGCCTCGACGACCAGGCCCGTCGCTTCCACGGCTGGCTGCGCAGTCGCCCGAAGCACCCCGCGACGCCGCGCCCGGTCACGATCAACGTCTGGGAGGCCGTCTACTTCGACCACGACCTCGCCCGCCTGACCGACCTCGCCGAGCGCGCCGCCCGGCTCGGGGTCGAGCGGTACGTGCTCGACGACGGCTGGTTCCGCGGTCGCCGCGACGACCACGCGGGCCTCGGCGACTGGTACGTCGACGAGGACGTCTGGCCGGACGGCCTCGGCCCGATCGTCGACCGGGTCCGCGCGCTCGGCATGGAGTTCGGCCTGTGGTTCGAGCCGGAGATGGTCAACGAGGACAGCGACCTCGCCCGGGCGCACCCGGAGTGGATCATGCAGGCCGACGGTCGGCTCCCGGTCCGTTCCCGCGACCAGCAGGTGCTCAACCTCGCGATCCCCGAGGCGTACGCCCACGTGCTCGAGCGGATGACGGCGATCATCGACGAGTACGCGATCGAGTACGTCAAGTGGGACCACAACCGCGACCTGGTCGAGGCCGGGCACCCGGGCGGGGGAGCCGCCGTGCACGAGCAGACCCTCGCGACGTACCGGCTCATGGCGACGCTCAAGGAACGCTTCCCGTCGCTCGAGATCGAGTCGTGCTCGTCGGGCGGCGCCCGCGTCGACCTCGCGGTCCTCGAGCACACCGACCGCGTGTGGGTGTCCGACGACATCGACCCGTTCGAACGCCAGCAGATGCACCGGTGGACGCAGCAGCTCCTGCCCCCGGAGCTCCTCGGCGCGCACGTCGCCAGCGGGGTGAACCACACCACGGGACGCTTCCACGACGTGTCCTTCCGAGCGGGTACCGCCCTGATCGGGCACTTCGGCATCGAGTGGGACCTCGCGCAGGCCACCGCGGACGAGGAACGCACGCTCGCGTCGTGGATCACGCTGCACAAGGAGTGGCGTGCGCTCCTGCACGGCGGCCTGCTCGTGCGGGTGGACGAGGTCGACCCGACGCGCCTGGTGTACGGGGTCGTCGCGGAGGACCGCCGTCAGGCCGCGTTCTTCGTCGCGAGCACCGGTCGCTCCGAGGTGTCCGGCGTCGGTCGCGTCGTCTTCCGCGACCTCGACCCCGACACGCGGTACCGCGTCGACCCGGTCGTCGTCGGCGAGGGCCACGACGTCCGACCGCCGGCGTGGTGGTCCGGTGACCGCGTCTTCACCGGACGCGTGCTCGAGCAGGTCGGCCTGCAGCCGCCGCTCGTGCCGGCGGACTGGGTGGTGCCGTTCCGCGTGACCGCCGTCGGGTCCGAGCGGTGACCACCTGACGGACGGGAGGCGCGCGGCGGGCCCGCCCCGCGCCTCCCGTCCGTCCACAGGTCCCGCTCGTGGTCCGTGGCGCGGTCCGACGGGCCGCTAGGCTTCCGGACATGCCGCAGACCGGGAACGCGACACGCACGACCACGCCGGTCTGGGCCCTCAAGCTCGCCGTGATCACCGCCCTCGTGGGCATCGCCGGCGGTGTCGCGGGCATCTCGGTGTGGCTCGCGCTGCAGGCGATCCAGTTCGTCGCGTTCGGGTACCCGTTCGGCGGCCACCGCGAGGCAGCGGACGCGCCGTCGGGGATGAACCGCTTCCTCGCGCTCACCGCGGCCGGCGTGCTGACGGGTGTCGCGTGGTGGGCGATCCGCCGCTGGGGGAGGCCCGTCGTGTCGGTGACGGCCGCCGTCGGGGGCAAGCGGATGCCCGCCCTCGCCACGGTCGGCAACGCCGCCGTGCAGATCCTCGCCGTGGGACTCGGCGCCTCGATCGGCAAGGAGGTCGCGCCCCGCGAGATCGGCGCCTGGCTGTCGCAGCTCGTCACCGCGAGGGCCGGGCTGACCGGCCGCGAGACTCGCATCCTCGTCGCCTGCGGCGCGGCCGCCGGTCTGGCGGCGGTGTACGACGTGCCGCTCGGCGGCGCCCTGTTCGCCGTCGAGGTCCTGCTCGGCGAGCTGACCTTCGCGACCGCGCTGCCCGCCTTCGCGACGAGTGCGATCGCCGCGGTCACGGCTCGGATCGTGATCCCGGACGAGGTGCTCTACCACGTGCCTGCGATGCACATGTCGCCGTCGCTGCTCGTGTGGGCGGTCGTCGTCGGACCACTGCTCGGGTTCGCGGGCGTCGGGTTCGTGAAGCTCACGAACCGGCTGCAGGGGATGGCGCCGAAGGGGTGGCACCTGCTCGTCGTGCTGCCCGTCGTGTTCGCGATGGTCGGGTTGATCGCGGTGCCCTTCCCGCAGATCCTCGGCAACGGCCGGGCGCTGGGCCTCGTCGCGATGAACGCGACCACCGAGGCGCCCGGGTTCGCCGGGTTGTCGCCGATCGTCTTCCTGCTGCTCCTCGCCGTCATCCGCACCATCACCACCTCGGCGACCATCGGCGCCGGTGCGGTCGGCGGCACCCTGACCCCGTCCATCGCCATCGGCTCGGCGGTCGGCGCCGCGCTCGGCGGGCTGTGGGTGCTGCTCTGGCCCGCCGACGGGTCGAGCCTGGCGGCCTTCGCGTTCGTCGGCGCCGCGGCGTTCCTCGCGACGACGATGCGAGCGCCGTTCACCGCGCTCGTGCTCGTCGTCGAGTTCACGCAGGAGGGCACGGACATCCTCGTCCCCTCGCTCCTCGCGATCACCGGATCGGTGGCCGTCAGCTACCTGCTCGCCCGGCGGCGCAGCGCGCAGATGGCCTGAGCGCGGACGGACCGCCGCACCGCAGGCTCCCCGGACACCGGCGACGGCCGCGCCTACCATCGGCGGCAGGTCGGGGCGACGGGCCCCGCACGAGGCGAGGAGCCGTCCATGGCGGGGTTCGACGACATCACGAAGAAGGCGCAGGAGTTCCTGAAGGACGGCAAGGTCCAGGACGCCCTGCAGAGCGAGAAGGCCGAGGGCGTCAGCGACAAGATCCTCGGCGGCGTCGCCGACGCGGTGAAGAAGGCCACGGGCGGCAAGTACGACGACAAGATCGACGGTGCCCGCGACCAGGCCGACAAGCGCATCGGCAACGAGTAGCGCCTGCGCGTTCCGCTCCCAGCGATTGGACGCCGGGGCGTGGACGGAGCACGATTGTGCGGTGACCGTCCTCGCCCCGAACCAGCCGCTGACCGAGTCCGAGGTCGCCGCGATCAAGCGGGACTTCCCGATCCTCCAGCAGGAGGTCGACGGGCAGCCGCTCGCGTACCTCGACTCCGGGGCGACCGCCGAGCGGCCTCGACAGGTGCTCGACGCCGAACGCCGGTTCCTCGAGCAGGACAACGCCGCAGTGCACCGTGGCGCGCACACCCTCGCCGGACGCAGCACCGACGCCTACGAGGACGCGCGCGCCACGGTCGCCGGCTTCGTCGGGGCCGCCTCGCCCGCCGAGGTCGTGTGGACGGCGAACGCCACCGACGCGATCAACCTCGTGGCGTACGGCATCGGGAACGCGAGCCGCGGGCGCGGGGGTGCCGCCGCGGAGCGCTTCCGCATCGGCCCGGGCGACGAGGTCCTCGTCACCGAGGCCGAGCACCATGCGAACCTCGTGCCGTGGCAGGAGCTCGCCGCGCTGACCGGGGCGACGCTCCGCTGGGTGCCGGTCGCCGACGACGGCACGTGGACCGCCGAGGACGCCACGTCGCTGATCACCGACCGGACCCGGGTCGTCGCCTTCGCACACGTGTCGAACGTCACCGGCCTGGTGGCGCCGGTGGCGGAGGTCGTGGCCGCCGCCCACGAGCACGGTGCCCTCGTCGTGCTCGACGCCTGCCAGTCGGCACCGCACCGTCCGCTCGACGTGCGGCAGCTCGGCGTCGACTTCGCCGCGTTCTCCGGGCACAAGATGCTCGGCCCGAACGGCATCGGTGTGCTCTGGGGGCGGAGCGAGCTCCTCGACGCGCTGCCGCCGTTCCGCACCGGCGGCTCGATGATCACCACCGTCACCATGGAGTCGTCGGAGTTCATGCCCGCACCCGAACGCTTCGAGGCCGGCACGCAGCCGGTGTCCCAGGCCGTGGCGCTCGCCGAGGCCGTGCGCTACCTGCAGGGCATCGGGATGGAGCGGGTCCGTGCCCACGAGGAGCACCTGGCGCAGCGCATGCTCGACGGGCTCGCCGCCGTCCCGGGGATCCGTGTCGTGGGTCCGCCCGCCGGGGTGCTCCGGTCCGGCCTGGTGTCCTTCGACGTCGACGGCGTGCACGCCCACGACGTGTCCCAGTACCTCGACGCGCAGGGGATCGCGGTCCGCTCCGGCCACCACTGCGCCCAACCCCTGCACCGCCGGCTCGGACTCGTCGCCACGAGCCGCGCCAGCACGTACGTGTACACGACCGAGGAGGACGTCGACCGCTTCCTCGCTGCCGTCGGCGAGGTCCGCGGGTACTTCGGAGCGGCCTCGTGAGCGCCCTCGACTCGCTGTACCAGCAGGTCATCCTCGACCACGCGAAGGCCCGGCACGGCGACACCGTGCTCGCGGACCCCGACGCGTCGCACTTCGAGCGGAACCCGACGTGCGGCGACGAGATCACCGTCAGCGTCCGGCTCGAGCCCGGTTCGGACCGCATCGCCGCGATCGGCTGGCAGGGCGACGGGTGCTCGATCTCGATGGCGTCGGCGTCGGTGCTCACCGACATGGCCGTCGGGCGGACGGTGCCCGAGCTGCTCGAGCTGACCGAGGCGTTCCGCGACATGATGCGCTCGCGGGGTGCGGGGGAGCCCGACGAGGACGTCCTCGAGGACCTCGTCGCGTTCCACGGCGTCTCGAAGTTCGTCATGCGCGTCAAGTGCGGGATGCTCGCGTGGGTCGCCGCCGAGGCCGCGGTGCGCGAGGCGACCGCCTGACCCGGACGCGGCCCGCGCGTCACACGGCGTCACCGTGCGTGACGTCCGCGGCGCACGGACGTACCTTCGGCGCGTGACCCAGCAGCAGAACGGCGAGCCCCGGCAGATCCGATTCAACGCGTTCGACATGAACTGCGTGGCGCACCAGTCCTCCGGCCTGTGGCGGCACCCGCGTGACCGCTCCCGGCACTACAACGACCTGTCGTACTGGACCGACCTGGCGCAGCTGCTCGAACGCGGGAACTTCGACGGCATCTTCATCGCCGACGTCCTCGGCACGTACGACGTGTACGGCGGCACGAACGAGGCCGCGCTCCGCACCGCGTCGCAGGTCCCCGTGAACGACCCGATCCTGCTCGTGTCCGCGATGGCCGCGGTGACCGAGCACCTCGGCTTCGGCATCACGGCCGGCACGGCGTACGAGCACCCGTACCCGTTCGCCCGCCGCATGTCCACGCTCGACCACCTGACGAAGGGCCGCATCGGCTGGAACGTCGTGACCGGGTACCTGCCGAGCGCCGCACGGAACATGGGCCAGACCGACCAGCTGAGCCACGACGACCGCTACGACGTCGCCGACGAGTACCTCGAGGTGCTCTACAAGCTGTGGGAGGGCTCGTGGGAGGACGACGCCGTCGTCGCGGACCCCGAGACGGGCGTGTTCACGGACCCGGCGAAGGTGCACCCGATCGAGCACCACGGGCAGCACTTCGACGTGCCCGGCATCCACCTGGCGGAGCCCTCGGTGCAGCGCTCGCCCGTCGTGTACCAGGCGGGGGCGTCGCCGCGGGGCATCCGCTTCGCCGCCGAGAACGCCGAGGCCGTCTTCGTCGGCGCACCGACCCTGCCGCAGCTCGCGGCGACGGTGACGAAGATCCGCGACGCCCTGGAGGCCGCTGGTCGCGACCGGTACGCAGCGCGCGTCTACACGCTGCTCACCGTGATCACCGACGCCACCGACGAGGCCGCGCAGGCGAAGTACCGCGACTACCTGTCGTACGCGTCGGCCGAGGGCGCCCTGGTGCTCAACTCCGGGTGGATGGGCGTCGACCTGTCGCAGTACGACCTCGACGAGCCGCTCGGCAACATCGAGTCGAACGCGATCCAGTCGGCGGCGGCGAACCTGTCCGCGGCAACCGGCGAGGACGGCGCGAACTGGACCGTGGGCGACATCGCGAAGCACACCGCGATCGGCGGCCTCGGCCCGGTCGCGGTCGGCTCGGGGGCCAGCATCGCCCAGCAGCTGATCGACATCCAGGAGCAGACCGACGTCGACGGGTTCAACCTGGCGTACGCGGTGACCCCGGGCACGTGGGAGGACGTCATCGAGTTCGTCGTCCCCGAGCTCCGGGACCGAGGGGCCTACCCGGACGAGTACGTGGCGGGGTCGCTCCGCCAGAAGCTGTTCGGCCGCGGGGACCGACTGCCCGAGGAGCACCGCGGGGCGCGGTACCGCACCGGGGCACGCGCCGCGGTCTGACCGACGCCGCGGTCGGTGCGACGTAGGGTGGTCCGGTGATCGGGTCCCCCTTCGTCGTGCGCACCGCGACCGAGGAGTCGGCGACCGGATCGTGCATCGAGCTGTGGGTGGCGGCCGTCGCCGACCGGGACGGCGTGCCCGCGTCGCCGGCGGTCCGTCACCGTGCCCGCACGAAGTTCGCCGCGCAGCGCGTCGCCCTCGTGGTGGCGGACGACCCCGCCGGCACACCGTCCGGCTTCGCCCTGGTCACCGCGCCGGGGACGGGCGGGGCGCCGAGCGACGCCGCGTACCTGAGCCTGCTCGCCGTCGCCCCGGCCGCCCAGGGGCACGGACTCGGACGCCGACTGCTCGCCGCCGCGGTGTCGGCCGCCGCGGAGACCGGACACGCGCACTGCGAGCTGCACGCCCTCGACGACAACGAACCGGCCCTCGCGCTCTACCGGTCCGCCGGCTTCCGGCCCGTCGGTGAGCCGTTCCCGCACGCCCTGAACGGCCGTCCGACGCGTGTCTGGCGGGCGGACGCGTCCGCCTGACGCGTTGCACGTCCTGTCCGGGTCTCGGTGAGGTGAGGCTCACCTCACCGACAAACCCCCGGTCAGGCGTGCCTCACCTTGCTGGCGCGATCGGCCGTGCCGTGGTTCGATGACCGACATGTCGACCGCATCGGACCTCTCGCTCCCCGTCTCCGAGCACGAGGACGCCGCCAGCGCCGCGCGGCTCAACTGGCTCCGCGCCGGGCTGCTCGGCGCCAACGACGGCATCGTGTCCGTCGCCGCCGTGCTCGTCGGCGTCGCCGGAGCGGGCGCGGGCAGGGGACCGATCATCGCGGCCGGGGCCGCGGCGCTTGTCGGCGGCGCGATCTCGATGGCGCTCGGCGAGTACATCTCCGTCAGCGGCGCACGTGATGCGCAGCGGACCGGGCAGGCCGCGCAGCAGGCGCTGCTCGAGGCTGACGCCGAGGACGCCCCCGCGCTCGCTGCCCACTACCGGTCGCTCGGCGTCGACGGCACCGTCGCGGACGAGGTCGCGCGCGAGCTCGCCCGTCCCGAGGTCCGCCGCCGTCGGGCCGAGGCGGCACTGCGCGACGCCGAGGACGAGGTCGTGAGCCCGTGGCGCGCGGCCTGGGTCTCCGCGGCGACGTTCACCGTCGGCGCCCTGCTCCCGTTCCTCGCGATGCTGTTCGCCCCGGAACCGCTCCGTGTCCCGGTCACCGTGACCGCCTCGCTCGTCGCGCTCGCGCTCACCGGCACCACCGGAGCCGTGCTGGGCGGGGCTCGTCGCGGGCGTGCGGCGCTCCGGGTCGTCGTCGGCGGGGCGCTCGCACTCACGGCGACCTTCGTGGCCGGTGCCCTGCTCGGGACGCACGCGCTCTGACGGGGGACCGGGATCGCGTCGCGGGGCCCGGGGAGGATCGGCCTCGATCGATGGCCGGGACGCGGTTCGAGACGTTGCGGCGAACGTCGTCGGGTCCTGGTGATCAGGCCCTGATGGGGGACCGTCACCGGAACCTGCTCCGGACCACCCATGTGAGACGCGCCGATCCGAAGCGCCGACCGGGGCTGTCCCCGGTGTGAATGTGTCTCTATTGTCGACCGTCCAACGAGACGCAAGTTCATCAGCCACGAACGGGCCGGACTCGTCCACGTCCGTCGAGGTACCGTCGAGGGGTGAAGTGGATCGTGGGCCTCTCTACGATGCTCTTGCTGCCGTTCTTGGTTCTCGCCGGAATCCCAGTTGCTCACATCGCTTCTGCCCTCGGGGATGCGGGCCGCATCCTCGAGGGATGCCTCTTCGCGGCTGGCGCTGCGGCATGCGCCATCGTCACAGTCCTTGCGCAACGAGCAGGTCGCAACCGTCTCGCGGACGAAGCGATCGAGCGTCGAGCTCGGTGGGACGCCCGAGCAGGAGAAACCGACTTCAGGCCGAGCCCGGACGAATGTCCTGACAACTGGCCCGCCTCCCCGCCTCGGTGAAGGATCGCACGCTCAGATGCGCGCGGCGCTGAACAACTCGTTCGGATTCGGTGGACAGAACGCATCCCTGGTCTTCACCATCGCCTGAGCAGCTCAGACGTCCGGTTGCGGATCCTCGTCCGGTCACCAGGTTCGGATAGCGAGCAAGCTCAAGCGGTGCAAGCGAACATCAGATCAGTGACAGTGCAGGGCCGAGCCCAGGACCGCGACGCCGACCTCGATCATGTGCAGCAGTTCGAAGTTGAGACCGATACGGGTCACCGTTATGTGGTCATCTGCGAAGGTCCACCGGTCGGATCTCCCTCGGACTGGAAGGTGACGAGCGCCAACGATGGCCGCCTGATCGGCAGTGTCCGATTGCTTGGTGCGGGGATGCCTGGCGCGACCAACTACCGGTACAAGAAAGCCGGCGCGTTCCTCGCGGGCGGCAAGCAGTTCGATCTGTGGAACGCGGTGCAGTCCCTGTTGCAGTGACCTCTTCGCCGGCCGTGCCGTGCATACGATCAGCACTCGGCTGTTCCGCGGCGCCGTTGAGCGAGTCCGATAGCCGATCGGCCATCGGACGCAATCGTTGATCAGCCGTCAGAGAGCAGTCTCGCCAACGATCAGCTTTGCCAGGTCCTGCGGTCGACTCCACATCGGCCAGTGCCCCGTCGACAGGTCGACAACGTCAACTCGTTCGAGTTCCGCGATCGGCGCGAACATCGGGTGCCCGCTCCGGGCAAGTTCGAGGACCTGCGCGCTCGGGAACGAGCAGCAGACCAACGTGGTCAGCACGCGGGCGCGTCCAGGGTCGTGCAGTACGACCGGGTCGCGAAGGACGGAGGCGGGCTGCGACACGGCCCGCTTGCGGAACTGCTGAAGATCGGTGTCGCTGAGACCCTCGACGCTCGCTTGACCGGCGAGTTGGTCGAACGGCGGCAGGGGCAGCTCCACAATCTCCTCGGGAAGGTCGGTTGCGAACGCCGTCCCCGAGGCCATCGGTCCAGAGTCGACCCAGATGACGCGGCGGACGAGGTCCGGGTGGCGATCGAGGAAGACGGTCACCGGAGCGTTCGCGCCGCTGTGGGCGACGATCACTGCCGGCTCCTCTTGGGAGCACCCGAGACGCTCGCTGAGCTGCTCGATGGCGCCGACCTGGTCGGCGAGGGTCCTCGTCGTACGGCCAGGGTCTTCGGGATCGAGCCCCGGCAAGGTCATCGGTACTGCCTGCCACTGCGCAGCATTCAACGCATCGACAACAGCGTCCCACGCCCACGCGCCGAGCCAGTGACCGGCGATGAGGATGATCGGAGTCTTGCGAGGAGGAGTCGTTGTCATGTGACCAGCGTGAGTGCGGGCGTGGACAGCTGTGTGTCACCATTTCCGTCATGATGTTGCGACTCCTCCGATGAATCGGGCCGAGCGCCTGCACGCGATGTCGGAGATGTTGCGACGCAGGGGCGCTCACGGGTACACCGCCGATCGGCTTGCGCGTGAGTTCGCGGTGTCAGCCCGAACGGTCAAACGTGATCTTGCTGCCCTGGCGAACAGCGGCGCGGCCGTCTGGTCCCGACCTGGCCCCGGCGGCGGGTACGGACTGATCGCGGGGCCGACCCTCCCGCCGGTGACGTTGTCGTCATCACAGGCAACAGCACTGCTGGCAGCCGTTGCCGCTGCGCCCGACGCACCGTACGCGGATCAAGCCGCGGCCGGTGTGCAGAAGATCCTCGACGTCCTCGATCCGGTCGCACGTGACCACGCGGTCCAGCATGCAGGCCGCGTGTGGGTGAACGTCGCGCGGAGTCCAACGCGTGCGGTGCAGTCCGCGCTCGAGGAAGGCATGACAACTCAGCGGGTACTCCGGGTGCGGTACCACTCCGCCGCCGGCGATCGGACAGTCCGCGACATCGAACCCATCCTGTTCGCGTCCACCAATGGACAGTGGTATCTCGTCGCCTGGTGCCAGCTTCGGGACGCGATCCGCTGGTTCGCAGTCACCCGCGTGGAACGTGCAAGCGTCACAGGTCAGTCATGCGCCGGGCACACACTCGAGGAAGTCGGTGTGCCTCCCGAGCATGCACGACCCGCTCACGGTCGAGCGTGAGGAGCACGCGAAAGGAACTGCCCTGCTGCCGACGGCGCGAGCCTTTCCCGTGTCCGGTAGCCGATCGGCTACCGGAGCATGCGGTCGGTCGAGTACGCGGGGGTGGCGTACTCCCCGCCCTGCGGCAGGTCCGGGTCGATGGGGTCCCGGGCCCACGCAACCGCGTCGTCCTGCGGGAAGAAGCCGACGGCTTCGCCGGATCGGAGGTCCCACCAGCCGTCGGTGTTCGCGGAGACGGCGTAGAACACGGCGGTGCGTTCGGTGGTCGTCATCGCCGCGACGAAGGCCCGGATCGCGTCGGCAGGGCTCAGCCACGTCCGTTGCTCACGGGCAGAAGCCGGCCGATCCTCGTGACTGCCGATCCGCAACGAGATGGTGCTGAGACCGAACTTGTCCGCGTAGAGCCTGCACAGTGCTTCCCCCGCGACCTTCGACACCCCGTAGAACCCGTCGGGTCGCGGCGGCATCTCGCTCGACACGTGATCGCCCGTGGAGTAGGCCCCGGTCAGGCGGTTGCTGCTGGCGTACACCACCCGCGGCACCCCGCTCCGCCGGGCAGCCTCGAGCACGTGGTACGTCCCGACGATGTTGGCTTCGGCCAGGTCGTGGAAGTCAGCCTCGTCGGCGATCCCGCCGAGGTGGACCACACCGTCCGCACCGGCGAAGAGTTCCACCAGGCCTTCCAGATCGGCGAGGTCGACCGTTGCGACGGACTCCCGCGGGGTCATCGGGGCGATCGGACGGATGTCCGTGGAGACGAGGACCGCGCGCCGCTCGAGCAGCGCCGGACGGAGCGCCGACCCGATGGTCCCTGCGGCCCCGGTGATGACCCAACGGCTTCCAGCGATGCTCGTCATCGTGCGATCGTACTGGCCGGGCTGACTCCTCCCAGCCGTCCGACCGGTGCCAGCCTGCCAGCCTGCCCCGGGCCAGCTGTGGGCCGTCAGGGACAGCCGACGGGACGGTCGCCGGCAGGGGCGGCGGCCGGTTGCGACGTCCGGAACCCGCCAGCCGCGGTGGGCACGGACCGCGAGACTCAGCGGTGCTCGCGACCGACGCGGGCCTCGACAGAGAGCAGCCCGTGCAGCACACCCGCATCGATCCCGCGATCCTCTCCTTCGGCACGCCCGTCGTCCTCCTGAGCACCATCGACGCGGACGGTGTGACGAACACCGCCCCGATTCGGCTACCGGGCGTGGTCTCTTCACCTGAGCCGAAGGCGCTGGTTGATGAACAGTGCTGCCCGGTCGATTGCTTCGTCGGCCTCGTCGAGGAGTCCGACGAACGCGGGGAACACGTGCGGTATGCCGGCAACGACGTCGAGGATCACGTCCACCTCTGCAGCGCGTGCTCGGTCGGCGAGCCGGACGGCGTCGTCGAGCAGGAGTTCGTTCGTCCCCACCTGCAGGAGCATCGGTGGGAACCCCCGAAGGTCGGCATGCACCGCTGGAGCGAGCAGCGGCTGCTCCGGGTCCTGACCATCGAGGTACAGGGCACCCGTGCGCTCCATACCGGCGCGCGTGAAGAGCGGGTCGATGCCCTCCTTCGACGTCATCGACGCACCGGTACGCGTGTGGTCGAGTCCGGGTGAGAACGCGATGATCCCTGCGGGGACGGGGAGCCCGGCATCGCGAGCGGCGATCGTCGTCGTGACGGCGAGACCGCCTCCTGCGGAATCGCCCGCGAGCACGATGCTCGCTGCGTCGACGTCGTGATCGAGCAGGTCTCGGTAGGCGGAGAGGCAGTCGTCGATGGCCGCCGGGAACGGGTGCTCCGGAGCGAGCCGGTAGTCGATCGAGACCGCTGGCACACCTGTGCGTTCCACGAGGTGCGCGGTCAACGCCACCGCGGTCTCCGGAGACCCGAGCGAGTACGACCCACCGTGCAGGTACAAGATGGTGCCGGGACGCGCGTCGGCGCTGGGTTCGATGCGGACAGCGCCTCGTCCGCCGAGCTCGATCGGCGTCCTGGTGACGCCGTCGGGGACGGGGAATCGGCTCATGAAACGGGCGAATCCCTGCCGCATCTGCTCGACCGGTACCGGACCGCTGGCCTGCGGCGCTGCCCGGAGCATGTCATCGATTGCCCGTCGTTGTTGTCCGCTCACGGCGCTCCTCCCGCCGGGCTGCTTGGTTGCCGCGGCATGCAGAGGTAGACTGTATGCCGTGGCAACCAAAGCGGCAAGCGACGATCTCGTTCAGTTCTTCGACGACCTGGTTCGAGGCGAGACACGGCTCTACAACGCGTTGAGTGCCACACTGCGTCGCGAGCACGGCATCGTGGCGACGCAGTACGAGTTCCTCTGTTACTTCCGCGACCACCCGGAGTCGCGGATCGCGGACGTCGCCATGAACTTTGCTGCCGGGGTCGGAGCGATCAGCAAGGGAGTGGACCGACTCGCTGCGCGCGGCTGGGTCGATCGCCGGCCGAATCCCGCAGACGGGCGATCGATGCTCGTGTCCTTGACCGACTCAGGCGGCGCGATCGTCGCTGCGGCAGAGGTGACGTTCCGTCGCCGGCTCGCCGAACTCACCGGCCGGATTGTCGACGACGATCAGATGCAGGCCGCTGGCGCGGTCCTCCACGAACTCCGCGCCAGTCTGGAGCATGACCGGCTCGGCCTGCCCGTCGGATGACGCCGGTCACACCAGCCCCGCGCCGCACAGTCTTGGGTCGTGTCCGATAGCCGATCGACTATCGGACGGACGCACCAACCTCTACCGCGCGTCGGTGCGGCTCGATGCTGTCGGCAAGCGCTGCGTGCCCGGCGTCGTTGGGATGCACACCGTCGGGACAGAGGAGCGCCCCATCTTGGTTGATCGCTGTGGTGAGTCCCGGGACCAGGTGCAGGCTTACCCGATGGGTCTCTTCTTGCAGGAGTTCTCGGGGAACCGGCCGCGCAGCGGCTTGCGCTGTGGGCGCCGACCGTACGATCGCCGAAGGCTTCACGGGCAAACAACGAACTCGTCAGGGTTCGACAGCGCAGCCCCGGCGAAGCCGGGACCACTCAGTTGGAAGACCGCCGACGGAGTCAGCTCCGCTGCGTCAGGACAGCCCGCCGACAGGCGGTCCGCCCGGTCGGCAACACCTGCTCCTGCGTTCCGTGTTCATCTCGGCACTGTTCGGCCTGTCGCACCTTCACGGCACCCCGAGTGGGGTGCTTGGCATGACGTTCGCGGGCTTGTTCGGCCTCACGATGTGCCTCGTGCGGGAGACTTCCAGGGGCGCGGTACTTTGGGTCATCGCCGCGCACTTCGTGGCGGACGTCATCCTGATCGGAGGTGCGTATGGCTTGTTCGTTCGGTGACCAGTTCGCGACGATCGTGCAGTCGCTTCGTCCCACACACCACGCGCACCTCTGCGACGGCGACCCGAACTCAGCGGTGGCATGGAACGACGCGACCGAGATCACGGCGCGGCTGTCCCTCCGCGACGACGAGATCTGGATCCTCGCCGGCGCCGGTCTTCTGGCACGGTTCATCGCCCCGAGCGATGGCGAGTTCGACCCGGACACCATCACGAGCGTCGTCGACGAGATCCTCCGCGGCGGCGCCGTCGAGCTCTTCACCGCAACCGACCCAGCCGCTGACGCTCCCCGCACCGTCACCGGGTTCGTGCTCGACTCCGGATCCGCCGCGAGCGGCAGCAGCACCCAGGAAGCCACCTTCGCGGGACGGCTCGGCGGCCCGTTCGCGCGAGCCGACATCACGGAAGCCGAGTGAGGCCGCCCTCTGCCCAGCAGCCACCCGGCGCGTACCGGCGGTGACCGGTCCGGAAGCTAGCGAACTGATGGCCCTTGTGTGCGTTGGATTCCCGAGCGGTCCTTCGGTACCTCATCGCCCTGTAGGACTCGCAGACCCTCCGCCGAAGCGTGCCGATCCCCGACACCCATCTCGAGGCGGGCATGTCCGCGTGGTCCCTGACCTTCCACGCAGTTGACTGCGCGCCAGGCGTGCTCACCTAGCACGAAGCAGGCCAGCCGATCCCGCTGTTCCGATCGTCCGAGTCATGCGTCGAGACGCCGTTACCGCCGACTGGCTGAGCGTGTTCCCCGACAAGCACCGCGCCCTCCGTGAACGAGCGCCGGTTGCATCCGGCTGTCGATCGGCTATCGAGACGCCTCGTTCGTGCCGTCGAGTTCGGCAGCTGGGCGGTCGATGCGGAGGATTTGAGGGTCTCGGATGCTGCGAAGGGGTGAGAACGCTACCCACATCACAGTGAGGACGGTGCCTGCGCATCCGATCGCGATCCCAGCTTCTGTGCCGAGGGCGTCACCGACGATGCCGCCGAGCGCCGCTCCGATCGCGATGACGCCGTAGCTGAGCCACCGCATGGTCGCGTTGACCCGTCCCAGCAGGTGGTCCGGGGTCCGGAGCTGCCGCAGCGTGAGTGCGACGACGCTCGACAAAGCGGTTCCTGCGCCGTTGAGGGCGAGCGCGGACACGAGCACTGTGATCGTCAGCGGTGCCGGCCATCCGGGTGCTGCAAGCGGAAGGACAGCCAGGGCGGCGCACTCGACGGCAGCGCAGGCGACAAGGACCGGCCCGGCACCGAACCGGCGGACCGTGCGCGGTGCGGCGGTGGCACCGACGACAGCACCGACCGCGCCGAGGCTGAACACCACGCCGAGCTGCCCCGCCGACAGGCCCAGCTCGCGGACGGCGTGGACGGTGAAGAGGACGAACACCCACTGCGCGAACAGGTTGTAGATCCCGGCGAAGCCAACCAGGGACACCAGGTACCGGTCGTGTCGAACGTGCTCGAGTCCGGCGCGAACGTCCGCGAGCGCGCTGCGCCCGCTCGGCGCTGGCGGCGTCTCTGGGCTCTTGATGCGTGCAAGTGCGATCGCCGAGACGATGTACGTCAGGGTGTGCGCAAGGAGTGCCCACGGCGCGGTCAGGACCTGTACGAGGAGCCCCGCCAAGCCGGGACCCCCAACCTCTGCGACCGATGAAGTGGCCTGAAGCCGACCGTTTGCCTGTTCGAGGTGATCACGTCCGGCGACGGTCGGGAGGAACGATTGGTAGCCGACCTCGAACGCCACCGTGCAGGCACCCAGCGCCGCGACCGCCGCGATCAGCACCGGCAGCGTCAACGCTCCAGCGGCCGCGAACACGACGATCCCGACCGTCAGGAGCGCGCGCACCACGTCGGCCGTCACCAGGATCGGTCGCCGCCGCCGACGGTCGATCATGACGCCGAGCGGCAGCGCGAGCAACAGGAACGGCAACCACCGCGCGGCTCCGAGGAGACCCGCCTCACCAGCAGATGCATGGAGGACGACCACAGCGAGGAGTGGCACTGCAAGCTCACTGATCTGCGCACCGACGGCAGATGCTCCGAGCGCAAGCCACAAGCGGGAGAACTCAGGTCCGAGCGGTGTGTTGCTAATGGGCTTCGTATTGTTCACGCGTTAGAGCATGCCAGGCTTCAACTAACGGCGTTCAGGCCGATCGCCCATTAGAATTCGACCATGGCTGCATCTGCTGCTCCCGCCTTCCCGACCGTCGCTGGACATCCGGCGTTGGACCTCGTCGACACGGTGCACTGGCGCCTCGACCCGACGCGGCGGATCGATACGCTCCCGACGTACGCCGCGCTCCTCAGGTGGTGCGACGAGGTCGCGCGCCGACCGGACCTCGGCGCTCTGCGCGTAGAGGCTGCTGACTCGCCGGCCGTCGCCGCGCGTGAGCTGGCCGCGGTGGTCGCGCTACGCGAGGCGGTCTACGGAGCCGTGTTCGAGCGCTCGGATGCGGCCGTTCGGCTCATCGCTGCCGAGTACGCAGAGGCAGTGCAACGATCGTCCCTGGTCCGGTCGGCGGACGGGAGCGGTTGGACGTGGTCGGGGCCAGCAGACCTCACCGGCCCGCGGACGGTGGTCGCCAGGGCGGCACAGGACCTCCTCACCGCTGACCTCAGTCGCGCGCGGCAGTGCAGCGACGACGCCTGCGGCTGGGTGTACCTGGACTCATCGCCGCGACATAACCGGATCTGGTGCACCGCAGCAGGCTGCGGCAACCGGAACCGGGTTGCACGGCACCAAGCCAGGAAGAAGAGCTGACAGTAACCGCGAGAGTCGTCGGTTGCTTGCAGCACTCCCATCGTGTTGCCAACCACGAGGCGCGGTTCAGGACGGTCCGGCCGCTGGGCGCGGCAGCTGAACGATCCGATCCCAGTCGGAGCATGGTTGCGCGAACGCACCGGCCTCGCAGAACCCGAATCGCCGGGAGGCCGATGCGTCCTGGTTCGATGACCTTCAGTACAGCTTCGGGGCGAGGCCTCGGAGCAGCGCGACGGCGGCGCCTTCCAGTGCTTCTGGTTCGAGGGCGTCGTCCGTTTCTAGGTGGGCGATCTTGACTGCTGCTACGCAGGTGCTGGCGAGGAGTGTGGCGGCAGCATCGCTCATGGCCGTGTCCCGCCGAGCGAGGGCACCCTCTTCCTCTACAGGATCGCCTTCTTACTGGCCGTAGGACCGTGGGCCGGCACCTGGACCGCCCTCGCACTAGCGGCACGGTCCCGAAAGGAAGCGGGGGCTGAGCGCAGCGAGGCGGTCACATCCGCGAGTGCGGTCCTGCTCGTTCTGGGACCCGTGTTGCTCTGGTTCGGGCCAGTAGTCGCCTGAGGGCCCGTCTCGCTAGCCGATTGGCTATCGGACGACGCTTCAGCGCTTGCGGCGCAAGAACATGACCACCGCAACGATCACGAGTACCGCTACGCCCGCGAACCAGAGCGCCGGGGGGATTGAGTTGCCTTGATTCGGGTTCACGGCAAGCAACGAAGCGAGCACTACAGACGGGGTCACGGCTTCAGGCTAGCGATCCGCGGATCTTGGCTGTGCTTCAGGTTTGAGTGAGGGGCATCACCGTGCCGGAGTCTCGATAGCCGATCCTCCACCGGACGGTCAGTGACGAGCAAAGAAGCCGAGGGCGTAGGCGAGGAGCATGACCCCCATCGCTAGGCCAGCGATCACGGCGACGAGCTCGGCCGCGGCAGCGAGGAGTCCGACGACGCCGAGCACGACGAGCATTGCTCCCAACCAGGCGAACATGTGCTCGTGGAAAGCCCAGGCGAAGGGCAGGAAGTGCAGCCCGACCACGAGCACGATCAGCGCAGGGCGAAGTTCGTCATGGTCAGCGTGGACCAGCGCGTCCGTACCGACGCGGATGAGGGCGAGTTCCCCTATGACGCAGGACAAGTACACGCCAATCCCGACTCGCGTCGGCGGAACGAAGCGCCCGAGGCCACGAGGGCGGACGAACAACATCCCGAGCGTCGCCACCACGACCGTGACGACGAGGATCTGGACCGCCATAGCCGCCACCGCTTGCAGGCCTCCCGCGTACGAGAAGACAAACGTCACCGCGCCGACGAGCCCGATCATCGCCCCGATACGCCGCGGGTCAGCAAAGCGTGGAGGCGTTGCCGCCCCTTCTATGCGAGCGGCTCGTTCCATGCGGCGAGTCTAGGACCGGGACAATTCAACGTGGTCCGATGGATGATCCAGGCCCTTCGAGGGCAATGGGCGACTGGAGGCGGATGCAACGAACCGTCTCGGTAGCCGATCGGCTATCGAAACGAGTCCACCGGCCGTCCGCTGATCGATCAGCGGACGGGCTCAATGCGCTTGAGTGATGAGCTGCAGGGCCAAACCGCCTACGAACAGAATGCCGACCAGGACACCGATCCCGATCGTCTGGCCGCGTTGCATCGTGCCTTCCGTCCGCGCTACTTCACGGCCATCGACATACGCGGTGATTGGCTGCGGCCGAAAGGCTGCAAGCACGACGGGGCGTTCCTTGGTGATCCGGACTTCGTGCTGCTCCGCCTCGCCGACCGTGAACTTGGAGTCAGCCGTTGTCCTGACCGAGAACATCCGGATCTTGCTGACCAGTCCTCGGCCATCGACAGTGATTCGAAGTCGCCCAGTGAACTGGTCCCACGTGTATACGACCTCGTGCAATTCGCGGTCTCCTACGGTGAACTCAAGCCTTGTCGCCACTCACCAACACAATCGAAAGGTCGCCAGTGCTGCGTGTGAGAGGGCAAAGAGTGGTGCTATGAACGCTGAGGCTCTGGGCAGCTTCAGAGGTCCTCAAGTGGGCGATGCTGGCTCGACAGGGGATCGGCTATTAAGAGATCGAGGGAGCACGACGACTCGTTTGCCGATGCGGTGGTCAGACTCGAAGCCCTGATGCGCCGTGGCAACGCCCTCGAGTCCGTCGTAGGTCTCTGGAACGACGATGCTCATCGCGCCGTCGCTGATGGCGGTGAGGTAGTGCGCGAGTGCGTCGGCGGGGAGGTCGTGGGCTTCGCCCGCGTAGCTGGTGAGGTGCACGCCGGTCGGCACGGTGAACGGGTCGAAGTCGGGGACCGTCCATGTGTGCCGCTGAGGGCGCCGACGAAGCAGGCGGTGCCGCCGGGGCGGGTGAGTGCGAGCACGTCGGGGAGTGCGGCTGCGCTGACGAACTCGAGAGTGCCGTCGAGACCGTCCGGCGCTGCGGCGCGGACGGCGTCCGCAAGGGTGTCATCGTCGATGACGACGTGGTCGGCGCCGACGTGGTGCAGCAGGTCGGTGCGGCCCGGGTTGCGGGTGGTGGCGATGACGGTCGCGCCGAGCTGATGGGCGATCGCGATGGCGGCGAGCCCGACCGTTGAGGTGCCGCCGTGGATCAGCACCGTTTGCCCGGTTTGCAGGCCGAGGCCGGCGGTGAGGGCGCCGTGCGCGGTTTGCAGCATCTCGGGCAGCGCACCGACGACGTCCCAGGGGAGGTCGGTGTCGAAGGGGATCGTGTTTGCGTCGTCGACGACGGTGTACTCGGCGTAGCTGCGTCGATGCTGCGGCCGAGTCCGCCCATCATCGTGGCGACCTTCTGCCCGATGGGCAGGTCGACGCCGTCTCCGACCGCGTCGACGGTTCCGACTCACTCGATGCCGAGCACGCGGGGGAAGGAGAAGTCCGCCCCGGATTCGCCCTTGCGGCTGGTGACCTCGGACTCGTTGATCCCGAACGCTCGCACCCGGATGCGGACCTGGCCGGCACCGGGGACGGGAATCGGTACCTCCGTCACGGTGAGTTCGTCAGCTGCAGCGGGGCCGGTCAGTCGGATGGCGTGCATGGTGTCAGGCACGGGTGTGCTCCTTGTCGGTGGATGCGGGTTCGCGGGCGGCGAGGGCGACGATGGCTTCGTAGGGGCCGCGGACCGTCGCGTCGTCGAGCGTGGTGTCGGGGTGCGCGAGGCGGTGGCTCCACCACCCCCACAGCAGCGCGTTGATCGCGAGTGCGATCCGCGTCGGCAGGACCGGGGTGAGCATGACGAGGGAGTCGTCCTCGACGGCTTGCAGCACGGCGGCGATCTCCGGGTTCCGGGCGCCGTGGTGTCGGATCTCCTCGTACAGGCGGATGTCCTCCAGTGAGGGGCTCGTCGTGCCGATCGTCGCGTCGACGAGTGCTTCGACGATGTCGGCGGGCGTCGCCGCTCCTCGCAACGGTGCCGCGTACCGAGGCTCGAGATCGCTGCGGGTGGAGTCCAGAGCATCGAGCACGAGACCATCGAGGCTCGGGAAGTAGTACGTCATCGACCCCAGCGGCACCTCGGCCTGTGCCGCGATCCGCCGGTAGGAGGCGCCGCTGATCCCGTCCGCCCGGATCACTTCCAGTGCCGCGGTGAGGATCCGCGAGCGGCGCTCCGGGTCGTTGGGCTTGCCTTTCCGCAAGGTCGTGCTCCCTCTGTCAGCAGTAGTGCGTACGATCGTACGTACTTTCGTTCTCGTCACGTCGATCTTGGAGGACACATGCAGGCCGACACGGTGCAGCAGTACGCCCGCGACCGGGTGAACGAGCTACCTGGAGCGGACCTCGAGCATCCCTTCGGACCGGAGTGGGAGGTGTTCAAGGTCCGCGACAAGGTCTTCATGCTCCTGACCGCCATCACTGGGGAACCGATCGTGATCGTGAAGGCGGCACCGGAGGACGGGAAGGCGCTCCGGGAGCAGCACGAGGACATCACGCCCGGATACCACATGAACAAACAGCACTGGATCACGCTGCACCCGGGCGGGGACCTCCGGAAGCAGCTCGTCGAGGACCTCGTGACCGAGTCCTACCTGCTGGTGGTGGAGAACCTCCCGCACGCGAAGCGTCCGGTCGACCCGGCCACGTTCGGCAGGCGCGACCAGTGATCCTCTCCGGCGCGCAGATCCAACAGACAGCCCGCGATGCCGCGGGCGCGCTCGACGACGTCAGCACCGGCCGACCGTTCACCCCGCACCTCGAGGTGTGGAAGGTGCGCGGCAAGGTGTTCATGATCGTCATCGAGGACGACCCGGACCTGCAGATCATCACGGTCAAGGCGGATCCGCACCACGCGGACGCGCTCCGCCGCGACCGCGAGTCGATCACCGTCGGGCACTACCTCGACAAGCAGCACTGGATCTCCGTCGGCCCAGGCAAGGGCGTGACTCGGCAGCTGATCGAGGACCTGGTCGGCGGCTCCTACGACCTCGCCGCCGGCAACCGTCAGGACGGCGGGTCATGAGCGAACCACCGTCCTTGTTCGACGTCGACGACACTTCTCGGCCCCTCGCGGACCGGCTGCGTCCTACCGTTCTCGTCGACGTCGTGGGGCAGGACCACCTCCTCGCGGCGGACACGCCGATCGGGCGGATGGTGGCCGGGCAGCGGCTGGTGTCGATGATCCTCTGGGGGCCGCCCGGCTGCGGGAAGACAACCATCGCGCGGCTCCTGGCGGAGGCGACAGGGCTTGCGTTCGAGCCGCTGTCGGCGACGTTCGCCGGTGTCGCCGACCTGCGGAAGGTGTTCCAGGCGGCGCAGCGCCGCCGCGAGGTAGGGCAGGGCACACTGCTGTTCGTCGACGAGATCCACCGGTTCAACCGGGCGCAGCAGGACTCGTTCCTGCCGTACGTGGAGGACGGCACCATCGTCCTTGTCGGCGCGACGACCGAGAACCCCAGCTTCGAGCTCAACGGCGCACTCCTCTCCCGCAGCCAGGTGTTCGTCCTGAAACGCCTCGACGATGCCGCCCTCGACAGGCTCATCAGCCGGGCGGAAGACCTCCTCGGGGCGCCGCTCCCACTCGACGCGGACGCCCGGCAGGCGATGATCGCGATGGCGGACGGTGACGGCCGGTACCTGCTGAACATGATCGAGCAGATCCAGACGCTGCCCGCACCGGTCGACCCGGCAACGCTCGCCGCGGCGGTGCAGCAGCGGGCGCCCCTTTACGACAAGTCGCAGGAGGGGCACTACAACCTCATCTCCGCCCTCCACAAGGCGATGCGCGGCTCCGACCCGGACGCGGCCCTGTACTGGCTGAGCCGGATGCTCCTCGGCGGTGAGGATCCCCTCTTCATCGCCCGCCGCATCACCCGGTTCGCGAACGAGGACATCGGGATGGCCGACCCCCACGCGGTGCAGCAGGCCCTCGCCGCGTGGGACGTGTACGAGCGGCTCGGTTCCCCGGAAGGCGAGATCGCGATCGCGCAGGCGGTGCTGTACTTGGCCACGGCTCCGAAGTCGATCGGCGTGTACCGGAGCTTCAACAAGGCGTGGGCTGCTGCGAAGCGCACCGGGTCGCTGATGCCGCCGGCGCACATTCTGAACGCCCCCACGAAGCTGATGAAGAACCTCGGCTACGGCGCCGGATACCAGTACGACCCGGACGCCGACGACGGGTTCTCGGGCGCCAACTACTTCCCCGACGGCATGCCCCGAGAAACGTTCTACGAACCCACGACTGGTGGCTACGAACGCGCCATCACCGAACGTCTCCGCCACTGGGCGCAGCTCCGCTCCACGCGCAGCGACGGCTCCACGAGTCCCGACGACACCACCAGCCCCAATGACGCCGCATCACCGAAAGGACCATCGACATGACCACCACCGACACCGCTGACCGGGCTGCCGTCCGCTCCTGGCTCGGCATCCGGTACGCCACCGCCGACCGCTTCCGCAGCCCGAAGGTCGTGCCGTTCGACCCGGACCTGCCCCACGACCAAAAGGGACCAGCGCCGCTGCAGGCCGGCGACACCAGCTGGCTCGAAGCCGACAACGGGTTCAGCGAAGACTGCCTCAACCTCAACGTCTGGGCTCCCGAGGGCGCCGGCGATGAACCGCTCCCGGTCGTCGTGTACATCTTCGGCGGCGGGTGGATGCTCGGCTCGAACACGCAGACCACCTCCAACGCATCAGGACTCGCCGCGACCGGCCGCGCCATCGGCGTCTCCATCAACTACCGACTCGGCGCCTTCGGCGCACTCTCCCTCTCCCAGTACGGCGGGGCGCTCTCGGAGGCGACGAACCTCGGCCTGCAGGACGTGATCGCCGCACTGCAGTGGATCCGGGAGAACATCGCCCACTTCGGCGGCGACCCCGACAACGTCACCGTCACCGGCCACAGCGCCGGCGCATTCCTGAGCCTCAGCCTCCTCGCCGCACCGTCCGCGACCGGACTGTTCCACCACATCGCTGCGTTCTCTGGCATGCCCTCCCGCCAGGTGCCGGCATGGGGTGCGGAGGAGCGCGCGCACGCACTGCTGACCGCCCTCGGGCTGGAGAACGACCCGGAGCAGCTCCTAGAGGTGGATGCGTACGTCCTTGCAGAAGCGATGGCGAAGACGCAGTCGTCTGACCCTGGGGCCGCGCACGGCGTCGACAACGATGTCATCGCCGTCGTCGACGACCGCGCCGAACCGAACCGCATCCTCACCGACCACCCCATGCACGTCCTCGAATCCGGCCGGCACAAGGACGTCGACATCCTGTTCAGCAGCACCACCCACGAGACCGACTGGTGGGTCCTGCACCGCACCGACGACTTCAACCCCGGCAGCATCGACGACCTCGTCACCGAGTTCGCCCACCGCAACCGCATCCCACGCAGCCGCGCCCGCCAGGTCATCGCTGCCTACGACGTCGACGGCCGCACACCGGTCGAGGTGCGTGGGGCGCTCCTCACCGACTTCTCGTTCACCTTGCCACAAACCCGCGGTGCCCTCGCACACGCCGCCGCCGGCGGGAACGCGCACCTGCTCGTCGTCGGACCCGTCGCGGGCGCGCACGCCGTCCACGGCACCGAGATGTACGGCATCGTCGGACAGACCAAGCCCGACGCGAGTGCCGACCAGATCACCCGCGACACCGTCGTCCGCGACGCACTCCTCGCCCTCGCCGCAGGTGACGAGACGGCGCTGTGGAAGCCCGTGTCGACCGAGCCGACCGCGAAGGGCATCGGTGACATGCCCTACGACGCCACCACCCACGCCGAGGAGGTCCTCGAGACCTTCACCGGCATCGCACGCCCCTGAACATTGCGCCGCGTGGTTTCACGCAGAAGCCGCCCGGTGGTGGTGGTGGTGCTCGATCTGCCGATCGCGCGTCCGGTGGAGGATCGGCTGCCGGACACCGTGGCACGGTCGATCCAGGATCGTCCCACCGCGCGGCCCGTGGCGCCATGGGCCTACAGTTCAGACGTGAAGGTCCGGAGCACGCGTGGCTGACCAGCTGACGCACGCGGTGGTCGGCGTGGTGCTGCTGCTCGGGGTCGCGTCCGCGGTGCTGGTCCTGGCGCGGGCGGACACGCCGTGGGCGCCGGCACTGGCGATCGTGCGCGGGGCGGCGCAGCTGGCGGTCATCAGCCTGATCCTGAGCGGGATCATCCGGTCGCCGCTGCTGATCGGGGCAGCGCTCCTCGTGATGTTCTCCGTCGCTGTCATGACTGCGGCGCGTCGACTCGGCAGCGTGTCCACCATGGCGCTCCCGGTGGCGTGTCCATGGGATCAGGTGTCCTGGTGACCGGCAGCGTCGTGTTCGGTACCGGTGCGGTCGAGTTCAGCCCTCGGTACGCCCTCGCCATCGGCGGCATCGTGATCGGGAACGCGATGACGATCGCGACGATCAGCGGCCGGCGGTTCCGGGAGCTCGTGGACGACCAGTGGGACGAGGTCGAGGGGTGGCTCGCACTCGGAGCGGCACCTCGACGTGCGACGGAACGGCTGGTGCGCCGGGCGGTCAGCGCGGCGCTCGTGCCGACGGTGGACCAGACGAAGACGACCGGGCTGGTGACGCTGCCCGGCGCGTTCGTCGGAGCGGTGTTCGGCGGGTTGTCGCCGCTGGACGCCGGACGGTTCCAGATCGTGGTGCTCGCTGCGATCATGGCGGCCGGCGCGTGCACTGCGGTGTGTCTGACGCAGTGGCTGGCACCGGTCGTGACCCGGCCCACCTCCGGGCACTGACCCGCGCGCACACGACCCGACGCCGTCCCGACGACGCCGTGAGCGCGTGCTCCAGCGCGAGACCGGTCCGGCTCCTGCAACCGACCGAGCAGACGTGCGAGCGCGCCGGACCGAGGTGATGCGCGACCGGACCCGGGACCCGACGCGCACGGTGCGCGACGGGGCGGAGCCGCGCCTCCCGACCGACCGGCCGACCGGCCGACCGGCCGACCGGCCGACCGGCCGACCGGCCGACCCACCGACCCACCGGCCGACCGGGGGAGCGCCCGTCAGGCCGGGTCGAACTGCCGGAGCTGGTCGACGTCCGGCCACGGCGCCCACTTCGCCCGCGGCGCGTGCAGCAGGTACGGCTGCGGTGTCGGGTAGGTGACGAGCTCGAGCGTCGACCCCCACGGCGTGCGGGTGTAGACGAAGCGGTTGCCCTCTCCGGCCTCCTCCCCGCGCAGCGCTCGCGGGTCGCTGTTGCGGACGGCGCCCGCCGCCTCGACCCGGGCGAGCGCGTCGTCGAGGTCGTCGACGTAGAGCGCCAGGTGCTGCCACCCGAGGTCGGACGGGTGCGCCGCATCGCGCTGGTCGGGGCCGCGGTACTCGAAGAGCTCGAGTCCGGGCCCCTCGGGCAGCGCGAGCATGCGGATGGCGCCCTGTGCCATCGTGCTCGGGATGCCGAGGTAGCCGTGTGCCTCCGGCGAGCCGTTCGGCTCGTCGGTGGTCCGGCGGACGTCGTACAGCACGACGGCGTCGAACGCGGCGGCGAAGAACGCCGTCGCCGCGTCGACGTCGGGCACGGTGACGCCGACGTGATCGATCCTGATGCCCCTGTTCACCGTTCGATGATCCTGCCCCGGCTACCGCATGGTGCGGCTCCGGTCGAGCGATGCGGCGGAACCTGCGGCAACCCGCACCGGACTGAGCGGCTGTTCAGCCGCGGACGACGATCTGGAACGAACGTTCCGAACCCGTCGTCGTGTCACACGACCGTCACACGAGGGAAACGGGCGGGGTGAGGAGCCTCCGTAGCGTCGATCACGAGCGGGGACCCCCGCCGCCCACTCCCACGGAGGACGCCTTGGTCACTGAGATCCCGACACCGGTCGCCGCGCCCCACGCCCCCCACGCCTCGTCTGCCGCCGCCGGCGCGGGCGTCGTCAAGCCCGGGTACGACCCCGCGCTCACCAACGAGGACCTCGCGCCGCTGCGCGACCAGCGGTGGTCGAGCTACAACATCTTCGCGTTCTGGATGTCTGACGTGCACTCGGTCGGCGGCTACGTCACCGCCGGCTCGCTCTTCGCGCTCGGGATCGCGAGCTGGCAGGTGCTCGTCGCGCTCGTGGTCGGCATCCTGATCGTGCAGGTCTTCGCGAACCTCGTCGCGAAGCCGTCCCAGCGCACCGGCGTGCCGTACCCGGTGATCAACCGCGCGGTCTTCGGGGTGATCGGCGCGAACGTGCCCGCCGTCATCCGGGGGCTCATCGCGACGGCCTGGTACGGCGTGCAGACGTTCCTCGCCGCGCAGTCCCTGAACATCGTCTTCCTCAAGTTCCTGCCCGCGTCGGCGGCGCTGCTCGACCACTCCTTCCTCGGGCTCTCCGCCCTCGGTTGGATCTCGTACGGCATCCTGTGGGTCGCGCAGGCCGCCCTGTTCTCCATGGGCATGGAGGCCATCCGCCGCTTCATCGACTTCGCCGGCCCTGCCGTGTACGTCGTGATGATCGCCCTGGCCGTCTACCTGGTCGCCCGGGCCGGCATCGGGAACATCTCGCTGACGCTGCACACCGGAGCGCCGATGTCGTTCGGTGCGTCGGTCCCGGTGATGCTCTCGGCGGTCGCGATCGTCGTGAGCTACTTCTCCGGTCCGATGCTGAACTTCGGCGACTTCTCGCGCTACGGCCGCTCGTTCCGGGCCGTGAAGCGCGGCAACCTCTGGGGGCTGCCGGTCAACTTCCTGTTCTTCTCGGTGCTCACCGTGCTCTGCGCGAGCGCGACCGTGCCGGTGTTCGGCAAGCTCATCACCGACCCGATCGAGACGGTGCAGGCGATCGACGCGCCCTTCGCGATCCTGCTCGGCGGTCTGACGTTCGTCATCGCGACCGTCGGTATCAACATCGTCGCGAACTTCATCAGCCCCGCGTTCGACTTCTCGAACGTGGCCCCGCGGAAGATCAGCTGGCGGGCCGGCGGCATGATCGCCGCGGTGGGTTCGGTGCTCCTGACGCCCTGGAACTGGTACGGGAACGACCAGGCGATCCTCTACACGCTCGGCATCCTCGGCGCGCTGATCGGTCCGCTGTTCGGCATCCTCATCGCCGGCTACTACCTGGTCGCCGAGCAGCGGGTCGCGGTCGACGACCTGTACACGAAGGACCCGACCGCGCGGTACTGGTACCGCGCCGGGTGGAACCCGAACGCGATGTGGACGCTGCTCATCGCGGGAGCCGTCGCCGTCGCGAGCGCCGTGCTGCCGCCGGCGACGGGCGTGGTGCCGTGGCTGTCGAACTACAGCTGGTTCATCGGCTGCGGCCTCGGACTGGTGGTCTTCCGGGCGCTCGAACGCCGGTCGCCCCGCATGCCGGTGCTGACCGCGGACGACCCGACCGTCGACGACGGCGCGGCTGCGGACCGCGCCTGACGAGGGCGTCGCGGTCCGGCCGGGAGGCGCGACCCGCCTCCGCCCCGCCCCGCACCCTCGTGCTCCACCACTCCTCATCTCCACCAGCCGTCCGGAGGACCCGCTTGCGCATCCGCGTCGTCAACCCCAACACCACCGCCAGCATGACCGCCGCCATCGGCCGCGCCGCGACCGCGGTCGCCGGCCCCGGCACCCTGGTCGAGGCGGTCACGTCGGCCACCGGCCCGGCGTCGATCGAGAGCCACTACGAGGAGGCGTTGGCGGTCCCCGGGCTGCTCGAGCAGGTCGCGCTCGGCGAGCGGGACGGCGTCGACGCGTACGTGGTCGCGTGCTTCGGGGACCCGGGGATCGACGCTGCCCGCGAGCTCGCGACCGGGCCCGTGATCGGCATCGCCGAGGCGGGCTTCCACGCGGCCGCGATGCTCGGTCGCCGCTTCGGGGTGGTCACGACCCTCGCCCGGACGACCGGTCGGGCCCGGGAACTCGCCGAGCGGTACGGCGTCGCGTCCCTCGTCACGGAGGTCCGTGCCTGCGAGGTCCCGGTGCTGCTCCTCGACGACCCGGACTCGGACGCCCGTGCGCTCGTCGTCGAGGAGTGCCGGGCCGTCCTCGCGGGCGGGGCGGACGCGGTGGTGCTCGGGTGCGCGGGCATGGCGGCGTTCTGCGCCGACGTGTCCCGGGAAATCGGTGCGCCGGTCGTCGACGGGGTCGCCGCGGCCACGGTGCTGGCGGAGTCCCTCGTCCGCCTCGGACTCCGGACGGGCAAGCGCGGCGAGTACGCGCCGCCGCCGCCCAAGTCGGTGACGGGACTGCTGTCCGGCTTCACGCTGCCCGCGCCCGCGGGCGCGGCGGCCTACGGCTCGCCGGGGGCGCTCGCCGCACGCTGATGGCCGTCGCGGTCGGCGTCCTCGCACTCGAGCTCGTCGCGCAGCGACGCGTTCCGCGCGGCGATGAGCCGCGGCAGGTAGCGGGACAGCACCGCGCGTTCCGCGACCCACCCGAGTGGGCCGAGTGGTGCACGGAAGGTGACGTCGTCGACCATCCGCGTGCCGACGGCGGACGGCTCGAACCGGTGCTCGTGCCGGAACCGGGCGAACGGACCCCGTACCTGTTCGTCGACGAAGCGACCCGGCGCCTCCAGAACGGTGATCCTGCTCGTCAAGCGCCAGACGATCCCGAGGTGCCGCGCGCGCCACGTGACGGTCTCACCCAGGCCGATGGTGCCGGACGTCGTGCCGGCGACGGCGCGCTCACCGGTGCCGGCCAACGACCGCTCGTGCGCGCCGACGTCGAGCGACAGCGCGAAGGCGCGCTCCGGGGGAGCGGCGATCTCGGTGACCACCCGGAAGGTGACGGTCACCGGTCCGGCCAGACCTGCGGCGCAGACCGGTCGTCGTCGCGCAGCACGGCGGCGAGCAGCTGGTCGTGCCGAGCACCCCGGTGCAGCACCGCGGAGCGTGCGTGCCCCTCGTACCGCATGCCGATCCGCCGTGCGGTCGCGGCGGACGCGGTGTTCGTCGCGATCGCCCGCCACTGCACGCGGTCCAGGCCGAGCCCCGTCGGCGGCGGGGTGAACCCCCACTCCAGCACCCGGGCGGCGGCCTCGGTGACGAAGCCGTGCCCGCGCCCGTCGGGGTGCACGGCGTACCCGATCTCGGCCGACCCGTCCGCGATGCCGAACAGGCCCACCGTCCCGAGCAGCCGCAGGTCGTCCGCACGCCGGACACCGAACTCGGTGCGGGTGCCGTCCCGCCAGCCGACGGTCACGACCTCGTCGATCCAGTGCCGTGCCTCGGCGTGGCCGTAGGGCACGGGGATCGGGGTGAACGCGATCACGTCCGGGTCGTTCGCGTACGCGACGACGTCCTCGGCATCGGCGGCGGTGGGCGCCGAGAGCACGAGCCGGTCGGTGCGGAGCGTCACGGGGTGCACGACCGCGAGCCTAGCGACGGCGCACGGGCGCGGTACCGTCACGGCATGACGTTCGACTCCCTCGCCTTCCCCGTCATCGACGGCCACAACGACCTGCCGTGGGAGCGCCGCGAGTCCCACGACTCCGGCGTCGAGGGCATCGACACCGAGGACGGCACCCTGCACACCGACCTGCCGAAGCTCCGCGCCGGCGGGGTCGTCGGGCAGTTCTGGTCCGTGTTCGTGCCGTCCGACGACCCCGACCCCGTGCGGACGACCCTGCAGCAGATCGACACCGCGCACCGGATCATCGCGCGGTACCCGCACGACCTCGAGTTCGTCCGGACCGCGGCCGAGGTCCGGGCAGCCGTCGACGCCGGACGCATCGCATCGCTGCTCGGCGCGGAGGGCGGGCACTCGATCGGCGACGACCTCGCCGTGCTGCGCGTCCTCGCCCGGCTCGGCGTCCGCTACATGACGCTGACGCACAACGACGACACGACGTGGGCCGACTCGGCGACGGGGGCCCGGGCGCACGGCGGGCTGACCGACCGGGGCCGCGAGGTCGTCGCCGAGATGGAGCGCACCGGCATGCTCGTCGACCTGTCGCACACCGCGCCGACCACCATGCGCGACACCTTCGACGTCGCCACGCAGCCGGTCGTCTTCAGCCACTCGTCGACGGTCGCGGTCGACGACCACCCGCGGAACGTCCCCGACGACGTGCTCGGGCGCCTCGCCGACAACGGCGGCGTGGTGATGATCACGTTCGTGCCGAAGTTCGTCTCGCGGGCGTGGGCGGACTGGGAGGAGGCGGGCTCCGAGGGGACGCCGCCGCCGGTGACGGTCGCCGACGTCGCGGACCACGTCGAGCACGCGCGGGACGTCGCCGGTGTCCGGCACCTCGGGCTCGGTGGCGACTACGACGGCACGCCCGTGCTGCCGCCGGACCTGCGGGACGTGTCGCGGTACCCGGTGCTGGCCGAGGAGCTCCGGGGGCGGGGCTGGGGCGACGACGACCTGCGGGCGCTCGCGGGCGGGAACGTGCTGCGCGTGCTCGAGGCGACGGACGAGCGGTTCGTGCGGAGTGCGGTGCGCTGAGGCGCTGGCGCGCGGCGCCTTCGCGGTCCGGTGCGGTCCGGTCCGTCGGTTCGGCGCTCCGTCGGGCCGGCGCTTTCGCGGAGTGGTCCACTGAAGCGACAGTGGTCCGCCGTCCTTTCATCAATGACTGTCGTTTCGGCGGAGGAGTCCGGCCTCCGGGCCCCGGCTTGGAGGCGCCGCGTGCGCGGGCGCGGGCGCGTCAGCCAACGTCATCGACAGGGGAACGCCGGTCGCCGTCGCTAGGATCGCGCAAGGACTGCAGCGCCACCGTCGGTGACGCACCACGACCCCGGAGGACGAGGACGGATGACCGGCACCATCTACGACGACATCTCGCAGGCGTTCGGCAACACCCCGCTGGTGCGCCTCAACCGCCTGCCGCGGCCCGACGGCGCCGAGGTGCTGGCGAAGCTCGAGTTCTACAACCCGGGCTCCAGCGTCAAGGACCGGCTCGGCGTCGCGATCGTCGACGCCGCCGAGGAGTCCGGTGCGCTCAGCGCCGGCGGCACGATCGTCGAGGGCTCGTCCGGCAACACCGGCATCGCGCTGGCCCTCGTCGGCGCCGCCCGCGGCTACCGGGTCGTCATCACCATGCCCGAGACGATGAGCGTCGAGCGACGGGCCTTGATCCGCGCGTTCGGTGCCGAGGTCGTCCTGACGCCCGGCCCCGAGGGCATGAAGGGCGCCGTCGCCCGTGCGGAGCGGATCGTCGAGGAGACGCCCGGCGCGATCCTGGCGCACCAGTTCGAGACGACCGCGAACGCGGCGATCCACCGCAGGACCACCGCCGAGGAGATCCTCCGGGACACCGAGGAGCACGTCGACGTGTTCGTCGCCGGTGTCGGCACGGGTGGGACCATCACCGGTGTGGGCCAGGTGCTCAAGGAGCGCGTGCCCGGCGTGCAGATCGTCGCCGTCGAGCCGAAGGACTCCCCGCTCCTCACCGAGGGCAAGGCCGGCCCGCACAAGATCCAGGGCATCGGCGCGAACTTCGTGCCGGAGGTCCTCGACCAGAGCGTCATCGACGAGGTGTTCGACGTCGAGCTCGACGACGCCCTGCGGGTCGCGCGGGCGCTCGGGACCGAGGAGGGCATCCTCGCCGGCATCTCGTCCGGCGCGATCATCCACGCCGCCGTCGAGATCGCGGCTCGGCCGGAGAACGCCGGCAAGCGCGTCGTCGCGATCGTCTGCGACACCGGTGAGCGCTACCTGTCCACGCCGCTCTTCGAGGGGCTCACTGCGTGAGACGTGCCGTCCGACGCGGCGTGCTGTGGACGGTCCGGGAGGACCTGGCCGCAGCACGCCGTGGTGACCCCGCGGCCCGGGGCGACCTGGAGAACGCGGTCGTCTACTCGGGGCTCCACGCCGTGTGGGCGCACCGGCTGACGCACCGGCTGTGGCTCGCTCGTGGTCTGCCCGGGTCGCGCTTCGCGGCGCGGGTCGTCGCGCAGGTCGTCCGCTCGGTCACCGGCATCGAGATCCACCCCGGTGCGCGCATCGGCCGCCGGTGCTTCATCGACCACGGCATGGGCGTCGTGATCGGCGAGACCGCGGTCATCGGCGACGACGTGGTGGTGTTCCACGGCGTGACGCTCGGCGGCCGTGGCGGCGAGCACGGACCGGGTCAGCGCCGGCACCCGACCGTCGGCGACCGCGTGGTGCTCGGCGCCGGATCGTCGCTCATCGGGGCGATCACCGTCGGCGCGGACTCGGTCGTCGGCGCCAGCACGGTGGTCACGAAGGACGTGCCCGCCGGGTCGGTCGTGACCGGGGTTGCCGGTACGGCGCGACCGCGGTCGGGACACGAGGGCCTGCCGACGCTCTGACCGGACGGTCAGCTCTTCTCGCAGGCGATCCCGTCGGCGTCACGGTCCATCTTCTTGTTCGCGGCGTAGAGCGCGTCGTCCTTCTTGACGGTGCCCTTCAGCGCGCGGTACGTGGTCTTGCCGCCCGAGGTCACGCGGTTCTTCGTGACGGACTTCTTCGCGATGCCGCCGGAGTACACCTTCTGCACGGCGGTGCAGTTGGCGTAGGTCTTCGGTGCGGCGGACGCGGTCGTGGCACCGCCGAGCACGACGGAGGCGGCGAGTGCGACGGTGACGGCGGCGGCACCGAGGGTTCGGGTGGTGTGCACGGTTCTTCCCAACACGAGGACGAGCAGGGGCCGCGACGGGCGGCCGCCGCGTCGGGTGCGCGGCAGCTCGATCGTAGCCGAGCGGAACTCACCGTCGGGTACCCCCGAACGAGGTGGGTGCGGCATGCTGGGGCGGTGGACGGCGCAGCACTGCACGAGGTGACGGTCCGGACGGCCCTGGCGCTGCCCGCGGTCGAGGAGACGCAGCCGTTCGGCGAGGGCTCCCTCGTGCACAAGGTGGTCGGCCGGATGTTCGTGCTCACGACGACGCTCCGGGGCGTGCCGATCGTCAACCTCAAGTGCGCGCCGCCGCACGGCGCCGCCCTGGTCCGCGACCTCGTCGAGGTCACACCGGGGTGGCACATGGACAAGCGGCACTGGATCACGCTCGCACCGGGGGACGGACTCGACGAGTCGTTGGTGGAGGACCTCGTCGCGAACTCGTACGAGCTCGTGGTGCAGGGCCTGCCGCGGGGCCGCCGGCCGTTCGACCCCTCCCGCCGCGGAGCCGGTCCGGAACCGGACGCGATCGGCTGAGGACGACTCAGACCCGACCGCGCGCCAGCACCTTCGACACGTCGCGCACGACCTTCGGGGCCAGCCGGTCGCCGGACTCCAGCACCGCACGTGCCTGCTCCGGGGTGAGCCCGGCCGAGATCTGCCCGATCGTCACACCGTGCGCCGGTCGGTGCGTCACGACCACCGGGTCCCCGGCGGACACCGACCCGGAGCGCACGACGCGGAGGTACGCGCCGGTGCGGTTCTCCACGGCGAACCGCTTCACCCAGCCGTCGATGCGCATCCGGCGGGCGAAGGTCCCGCAGGGCACGCGGGGGATCGTCACCTCGAGCTCCAGGGTGTCGCCGATCCGCCAGCGCTCGCCGGTGACGGCCCCGGTGACGTCGACGCCGCTGGTCCGCAGGTTCTCGCCGAAGAGTCCCGGCGGCACGTCGCGGTCGAGGAGGTCGGCGAAGTACGCGGCGTCCTCGTCGGCGTAGGCGTACACCGCCTGGTCCTCGCCGCCGTGGTGCTTCCGGTCGGCCTGCACGTCCGCGTGCAGTCCGAGGGGGCGCACCCGGACGGCACCCTCGACCGCGCGCTTGTCGATCGCGGTGACGCCGATGGTCCCGGAGTCGCGGAGGAGCTGTTCGACGCGGCAGACGGCGGTGATGACGGACACGGCCACCACTCTGGCGCACCCGGGGCCGCAACGGTGTCCGGCGTGCCGTGTGACGATCCGGCTGCGGCGACCGTCACACCGGTGGAGCCGACCGGCGTCCAGACTTCCCCGAGCAGCGACCAGTAGAAGGAACCCGTGCAGCACCAGCCCCTCGCAGACCTCGACGACGCCGTCCTCGCCGGCCGCTCGTCGGACGGCGACGTCCGGGCGTTCGAGGTCCTGATCCGTCGCTACACGCCGCTGCTGCGCGCGTACGCACGTCGGACGCTCGGGTCGACCGACGAACTCGACGACGTGGTGCAGGAGACCTTCATCACCGCGTGGAACCGGCTCGACGCCCTCGACGACGGCGCTCGGGTCAAGTCGTGGCTCATGCGCATCCTCAGCCGCAAGTGCATCGACCGCATCCGGGCCCGCCACGTGCACGACGACGTCACCGAGCTCGAGGTCGCCGCACCCGACGACGGGGCACCGGACCGGGTTGCCGAGGCCCGCTCGCGCGAGGAGGCCGTCGAGACCGCCCTCGCCGAGCTCCCCGACGCGCAGCGGCGCTGCTGGGTGATGAAGGAGGTCCTCGAGTACCGCTACGAGGACATCGCGGCCGAACTGGACCTGCCGGTCTCGACGGTGCGCGGGCTGCTGTCCCGCGCGAGGAAGAACATGATCCGTCTCATGGAGGCATGGCGATGACCGGACCCGACGACGTGGTGCTCGACGCACTCGAGCCCGACGACCTCGACGGCCACACGATCGACGAGCTCGCCGACTACCTCGACGCCGGCATGCAGCCGCCGGACGCGAGCATCGACGACTCCGCCGCGTGCCAGAACGCGCTCGCCGCACTGGTGCGGCTGCGTCGGTCCTCGATGGGCTCGCTCGACGCGGCCGCCGAGCACGAGGCGCCGGCCGACGAGTCCTGGATCGGCGGTGTGCTGGCGAACATCTCGCTCGAGGCGCGCGCCGGTCGTGACGTCCCGCTCCGTCCGGTGGCACCGACCGAGCGACCGGTCATGACCGAGGGGGCGATCCGCTCCCTCGTCCGCACCGCCGGGGACGTCGTGCCCGGAGTCGTGATCGCCCGGTGCTCACTGGAGGGCGACGTCACCGAGCTCGACGCGCCCGTCCGGGTGCTCGTCGAGCTCGCCGTCCGCTCCGGGGTCCCGATCCACGCCGTGGCGGAGCAGGTGCGATCGGCGGTCGCCGGGGTCCTGGCCGAGCAGACCGACCTGGTCGTCGCGGCCGTCGACGTCCGGGTCCGCGACCTGCTGCACGAGCAGCCCGACGCGGACCGAACGCCGCACCACGACGACGAGGAGGACCGCGCATGACCCTGGACGACGAGACCGCCGCCGCGATCGAGGCGGCCGTCCTCGCGGTCCCCGGCGTCGCGGAGCTCTACCGCGCGAACCCCGGCCTGGGCACGGCGGTCGACTCGGCGAGACGACTCGCCGGGCGCGCTCCGGGGTCACGGGTGGCGCTCGACGAGGACGTCCTGCGGGTCGTCATCGGGACGGACGGTTCGGTGCCGGCCCCGTCGACGGCGCGTGCGGCGCACGCCGCGGCGTACGAGGCCGCGACCGGTCACGGGGTCACGCTCGCACGGGTCGACGTGCGGATCGCGCGGGTGGGCTGAGCGCCCTTCCGCTCCGCGTGACGGACGGGAGGCGCGGGACCAGCCGGTCCCGCGCCTCCCGTCCGTCACCTGGTGACGCCCGTCCGGGGCGACTCAGTAGAAGTTGTTCACCTGCGAGTGCGCCCACGCGGCGCACGGGGTGCCGTAGGCCGCACTGATGTACTGCAGCCCCCACGTCACCTGCGTGGTCGCGTTCGTCTGCCAGTCCGCGGCGACGGTCGCCATCTTCGACCCGGGCAGCGCCTGCGGGATGCCCGTCGCGCCGCCGTCCGGGTTCACCGCGCGGTAGTCCCAGCCGGACTCCTTGGTCCAGAGGTTGTCGAGGCACTGGAACTGGCTCTGGCCCCAGCCGTACCGGGACGCCGCCATCGACGAGGCGGTCGCCTTGGCGCCGGCGACGGTGTTGGCGGCGGCCTGCGCTCGTGCGGCTGCTGCGGCGCGCTCGGCGGCGACCTTCGCCGCGGCGGCGGCCTTCGCGTCCGCGGCCGCCTTCGCGGCGGCGGCGGCGTCGGCCTCGTCCTGCGAAGCGCTCGCGTCGGCGACCTCGGACGCGGCGTCGACGGTGGAGGCGATGCGTGCGGTGATCGCACCGCCGGAGAGCTCGCGGTAGTCGGACAGGGCCTGCACCCGGCGCTCGAGCGTCGTGGTGTCGGTCTTCTCGTTGGCGTCCGCCATCACGGTGCGGGCGGTCTCGATCGTGGCGGCTGCCTGGGCGCGGTCGAGCGACGCACCGCGCAGGGCCGGAGCGCTGCTGGCGTCCGCGCTCGGGGCGCCGAGCGCCTCGCCGATCGCGGGCTGGGTGCCGACGGTCGCGAGGCCGCCGACGAGGGCGACGGCAGCGGCGCCACTGACGAGCAGGGTGGAGCGGCTGCGGAGCGCGCGGCGCAGGCGGCGGTTCGGGGTGTCGAGTGCCTGCCGTCGCGTGGTGGCGGTGGTCGGGGGGAGTTCGGGGGTGCTGTCTCTCATCGGTTCCGGTGGTCGGCCGGCTCGTGGCGCGGCTCCGGGCACGTCGCGGGCGGGCACGCGGGTGGGGTGGGGCGTGCACGGTACGTCGTGGGGGAGTCGCGAGCCGGGGAGGACCGGACGGTGGTGTGGGGCCCGTCCGTCCGCCGCCGGGCGGCACGGAGGCCGCCTGCTCGGGCGAAGCCGACACGATGACGCGTCAGGCTGGAGATCCCGTCCAGGACTGCTGGCAGAACCGTCCGTCCACCGCGATGTAACGGTCTGGTAACGGCTGGATCGACGCCCGTCAGCGCTCGGCGGTGGGAACTTCCTGGGTGCGTTCACCCTGACCGATGCGCTCGAGGGCGCCGAGGGCGGCGGCGATCGCGTCGACGTCCTCGGCGGGCAGGCCGGCGATGAGCTCGGCGACGATCCCGGTGCGGTCCGCGCGCGCCCGTTCGACGGCGGCGATGCCCTCGACGGTGGCCGACACCATGAAGGCACGACCGTCGCGGGGGTCGGCCTCCCGGGCGATGAACCCACGCTGCTCGAGCTCGGTCAGGATCCGGGTCATCGTGGGCTTGGTGACCACCTCGATCCGCGACAGGTCGCCGGGACGCAGGGGCCCCTCGGTCTGGATGGTCGCGAGTGCGGAGACGAGTCCGTACCCGAGCGTCGCGGAGTCGGTGCGGGCGCGGCGGTTGATGCGACCCACCGCCGCGGCGAGGCGTGCGGCGATCTCGGTGCGGTCCGGGCGGCGGTGGCTCATGCGGTGCTCCAGGGCGTCGTGGAGGGGTCGGGCCGACCCGGGATCGAAGCGGGTCGGGGCGATGCTACCGGTCTCCGGAGCAGTGCGTCCGAGCGCGACGTGCCCGTCCCACACGCCCCGATCCGCACGCCGGGACGGCGTTCCTGTGCGACCCCACAGCCGTGGTTCAGCGCTTCTCGCCCGGGAGCAGGTGGAGCGCCTCCGTCGCCAGCTCCGCAGCGACGTTGTCACCGGCCGCGGTGGCCTCGCGCAGACGGCGGAAGTCCGCGGTCATCCGGTCCCAGTCGACGAGCTCGTCGAGGTTCGGCAGGCGGAGGCGGAACGCGAGCCCGTCCGTCGTGTCCCGGCAGACGCGCTGCAGGTCCGCGTTGCCGCAGACGTCCACGTACAGGCCGAAGACCGCGAGGGCGTCGCGGTTCACCGCCGGCACGTCGTGGGCGTCGAGCTCGGCGATCGTCCGGTCGAGCTGCGCGAGGACCTTCTTGCGGGTGGCGGCCGTCAGGCGCGGGACGGCGAGGCGGACGACGCCGCCGAAGAGCACGCCGAGGGTCTGCATCGCCTCGACGACCTCGGCCGGGTCCGGCGTCGTGACCCGGGTGTACCGGTTCGGGGCCATCTCGATCAGGCCGCCCCGTGCGAGCTGGCTCAGTGCCTCGCGGATCGGGGTGCGGGAGACACCGAGCCAGGCGATGAGCTCGTCGTCGTTGAGGCGTTCGCCGGGTTCCAGCGTGCCGTCCATGATCGCCGCGTGGATCTTGTGGCGGACGGTGTCGCGGAGCAGCTGGTGCTCGGTGGGGGCGCTGCTGGGGACCGGCATGCGGGTGTCCTCGTGGTCGGTGGACGGCGGTCTGCGGCACCGGACCGGTCGGTGCGGGCGCGAGATCACCGTACCTGATATGTGAGCGGTCGAGCGTGCCGCTCGCGGTGCGTCCGGGGTCGTCGGCTCCTCAGGCGTCGCCGTCGAGCAGCCGCACCGTCACCGGGTCCTCGGAGCCGTGGAACCACCGGTCCAGCACGGCGCGGAAGGGCGCCGGATCGTCGGCCGCCCGGGCGAAGAGGGTCATCGACGAGCGTGCCTTCATCGCGTCGATGCCGCCGAACAGGTCGTCGGCGCTCCGTGCCGTCGCCGCGGCGGCGACCCCCGCGGCCTCGACGAGCCGCGGACCGAGCACCGGGTGCGCCAGGTACGCCCGGGCCTCGTCGATGCCGTCGACGGCGTAGTGCTGCGCGGTGGTGCTCCTGCCGAGACCGGCGAGCTGCGGGAAGACGAACCACATCCAGTGCGACCGCTTGCGGCCGGATCGCAGTTCGGCCAGCGCCTGGTCGTGGACGCCGTCCTGGGCGCGGACGAAGCGGTCGAGGTCGTCGTCGGTCACCGGACCACGTCCCCCCACGCGTACCGCACCGTCGTGCCGTCCACGACGAGCAGCGAGTCGGGCTCGCGGTCGAACAGCCCGGGCAGCCCGACGGCGTCGGGGAGGTCCCCCTCGAGCCGCTCGAGCCGCGCCGTGCGGACGGTGAGCGGCAGGTGCTGCCGTTGCCAGAAGACCGTCCGCGTGAGCAGCCGGGCGTGGATGCCCGCGCGGGTGGTCAGCTCGGTCGCGAGCGGGGTGTCGACGACGTCTCCCGCGGTGACGCGCAGCACGACGTCGTGCCGCGGGCGCGGAGCCGTCGGGCGACGGGTTCGGAGCCGGTCGCGCACCCAGCGGACCGGGTGGGCGGCGCGAGCGGGGTGCCGCACGGACCGGTGGTCGAGCGTGTCGCCCTGCCGTCGCGCCCGTACGTGGGCGAACGTGTACGGCACCCCGAGCATCGTGTTCGCGGCGACGATCGCCGGCAGGTGGCCCGTGTCGACGGTCCGGTAGGCGATCCCGCGGCGACCGTGGGGGTCGACCGTCGGGATCTCGATCGTGACCTCGCGCATCGAGCCGAGCCGACGGGAGGGCGGGAACGGGGGGACCGCGGTCTGCCGGAAGACGTAGGCCGTGAGTCCTACCCACGCGCTGCCGTCGACGACGTCCGGTCGGGTGCCGCGGGGGACGAGCCGCTCGAGCGACGCCGGGTCCCACCGCCAGTGCGCGAACACGATGTCCTCCCACGCGTGCTCGGCGACGGGACGGTGCCGCAGCGGGACCGCCGCGCGCGACCGGGACGCCTCGCTCACCGCTTCGGTGCGTGGCGACCGACGCGCACGGCCCACGCCACCAGCGGTGCCTGCAGGGGGAGTCGCAGCACCGCGACGAGCCGCGCGGCACGGGTCGACCGCGGGCTGTCGAGCAGGCCACGCGCCATCGTCACGTTGGCGGGGAACACGGCGAGGAAGAGCGCCGCGGCGGCCCACCCCGCGGCACGCCGGGTCGCGGGCACCGCCAGCCCCGCCGCGATGCCGAGCTCCGCGACGCCGGACGCGAGCGTGGTCAGGCGTGGCGGGAGACCGGCGGGCACGATCCGGTCGTAGCCGCGCGGCCGCAGGAAGTGGGTGACACCGGCTCCGCCGAGGAGCACGGCGAGCACCGTGGCCGTCCGGGTGGCGCGTCAGGTGCGTTCGCGTCGTCGCATGGCTCCATCGTGCCCGCCCGTGCCCGGGCCGGTGTCAGGTCAGTGCGGTGGCGACGAGGTCGAGCACGGCCGCGGCGACGTCGGCCTTGCTGCCCGACGTCTCCCGCACGACGTCCCCGCCGGGCACCAGGACCTCGATCGCGTTCTCCTCGCGCTCGAAGCCCGCGTTCCACCCCACGTGGTTCACCACGAGCAGGTCGGCGGGCTTCCGGGCGATCTTGGCGCGGCCGAGCTCGATCCGGGCATCGCGGTCGGCCTCGGTCTCGGCGGCGAACCCGACGATGATCTGCCCGGTGCGTCGGGCGGCGACGAGGTCGGCCAGCACGTCGGGGTTCCGGACGAGCTCGAGGGTCATCGTGTCGCCCTGGTCGTCCTTCTTGAGCTTCTCGGCGCGGACCTCGGCCGGCCGGTAGTCGGCGACCGCCGCGGTCATCACCACGACGTCGGCCTCGGCGGCGGCCCCGTGCACCGCTGCTGCCAGTTCCTCCGCGGAGCCGACGGGCACGACCGTCGCCCCGAGCCCCGCCGTCAGCCCGGCGTCGACGTTCGCCGCGACGAGGGTGACCGTGGCGCCCCGGCGGACGGCGTCGGCGGCGATCGCGACGCCCTGGCGGCCGCTCGAGCGGTTCCCGACGAACCGGACCGGGTCGAACGGCTCCCGTGTGCCGCCGGCGCTGACGACGACGCGGACGCCGGCCAGGTCGCCCTGGTCGCCGCGGGCTGCGGCCCCGGCCGGTATGCGCGACTCGCCCCCGTCCGACCGGCCCGCCTCCGTAGGACGGTCGAGCACCGCCAGTGCTGCGGTCACGATGTCCTCCGGCTCCGCCATCCGGCCGATGCCGGCGTCGTCCCCGGTCAGCGCGCCGACCACGGGGCCGACGAAGTGGACGCCGCGGTCCTGCAGCGTCCGGACGTTCGCACGGGTCGCGGGGTGCTCCCACATCTGCGGGTGCATCGCCGGCGCGACGACGACCGGGGCCTCGGTCGCGAGCAGCGTCGTGCCGAGCAGGTCACCGGCCAGGCCGCCCGCCGTGCGCGCGAGGAAGTCGGCGGTCGCGGGCGCCACCACGACCAGGTCGGCCCGGCGGCCGAGGGCGACGTGGCGCACCTCGGCGACGTCGTCCCACACGCTCGTGGTCACGGGGTTGCGGCTCAGCGCCTCGAGCGTGGGCAGGCCGACGAACCGCAGCGCGCCCTCGGTGGGGACGACGTGGACGTCGTGGCCGCGCTTGACGAGGTCGCGGACCACCCCGACGGCCTTGTAGGCGGCGATGCCACCGGTGATCCCGACGACGACGGACAGACGGCGACCTGCTGCAGCATCCACGTCGGTCACGCTACCCGCAGCGGCGTGCGAGGATCGAGCCCATGTGCACCGTCGTCGTCCGCGTCGACCCCGCTGCCGAGTGGCCCGTCACCGTCCTCGCGCTGCGGGACGAGTCGCCGGACCGCCCGTGGGACCCGCCCGCCGCCTGGTGGCCCGACCGCGACCCGACGGTCCGCGGTGTGCGCGACCGGTCGGCGGGTGGCGCTTGGCTCGCCGCCTCCGACGCAGCGGGCCTCGCCGTCGTGCTGAACCGGGCCGAACCGGTGCCGACCGCCGACGGCACGTGGACCACCCGCGGGACGGTCCCGCTCGACGCCGTGGCGGGGACCGTGCCCGGGGCCGACGGGGCGCTGCCGACCACGCGGGCGTTCAACCTGGTGCGCGCGACCGCGGCGGGCGTCGCGGTCGACACCTGGGACGGCACCGCGGTGCGCACCACCGTGCTCGGACCGGGCGTCCACATGGTCACGCACGGCGCCCCGGACGACCCCGGCGCACCGCGCATCGGCCGGTGGCTCGACGCCTTCCGCGACGCGTCCGCCCCGACCGGTCCGCCCGTGCTCGGACCGTTCGACGAGCTCCGCGCCGCCGATGCCGGGTCGGACGCGGGTGACGGGTGGAGCGGGTGGTTCGGCGTCCTCGCCGCATCCACGGCACTGCCCGCAGACGACCCGGACGCGATCCTCCGCGACGCCGTGGAGCCGGACGGGCACGTCGCCACCCTCTCGGTCGTCGCCGCGGCCGTCGGTCGCGACCGGACCGTGCTGCAGCACGCGCGCCTCGAGCGGCCGGGTCGGCTCGACGGCTCGGTGGAGCTGCACCGCGCCTGACGGGTCCTCGATGCTGTGAGGAGCAGCAGCGCGCGGGCCGGTCCGGACCGAGCGCGGCGGCGTACGGTCCCCGACGTGACCCCGAGCACCCCGCCGACCGTCGTCCCCCGCGCGGTCCCCGGCACCAGCGCGCCACGACGGCGCCGAGTGGTCCGCACCGTCCTCGCGACGGCGCTCGCCGCCGCGGCCGTCTGCACCCTCGTCGCCTGCACCGAGGACTCCTCGGTCGCCGCGGCGCCGAGCCCGACCGCCACCGACCGTGCCTGGGACCGTGCCCCCGGGACGCGCATCGTCGTGATCGGCGACTCGGTCAGCGGGGGTCACGGGTTGACGCCGGAGCAGGCCTGGCCCGCGCTCCTGGCGCAGACCGAGCGGTGGCAGCTGACGAACCTGTCGTGCGACGGCGCGGGCGTGGTCGCGGAGGGCGACGCGGACGCCTGCGCGAGTGCCTACCGCGGGATCGTGCGCCGTGCGGCGGACCTGCGCCCGCGTGTCGTGGTCGTCCAGGCGAGCTCGAACGACCTCGGCGAGGACGACGCGGAGGTCACCGGTGCCACCGACGAGCTCGTGGCCCTCGTGCACCGCGACCTGCCGAGGGCCCGGGTCGTCGGGCTGAGCGCGGTCTGGAACGAGCAGACGCCGCCGCCGCAGCTGGCGAGGATCTCGGCGGCGCTGCACCGGGCGGTCCGACGGGACGGTGGCACCTTCGTCGACGTCGGGCAGCCCCTGGCCGGACACGCCGAGTGGCTGCAGTCCGACGACGTGCACCCGACCGCCCGTGGGCAGCGCGCCCTCGAGGCGGGGGTGATCGACGCCTTCTCCCGCGACCACGTGCGGTTCTGACGGGTGTCCGCCGGGGGCGGGTGGCGCCTCCCGGCCAGGACGGGCCGACCGCCGACGGATCAGGCGGGCGCGTGGGTGTCCGTGAGGTCCTCGGCCACCGCCCACAGCGACCGGGCGAGGTCCGCGCTGCGGGCCGATCGCGGCACCGACACCGTCGTGGTCGGGCCGGTCAGCCCGCCGAAGCCGGACGGCCCGTAGTAGGCGCCGCCCACCGCTGCCGGTCCGACCGCGGCGTACAGGAGGGGCTCGGCGCCCTGCTCGACCGCCTGGGTGAGGGGGAATGCCCGGTCGCTGGACCGGACCGGACGGAAGCGGCCGAGCGAGCGTCCGGCGGACTGCAGGTTCGTGCGGGTGTACCCGGGGTGCGCGGCCGTGCTGACGAGGGACCAGTCCCGTTCGACCGACAGCCGGTGCAGGTGCAGGGCGAGCAGCAGGTCGGCGAGCTTCGACTGGGAGTAGGCGCGCCAGCCGTTGTAGCCGCGCTCCCACTGCGGGTCGGTGAAGCGGATGCTGCCCGGGATCGCGGCGAGGCTCGACATGGTCGCCACCCGCGGGGCCGGACGCGTGCCGTCCTCTCCGGCGCGCAGGAGCGTCGGCAGCAGCAGGTTGGTGAGCGCGAGGTGTCCGAGGAAGTTCGTGCCGAACTGCAGCTCGAAGCCGTCGGCGGTCTCGAAGCGCTGCGGCGGGGCCATCACGCCCGCGTTGTTGACGAGCACGTCGAGCGGCTGTCCGTCGGCCTCGACGCCGGCGGCGAACCGTCGGACCGAGCCGAGGTCGGCGAGGTCGAGCTCGCGCACCTCGACGTCGGCGTCCGGGTGCTCGCGGCGGATCCGGTCCACCGCGGCATCGCCCTTCGACGGGGTCCGGACCGCCAGCACGACGTGCGCGCCGGCACCGGCCAGGCGCTTGGCGGTCTCCTCACCGGTCCCGCTGTTGGCTCCGGTCACGACGATGCGACGGCCGGTCTGGTCGGGGATGTTCGGCATGCGCAGGACGGTACGCGCGGGGTCTGGCCCGTGGCCGTGTGTCGTGGTACATTCATGCAAACGCATCAATCAGGAGGCGCGCATGAGCAACGCATTCGGCACCGGTCGTCCCTCGGACGTCCCGCCGCCCGCACCCGAGCGCATCGGCCCGGTGCAGCTCGGCCTCGACACGTTCGGCGACGTCACCGAACTGCCCGACGGCAGCGTCAAGTCCGACGCGCAGAGCATCCGCGACGTCGTCGACCAGGCGGTCCTGGCCGACCAGGTCGGCATCGACTTCATCGGCGTCGGCGAGCACCACCGGGCCGACTTCATCGTCAGCGCCCCGGAGGTCGTCCTCGCCGCGATCGCCGCCTCGACCACACGCATCCGGATGGGGTCCGCCGTCACGGTGCTGTCCTCCGACGACCCCGTGCGGGTCTACGAGCGCTTCGCCACGGTCGACGCCCTCTCGAACGGGCGCGCCGAGGTGGTCCTCGGCCGCGGCTCCTTCACGGAGTCCTTCCCGCTCTTCGGGTACGAACTCTCCGACTACGAGGTCCTGTTCGAGGAGAAGGTCCAGCTCTGGGCCGCCCTCCGCGGCGGCGACCCGGTCACCTGGTCCGGCACGAAGCGCGCGGCGCTCGTCGACCAGGACGTCTACCCGAAGCTCGAGCACGGCCCCATCCCCACGTGGATCGGCGTCGGCGGTTCGCCCCAGTCGGTCATCCGGGCCGCGTCGTACGGCCTGCCGCTGTTCCTCGCGATCATCGGTGGGCAGCCGGCGCAGTTCGCCCCGTTCTCACGGCTGTACCGTCAGGCGCTGACGCAGCTCGAGCTGCCGCAGCAGCCGATCGCGATGCACTCGCCGGGCTTCGTCGCCGAGACCGACGAGGAAGCGGCCGAGCGCTACTGGCCGTACCACAAGGCCGTCACCGACCAGCTCGGCCGCGAGCGCGGCTGGCCGCCGCTCGACACCGCGCAGTACCAGGCGGGCCTCTCCGCCGGTGGGTCGCTGTACGTCGGGTCGCCGGAGACCGTGGCGCGGAAGATCGCCCGCAACATGCGGATCCTCGGGGCCTCGCGCTTCGACATGCGGTACGCGACCGGTCGTCTGCCGCACGAGGACATGATGCGCTCGATCGAGCTCTACGGCACGCGGGTCGCGCCGCGGGTGCGCGAGCTGCTCGCCGAGCCGGTGCCGGTGCCCTAGCCGCTCCTGCGGCCGGGGCGCCGTCGGGCC
>Ga0308156_1000625_pt1 | contig 63376 bp, 55 predicted proteins | sample PhyAR2_FD_201041 | JGI IMG/M metagenome (GOLD analysis project Ga0308156, IMG submission 201041) | Phyllosphere microbial communities from UC Gill Tract Community Farm, Albany, California, United States - DLSL A.R2 | ecosystem: Host-associated > Plants > Phyllosphere > Unclassified | place: USA... | reverse complement strand
AAGGGAGAATTTTTCGCTATATGGCTATCAAAAAAATACAAATCCTTTGCTTTCAAAGACACCGAATCTTTATCATTTTGATGCAACTTCTTGTTCGACCTATACGACAGCAGGAGTAAAGTGTCTATTAGAGCATAAAAATACGGACGATTTATATGAAATTTTGCCAAATTACCTTTACAGAAATGATGTTGATGTAATATGGCGTACAAGCAATTGGGGTGAGCCTCCGGTACATATTAAAGAATATGAAACGAGTGACCAGCTTGCTGCAAACTGTAAAGGTGCAGAATGTGCTTACGATGAGGTTTTACTAACAGGTTTAAAAGAACGAATATCAGCGAGTAAAAAGGATAAAGTATTTGTTGTTCTTCATACAAGTACAAGTCATGGCCCAACTTATAGCGAGAAATATCCGGCTAAATTCGAAGTGTTTAAGCCCGTTTGTAATAGTGTAGAATTAGGGAATTGTTCGAAAAAAGAGTTAATTAATGCGTATGATAACACGGTAGTTTATACCGACTATATTTTGCACAGGCTGATCGAGGATCTAAAAGGTTTAAAGGAATACAATAGTGCGATGTTGTTTGTATCCGATCATGGAGAATCATTGGGTGAAAATAACCTATATATGCATGGACTGCCTATGAGCATTGCACCTAAAGAACAATATGAGATTCCCTTTATTGTTTGGGTATCTGATCATTCTAAACAATTGAAACCAAATAGAACGTTGACTCAAAATCATGTATTTCATAGTGTACTTAAATTTTTGGATATGAAAAGCCCTATCTATGATGAGCATATGGATATTTTCAAATAGTAAATTATAGCTAGTGAGGAGATTTTTCTCGTTGACAAAATTTTGGCCGACGTCATAGCTGTATCGAAAGTTATCGTATTCGTTTTCTCTCTATTAAGAATAAAGCTCTGTATGAAGGACTTTATAAGTGGAACTATTGCAAATATGGCTGGAATAGGAATTTCTATATGGGGATCATATCGCTATTTGGATTATTTGGAGATTGGTACACTTACCAAAAAAAGCCAAGAAATACAACCCATAAACCAAACGGTTACAGCGATTATAAAAAATGGTATCCCAATTCTTCTATATTTTATCTCAATTGTTAACCTGTTATGATTGCTGAGTGTTTTCCAAAGTACTTCCACCAAACTCTCTCCCAAAGACGTAAGTGAATACTCTACACGTGGCGGAAGTTCATAAAAGGACTTTTTGGACAATATTCCACCTTCAACCATCTCCGTTAACTGTTGATTTAGAACCCGTCGGTCAACTTTTGCAATGCCACGTAGCATTTCACTTAGACGTCTTTCTCCTTCGTTGATCCGCCACACAATCGGAATTTTTCATTTCCCACTAATGGATTCACTGCAAATTCCAAAGGACAAATTTTTTGTTTTATTGCTCTCTCTGCTATACTCATAAAATTGACTTTTTTATCCCATAGGGATAATTAGAATGGATATGGAATTGAAAAAGTTAATTTCCAAGTTGAAGGCTATTCCTGCATACAATAAATTATTTATAGCGGCCTTTGGTGAAGAAGATTATCTCATACCAGAGGTTCTAAAAGCACTCGGTGCCTTTCAGCGGACACTGAAAAGCAGAAGAGTTAATCTTTACTTTTTAGATGAAATATCGTGACCTCTGGCAACATTCCTAATCGGCTCGGATAATCTAGATAGCCAAATCCAACATTTACATAGAGTGCCTGATGTTTTTCACGATATAAACCTGCCCATTCCTGGTAAGCATACTTCACTGGGCTCCATTGATATTTTGGGTTGGTATAACCAAATTGTCCTCCATGAGTATGGCCACTAAAAGTAACATCGATATTGGGGTATTTGGAGATGATTTCAGCCCGCCAATGTGAAGGATCGTGTGAGAGCATGAAGTTGACAGAAGATGATTTATCAACTTTAGACATCGCCAAATCGATGTCACCATAATTTTTAGGGTTATGTAACCCCCAGTTTTCCACGCCTATAATTGTAATTTTATCATTGTTCAGTATGAGCTCTTTCGATTCATTGAGAAGCAGTTGCCAGCCCAATTGACGGTGGATGCTTTTGAGCTCCGCGAAGTTCTGTTCTTTTGTCAATCGACTTTTTTCAAAAAAATGATGTCTATTGAAATGATAGTCTCCATAATCATGATTACCGAGTATAGAAAATGTGCCTAGAGGAGCGTTGAGCGTATTGAATATGTCCAAATAATGATCCATTTCGGACGCAAAATCATTAATTAAATCTCCAGTAAAGAAAATGATATCAGGATTTTCCCCCATCAGCAAGTCAATGCCGCTTTTCACTTTATCCCGATTATAAAGACTTCCTGCGTGTATATCAGAAATCTGAGCGATGGTCATTCCTTCGAAAGATTTCGGTAAATTTGGTAAAATTAAATTGATATGTTTAATCTGATAATCATATAAATTTAAAGCAAATCCACGTGTAAGCGCAGCAATAGGAACGCTAGCCAGAACAAGACCACTTTTGATTATAAAATCAGATCTTGTTAAGGACAGTATATTTCCATCTTGATGGGATAAGGGTTTAGGCTTTACAAGGAGATTCTTGAACACAGTAGAAGCACGCCACATCGCATCAATTCCAATAAAGAATAGAAATATAATTTTCGCAAACAGTAACGTAATGGGAAAAAATACCAAACACGCTGCTTCAAAACTATTCCATTTAAAAAATAAATTGAGAAATATTGATAAATAGGACAGCAAACTTAAAGACCACCAAACTAGTTTAGCAAACAGTATATTTGATTTCCAGATCGATAATATCCTTATTCTCAAGAAAATCAAAACATCTACAAACAGAAAGAGTGCAAGAATGTTTAGGTAGGTGTAAAACTGTTGGATCATATTTAGAAGGTCAAAATATTATTGGAAAAATAAATAAATCTATTTATTAAAAACGATATTCCCTTAGCTACTGTTTGGTTTCAAAGGAGATTTGAACGTTTTAGTGAACTAAATTTAGGGAAAAGTTCTGACTGTTCTTGCCAAATACCCTAGTTTGGACAATAAAATAAGACAAATCGCGACAGCATATCTAAAAATTAGCGTATGCAAGCTGAACGATTAAAATTGATTATAAAGTTTACTAATAAACAGTATCTATTACTTATTTCTATTATATGACGCAAATAGATTTTCCAGAAATAGTATTAAAAGAGGTAAGGCACAGTCTACGTAATGCTAAAGCCCGTGTTGCTATTGCCGAAAGTGTGACCGCAGGATTTTTGCAGTTAGCTTGCTCGCAGATGGAAGGAGCAACGGAGGTTTTCGCTGGCGGCATCACAGCCTATTCAATTGATGCAAAGATTAACATACTTGATGTCGATGCAGAACTAGCGGAAAGATGTGACTGTGTATCGTCAAGAACAACAGAGGAAATGGCAATCGCGGTAGGCAGAATGTTTCATACGGATTGGTCGGTCGCCACAACCGGGTATGCAACAGTAGTTCCTGAATCAAAGGGCAAATTGTTCGCATTTGTCTCATTCGCATATAAACAGGAGATTCTAATGACAGAAACAATAGAGCTAAGATCAAATATAGGGATGCAGGAAGCTCAGTTTAGGTATACGATTAAAGCGTTAGAAATTCTAAACACACTTTTAAAGAATTAAAGGTTCCCAACAATTGCTGGGAACCTTTAATTTTATGCTTCTCTTTTCAAGTCAAAAGAGACATATTTTTCATAATCAACTAATGATCTTACCGGAGTAGCTAAACCTTGAAGGAGATCGATATACATTTTCGCTACTTTCTTCCACACTGTCTGCTCACCGTAACTGCGCGCTTTAAAACGATGCCAAGCTAATAGACGTTTTGATGAGTACAATAAATTGATGTTAGCACGCATTGCTTCTATATCATTAAAAGGCGTTAATATGCCGCGTTCATCTTTTAATAAATCGCTAGCGTGCCAATACGGCGTGGAAATAACAGCAGCACCTGCTCCCACAGCGAATGACAGCGTTCCACTGCTGATTTGCTGTTCGTGAGGATAGGGGGATAGATATATATCACATGCGGTGAGGTACTCTTTCAATTCTTCATCAGTTAGAAATTTATCAATAAAAACAACTTTATCTTCCAATTTCAATTGACTGACTAAATTTTGTAATTCAAAACGATAGGATTCCCCCTCATGAACCAAAACGTTAGGATGGGTCTTTCCGATGATTAAATATTTGAATCCAGGCAGATCAGTACCCGCTAAAGATTTTATAGCATACTCCAATCCTTTACTCCTTCCAATCAGGCCAAAGGTCATCATTACAAAATTTTCTTGGAGACCTAATTTATACTTCGCCAAACCTTGGTTGTAATCAAACTGAGGAACACCATGGGGTATAAATTTAATTTTATCCGCATGCGCTGGATCAAATTGTTCTTTCAATAATTCGACTCCTTTCGGTGAAAGACTAACAACAGCCTGGGATTTCTCCAACAGTAATTCCATAATTTCTTTTTGCTGCAACGACGGTGTTTGCAAAATAGTGTGAAATATTGTTAATAAAGGTATCGTAAGGTTGTTGGCAATTTGTGTAATGAAAATACCATCAACACCACCAAATATTCCAAATTCATGCTGAATAACACAATAGTCGTATTCCTCATTAATGAGGCGCGCCGCTTGATGATAACTGTCAAGTCGATCTTTATGGATAACGAAGCGAACAGATTCGTCAAAATCCTCTACTCCATGTTTTGATAATGCGATGAGATCAATATGGACGCTAGCATCTAACTCCATTCCCTGTTTAAGGTCTTTGGTGAAGGTCGCTAACCCACATTCTTGTGGTGGGCACGTACTTATAATTGCTATTTTTTTCATATAACTTAACCCTCCTTAACTGTATTTTGTACCTCTTCAACTGGAAGATCGAGAATGGCCATTAGCAACAAATAATATCCCTTTTCCAATCCTATTTTTTTTGCTTTTTTATCAATATTTTCCATATCAGTACGCTATTTTAAGTGTAATTCTTTTGATAAAGATGAATCAAAATTTATACCCAAAGACAATGTGTAAAGGCATATCCGTACTTTTTTAATGGAAATAGCGTAGCAATGTTATGCGCCTACCGTAAATTTCAGTTTAACTACGTATTTATAGCGCAGTAAACCTTGGATTCTTATTAGAACCGATCTTTTATGACAGTATAAACACGAAGCGCATTTAGCGTTCAACGATTTGCATACAATTATTGGAATTAATCTGAAGATTTGATTTAGTAATAAAACGTGTTTTGTCTGCGTAGCCTGGAAGTATTGACGTCAATAACTCATTTCGGTTAATCAGATAGGATTGAATGTAGATGTTATAATACGATAATATTATAAATTCCCAAACAATTGTGACCTTTAGCTCGTTGTGTTTTAACTTAACATATTCATTTTATGAAGATAGCAACTTATAATATAAATGGTATCAACGCGCGGCTTCCAGTCCTTTTACGATGGTTGGAAGAAGAGTCGCCAGATGTAGTTTGCCTTCAGGAGCTTAAATCCCCTCAAGAACGTTTTCCGTTGAAAGAAATAAGTGATCTCGGCTATCATGCCATTTGGCATGGCCAGAAAAGTTGGAACGGAGTTGCGGTGCTTTCGAAATATGAGATTGAAGAGATCACAAGAGTTCTGCCCGGAGATCCTGAGGATAACCAAAGCCGATATTTGGAGGTCATAATCCAAAACGTCGTAATATGTTGTATTTATCTACCTAATGGCAACCCTTTTCCAGGGGTCAAATATGATTATAAATTAGATTGGATCGAACGGTTGGCCAAACGATCTAAAACACTTCTTCGGATGAATGCATCGGCTATTCTGATCGGGGATTTCAATATTATTCCAGAAGATATAGACACTTATAAGCCAGAAAAATATATCAATGATGCACTCTTTACAAAAGAGGTTAAGGAAGCTTTTAGTCTTTTGCTAAAAGATGGATGGCAAGATTCTATACGTACACTTTTCCCGGATAAGGAAGTTTATACATTTTGGGATTATTTTCGTCAGGCTTATGCTCGAAATGCAGGGTTGCGTATAGATCACATCCTATTGAGTCCGTCGATCCAGGCTCGGTTAATGGAAGGTGGTATAGATCGGGACGTTCGTGGATGGGAGAAAAGCAGCGATCATGCCCCTACATGGATTAGATTGAGTAACAATAACACGAATGGCTAGAAAACTCAATTGTAGTGCGGGATTATTAATGTATAAAATTCAGGAACAACAAATTTATTTTTTCTTAGTACATCCTGGAGGACCATATTTTGCCAAGAAAGATGAAGGTTATTGGACCATTCCGAAAGGAGAGATCGGTATGGGCGAAGATGCCCTCGCAGCTGCTAAAAGGGAGTTTATGGAGGAAACAGAGTGTCTACCTAATGGAAACTTTATGGAATTGTCTGCTATTCAACAGAAAGGAGGGAAAAAAGTATTATGTTGGGCAATTGAGGGTGATATGGATGCGCATAAACTCATCAGTAATACCTTTTCATTGGAATGGCCTCCTAGATCAGGAAAGATACAACTTTATCCTGAAGTTGATCGGGGCGCCTGGTTTACATTTCCAGAGGCCATAAAGAAGATAAATGAACGCCAAATCTATTTTTTAGAGCAAGTTATTGCTAATGTATCGTAATTCCGTATGCAAAGTATTATAATATGTGGGAGATTATTAAACGAATTTATAAGAATTTCGCGTTATAACATATTTATCAACTATATTTGAAAAATAGCACTCATAGAAGACGAGCAGGTCACAAAGGGAACACAATGGGATAATGAATGAAAAAATAATGTTCAAAATTAGCGAGTAAAATAAAATATGGAAAACAAGACGGTTTTCATTTGTGATGATGATAGTACAATAGTTGACATGTTACAAATGCTATTGGAAATGTCGGGTTACGACACAATTATTGAGACAAACAGTCTTAATGCCTTAGGAGTGATCAGGGAAAAGAAACCCGATGTCATTTTATTAGACATATGGATGCCGATGCTCTCCGGAGATGAATTGATAAGAAAAATTAGAGAAGATAAAGAACTGAAAGAACTGTTTATCATATGCATATCCGCCAGTAAGGATGGAAAGGAGGTGGCGTTTCGCGCAGGAGCTAATCGTTTTATGGCAAAGCCTTTTGATATCAATGACCTGCTAGAAGCAGTCGAAAGTTCATCCCACCTGGATAGATAATTGCCTAATTTATACGTAATGGTATCAACAAAAAAGGATGTCCTGCTATTGAAACCAATCTGCAAGACATCCAGTTTATGACAATTATTGTAGTTATTTTTCCTTTGTACTAAAGAGCAGCTTTTACTGCGGCAATACAGTCGGATTGATATTTCATGATGTTATCTTTATCCGAAGCTGATATTTTACCGTCTGCAACATTTTTCTCAATTTCATTTTTGATATCTAACAAAGATTTTTCTTTATCCAATGCTTTATCAGCAGTTTCTGCATTGATACGTTCTACCCAAGTTTTTCCAAGCTTTGTATAGAGCTCTTTGGCTTTATCATTGGAAAGAGCAGGCGCAGCAACCGAAGCTATAGCAGCGTTTGCGGCTGCTTTATCCGAATAAACAACTGCTTCGGCATCTTTTGTCGCAGCGTCTTCTGAAGTTTTCATCGCCTCTTCGTTGGCATCTGCCGCTTTTTCTTCCGCATGTTCCATATTTTCAGCTGCCTTTTCCTGTGGCGTCTGGTTATTACATGATGCTAGCAATGTTAAAGCCGCTAGGGAAGCAAATAGTGTTTTGTTTGAAATCATAATATTTATTTATTTAGTGATGTTTTTTAAATAACAAGATTTATCTGTAAATAGTTTTTATTTTTATAGTTTAATGAAGCTTTTAATTAACGATAGTCTATTAATGATATACCGATAGTTGTTTTTTCATTGTTTTACGAATAAAATGAATACGTGTTTTAATCGTTCCTTCAGGCATCTGCATATATTCCGCGATTTCATAATACTTAAATCCTTCCAAAAACATATTGAAAATTTCGTAATTTTCCTGAGAAAGTTGACTCAACGCTTTCTGTATATCATCTAGAATAAACTTAGTTGTGCTTGCATTCGTAGAAGTAGATTCATTCATGACAAGAGATGCATATTCATGATGATAGTTTTCAGTTCTTTTAGTTTTTCTATAATGGTTAATATAGATATTTCGCATGATCACGTATAACCAAGAACCCACTTTTGGATTATGCATAAGCTTTTCAATGGATTTCAATGCATTAACCATAGTGTCCTGTATAAGATCATTCTTAATCTCAGGATCTGAGGTAAATTGGGAAGCGAAATTTTTGAGTAGGCCTCTTTTTTCAATAAAAAATGAATTTATTTCGATATGTTGCATATTGTTATTTAATAATCTTAATGAATACTGATGAAACAGTACAACAACAGTGCAGTTTTTTGCCAAAATTGCCTATTCATAAGCTTTAGCAATATCTTCAAGTAAATATCACGGGAGATGTGATTTATACTTAAAATCAATTAGGTACGCTGATTATGAGCTTTATAGATAGTTTAATGTACTTTTCTGCTCATGACGCCTGGAATATAAAACCGTATAAAACTTTTTCTAAGTAGAGTTTTACGCCAAACCTTTGTATTCACGTTATTTATACGCTGATAAGTTAGTGGAACAACGTAACTGAACCATAGATTCTATCTATTTTAACAAGTAGAAATGGAAGGGGCCGTCCTTAAATTGATTAATAAATTGAATAAATTTTGAGGTGGTAGGTAAAGTGAATAGTATATTACTGATATCGGTTTCTACTGTGTTGTGGAGCTTTCAGGACAAGAAGAAAAATGATTGTGTCAGGAAAATAGTACTATACAGGGAAATAACTCTTCAATATCTTTTTTAATAAGGCCAAAATAGAATAGCAGCAATTCGGCCTATTACAAATTGTGAATTGCTGCTAATAGATTCAAGTCATCCAGCTTTACGGACGATTAGCGCAGAATTTCGCATATACATCTATGTTGATTTTTCAGATCGCCAACATAATGCTGTTAATTGGAACCCTGCGGAACATGTGTTTTAGTCGTCTTTCATGAGGAAGTTATCGAAGTATTAGTAGTAGTATGACATTTTAGATTCGTATTAAAACTTTTTTCCGCCTTTTCTATTTCCTTTTCACTTACAATTTTTCGAAGTGATTGGCTTGAAAACCTATTTTTATTTTTGGTATAGTAAATTTCAATTCCTTCTGAAATACAATAATCTCTACCTGAAAAATCTACAAGCTTATACTCTTCGCCTATAAAGTATTTGTGTACAGGAAGCGACTGAAGCATATCGGTAATATCGTCATCAGACTCAAACGGAATAATCTCATCAACAAATTGGCAACCTTCTAATTTGATAAACCTTTCAACCATAGTTTGTGCAGAATCATGAGTATCATGTTCTTGTACTTTTGAGTCTGTCTTAAGACCTACAATAAGATAATCACATTGACTCTTAGCTTCCTGAAGAGCCACAATATGGCCTACATGCAACATGTCGAATACCCCAAATATAATACCTATTATCATATGTTAATTGTTAATTTATGCATTTACACGCTTCAAAGCGTAACTTGCTGCCTCATTTATGCTTACCACAGCCCCTTTATTGTTTTTTTCTTTGGATGCAATTATTTTCCGTAAAGACGAACTAGAAAATCTATTTTCTCTTCTGTTGAAATATAGTTGTATTCCTTTCTCCTCGCAGTATTTCCTGCCAGTAAATGCTTTATCCATATATTCGTCTCCCAAAATACGAACATGTACCTTGAACGATCGCAATACATCTTCTAAGTCCTGTTCGGTAGCATAGGGTATAATCATATCAACGTGCTTGCACGCTTTTAACTGCATATAGCGTTCAAATACAGATTGTGTTGGCTTATTTTTTTCTGGGCGATCGAGAGTAGGATCTGTTTGTAATCCGCATATTAAAAAGTCGCATTGTTCTCTGGCATCTTCGAGCATCTTAACATGACCTGCGTGAAGCAAATCAAAAGCAGAAAACGTAATTCCTATTTTTTTCATGTGTATAATAATTTAAACTGCAATTATTGAAGAAGTACATTAAGAACGCAGCTCAAGCAGATTCGTTTTAATTTTAAATTGTTTTTTTGCTTTATTGTTTTTTATAATTAATAATCTTTTTTTCTGGAGAATCCAATGAACTAAAATTGCGGAAAGATGTTCTGATCTAAAAAGATATTAGCAAGCCATGCACACAACTAAAAAAGTATCTATTAATACGCCAAATACCACATACAGAATTCAGTTTCATAAAGATTTCAACTTCTCGGACTTTAAAGGCGTAATTCCTTACCTCCGAGATTTGGGTATAGATACAGTATACGCATCCCCCATTTTCCAGTCAACCCCTGGGAGCATTCATGGATATGATGGTATAAATTTTAATCAGATAAATAGCGAGTTGGGTAATTTGGAAGATTTGAGATCGATTAAGGAGCTATTGAACAAATACCAAATTAAATGGTTACAAGATATTGTTCCTAACCATATGGCATTTCATCCGAAAAATGAATGGCTTATGGATCTTCTGGAATTTGGCCAGTCATCGCAATTTAGTGGTTTTTTCGATACCTGTTATAGTTCAGGTTTGTTTGATAAGGGAAGGTTAATGGTCCCTGTATTGACAGATAATTTGGAGGAGGCGATTTCGAACAACGACATCGCTGTCATTTTTTTGAATAATAGCCTTCGGCTGTCTTACAAGGGAAACCAGTATCCAATTTCTCCTCAATCATATTGTGTTATCCTGAAGGATTATTTACAGGCTACACAATCTAATTTTGAAGGACTTTTAACACAGATAAGTACTGTTCAAGCTAATGGAGATGGTGAAGAATGGAAACTATTGCGTGCTCAAATTTTTAATAAACTGACGAAAAGAAAGTTAAAGCACATTCTTGATCAATTTAATAGTAATTTGAATGATATTGATGTGTTGGTAAACGCTCAGCATTATGAACTTTGCCCTTGGTGGATCACAAACGAGAGAATAAATTTTAGACGTTTCTTTACAGTAAATGAACTGATTTGTTTAAACGTGCAGGATGAGAATGTATTCAACGAATCCCATAAGTTAATAAAAACACTGGTTAAAGAAGGACTGATTGACGGATTAAGGATTGATCATATTGACGGACTTTACAATCCGACCGCGTATTTGTTTAATTTGAGGAAGTCTGTTGGCTCAACTACATATATAGTTGCTGAAAAAATATTGGAGCATGGGGAAGTGCTTCCCCATGAATGGCCAATACAGGGAACAACAGGATACGACTTCTTATCGATGTGCAATAATGTCTTCACATCCAAATCTGGAAAGAAAATTTTAGATAAATATTATACGAAATTAGTTGGCGAAAATTCATCTATTGCGGAACAACAATATTTAAAAAAGAGTACAATTCTCAATAAACACATGCAGGGCGAGCTTGCAAACCTCACGAAGCTACTGTCAAGCCTCCTACGTGTTAATAGCAAGGTTAAAAAAAGCCACCTAAAGGATATTTTACAATCATTTTTAGCATCGTTTCCTATATACCGCGTTTATGACGATCGCTTTCCACTGTCAGCATCAACTTATAAATTATTTTTATCAATTTTTGCAAAGTTAACTAAGATTCCTGAGCTCAACCAAACACTGATTAATCAGTTTAGGAATCTCTTCGAACAAGCGCAGGTGAATTATCAGCCGAAAACCCAAAGTGATCTGGTGGAATTTCTCATGCGTTGTATGCAGTTGACAGGTCCAGTCATGGCGAAGGGGGTGGAAGATACTTTAATGTTTACGTATAACCGCTTTATTGGCCATAATGAAGTGGGCGATCATCCAGCGAATTGGGGTGTGAGTAAAAATGAATTTCATAATATGATGCAAGAGCGCCAGATGAACTGGTCACTATCTATGAATGCAAGTTCGACTCACGATACCAAACGTGGTGAAGATGCGCGTAGTCGTCTATTGGTACTTACCGCCATGGCGCAAAAGTGGATTAAACAGCTTCAACTCTGGCACGATATGGTGCGGAACGAATACCCAAGAGATCTTCCGCATCCAAATGATGAATACTTCATTTATCAGTCGCTGGTCGCTTCTTTTCCCATGGAAAAAAATGATTCTAATATATCCTTAGCATTTGAAAAACGCTTTCTTGATTACTTGGTTAAATATCTCCGAGAGGGGAAGGAACGCTCTTGCTGGGAGAGCCCAAATGTGGACTATGAAGTTTCTGTTCAGGAGTTCGCCTCTTTTCTGCTCGATAGAGACCGTCCATTTTTTACCAGCTTTTATCAATTTCTTGAAGTGATCGCTGATTTTGGTGTCATAAATTCGCTTACTCAGCAAATTTTAAAATTTACTTGTCCTGGCGTACCTGACATCTATCAGGGTTCAGAACTTTGGAACCATAGTTTTGTCGATCCAGACAATCGAAGACCGATAGATTATCAGCGTAGGAAGGATCTTTTGTCTGCTATTGAAAATGGGGATAAAAAAGTGCAGATCCAAGATTTATGGAAATATAGGTTTGATGGGAAAATTAAATTATGGTTGGTAAGGGAATTGGTGAAACTGCGAAAGGAACACCGTGCTCTCGCATCCGATGGCTGTTACGTGCCGCTTAAAGTAACTGGCCGCTTTCGTAATAATATTTTAGCATTCGCGCGTAGATCGGGTGAGGAATGGATGGTTATAGTTGTTCCCTTACATCTCGCAGAAATCGGTAATATCTCAAAATTTGTTCCTGGTTCATTTGATTGGTCTGATACCAAGGTTCATCTTTCATCAAACCATTCCGTGGCCTGGAAGCATATCCTAACAGAAGCACAAGGTGAAGGAATGGAGATTGCAGTCAATACGATTTTTAGGGATCTTCCAATGGCTATCATCAGCTACACGGATTTTCCACCTCAGCGGAGCTCAGGCATTTTGATGCATATTAGTTCAATTCCATCCCCTTTCGGGATAGGTGACTTGGGCTCGGAAGCTAGAAGATTTGTAAAGCAACTTTACCGCAGCGGGCAAAGCTGTTGGCAAGTTCTTCCATTGGGCCCTACGGATGCTACACAATTCCATTCACCTTATAGTACGCTGAGTAGCAGGGCTGGAAATCCATTATTCATAGATCTGCGGGAGCTGATAAAATTAGGTTTGCTCCAAAAGAATGAAATAAAGCACTTAATACGTAAAGCATCGACAACGATAAATTTTGCTGAAGTAGTGTTGGCAAAATACCAACTGTTGGAACAGGCCTATAGTCGTCTGCCAGCGGATGCAGCATTTGAATTTTCCGATTTTGTAGATCGCGAATCGAAGTGGTTAAATGATTATGCTCTTTTCAAGGTGTTAAAAAATAGAAATGGAAATAAACCATGGTATGAGTGGCCAACGCATTATAAGAATCGAGAAAGCGCCGCGTTGAGCAATTTTGCTGCTGAATTTCGAGATGAATTACAACAAGAAAAGTGGTTCCAATTTCTATTTTTCAAACAGTGGGATGGCTTAAGAAAATATGCACGAGATTATGGCATTAGACTTATTGGCGATATTCCATTTTACGTAGCCTACGATTCCGCAGATGTGTGGGTCAATCCGCACTATTTTTCCTTAAAAGCAGACGGAGATATGAAATATGTTGCCGGAGTACCCCCAGACTACTTTAATGCAGATGGCCAATTATGGGGAATGCCAACTTTTAATTGGGAATCTCTTAAGCATGATGGCTACCAATGGTGGATCGACCGGCTAGCGCACAACTGTTCGTTGTTCGATATTTTGCGACTGGATCATTTTAGAGCATTTTCTTCCTATTGGGAAGTTCCTATTCAAGAAACTTCTGCAAAGAATGGAAAATGGTTGGCGGGCCCTGGTGAGGCTTTCTTTGAGCAAGTTAAGATCAATCTAGAATATATGCCCTTTATAGTGGAGGATCTCGGCGATGTCGATGCCGCAGTATATGATCTTCGAGATCGATTTAAATTTCCCGGTATGGCGGTATTACAATTTGCCTTTGGTGAGGATATGTCACGATCACCTCACATTCCTCATCAGTATGTCAGAAATTCTGTTGCCTATACCGGTACACATGATAATAATACCACGTTATCTTGGTACAATCAGGACCTAAGTCTATTGAGCAAAATAAATTTAAGAAACTATTTTGGAAGAATAGTTGATAGTGAGAATGTCAATGACGTCCTTATACGGTCAATTTACGCATCTGTCGCGGATAAGGTTATAGTGCCGATGCAAGATATATTAAATCTTGATGGATCATGCCGTATGAATAGGCCAGCCAGTACTGCTGGAAATTGGTTGTGGCGTATGCAAAAGAAAGCATTTACATCAAAAATTCAACATAAATTATTTAATTACACGAAAATATATAACCGTTAAACATAAAGATGGAAACAAACATTTCTACCGGAAATCCTTATCCTTTAGGGGCAACCTACGATGGGGAAGGAGTGAACTTCGCACTCTGCTCCGAACACGCTGAGGCTGTTGAACTTTATCTCTACGATAGTTCAGACGAGCGAGAAATCGCTAAATTTAAAATTACGGAGAAAACACATCAAGTGTGGCATATCTATGTTTCTGGAATAAAACCTGGGCAACTCTACGGTTATCGGGTTCATGGTCCTTATGACCCATCAAACGGACATCGCTTTAACCCACATAAATTATTGATTGATCCCTATGCAAAAGCAATTTCAGGAACTGTTAAATGGAATGATGCTTTATTCGCCTACACTATAGGAGATGATGACTTAAGCATGGATGCAACTGATAGTGCTCCCTTTGTTCCTAAATCTGTCGTTACAAACGACAGATTTGACTGGGGAAGCGATAAGCCACCCCGCATTCCTATGCATAAGAGTGTGATTTACGAAACACACGTAAAAGGCTTTACAGCAATGCATCCCGATATTCCTGAAGAAATAAGAGGTACCTATGCCGCAATGGGCCATCCCGTTGCAGTAAATTACCTGAAAGAATTGGGTATTACAGCGGTAGAATTGTTACCTATACATCATTTTTTGACTGACCGTCATCTAAAGGATAAGGGACTCAGCAACTATTGGGGTTATAACAGTATTGGTTTTTTTGCACCAGATGTGCGCTATTCTGCTTCAGGCTACCATGGAGAGCAGGTTTTGGAATTCAAACAAATGGTTAAAGCACTGCACGAGGCAGGCATAGAAGTTATTTTAGATGTGGTATACAACCATACTGGCGAAGGTAACGAAATGGGGCCAACACTTTCTTTTAGAGGTATTGACAACGCCTCCTATTATCGATTAGCTGACGACCCTCGTTATTATATGGACTTTACCGGAACCGGCAATACACTAAATACCCGCCAACCCAATGTATTAAGGATGATTATGGACAGCCTCCGTTATTGGATTCAAGAAATGCATGTAGATGGATTTCGATTCGACCTGGCTTCAGCACTGGCGCGTGAACTGCACGAAGTAGACAAATTGAGCTCTTTTTTCGATGTGATCCATCAAGATCCAATCATCTCACAAGTTAAACTAATTGCCGAACCGTGGGATATCGGAGAAGGGGGATATCAAGTTGGCGAGTTCCCCCCCGGCTGGGCCGAATGGAATGGAAAGTATCGCGACTGTATCCGTGACTACTGGATTGGAGCAGACAGCATGATTGCCGAATTCGCAAACCGACTTACCGGTTCTTCTGATTTATACCGAGGCGACAACCGTACCCCTTCGGCCAGTGTCAATTTCGTTACGGCACATGATGGATTTACGCTTCACGATCTAGTATCTTATAATGAAAAGCATAATGACGCAAATGGTGAGGACAATCAGGATGGAGAGAGCCACAACCGTTCTTGGAACTGTGGTGTCGAAGGACCAACAGACGATCCTGAGATCAATAGTTTGAGGGAGAAACAGAAGCGAAATATGCTGACAACATTGTTTCTTTCTCAAGGGGTTCCCATGCTTGTGGCTGGCGATGAATTCGGCAGAACGCAGCAGGGAAACAATAATGCATATTGCCAGGACAATGAGATTTCGTGGTTGGATTGGACTAAAATCGATGGAAACCAATTGGACTTCACCAAGAAATTAATACATCTTCGTCGGGAACATCCCGTATTCTGTCGCCGAAAATGGTTTCAAGGATTGCCTATTCGCGGTACGGGTGTTGAAGATATCGTATGGTTTTTACCTGATGCATCCGAGATGGACGACCATCATTGGCAGGAAGACCATGCGCGTTCACTTGCGGTATATTTAAATGGTGAAGGTATTAGATCAGTTGGTAACGACGGAAAGAAAATCGTGGATGCTAGCTTTTACCTGTTGTTTAACGCGTATTGGGAAGATGTGTCGTATCAGCTCCCAAATGAAAATTATGGAGCTAGGTGGATGAAAATCTTAGATACGAATAATGATACGATAGAAAATTTCGGAGAGTTTGCTGCGGGTGATACTGTCTTAGTTCCTTCACGTTCCATACTATTATTTCAATCCCAATAATAGACTGCAGAGCGTATGAGCAAGACCGGAATTAAGCATGTGGGCATTCGTTTTGAAGGCGAAACCTGTCAAATTAGCGTATGGGCACCAATAGCAAAAATTGTGATTTGCCGATTGTGTGATAATAATTTAGAAATACCTCTAAGGCCACTAAAATATGGCTATTGGTATGCTGAGAGTACATTAATAACTCCTGGGGATCGGTATAAAATCAGTGTGGACGGAAATGATTTTCCAGACCCGGCTTCCCTTTCCCAGCCCGAAGGTGTGCATGGACCATCAGAGGCAATAGATCTCCGATTTAATTGGACTGATCAGAGCTATAAGCCTCCTAAAAATTCCGAATTCGTGATCTATGAGATTCACGTCGGAACATTCACCTCATCTCGCGATTTTGATGGTGTCATAAAAAAAATTCCGCATTTGAAGGATTTGGGGATCACTGCGATAGAGATTATGCCAGTCGCACAGTTTCCAGGAGGGAGGAACTGGGGGTATGATGGCGTTTTCCCATTTGCAGTACAGCATTCCTATGGTGGAGCTTCAGAATTTCAGCGGCTTGTGAATGCCTTCCATGCAGTTAATATAGCTGTAATTTTGGATGTGGTGTATAACCATATCGGACCTGAAGGAAATTATTTTTCGAATTATGGGCCATATTTCACCAACAAATACCATACGCCATGGGGCGATGCTCTTAATTATGATGATCGTTTCTGTCATGGGCAGCGGGATCTAGTGCTCAATAACGTCCGTATGTGGTTTGAAGACTTTCATATTGATGCTCTTCGACTAGATGCGGTGCATGCGATTAAAGATTTCGGAGCAGTTCACATACTTCAGGAAATTCGCAAGGAAACGGACCAGATTATCATCAATTCGGGTAAGAATCGCTTTTTATTCATTGAGTGCGATCTCAATGATAGGCGATTTCTGGATCCATTGACAAAAAATGGCTATGATATGGATGCGCAGTGGTTAGATGAGTTCCATCATGCCTTAAGAGTGTCGGTGGGCGAACCAAAAAAGGGATATTATGAAGAATTTAATGGATTGAATGATCTGGCAAAAGCCTATGAGAAAGCCTATGTTTTTGACGGTAATTACTCTTCCCACCGGGAAAAGTTCTTCGGAACAGACAGTTTTGGTCTTGATGGAAATCGCTTCATAGTTTTTTGCCAAAACCATGATCAGATCGGTAATAGAATGCTAGGGGACCGCGCAGTGAAGATTTATTCTAGCGAAATAGCGCGCCTCATGGCCTTTGCTGTGTTTATGTCTCCCTATCTTCCCTTACTATTTATGGGTGAAGAATGGGGGACAGAAAAGCCTTTCCCATATTTTATAAGCCATAGTGATCCTGAGCTCGTGCAACTAGTTAGGGAAGGCCGGAAGAAAGAGTTTGAAGATTTTATTACGAATTCTGATGTCCCAGATCCTCAGAGTGAAAGTATATTTAGAGAGGCTATATTGGATTGGGACGAGCTCAATAGCGAACCCTATCGACAACGTTTATTGTATTACAAATCGTTAATAGCGTTGCGGAAAACAAACCCCCTGCTGAAAGATGTGCAGCGGGATGAGTTGAAGGTCAAATGCATCGAAGATAAAAAAGTACTTCTGCTTCAGGTGAAAAAAAAGGAAAAATCTATCGTTGTAATCATGAACTTTTCCGACCATGTACAGCACGTTAATTTACCGGAAGATTTCAAATGGCGAATGATATTTGAGACTCACGAAAAACAAGCTGAGCTTATTGTTGGTACGGATAAGCCGGTAATTACATCCTATCCGTTATCACCTTGGTCCGGCTATGTTTATAGTTCTCAATAGCTTATTTTTAAAAATTACAGTGCTTATTTGAAAAGATAAAGGTGGATACAAAGATGATCACAAATTTCAAACAAAGTACGTAATACTATTGTTTACTATTCAAGACGGCTTGTCCAGCCATGAAGAAAGTTTAAAAGCTAGGTTCTTTCCAACCTAGCTTTTTCTCGCTTAAGTAGGTGTGGTAATATTTACCTGTAATTGCTAAAAAAAGTTTGACGCTTGTCTAATCAATTATTCGTAGTTATTTTTTATATATTAGCCTGAGATATGACATGTTTGAAGAGGGATGCTAGATTTTATATTGTATGGCAATTATCTTTTTCGAGAATTTCCTATTAATAGTAAGTTAAAATATTAAAAACTAGTAAGATATGCCTCAATTGGAGTGTCATGATGAAGAAATCCACTTATGTGGTAAAATCCAATTTTTCGGTTTCCTTTGTGTTTTCGATAAGATCGGATGCATTGCAGTAAGTGAAAATCTATCTCATGTGCTGAATATTCCTTTAAACGAAATTCTTGGACGTTCGATTAAGGAGTTGTTGCCTTTTTTTTCTGCAGCGAACGAATGGAATATCGAAGAGATTGAGAGACAGATCACTGAGCAGGTATTCTCTCGTTTCGTTGAGCGTATCCGTATGAAGGATAATGATTACTATTTGAGCATTTACCGCTACGACGAGAAAACATATGTTGAATTAGAGATTTGCAATGAGAACCGCCTAAAAGCGCCGCGTTTATTCTATTATGCTAAATACCTTGAGGAACAAAATGGCAATGCTTGGCAATCTTTGACAGTATTGATCCGCCAGATCATTGGTTTTGATCGTGTCATGGTATATCGTTTTGAAGAAGACCATAGTGGACAAGTAATTGCGGAGTCTATTAACAAAGGAATGAGCTCGCTAATGGGATATCGTTACCCGGAATTTGATATTCCTACACAGGCTAGAGCACTTTATACCAAATTTCTTGCGCGACATGTTGCGGATATCGATGCCCCTGTTATTCCTATTCATGGACTGGAGGCGGGGGAGATAGACCTCACGCATTCCAGCGTCAGAGCCTTATCGCCGGTGCATTTGCAGTATCTCAGGAACTCGGGCGCGCGCGCCAGTGCTAGCTTCTCTATCGTTATCGATGGAAAACTTTGGGGAATTGTAGCTTGTCAAAACAGGCTTCCCAGGAATGTCGATCTTTCCCAACGACACTTATGTGCTTTTTTAACGCAATATGCAGTAAATTATTATCTTTCAGAACATCAAAAGGAAAATTTGGTCGCACAAACCATCATGGGTGTTATGGAACGAGATCTTAAATCCGAACTGTTAGTAAATAGTGATATTGGAGTTGTGCTTGAACGTTTTGCCCCCCAGATTTTGGAAATTGTAGCAGCCGATGGATTAATGATCAAGAACGATCATACTGCTAAAAGCTGGGGAACGGTGCCGGATGAAGGGCAGCAACGTACAATAGATAAGTACATAGAAAGCCAAGAACGAACCGAACTCTTTTCTACGTCAAATTTTGTTTATGATCAAGTAGAGTCAGAACACGGCGTGTTTTTGCCTGGCGTTTTAAGAATAAATATTCTTCCTGGCAATAAATATTACATCTATTTATTCCGTAAGGAACATATATATGACGACGTTTGGGCAGGAAAGCCCGAAAAAATATACCTTTATGATCCCGAAAGGAAAGTTGAATTTCCCTCGCCAAGAAAATCGTTTGAAGCTTGGCGTGAAACGATGAAAGGCAAGTCTGTTAATTGGAGAAAGACTGAGCTTTCTTTTATGGAGAAGGTGGCACAAATAGCCCAACAAGCTATCGCACAACGGGGCGGGGAGATTGCGCAACTTAACAAGGAACTTATCAGATCCAACAACGCCTTAGATACATTTGGCTATACATTAACGCATGACCTTAAAAATCCACTTTCCTCGATAAAGCTTGCCGCTCAGATGATGTTAATAAAAGATGATCTTTCTAAAGACATGCTACGTAAGATGGCAAAAAATATCATGGATGCCACAGGACTGATCACAGAAATGATGGATAAAGTTTATCAGCTTACGCAGTCTAATTATGTAACTTTTAAGACCGAACTGATCGATCCGCGAAATAAAATTCTGAATATTCTAGATAGTAGCAAGCAGCAGTTTGATAGTGAAAATCTAGAATTTATACTAGGTGAAACTTGGCCGATTATAGGCGAAAGAACACTGCTGTATCAGCTATTTTTAAACCTGATTGGCAACGCCATAAAATATAGTAGTAAAAAGGATCAACCGGTAGTTGAAGTTTATAGCATAAAACAGGGTAATTCGGTTCACTATTACATCAAAGACAACGGGATAGGCATGGATATTCGTGACGATAGCAATATATTTGACATATTTAAACGTCTGCCCAATTCGCAAGGATTTGAAGGTTCGGGTATTGGCTTATCCATTGTCAAGCGAATAGCTGACCGACTCAACGCAAAAGTTACTGTTGAAAGTGAACTCAATGTGGGTACAACTTTTTGTATAAGCTTTGAAAGCTAATGACGACAATTTCAATAATCCCCTTATCGTCCGACTCTCGATGTGCATTTATACAATTACTTTAGACTTTTTAGTAATTAGTGTATATCATTATGAGTTGTGTCGTCGTTTTGTAACCGAAACCCTAGGAATAACTTTTATAATTAAAACAAACGATTAATGGATTGGAAGAGTTCCTAAAAGGAATATCGAATATTTTTAACTAGGATAGCATGAGGAGTCAGTCTTTGCCTTCCCAGGTCTTAATTCAATTAAAAATGTGTAAACCCATAAATCGACTATAATGAAAAAAAAAGAATCGAAAACGGCAAAGGTTGAGGCAGTTGAAAATAAAAAAGTCAGCGCACTACGGCCTCATACCGCAGATGCTACAGGTCAAGAGATGACAACGGATCAGGGGGTCAAAATCAATGATGATCAAAATTCGTTACGTGCAGGTGATCGAGGTGCAACGCTCTTAGAGGATTTTATTCTACGGGAAAAGATCACCCATTTCGATCACGAACGCATTCCGGAGCGTGTTGTACATGCTCGAGGGTCTGGCGCACATGGTGTTTTTAAATTATATAAGCCTTTGAGTGCGTTAACAAAAGCAGGTTTTTTGAATAATACCGAAATAGAAACGCCAGTGTTCGTTCGTTTCTCGACTGTTGCTGGTTCAAGGGGTTCAACAGATCTGGCGCGCGATGTACGTGGTTTTGCAGTCAAATTTTATACTGAAGAGGGTAATTTCGATTTAGTTGGTAACAATATGCCTGTCTTCTTTATTCAGGATGCTATGAAATTCCCAGATCTTGTCCATGCGGTCAAACCCGAACCTGATAATGAAATTCCACAGGCTGCATCGGCCCACGATACGTTTTGGGACTTTATTTCGTTGATGCCCGAGTCGGCACATATGATCATGTGGCTAATGAGTGATCGTGCCATACCACGCAGCTATCGTATGATGGAGGGGTTTGGGGTGCATACTTTTCGATTTATCAACGCCCGTGGAGAATCAAATTTTATTAAATTTCATTGGAAACCAATGCTTGGAGTTCATTCCGTTGCATGGGATGAAGCACAAAATATTTCTGGTAAAGACCCCGATTTCCATCGAAGGGATCTTTGGGAAGCGATTGAAAGCGGTGCGTTTCCAGAATGGGAACTTGGCGTACAGGTCATCCCTGAAGCGGATGAATTTAAATACGAATTTGACCTATTGGATTCGACAAAAATTGTTCCGGAGGAACTTGTACCGGTACTGCCTATAGGTAAAATGACATTGAATCGAAATCCAGATAATTTCTTTGCTGAAACAGAGCAGGTTGCCTTCCATATCGGAAACATTGTACCTGGAATCGATTTTACGAATGATCCGCTGTTGCAGGGGCGCCTATTCTCCTATACCGATACCCAACTGATTCGTTTAGGAGGTCCCAATTTTCACGAAATTCCGATAAATAGACCCATTAGTCCTTCCCACAATAACCAACGTGATGGATTTATGCGCCAACGAATAGATCGTGGGAAGACAAGCTATGGACCAAATTCGTTGGGGGATAATTATCCGCTGCAAGTATCAGAAGAAGCAGGAGGATTTAAAAGCTATCAAGAGCGTATTGATGCGCGAAAAGTTCGTGCGAGAAGTGACAGTTTCCGAGACCATTTTAGTCAGGCACGATTATTTTACAATAGTCAATCTGAGCCAGAAAGAAACCACATTATCGATGCATTCAGTTTCGAATTAGGCAAGGTAAAATCCGTTGCAGTAAGACAGCGAATGATTGGTATATTATCGTTGGTTGATAAAAGCCTGGCAGGCCAAGTAGCAACCGCTCTGGGGTTGCAGGTGCAGGAGAAGCTCGAAAAGCCAATCAATAAAAGTCTCCCAGCAGATGCAAATCCTTCCGACTATGAGCCTATTGAAGTTAAGGTGAAATTAAAAAGATCGGCTGCATTAAGTATGGAAGATACTGTTAAGAGTACGATTATAAGCCGAAAAATTGCCGTACTAGCTGCTGATGGTGTAGACGCAAGTTCGCTAAAAGTTGTGACAGATGCTATTCGATCAGAAGGAGGCATCATTCATATTATCTCACCAAAGTTAGGGCAAATTATAGGCTCAGATAATAAGCCGATTCAAGTGGAGGAAAGTTTCTTGACGGCAGCATCCGTACTGTATGACGCCATATACTTACCTGGAGGGAAAGACAGCGTGAACAAATTACAATCAAATGCGGATGCGGTTCATTTCCTAAATGAAGCTTTTAAGCACTGTAAAGCTATCGCAGCAGATACGGAGGCTCGTCTGGTTTTGGATGCCACTTATTTTTTCAATAAGGGACCAGAATTTGACGTTAGCTCTACCTTGGATGAAGGAATAATCATTGAAAGCGATTCGAAGTCTTTGGCTGATAAGTTTATTAAGGCAATTGCAAAGCACAGATTTTGGGAGCGGGAGAAAAAAGGTAAGGTTCCAGCATAGTCTTAAAATAAATAGCCCGCATATGCGGGCTATTTATTTTGAGATAGTTTCATTTTGTAAAAGAGCTAAACCGGTATCGTTGCCTTGTTGCGCGGCTAAGTCAAGTACCGATAGTCCACGCATGTCAAGCAAACTTGTATTTGCACCGTGGTGAAGCAAAAGTTCAAGAACTTCATTTCGTCCAAACATGGCTGCAAACATCAGAGCAGTGCCACCGTTTCCATGCTGTAAATTTAGATTTGCACCATAAGTGATTAGTAATTTAGCGATATCGTAATAACCTTTAAAAGCTACTCCCATGAGCGCTGTATTGCCTCCATTATCTTGAGCATTCACATCGGCACCAGCTTCCAATAATAATTGGGCAGCGGCAAGCTTATTATTATAACAGGCAATTATCAATGCTGTATAGCCTTTGCTATCCCGAGTATTGACATCAGTATCCTGATAGATCAATTCACGTAGAACTTCGATATTGCCTAATCGGGCGGCATGTATCATGATTTCTGAATTTTGTATCATAGTTGATAAGTTTTTGTTTTAAGATTATTGAAATTGATCGGTGCCTTAGAACGTTGTATCTTAGTTGGAACAAAACTGTGAGACGAAATGTTTGCCGACAATTTAATTTTAATTTAAATGGGATATAAACGCCAACATGTTGTCAAAAAAAAGCAGTTTTTCAGATAAAGCATCGTTATTACTGATTCGCAGTTGTTAAAAAAGCCGAACGAGGACATGTTCGGCTTTCTAACTCTTCAGCTTTATGCTATTACGCTAGGCGGCACCACGAATAACACGAAGTAGTACAACAATTATAGCAATAACCAATAGTACGTGGATGATATTTCCTGTAGCATAGCCTCCAAAAAAGCTGATTGCCCAAATGATAACTAAAATGACAGCGATGATGTACAATAAATTTCCCATAATTTTTGATTTGTTTTTCCAGTAGAACATCATTCGCATACGTATAGTTTGTTTTGATAAATTATTTTAAATCATTTAAGTGTTCAGTTTACGATACGGAGCGTACATTATGCTGTTAAAAATGAATCGTTAAGATACAGTCTCAACGTATTTCTAACATTTCAACAGTAAATAAATACCTTATTATCTTTTTTTAATATTGCTCTTTTTTTGATAGCCACTTAAATTATAGGTAATAAATCTGCTAAAGCTTGCGAATTAGGCTTCGAAGAGTTGGAAAACGTATTTCTACTCGGACCAATGTTATTTCTTTTTAAAGCTAAAAAGGGTTTAAAGTGTAGCACTCTTCTTGTTACTCTATTCTTGTAAAACCATTTTAAACAATCAGTTGAATAAAGAAAGAGGATAAGTTATGAACAATTACAATTTAAACGTACTCATTAACGAAAAAAGAAGTTTGCTTAATCATTTTGCTGCCAAATTTACAGCTGATCCGGATGAAAAGGAAGATTTGATACAAGAGACTTGGATAAGAGCATTGAAGTCAATAGATGAATTTGTGCAACATCCAAAATTGATGAGCTGGTTATATGTCATTATGAAACATACGTACATCAATAAGTATCGAAAAGCAAAACGAATTACTGAAATTCAAGATCAGTACGTGGTTTTAGAAAGTACAAATACTACTGAACATAATAAAGGAATCAATAAATTCATGGCTGAAGATATCGAAAAAGCGATGACGAGCTTAACTTCAGAAAATTATGAAATTTTTCGTCTGTTTTTGGACGGTTATAAATATCATGAAATCGCATCTTATTTTGATATGCCAGAAGGTACAGTTAAGACTAGAATTCATATGGTACGTAAAAAACTCCAAAAACAGCTTAAAGTGTATAGAATGAACTAGCAGTTCCCGCAGATTACATACAAGCCAGTCAACATTTGACTGGCTTATATGTAATTTTGAAAACGCTTTATTTGCTAGAGTCTTCTCAACCAACATAACTCATAAAAATAACAATTGAAGGATCTCTACAAAGTTCTTCGATGGTTTTGATTCAAGTATGAAATCCTACCTTAACTCATACCTCCAGGATCGCTTTGACAGCCTTTCTTAGTCGGAAGGTATTCTGAAAAGTGATCATCGAATGATCCCCTTTTCAGAATTAATATTAATCATTTTCATGTTCCGTAGAAGCAAAAGAAAATTTAACCGACTTCTGCGGGTAAGTCTCCATACTTTTGCGACTCGTGTTTTTAATGATGGTTTTAAGGCTAACACGGTCTCCCAATTTATAGTAAGTCTCTACGGTCTGATAATCCAGTAAGTAGGGGCCACAAAAATAGTTTCCATTGTCATCTTTCTCTATAATTCCCTGATAAAGCCCTTCTTTTGTCTCTTTTGGCATATTTATTTAATTTGAATGACAAAGGTAGCAAGAGTATTTGAAGAATATCATAGGAAAAATAAAATTTGATTTTTTTTATAGGATAAGTGTTCCATTTCCTCAATTGTTTCGATAGAATTCGTTTTCATTTGAGTGATAAAGCCAAAGAAATAAATGTGGCATTGTTTAAGAGTCATATCATCCAAATCGGTGTGCTAAAAACAAAAAATATATCATTGTTTTTCTCGTTATATTTCTATAAATTCAGCACATAAAAATAAAGAACGAATCAAAATAGACCAAAAATAAATGAACGAGTTAGAAATTTATTTCCGAAATAATGATGCAAAATTGATTAATAAATGGATGCATTATTTCGATGTATACGACAGACATTTTAGTCGTTTCAAAGGCAAAGATATCGTCGTTTTAGAAGTGGGGGTTTTTCAGGGTGGAAGCCTTCAGATGTGGAAAAACTATTTTGGTGATCGCGCGAAAATATACGGTATTGACATCAACCCACACTGTAAAGAACTCGAAGAAGAGAATGTGGAGATATTTATTGGCTCACAGTCCGACCGAAAATTCCTGCGTCAGGTGAAAGAATCTATTCCACCGATCGATATTTTAATCGATGATGGCGGCCATACTATGAAACAGCAGATTGTGACTTTTGAAGAACTATTTGATCATGTAAAAGACACGGGTGTATATCTCTGTGAAGATCTGCACACATCTTATCAAGTGTTTTACGGTGGAGGACACAAAAGGAATGGAACTTTTATTGAATATAGTAAGAATTTCATCGATTATATCAACGCTTATCATTCGGAACAACGTGGGTTGAAAGTAAATGGATTTACACGTTCGGTAAGCTCGCTTCACTATTATGACAGTATCTTGGTTGTGGAGAAGCACCGAAGAGATGAGGCACCGATACATATGAAAACAGGGCAGGCAACAGTAAAGGATTTCAATGCAGCTCCTACAGGAATTGATGGATTAAAATGGAGAGTTAAAAAGCCTGCTTTAACCATGATCAACAAGTTGCTACGTTTTTTCCGTATAGGTGGTTTTATGTGGCGCTAGAAGGCGAAAGAAAAATTATTGATCATACTACTTGAAATAAAAAAAGCGGATCAACTTAAATTGATCCGCTTTTTGGGTAAGTAATCGGGCTCGAACCGACGACCCCTAGAACCACAATCTAGTGCTCTAACCAACTGAGCTATACCTACCGTGATTTTGATGTCACAAAAGTAGTATTATACCTGATATTTTCCAAATGTTTTTTAAACTTTTTAATTAAACAATTGTCTATCAAAACATATAGTTTTTGTTTTAACCAAGTTGGCGAAGTTTATGCTAGTATCCAGGTAATATTTCGAGGTTAAATAGATAAATAGGCAACTTGGTCTTTAATTTGTATAGTATAATTTATGGGAAAATTTTTTAAATTTTTAATCGCCGCAGCCATTTTGGCGGGGGGCGCTTGGTTTGTCTACAATAAATATAATAGTGGTCCGTTGGTGGAAAGTAAGCATCAGTTATTAGTGGATCGTATTGAGGCTATGGGGAAATTAGAATTGGTGAAATATCGTTATAGTGATGTGGTAGAACATAAGAATGTCAATACATTTTTACCTGACGCAAGTGTATTATTAATTGTCAAAGCGGATGCTGTAGGTTGTGTAAATCTGACGAAGCTTACTCCGGAAGATATTGAAGTTATTGGAGATTCAGTCGCTATAAGGTTACCGGCTCCAGAAATTTGCTACATTAAGATCGACCATGAAGCCTCGAAGGTATATGATACCAAGATGGCTTTTTTAAGAGAAGCGGAACTTGTAGATGAGGCATATAAAGCCGCAGAAAAGGCGGTTGCAGATGATGTTAAAAAATCAGACATTCTTCAGCAAACCAAAGCGAATGCCAATACGGTTTTTAAGCCACTTCTGCAGGGTTTGGGATTTTCAAAAATCAATCTGACTTTCAAATAAATTTAAATAGGAGAGCTAGAAAATATTGAATTGATCTAGCTCTCTGTAATGAATCGATTACGTGCATTTCCGATAAAATGAAAATAGACGGTTATCCAAATGTGAGTGGAATGACAGTAACAGATTATTATTCGTTTTTATCTTGTCGTTGATGTATCCGGTTGAGGGGTCGGTGGGATTTCTCCTCTAGATTGTGGAGAAGTAGTGTCACGATATTGTATCGTTGTAGTATCATTTGGGACGGAGTCCCGCATCAACTCTTTTGATTTCTCATCATCGGTCTTAGCGCTGTTACATCCGAAGGCGGCAAGACAAACTAGTCCAACGGCAATTAATTTTGTTAAATTTTTCATATTCACTTTATTTTTTAATCGTAGTATGCAGTCGCATACACTTAGCTGAAGAACAACGTTCAAATTGAAAGTGTTTCGAATTTAATTTATCTATTGTTGTCGGATAGAGGATTGTGCTTGTTTTGTTGTTGAAAAAATAGCATTGTAAAGAACTTTATAAAGTTGAAGGCTGTTCCTCTACTATATAAGTTCATTTAAACAGAGAGATCTAACATAAATATGCTTGAAATGTCCTTTGTTAAGGACTGGCTCCCAATTAAGTCTTGAAACCTTGGTTGATATCGCCTTTCTGGCTGATGTTGAAAGTTAAATAGCAGTCTTGAATATTTAAAAAATCTGATCTCGATGTGGTATTAGCGGATATAAATAGAATAATTATACAATAATAAACTAAAAAGACATGGCAACAAAGAACGAAAATCGCGTAGTCGGAACAGAAATGGAGAAGAAGAAAAAAGTTAAACTAGGGGTCAATGGAGAAGTAATTCGAGATGTAAACGATAAGGATCAAGGTGATGCAGAGGCTGGGGTAGATCCACAGGTCGATCAACTTAACGATATGCCGAACGATCCTACGGATAGGCCTAAAGAAAGTAGGAAATAAAAAAGACCCGCAATTCCGCGGGCCTTTTTAATATCAGCGCTATACATTTAAAATAGTGCTATTTTTTTCCATGTTTGTCAATGGCTTTGATTAACTCGTCTTTAGTCATATCATGACGTCCAGTGATTTCCATTTTCTTTGCCATTTCTAAGAGTTCGGCTTTTGTTTTGTCTGCGTTTTCATTTCTTGAACTTTTGGACGAAGAAGCTTTGTTTCCAGTCGCTGTAACTGATGTTTTTCCTTTGTCGGTACCTTTGTTGTGCGACTGCCCTTTAGCATTCTTACTGCTTGAATTTTTTGTCGTATTCATAATGTCCGTGTTTATTGTTATTTATAGACTGAACATGTTGCAGCATTTAATAGTTGGCTGTTTAAGTACGCTATCGGATCGTACTATTACCCTTTATTCTTCCTATCCGCAGCAAATTCTTGAATGATAGTTTTATTGAAAACCGGCAGATCATCGGGTGTGCGGCTTGTGATGAGTTTATCGTCGACTACAACTTCACTGTCTTCCCATAATGCACCTGCGTTAATAAGATCCATCTGAATAGCTGCGACAGAGGTAATCTTTTTATCACGTACCAAATCTGCATTAATCAACAATTGTGGCCCGTGGCAAATTGCTGCAATTGGTTTATCCCGTTCCCAAAACGCGTTGATCAAGGCAATTGCCGTTTTATTTGTCCTCAATTTATCGGGACTTATTACTCCTCCGGGAAGAAGTAATGCATCATATCGATCCTCCTCAGCTTCTTGGAGAGCAACATCGACTGGATAATCATTTGACCACTCATCTCCACTCTTTGCTCTGACTTTTCCATTAACAGGCGATATAATGTCCGTCTTTGCACCCGCATTTTCCAGTGCTTCTTTAGGGCTTGTTAATTCAATTTCTTCAAATCCATCCGCAACCAATATGGCGATCCGCTTATTCTTTAAATTTTCCATGTAATTAAATTTTACTAATATTCTTTATTTACTTTTATATAACGGATCTAAATCATTTAAAGTTTGAAATAAGATAATTTAAACGTGGACATTTCGGCTAGTCTGTTCCTAAATTGCTTTGATTAAATTTAAATCCCCAATCTTAAAATAACGAATGAACCACTTATCTCGCTAAATATCAATAAGAGCGTAGGCAATATCGTTTCCATGATGAGCTTTCAGGACAGGAACTGCTACGTTATAAATCGGTATTCCGGTGGGCGATAAAGCTTTGAATTTTCCAGCATGTGCATGCCCGTGGAAGGCAGCGCAGACGTTACGACGTTGCAGCGGCTCCATTAAATGTGTAGAGCCTAAAAATGGATAGATCTGTTCGGGTTCTCCTAATACAGTCTCTGCTATAGGTGCGTAATGGAGCAAAGCGACTTTTTTTATATCCGCATGTTCTTGTTCAAGCCGCGCCAACGCGCGATCCAACAGCAAAGACTCATTGACAGCTTCCTGAACAAAACTTTTCATGGCGTCTTCGCCAAACATTGATAACATGTAGCGGTCAAATCCACCACCAAAACCTTTCACGCCCGCAAATCCAATATTTTCGACTACAATGGCTTCGCCGTCCAGAACTGTAATTTTATTATCAATCAAAATCTGGCGGATCTGTTTCTGTCGTCCTTTTTCATAATCGTGGTTACCTAATACTGCGAGCGCAGGAATTTTTAGGGATTGCAGTTCTGAGACAAGTAGCTCCGCTTCTTCTTCATCGCCAGTGTCGGTTAAATCACCACATAATAGTAGGACTTTGGCCTTTTCTGAAATTTCTTCAAAAGCTATTTTCCATTTTCCCTGCTGATTTACATTCATATGTATATCACCTAAGGCGGCTATCGTTGTTTTGGTCATATCAAACAGTTTTTATAGTATACGATTTATAGTCCCATTCTTTAATGTCAATCTCGTATTGCGTTTGGTCAATTAGCGGTCCCAAGCATACTTTTTCAAGGCATGGGGGTAGTTCATACTGACCTGATGCGCGCATGAGAAGCTCATCGAACAGGTCTTTTGGGATAATGTCGCGATAATCATGTGGATACGTAAATTGAAAAATAAGTATTTGTGCAAGCAACAGATGCCAATGCTGATCCATGCGTGCCAATAAATGATTCCAGTCAAGCTTTTTTCCATGTTTTAACAAAATGTGATTGATATCAGCGCTATCATGTCGCTCCCTGTTTTGTACATAGAGCTTACACCACACCAATTCTTCTGCTGGTATATAGCGCACCTTCGTATCAAAAAGGATTCCTTCTGGCCCTCTGTCGAACCAATCCTGCTGAACCGTACAATAGTGATTGACACTATCAAAAATAATATCGATAAAATAAGGGTCCCTGTAGATCTTCGCTAGCCACCTAACATCCGTTAATTCTGTCTGATAGCCATTGGCGGCAAAATGCTTAAGAATTTTTGGATATTCACTGCTCTTGCAAAATATATCGAGATCTTTTGTGGGCCTTATTATTCCCGTATAGTGGAACATTGCTAAGGCTCCGCCCACCATAAATTGGCTATTACTCTGCTGTAGAAGTTGAAGGGTATCCCGGAAGAACCTAAGGCAATCTTGAGGTGGATTATCTAAGTGAATCATGTAGTCTGCTTTTTTTTATAACAGTTAACTAAATCGAGTAGTTTGTCGATCAATGTTTAAAGCGTATTAGGCACATCAGTAATAGGTAGAAGTACTCAATTTAAAAATCGCTACCCCTGAGATGCCTCCCGCATACGTTATACCTAAAGATTATATTCATTAATTAAAGAGTATATACGTTAGATATTATTTGAGTGGACGATAACCACTACATAACGGAACAGCAGAAGGTTAAATTATTAAATAGAAGATAATGGTAAAATACACGTATTTAGCAATTTTAATTGCAGCTGCGTCGACCGCGTGCGGTGACGCGAACAAGCATAGCGAAGTAGAAGATAAAACCGACACAATAACCAAACAAAGCGGCCTTCCATTGGACAACATCCATCGAAGCCGGCCGCAGGATATGAACAAGGAAAATGATAAAAGTAAGGAACAGGGGATACCGTTGGATAACTTAGACAGGGATAAACCTTCAGATTAAAAATGTATTGTCAATAACTCACAGCGGCGGCTTCGCAGGCAAAATTCTAGTAAACATATAATTTAAAAAGTAAGGAGTATGCTAACTATTAAGGGTACGATAAACTGTACCGTAGTAAAGTTAATTTTGTTGATTCAACTCAGCTTATTCATTTCTACATTGTACGCCCAAAAAGTTGGTTCTGTTTTGAGAACCAAGGATTCGATAGCTTTACTCGATTCATTGCCCAAAAACCCACTTGCTTCGGCGAGAAACTTTCTCGAAAAATGGCGTAGTGAGGTTGACCATTCTTATGTGGAGTTTGACAGTGTAAAACGGAGCGTGGCTTGGCAAAGAACAAACAATGAATTAGTCGTGCCAAATCAAGTACAACAGCACATACAATTTGTAAAACCCACATTGCTTTCTTTACAGAAGAAAGTAAATATCCTGCAAAAACAGACGGTACCTCAGGATTCTACTGCAACTTCTTGGCACGCAATTCAAGACAGTGCTGCTATTTTAGGGCGGGATATTGAATCACTTCTGTTGGATATGAAGGATCTTAGTGATAAGACCGAGCAACAAGAGAAGGTGGTTCGAGCAGCTTTAAATATTACCACTTGGTTTCATTGGAAACATATTATACAAAAGAATCTCGAACAGGATGGCTTCTCGCAAAGTTACTATGACACTGGATGGGATGGTCGCTTTCTGCTGATTATATTCAGCTTTGCCTATTTTTATTGGTTATATAAAATGCGAAAGAGCGCAGTAGGGGTGGATGAAGCTTTACCCTTACATCGCAATCAACCTTGGTGGATTCCCATTCTGAAATTTGCCGTTTTCTTTCTCATTCTACTACCCTTAACCTCGCTTAGAATTCCAGTGTTTGTGCTGGAAATGACCTATCTACTTGTATTTGGATTTTTATACGTACTGATACGTGCCGCCTCGTCCGATGTACAAATTAAGGTCTGGCACTCCATTTTCTTTTACTATACTGCGGTTTTGGTCAGCAATTTAATTTTAGACACAGATTGGATTTCACGGATCATTGTTGTAATTGTCAATTTGGTGGGTATCCGTTTACTTTGGGCGCTACGGTGCAGTAGGGATGGAAAAATACCATTTACGCACGTAGGACCTACTGTGCGGTGGCTACTACTATCTTTTGGTGTCGGTGCGATTATATTTAATATTTTCGGTTTTCTAAACTTAGCACGCACATTCAATATTGCAGTCGCTGTAGGATTCTTGCAAACATTATCCATGCGTGCATTCCGTGATATGCTCGCCCATGATGTGGTTAATTCTTATGAAAACTCAAAAAAAGACCAATTTATAAATCGTTTTGATAAGCAAAAATTGATTGCGGCATTGCACCGAATAACTGGTTTTTTTTCTATTTTAATAGGGATTATCATCTGGGCTAACACTTTGCATATTACGAGTGAGCTACGTCGGTTAGGTGACCGGCTGTTGAATAGCACGCATACGGTCGGTAGTGTAACCTACACATATGGAGATGTTCTTTTGGCTTTTGTAGTGATATGGTCCGCGAACTGGATTCAAAAGAACTTAAAGGATCTTCTAGATCGGCCGAATTCAAAAGCAAATCAGCGTCCTAATGCATTGTTGCCGCTCGTGCGCGTCGTAATTTTCATTATTGGCTTCCTTATAGGAATACGTATCCTCGGATTGGGAGTTGACAAACTGACCGTCATTATAGGCGCATTGAGTGTTGGTATAGGCTTAGGCTTGCAAAATATAATCAACAATTTCGTCTCGGGTGTTATTTTAGTATTTGAGCGGCCATTTAAAGTTGGCGATTATGTAGAACTTGCAGACAAAAAAGGGCAAGTCATGCAAGTCGGAATCCGATCTAGTACCTTGCTGACCGATCAGGGTGCTCAAGTAATTATACCCAATGGTGACTTGCTTTCTGGCCGATTAGTCAATTGGACATTTGACGAATCTGATATCCGCTTGAACCTTCAGCTAACTATCATTACCGCCCGAAACATCGAAGATTGGAAAAAATGGCTAAAAGAGACCATTTCTTCTTTTGAGGAGATTGATCCCAATCTTGATGTAAAAATTTTAACAAAAGACATTACAGCAGATGCCTATGTAATTTCCATTCAAGTAGGTTTGAAGAATGTGCAAAAAATAGAATGCTTTAGAAGTAGTTTTTTAGAGATAGTTAGAGCCGAAGCCATCCGTTATGATTCAAAAGTGACTTCGGCCTAATGGAGGCTATTTACTTCCATATCGGTAATAAATCCAGCCCTGAACATTTCTCAGTTCGTCAATATTCTTGAGGTCTATCAGATTATTTATGCCTAATTTAGCAGATAATGCTCCAAATTCGTCAATTTCGTGAACAGGGTAAAAAAGTACATTTTCATTAGGCATGTCCACATTACCCTGTAGCCATTTATAGCCCGCAGCTTGTAGGTTGTCGATAAAAGTATCAGTAACTGCCTCCAAATGGTGCATCATTTTATTAATCCAAATGAGCTCATCATTAGTTCGCGTTGGATAGTGCTCTGCCACATAATCCTGTATGAGTTGCTCGCCCTCTACGTCCCAACCGTCGCGAATCATCGCCAAACCCGTCGCTCTTACTTCCTCTTGATAAAAATCTTGGCCGTAAATCATTTTAATATCCCCGGCTATTGGGCTCTCCTCAATTTTGGCTCGTAAGGCCATTTGTCTATTAAGCAGTTCGTGTACGTAGTCGAATGTGTGTTCCATAATACTGATACTTGATTTTTATTTGTTTACTAAGTGAACATTGGTGGCGATCTTAGTGTTTGGAATACTTATATTTTGTGTATTTAATGCGAAAATCAAGATCCTATATAATCCAATTCGATCGCAGCATTTCTCCATTTTCCATTAGGCAGTTTTAGAAACGAATAAAAAAATGATGATCCTTAAATTCTGATGTATCGAGTTATTGGCGAGTGTTCGTAATTACTCAAACATTTTTTTATTAAAACATTTTTGGTCTGAAAGCTGTTTCTTTCAAAAATCTGTTACTCAACTAAACTAAAAAGAAAATACAGAAAGCTATGAAACAGTTGCTTTTGGTGGATGATCATACATTGGTGCGATCCGGTTTCCAACTAATATTAGAGGCACAACAGGACATCACTGTAATAGCTGGGGTAGAAAATGGTGAAAAAGCCATGGAATATTTAGACAGTTCATCGAAGCCAGATATCATTTTAACAGATATTCATATGGACCAGATGGATGGCATCCAGCTCATTCAAGCAGTAAAAAAGAAGTATGTCGACATAAAAATCATCGTTTTATCCATGGAAGATAATATCCAGGTAGTTCAGGAAATTTTAAACCTTGGTGCCGATGGCTATTTGTCAAAAGATTCTAATGTTGAGGAAATCCTTTTCGGAATCCAGCAGGTTGTCCGAGGCGAACAATATATTAGTGCATCACTGAGTATTGAAATTATTAGAAATTTATCGAAATATACCCATATGGATGTGGATCGAAGCGCCATAATGAACAGATATGACATTTCTGAACGGGAGCTTTCCGTATTGGAATTGATTGCACAAGGACATACGAATGCTGAAATAGCAGAGCAGATCTATTTAAGCAAAAGGACAGTCGAAGGGCATAGACAACAGTTGATCGAGAAAACAGGATCCAAGAATACGGCGGGACTTGTTCGCTTTGGTTTTCAGAAAAAATTATTGAGCTAAGGTGGAGTGTTGTGCTTAGAAAACGATGGGCTCATAGCCTTATAATATCGGCTTAAAGCAATAATTTCTATTTCAACGGCATGATTGAATTTTTATAATAGTTATAATTATTTTGCATTTGAAATGCATTTTATCTAAGTTTGGCGCGCAGTTATAGACTATTTGTAAATAAAAATCAATCATGAGCCAAAAATTTGAATATAATACGCATTATCCTTCTGTGGAAGATCTAAAGATTAAAGCGAGGAAAAGGATTCCCCGATTTGCATTTGATTATTTGACCGGAGGAGCAAACGAAGAATTGAATCTCGCTAGAAATGAAAACGATTTTGATAACATTTTGTTAAAACCGCAATACCTATTAGCGAGCGATGAAATAGATCTTTCTGTCGAATTGTTTGGTCGGCGTTATAGCGCGCCATTTGGTGTTTCGCCCATTGGACTTCAAGGATTGATGTGGCCGAATGCGCCGGAAATTCTTGCGAAAGCGGCTGCGGAAAATGATATTCCATATATTTTAAGCACTGTTTCGACAAGTAGTATTGAGCGTATTGCCGAAGTGTCAAATGGGAAAGCATGGTTTCAGCTCTATCATCCTAGCGAGAATAAATTGCGAGATGACATTATTAAGCGTTTACAGATTGTTGAATGTCCTGTATTGGTGGTATTGGTCGACGTACCGGCGTTCGGACTTCGGTATCGTGAAATAAAAAGCGGATTGTCCATGCCGCCTAAGATGAGCGTTTCAAATATTTTGCAAACTTTTGCATGTCCAACTTGGGGTATTGAGACGCTAAGATATGGTATTCCTTCTTTTGCGACTTTAAAACCTTATATGGAAAAAGGTCTTGACTTGGCCCAACTGGGACAGTTTATGAATAAGACATTTACGGGTAAAGTTGATGTTGAAAAGATTAAAGCAATACGCGACCTATGGAAAGGCCCGTTGGTGCTGAAGGGAATTGCAACAGATGAAGATATCCAGGCTTCAATCGCATTGGGGGTTGATGGTGTGATTGTTTCAAATCATGGTGGACGGCAGCTAGACGCAAGTGAGTCTTCGATCAATTCATTAATTCGTTTGGCTAGTAATCCCGAATATAAAAAGAATATTAAAATCATGTTGGACGGTGGGATTCGCTCGGGTGTTGATTTGGCGCGTGCCCATGCTGTCGGATCAGAATTCAATTTTATGGGAAGGCCTTTTATGTATGGTGTAGGCGCTTTAGGTGGAGCAGGCGGCAAACATACCATCAATATGTTCAAAACACATTTGTATCAGGTCATGAAGCAGCTGAGTCTTTCGAAGATAGCGGATTTCCCACAGCGTCTGCAGTCTATTCTCTAAGTGCTCTGTAGTAAAGATCATCGATTTGGCCTTGAAATAGGCATGTGCCGACAATTTTTGTTTACAATTTTGCTTATAGCTTATTCTTTTTATATTCATGTAAAGGTGCAGAATCAAAGATCAACACTGCACCAAATTTTGCATTTTAACAGTGTTTCTTCAGTGATCGTTCAGTGATGGTTTAATAACTTCCCCAAGTCAGGAAGTCAAAATAGGTTTGATCGATAGCAAATGTTCATGAGTACCGAGAGGATTTTTCAGTTAAGAGAGAGGATTTTAATTTAATTTCTTAGATTTGTGTATCCATGAGGTTAACAGTCTTCATATTGATTGGCTATATTCTGGGACTTTCCTTTGTCCCGTGCAGCGATTCGAACAATCGCTGTGAAGAGACTGCTATGGAAGCAAAGCTCAATCAAACACACAACCATGGTGATGATGCATCTGATGCGTGTTCAATTTTCTGTTATTGCAATTGTTGTAGCGGAAATATAACAGCTTATGCTTATCAATTTCCGGAAATAGCTGGCGTTCCGGTTTCTATTTATTTTGACAATCGTATACCAGTCCTCAATACCAAAATTGTTTCCAGCTATTGTGGAAGCATCTGGCAACCGCCGAAGGTTAATGCTTAATTTTTTGTAAATATTTCAAAACCAAATTGATAGAGAATGCATGTTATTCTTTATCGGGTTTTGTTGTTGGAGTTCGCTTGTTGTGTGTACTCCAATAAGAATGAGCGATTATTTAAGTATTAATCACGTATAATTGTGTTAGATCATATTATAAAATTTAGCATTAAGAACAAGTTTGTTATTGGTTTAATGACTTTGTTACTTATCATTTGGGGAGTATGGAGCGCAACAAAACTACCAATAGATGCTGTCCCCGATATTACCAACAATCAAGTTCAGATTTTTACATCTTGCCCCACACTCGCAGGCCAGGAAGTGGAGCAATTGGTCACTTTTCCGATTGAACAGCGTATTGCAACTGTTCCGAAAATAGAAGAAATCAGGAGTATTTCACGTTTTGGATTGTCTGTCATTACGGTGGTTTTTGACGAGGACGTCGATATTTACTTTGCCCGTCAATTGATTGGTGAGCGTTTAAATGAAGCGGTCGATCAAATTCCCCAAGGCATTGGTAAACCTGAATTGGCGCCAGTAAGTACCGGATTGGGCGAAGTATATCAATATATTATCCATCCCAAAAAGGGAAGTGACAAGAAATACGATGCAAAAGATTTGCGAGCTATGCAAGACTGGATCGTTGCCCGTCAGCTTTATGGAACCCCGGGAATTGCAGAGGTTAATAGTTTCGGCGGCGAGCTTAAACAATATGAAGTAGCTGTTGATCCCGATCGGCTTAAAGCGATGAATATCACTATTCCCGAGATATTTACAGCTTTGGAGAAAAACAATCAGAATACTGGAGGGGCCTATATCGATAAAAAGCCAAATGCTTATTTTATTCGCGGAATTGGTCTGGCTACCTCATTGGATGATGTAAGAAATATTGCTATTCGTAAATCAGGCTCCATACCGATTTATGTGAAAGATGTTGCTGATGTACGTTTCGGTCATGCTGTGCGTTATGGCGCCCTGACCTATAATGGTGAGGTGGATGCCGTGGGTGGTGTTGTTATGATGTTGAAAGGTGAAAACAGTAATGAGGTGGTCAATAGGGTGAAAGAGAAACTGCCAACTATTCAGCAATCCTTACCCGATGATGTCATCATAGAACCTTATTTAGACCGCACGGATCTAGTGGGACGTGCGATCAGTACGGTTGAAAAAAACTTAATCGAGGGTGCGCTTATCGTGATATTCGTGCTGGTGCTATTTCTTGGCAATTTGCGGGCAGGTCTTATTGTTGCTTCGGCGATTCCCCTGGCGCTACTGTTTGCACTTGGACTGATGAATGTTTTTGGTGTCAGTGCGAATCTAATGAGTTTAGGTGCTATAGACTTCGGTCTGATTGTCGACGGGGCTGTGATTGTGGTGGAAGCTACGCTGCATCATTTAGGCCTGCGGAAGTCGACAGAGAAATTGACCCAAGCGGAGATGGATCATGAGGTATTCGAATCCGCGTCTAAGATCCGTACAAGTGCAGCTTTTGGGGAAATTATCATCTTAATCGTTTATATTCCGATTTTAACATTGGTGGGCGTTGAAGGAAAGATGTTCCGCCCAATGGCGCAAACAGTTGGGTTTGCTATTTTCGGCGCATTAATTCTCTCGTTAACCTATATCCCTATGATGTGTGCTTTGTTTTTGCCGAAAAAGCACAGCGACAAGAAAACATTCAGTGACCGCATGATTGCGGGACTGCAGCGTATTTATGAACCACTATTGCGAAAAGCTTTTCGATTTAAGTACCTGATCGTGAGTTTGACCGTTGCAATTTTTGCATTATCCGTTTTCTGTTTTAAGCATATGGGTGGAGAGTTTATTCCACAGTTGCAGGAAGGTGACTATGCTTTCCATTGTATCTTACCGCAAGGAAGCTCACTTTCGCAGAGTATTGAAACCTCCATGCAGGCTTCCCGTATTATCAAAGAGTTTGCGGAGGTTAAAATGGTTGTCGGCAAGACAGGGGCCGCCGAGGTTCCGACAGATCCGATGCCACCAGAAGCAACAGATATAATGGTTGTATTGAAACCTCGGAAAGAATGGAAGTCTGGGCGGTCTTATGAAGAATTAGGAGCGGCTATTCTTGAAAAGCTCGAAATTATTCCCGGGGTATTCTTTGAAAAAAACCAACCTATTCAGATGCGTTTCAATGAATTGATGACAGGGGTTCGTCAAGATGTAGCTGTAAAAATTTTTGGCGAAAATATAGATTCATTAGCTGCATATGCTACTGTGGTTGCAGCCCAGATTCAGTCGGTTGAAGGAGCAACATCAACACAGGTTGAACGTGTATCCGGCCTGCCGCAAATCAATATTGTTTACGACCGTACACGGATTGCGAATTATGGTCTGACCATTCAGGATGTCAATGATGTGGTGAGTACGGCTTTTGCGGGCCGTAGTACTGGACAGATTTATGAAAATGAACGCCGTTTTGATCTGGTCGTGAGGTTAGATACAACGCATCGAAATAGTATTGATGATGTGCGTAATCTTATGATTCCTACAGATACCGGTACACAGATACCGCTTTCTCAAGTGGCTACCATCGATTATAAGTTGGGGCCAGCCCAAATCAGCCGTGAAGCGGGCAAAAGAAGAATTGTGATCGGTTTTAACGTAGCAGGGCGTGACGTTCAAACTGTGGTAAAAGATATTCAACAAAAATTAGCTGCACATGTGAAGCTTCCTGCAGGGTATTATTTCACCTATGGCGGCCAGTTTGAGAATCTTCAAAAAGCGAGTTCACGCCTGCTGATTGCTGTGCCTGTTTCATTGCTACTTATTTTTATGTTGCTGTATTTCACTTTTCATTCCTTTAAACAGGCGATGTTGATTTTTACCGCAATCCCAATGAGCGCCATTGGTGGAGTATTTGCACTCATGTTGCGCGGAATGCCTTTTAGCATCAGTGCCGGTATCGGTTTTATTGCACTTTTTGGTGTTGCTGTACTCAATGGTATTGTTCTGATCGGTACATTCAATCAGCTGAAAAAAGAGGGTGTTAACGATATCTTTCAACGTGTTAAAGAGGGGACTTTAACGCGTTTACGCCCTGTGCTTATGACGGCAACCGTGGCTTCATTGGGCTTTTTGCCGATGGCAATCAGCACCAGTGCGGGAGCGGAAGTTCAGAAACCTCTCGCTACCGTGGTTATTGGAGGGCTGGTAACAGCAACTTTTCTGACCTTGTTTGTGTTGCCACTATTGTATATAATTTTTAATTCTAAATGGAATATGAAACGAAGTAGCGGTGCTAAGACGTTTGTTACAGTACTTATTTTCTTATTTATGACCTTGGGATCTCAGGTGGTGATTGGCCAGGAACGTATTTCTGTTGCAGAAGCTGTGGAAACTGCGTTGAAGAGCAATCGCCAGTTTCAGATCAATCAGGCCGAGATCGCGGGAGCAGGTTTTAATGTCAAAACGGCAACCGAAATACCCAAGACAGGGATCTTTGCAGAAAATGAAGACTATCGTCCATCGGATAAGGCCGGTCTGCTGAAAATCGGTGTAACGCAAAGCATTGCCTGGCCCGGACTCTATACGGCGCGTAAAGAGTATTTTAAACAACAACTGAAATATGCGAATCTAAATACAGATGTACTGAAAATTGCGATTACGAAAGATGTCAGGACGGCGTATTTTCAGCTCTGGTATCTCCAGGATCGCCAAAAATTATATATTGAGCTCGATAGTATCTATACGGGTATGTTTAAGGCAACTGAATTACGTTTTAAAACTGGTGACGTAGCCGCACTGGATAAGATCGCCGCAGAAGCAAAATTGAAAGAGCTACAAGCACAACTAGCTCAAAACAAAAAAGATATCGTTATTCAGCAGCAGCAATTGATGATGTTGCTGGATCGTAATGTATGGATGCTTCCATTAGATCAGTCTTTAGTGAAGATCGATGTAGCAAGCAGTCCGTCTGAAGAACTAACGCATCCTTTACTTGTTTTACAGCAGCAAAATGTAAATATCGCTTCATCGAATATCAGCGTTCAGAAAAATACCAATAAGCCGGAGTTCTCGGGCCGATTTTTCTCCCAACGTGTTTGGGGAGCCAAAGATCCGTTATCGGGATTTTCTGTCTCCGCATCTTTTCCAGTTTTTAGTCTGGGCGCATATAAGAGTAAAGTGAAGGCTGCCAGTGCCGAGATGGAAGTTCAACAACGTAAGTTGGAATATGATACGCAGGTATTCCAAACCAATAAAGGGAACGCACTTGCTGAGATTGACAAGCATAGTGCATTGCTGCAATTTTACGAGTCTTCGGGTTTGAAACAAGCGGATGCGATTATTAAAGCAGCTACTTTGGGTTATAGAACGGGGGAGATTAATTTCGCTGAATTAAGTCAATTTTTAAGTCAGGCCATTGAGATTCGTCAGAATTATCTCGAAGTACTCAATCAGTATAATCAATCAGCAATTCAATATAATTACTTCAATAACAAATAAGTCAACAATGAAAGTTTTCATAAGAATAGTTATCGTATGTATCGCCGTAGCTTTTTTTTACGGTTGCGGTTCTAATGAGTCGGAACCTAAAGGTCAACCCGCGGGAAAGGAAGAGCCTAATGCCGACGAGGGGCACGAGGAGGGACCAGTTACCGTAGCCGCATTGAGTGCTGCACAAATAAAAGCTGTGGGCATCGTTTTTGGAGGTATTGAAGAGAAGGAGCTAACTGCTACAATTAAGGCCAATGGACTTTTGAGTGTACCCAATAATAATAAAGCGAATGCGACGGCGCTTTATGGTGGTGTTGTAAAGACGTTGAATGTACAGTTGGGGGACAATGTGCGTAAGGGGCAGGTGATCGCGACAATTACCAACCCGCAGTTTGTACTGCTGCAGGAAGAATATGTATCTCTTGCTAGCAAAATTACCCTCGCTGAGCAAGAGATGGCAAGGCAACAGGAATTGAATGAGGGCAATGCCGGTGCACGTAAAAATCTGCAGGCCGCAACAGCTGACTTCAACAGTTTACGGGCTCGAAAGGCTTCCTTGCAGCAACAGATTCAGTTGATGGGAATTAATCCCAATAGTTTGAATCTTTCCAATATGCGCACTTCATTGGCCGTGACAAGCCCTATCAATGGAACGGTGAGTACTGTTTTTGCGAAAATAGGGAGTTATGTGGATGTATCTTCTCCGGTAATCGAGATTGTTGACAATAGCCTTCTGCACTTAGATCTGCAGGTGTTTGAGAAGGATCTACCCTTGGTTAAAGTGGGGCAGATCATCAACTTCCAGCTGACAAACAACCCCGATAAAACCTATACTGCCAAAGTTTTTACCATAGGTTCTTCCTTTGAAAACGACAGCAAGACCATCGCTGTACACAGTACAGTGGTAGGTAGCAAAGTGGGCTTGATTGATGGGATGAACATTACGGGGATGATCGGTGTCAATAATGTGCGGACTCCGGCTGTTCCGAATGATGCCATTGTGGAGGCCGACGGCAAGTATTACATATTTGTGGAAACAGACAAGAAACCTGAAGAACATGAAGAAGAGCACGATGATCACGGGCATGCACATGATCAGGGCGAAACAAAACATGCACACAGCGATGAGAAAGAAACTGGCCAGCACGGGGAGGAACAGGCAAAGAACATCAATTTTGAAAAAATTGAGATTCAAAAAGGCGTGTCTGCCTTGGGATATACTGCGATTATTCCTGTAATGGAGATTCCTGCAGGAACAAAAATTGTTGTGAAGGGCGCTTTTTTTATCAATGCTAAAATGAGTAATACAGGGGGTCACGAACACTAATTGACAACATTTGTTAACATAATAAAATCAATTTATGTAATATACATCAATCTGAAAGCGAAGGCAGGCAGCTATGCTGTATGTAGAAGCAAAAGTATTTAATCAGCGCAGAGCAGAACTAGTTTATATAAAAGTGCCGGCTTTTGGACTATCATGATTACAGTCGCAGCCATGTTGAAGTTGGGACTATTATTAATGGTATAAACGAGCGAAGATGAACTAGTCCTGCGGGCGCTGATTTACATCGCTTATTCGTGTAGCTACAGTAACGAATAAGCGAGTTATGTGGTTTTCAAGCAAGTGATCGATCAATATAATATAATCTTTGGGTCAGTGTTTAGCTAGTTGTTTATATACTGTCCATAAATCATGCTATAGTTTTTTGTCAATCTACTTTCGCAGGATGGCGCAACACCATGAAATTCCATTGGCGATATTTTTAAAGCTGATTTATTTGTTGTTTCCGCTTCTTCTGGAAAGCGCTATATACAATTATTACACTTATTGACATCAGAACAAATGCTAAGAAAAATGGTGCGCCGGAGAATTTAAAGGGTGCGTTATCATGAGTAAAGTAATAGAAAAGATTGGTCATCATCGGAGGGCCAATTATTGATGTTGCACTCATCAGGCTGGTTAATGCACCTTGAAGTTCACCCTGTTCGTTTGAAGGAACATTTTTGGTTATAACAGATTGTAGGGCAGGGCCACAAATACCACCGAGGCAATAGGGAATTAGGAATACGAACATCATCCATCCTTGGCTTGCAAATGAGAATAACAGTAAGCCAATCGCATAAAGGGTAAGCCCATAAAAAATGCTTTTCTGTTCACCAAGTTTGGGTGTTGTCCATCGAATCAAAATACCCTGAACCAACCCAATCAGCAAACCAATGACACCTAGCGAAATACCTACCATTCTTTCAGTCCAATTGAATTTGTACATGGTGAAAAAGTTCCAATTGCTCTGAACAGCATGTCCTGCAATATAGATTAAAATTAAGGCAACGATTAAACCGGATATTTCCGGATGCTTTCCGAGAAATTTAAAAGATCCAACAGGATTGGCACGTTTCCAGTCAAAGGCTCTGCGTTTTTCTTTGTCTAAGCTCTCGGGTAAAATAAAATAACCATAAAGGAAGTTTAGCATGCACAATCCTGCGGCGGCATAAAAGGGAACTCTAGCGCCATAGTGGCCGAGTAAACCACCGATAACGGGACCGATGATGAAGCCTAAACCAAATGCAGCACCTATCAAGCCGAAGTTCTTCGCCCGATCTTCATCGGTTGATATATCTGCAATATAGGCACTTGCAGTTGTAAAGCTGGCTCCAGTCAATCCGGCAATAACTCTCCCCAAAAAAAGCCATCCTATGGTTGGTGCAAGGGCGAGAAAGATATAGTCTACCGCGAATCCAAAAAGGGAAATCAATATAACAGGTCTTCTACCATATTTATCACTCAGATTGCCAACGACAGGAGAAAATATGAACTGCGTAAAAGCGTAAGCAAAGCCAAGCCAGCCACCATATTTAGCCGCTTCACTGATGTCACTATGGATCAGCTCCTCAATAAGTTTAGGAACAACAGGAATGATAATTCCCCAACCTGTAATATCGATGAGTAATGTGATAAATATAAATCCGATTGCTGCTTTTTTCTTGGAATTTTCCATTATGTTCCAAAAATAATCAAATCCTTAAAAACTTGTATGTTATTTAATTACTAATTTGTGATCAGTCTTTTATTTTCGATTGCGCTAAGATTCTGTATTGATGGCTTTACATGTCGGATGGTGCAGTACCTTGAAATTGCATGAATTGGCAATAAAGCAAAGTTTGTTTGCTTGTGTATGTAGTGATAAGGCAAGGTCTACTTGAGAATTATCTGCGATAACCACTTCAGGGTATAATGTAACCTCTGTGAAACGGCCGCTGCCGTCTATTTCAGTTGCCAAGATAGCAACGGCGTTATCAGTATAAGATAGAACCTGAATGCTGTTCTGCGAACATACATATAGGTATGACATCATATGGCAAGAAACCAGGCTGCTGAGAAGCAAATCTTCTGGATTGTATAATGCGGGATCGCCCTTGAATACTTTTGCGGCTGAAACGTGAAGATCTGCTTTTCCCTCAATCGCGATGTGATGGTTTTTATTATAAACTTTTAATCCCTGAAGACTAGGCTGTTCAGTATGAGGCCAAGTTAGAGATGCTTTAAAGATGTGCTTGTAACTCATTTTTTGTTTTAAATTTGTGGTAGTTCCCATGTGTTTATCATGCGGAATGATCATGATGCACGACATTTATCTTTGCGAGAAAATCGGCATCTTATTATAATAGTAAGATTGGAAGCAGCGTATACGTTTAGTATTGTTTTAGGCGGATAAAAGTGATATAATCTGTATTGATAGGCTCAACGCCATTTCGTCTCATTTCACTCGCTATTTGCGCCCTATGGTAAGTGCCATGATTAAATACGTGTAAGAGGATATCGTTGACCTTATTATGAAAAGCTTGATGCTGTGTGTTTGTGTAAGTGGCAATTTTATTATCCGTATCTTTTATGCCCTGAATCTGCTGAGCAAATCCTTCCGATGTTAATTGGTGATACCTCTGGCAATCGCTTATACTATGTTCATCCCAAACGCCAACAGGTATTTTCTCGCCAATCAATCGGCTCAACCAAATAGCCTGAGCATTCACAATATGGCTAAATAGCCGCAGGCAAGAATGGGGCGTTTTCTCGCCTTCCTTTTTTAGTTTTTCTAGTACTACTGTATTGGCCCAGTTATTATATAGCCATAGCTGCGTAAATGTAGTTGACATCGAATTGTTGCTTTTTCGGGTTCTTTAACGTTAAATATAAGGAAGATAGTATTAGCTTTTTGTCTCAAAAATGTCTTTTTAATGGATTACTTGACAATTTACCCTAGTACAAACTAAATGATATTTCTATCTTAGACTCATCTTATTGAGAGCAATGCTATCTATGAACAGTTTTTTTCAGAATTACAATACTGGTAAACGTATTATTCTTCATCTGTGTTTTTGGTTTGTGGTTTTGGGAATGCAATTCATTTCCTATCAGCGAATAGATATTGATAATTCATGGATATTGTTTTTAAAGGACGTATTCTCTTTATTGACCATATTTTATGTGACAGCATATATTGTTATTCCGCGTTGGTTTATTCCAGGGAAGTTTTTGCTGTGTATTGTATGGTTATTGTTTATTTATGCTTGGTGGTCATTTCTAAGTTACTTTGGCGCGATCTTGACGCTCAAATATTTAACACCAGATATTCGTTTATCAAGTTATATTGAAATAGTATTAGATAAGGGAATCTTTGGAGCCTTTAGACCTTCCTCTATTAGCTATTATTTATTGGATTTTATTTTTTTAGTGGCTCTGCCATTGACCGTAAAAATTGTACAGGCATTTATGTCTGTCAGAAATTCCAAAATGAAGCTCGAACTGAAAAATGCTGCATTGGAATTGAATAACGTTCAATTGGAGCTTGCTTTTCTCAAATATCAGATCAATCCCCATTTTTTACTTAATACACTTTATAGCATCTATGTGCTGGTATCCGATCGTGATGAAAGAGGTGGCGAAAGTATGATGCGTTTAAGCAGTATTATGGTGTATTTACTACATGAGAGCAATCAGCCAAGGATAGAAATTAATCGCGAATTTCAATTGTTAAAGGATTATGTTGAATTGGAAAAGTTACGCTATAATCAAACAGTACAGATTGATCTAAATCTGGCGGCTGATGACGAAAACTGCATGATGGTTCCTTTGATCTTTTTTCCGTTCGTAGAAAATGCATTCAAACATGGACCTCGTTTAAGTTCTTCTGCGGGATGGATATCCATAAATATTCAGGTGAAGGAGGATAAGGTGCATATGAACGTGTCCAATGCATTTCGAGCACTTTCAAAACCAGAAAATTATATCGGTGGATTAGGGATTGAAAACGTAAGAAAACGACTGGAACTTCATTACCCTCATCATCACATTTTGGAAATAAAGTCGCAAGAGGGTGTATTTAGTGTTAATCTTGTTGTAACTTTACATTCGGAAACAGAACCGTAGCACCAAAGCAGCGGCATGCAAACTACTTATGAATAGAATTAAAACTATCCTTATTGAAGATGAGCCTATTGCGAGAGGTCGCCTGGAGAAATTAGTTTCCAAATTAGGCCTGATCAAAATATTGGGTGTATTCGAAAACCCTTTGCAAGCAATTGACGTTTTAAGGCAGCAGGAGGTAGATCTTATTTTGTCGGATATCGATATGCCTGAAATGGATGGAATTACCTTTCTCAAAGGACTTGCTCATCCGCCATTTGTAGTTTTTATAACAGGGCATTATGAGTATGCAGTTGATGGATTTGAGCTGGATGTAATTGACTATATCTTAAAGCCACTCCTCACGGAGGAGCGGTTGATCAAGGCGATCGAGAAAGTTCAAAAGGCAATTCTGTATTCGAGAAGGGGGCCACAAGGTGAAAGAAAGGCGATTAAGATAAAAGACCGGAACAAGACTATTTTTATAGATCCTGCGGATATTTTCTATCTAAAAGCTTGGGGGGATTATATACAGATCTACTCTGTAGAAGGTATGCAAACTTTATTGTCTACCATGAAAGATATGGAAGCAGAACTACCGTGGGATATGTTTGCCCGTATGCATCGATCCTATATTGTTAATATCAAGCAAATCAAGGGGGTTGAGGCAAGCAAAGTAGTTCTGAAAAATGGAACTCAGCTCGGTATAGGTTTGCAATACCGCAATCAGCTTTTTGCCAAGATGGGACTTATATAAAAGTTTAATTTATCGAAGTCATATGCTCTTTCTGTTGCCCGATCTGCATTTTATAATAGCAAACCATAAAATGATAGACTGCAAGTTCATGCAAACGTTGATCCGACATGAACAATCGATTAATAAACATGTGAATATAGCTTGACAATAACGAGGCGCGGATGGACTGGAACTCTTCTTGATCTGTATGTATCCGTAAGGTAGAAAATATGCTGTATTGGACTGCATTTAGTTTCTCCTTGGTGTCTCCAAGATTGTCTAACGGTTTATCGAACCAGTTTTTTTTCTCTTTGAACTTATTGTTGAGATGAACCCAGAGATTTTTATTATTGTCAAATTCTTGCTGATACAGCGTATTCATTCGTATACAAAAGTCTTTTTTTTCGATCAGTGTAAATTTTGCGGCTTCGAATAGCGACTCCATATTTTCGAAAGCCAAACGCCATCGATCGTTGATTGAAGTGCTTTGCTGGATTGCTGTCAGTATGGTTTCGCTTTGTCGATAGAATAACTCCTCACTAAGTTCCATACATAATGGGGTGTATCGTTCAATCTCCCGTGTATAAGTATCAAAAGATATCGCCGAAACCTGACCTTCTTGAACAAACTGTTCCAATAGGGTATTCATGGTGGATATAATGAAACAGCATTGGCTTGGATCTGAGACCTGCACCCTAAATCTAATGTGGGGAGCTGGTTCGTTGTAGCGTATAAAAAACCATTTTTTTATAGCATCTTGCTGATGAATAGTCGTTATGATTAAGGGGAAAATTTCCTTTAACAGGGTGTCTGCAAAATGTAAACCGCAGTAGATTTTGGCGTAAAGCCATTCACTGCCCAAAGGAAAGCATCTTTTCAGGTTATTTTCTTGAGGGGCTGACTCATTTGCACGAGCATCATGCGCTGCTTCTATTGGAATAATGATCTCGTTGGCAAAAACACTTCCATCTTTATCGTAGACTACTGATGAATAGTCTTGCAAGATATCTTCGGTTAATAGAGTATCTCTTTTACACATATGATCCAATAGTATTTCTGCACACAGAGGATTATCTAAATTTATCAACAGTTCATTATCGCCGCTGCTGATGACGACCATTGTAGGAATTTTGAGCTCTGCCTGCATATTTTTGACAAAAGCATGGGGGGCACTTGGGTATTTTGCGAGTTTTTGAATTCGCCACTGTGCTCTAGACAAGATAATATTTTTGTAGGTTATTCTCGGGAGTCTCGGCTGTTCTTTCATAATTCCCCAATTCCAGGAAAGATCCAGCCTATTATTTTGGAACTGAAAATCTGCAAGAAATTTATAGATATTCATTCCCTGCTCAAAATTGTGGGCCGTCGTCAAACGGGGGATAATGACTTTATTGAATTTTTTGGACCACAATACTAAGCGATTGTCTTTGAGAAACAGGTGTAAGTCACTAACATCAATTTGTTCTTGTTCTGTGTCAATAGTGGGGGTCAGACAGATGGATGCTCTTCGTAGCGCTGGTCGATAAATGATATTTCCGGCATTGTTATCTGGGTAGTGGCAAATCTCGGCGAGTATTGCATCGGGAAATTGCTGTTGCTCTCTGTTGGCAGATTCCTTTAACTTGTTATTCAATTTTTCATCCAGATGTGCGAATCTGGAAATTAAGTTTCCGGATGACGAACCACCAATAGTACCCAGATTGAAGCATAAATTATCCTCACTTGAACTTTTAAGAAGGTTGCCGATAGCATAGAACGAAGAAGGAATAGCGTTGGCAGTCTGTTTACGCTGTTTAGCAATATGATTTAAATCTTTGCTGGTAAGCTGAATTTCAGTGAAATGACTTTTTACACTTTCTATAAATTTTTCAATGACCAAGTCTTGATAATGGTGGTCGCCATATTTTTTTTCGTCTGTTGGAGCGATATTTTTAACTTCCCCAAGTATTTCATCGGTTATATTGTAGACACCTTCTTGACGGCCATAACCAATGCCGGTATCCGGATCAAGAGCTGTAGTCAGTGGGATCATTCTATCTTCATATTTATCCGAGAATGCAGCTTTAAAACGGTCGAAATCTGTCAACTTTGCCTGGCGGCAAAGTGGTAGCAAATCTTGAAATTGATCTCTTAGGTGTTTTAATGCGGCATCTGATAGATTATTTTCTTCCATAGTGATAAGAAGGTCCCCTTGTAACGAATTGGTCATATCGAGGTCTGGAGCCAAAGGTTGCAATAATTTAACGATGGCCTTTTGAATCTCAATGACAGGTAGCGTGCTATGAAGCCATGTTTTTATCATTAAAAAACGCTTTAAATAATTTCCCTTCTTATCCACTCTTTCAAGTGTCTTTATCAAACTGTCAAGATAACCTCGACCAATTACATTGGGCTGTAATTCGGAGGATATAATCCCGAGACTGATGAGGTTATTGACAAATAGGGTAGCATGCGCTGTTGACGCCCCAAAACGCTGCAGCAAATCAGTCAATGATTGATAGTGGGCAGTTCGCTCATTGCTTTCGAAATATTCGACGACACGATGCAAAACCGGGGTAAGCCTTATGCGTTTCAGTATATTCTGTCCTTTCTTCCCGTTTGTTACTTTTTGATAATATTTGTAATATTTACCTTCTAAGTATAAGGTCGAATTGATACGATAATAGAGCTGACTGTAAATTCTTTCGTCATTTGATAGCCGTCCAATAACTCCTGTCAGAACGGAGGCATCCAGTTTTAGTACAGTTTTATGTGTATTACCCCTGATTAATGACACCTTTTTTTCGGAAGCTATAACATTCCCCAAAGATACACCTGCGAATAGGCCGAAAGGCGTGCTCCTGCTGCTCATGCGAATCGCATATTTCAGTAGCGAAGTAATCATTTTTAGACTGCTCTCTTTCTTGTATTCAAGCCATTTTTCGACTTCTACCGAGAAGGTCGGGCTTGCTAGAAATAGCGCTTCTTTTAATTGCTCACGTTGAAAGAGGTGACGAAGTCTCTCTTCCATATCATTTGCCTCTTCTATCCTTAACAGATCAACGGCAACTGCAGCGGGAAGTAGCGGTGTGCGCAGAAGAAAATAATCGGATAACTGGAATAATGACATGGGTGATGAGGACTAGTATTGCATAACCTGTTTTATACAAGACTGAAACATTTCGGGCGAAATTGGTTTTTGCAGTGCAAAATGCTTTCTATTTTTGATAAATTCTGGATATTGCCAACGTGACACGGCGGATGTAATGATCAATATAGGAATTTCGGAGATCAATTCGGCAAGTGCATTAATATTGCCGCCGCTAACAATGAGATCTAAGAACAGGATGTCTGCAGATTTTAAATCCTGCCTAAATAATTCTGGATTTTCAATGTCTTCGACCATTTTTATCAATTGAAGATCTGGGAACATATGGATGTATTCGACTATTTTTTTTGTTGCCAGTGGTTCATCCTCAATGAGAATACATTTTAGTTTGGGTGAAGTCATATAGTTGGTTTGTTTTTGTGTATTGAGTCGCAAAGACGATTGCTGTAAAGGCGCCTACCAGAACGCCTTTACAGCTTTATCCCCTTTATATGATTTGTGAAGACGAAACTGTCTTCGTGGTTATATATTCCATATCATCAAAATCAAAAAATGAGATTGGTTCGACTATGCAGACAGTTTGTACATCCAGTACAAAATCCTCCGCTAAAAAATTTTCAATATTTTCCATAGGTATTCGTTTAAATTGTAAACAAATGTGCTTTCTACGGAAAATAACAACGAAAAATATCGACAGAATGGAAAATGAAGCCGACGAACTAGTAGTTCTATTCGATAAAAAATAGCGTGTGTTGCTATTTCTGTTTTTGATTCAGTAGACTTTGTTTGAATAGTCTGGCCGATCATAATGAGCATGGAAAGAAGTGCCATCCTGTGCTGTTATAAAATTCGACGAAATCACATTTGAGTACGATAAAATAGCAGTAGTTTAATTGTTGGTTTTCATCGGGTTCGCTATCTTAGGGCTATCTATTTCAGCGTTGAAAAACTATTTCTTTAGCTAATAAAGTCATGTAGCTCAGATAGATAATGTAAAGAAAAGGCTTTAGGTAAGTCCTTAAACCAAAAAAAGCATCTGCCAAATAAATAGGGGAGTAGTGTGGGCGCGTAAAACAAATGAGAATATGAATTTATCGAATGAAATGCACGGTTTTTTGAAAAGAGAAGGTTTACGGTTATTTAGAAAAAAAGTAAGCTGGCAGACTTCTGCGAAATATCAGATCTATGCAGATGGGAAAACAAAGATCGGTGTCGCATTTGACAGAATTCAGAATTTTACCGATGAAGATACCAATGCATCGGGCTGGAGTGAAATGGAAAGGATTAAACTCGAAGAACGTGGTGATTATATTATCTATTGTTTTGTGGAAAAAGTTGAAAGTTAAAGCAGGGGTCTCCTTATAATTTATTCTGTTAAGTTTAACCTTTCGTATTCTATTACCGCGTAAATCTTACAAATGAAAACAGTAATTGTGTAATGATTTCCATCTTATTTATGGCCAAATTTGTAGTACAAAATTAAACATCAGTTATGGCTACAGCTATTTATAAAGATACGATTTATATACCTATAGAGGATGTTGAAAGCGAACATTGTGCTTCAATTATCGAAAAGGGACTAGCTCAGGTTAAAGGTTTGGCGAGCTATCGGGTAGAATTGAACAATCAAAGAGTTGCTATCGTACCAGAAGATCGTGAAGCCGTTCTTAGCAGCGTAAAGACCATCAGAAATCTTGGTTATGGTGTTTCCACATTGACGAAAACATTTCCAGTTCTTGGGATGACTTGCGCCTCATGTGCCGTTAGTGCCGAGAGTATGACAAAATATGAACAGGGTGTTGTTAATGCAGCTGTAAATTTTGCAACAGGAAATCTCACTGTTGAATATGTTCCGGGTGTGACAGATCCTTTAAAAATCCAAAAGGCAGTCCAAGCTGGTGGTTATGATCTGTTAATCGAAGACGAATCCACACAACAGGAAACTTTGGAGGCTATTCACGCGGAGAAATTCCGTAAGCTTAAGATTAAAACACGGTGGGCAGTAATACTTTCGCTTCCCGTGGTCGTGATAGGTATGTTCTTTATGGATATGCCGTACGCAAATCCTATGATGTGGCTATTTTCCACGCCAGTAGTTCTTTGGCTGGGCAAGGACTTTTTTGTCAATGCTTGGAAACAGGCAAAACACCACTCGGCCAACATGGATACCCTCGTTGCATTAAGCACAGGAATAGCCTATATTTTTAGTGTATTTAACATGCTTTTTGCTGAATTTTGGCATCAACGCGGTTTGCATGCACATGTATATTTTGAGGCAGCTTCAGTTGTTATTGCTTTTATTTTATTGGGCAAACTACTGGAAGAAAAGGCGAAAGGCAACACCTCATCGGCCATTAAAAAGCTAATGGGACTACAGCCTAAGACGGTTATGGTCGTTCAGTCTGACGGTACACAACTTCAGGTACCGATAGCAAATGTGAATGCAGGTAACATCATTTTGGTAAAACCAGGAGAGAAAATTGCAGTCGATGGTATTGTTATCGGTGGAAATTCTTATGTCGATGAAAGTATGTTAAGTGGGGAGCCAGTTCCTGTTTTAAAAATGGAAAATGAACACGTGTTCGCAGGGACCATCAATCAGAAAGGCAGCTTTCAGTTCAGAGCCACAAAAGTTGGTAAAGAAACCATGTTGGCAAACATTATTAAAATGGTACAGGACGCGCAGGGGAGTAAAGCACCCGTGCAAAAGCTGGTTGATCGAATTGCTGCTATATTCGTTCCTGTTGTCATTGGTATTGCTATTTTAACTTTTCTACTGTGGTTTACATTGGGTGGAGAAAATCATCTGGTGCAGGGATTATTGGCTGCAGTAACGGTTTTAGTGATAGCCTGTCCCTGTGCATTGGGCTTAGCAACACCTACGGCCATCATGGTCGGTGTTGGCAAGGGAGCGGAGCAGGGTATTTTAATTAAAGATGCGGAAAGTCTAGAGCTAGCCAAAAAGGTAAATGCCATTGTCTTGGATAAAACTGGAACCATTACTGCGGGAAAGCCTATGGTAACTGACGTGTATTGGAAGGATAATACGGATAATTTAAAAGGCATCTTGCTAAGCTTGGAGAAACAATCGGAACATCCTTTGGCAGAGGCTGTTGTAGGGTATTTTAAGGATGTGATAGTTACTCCAATATCTTTTATCGAAAGTATCACAGGGAAAGGTGTAAAAGCTAGTGACGGCAATGAAACCTATTATGTTGGGAATCGGAGGCTGTTAGATGATAATCGGATCACCATTCCGACGGAATTGATGGACCATACCACGCAATGGGAAAATCAATCTAAAACAGTGATCTGGTTTGCCAATAGTCAGACTGCATTAGCTGTCATTGCCATTGCAGACCAGATTAAGGAAACTTCTGTACGTGCCATCAAGGAGATGCAGGCAATGGGAATTGAGCTATATATGCTGACTGGTGACAACGAGGCCACAGCCAGGGCAATTGCTGCTGAAACAGGTATTCAACATTATAAAGCGGAAGTATTGCCTGAGCAAAAAGCTGATTTTATTAAAGAACTACAGGAACGAGGTCGGGTTGTAGCTATGGTTGGAGACGGTATTAATGACAGTACAGCTTTAGCGACAGCAGATGTCAGTATTGCCATGGGAAAAGGAAGCGATATCGCAATGGACGTGGCAAAAATGACCATTATTTCTTCTGATTTAACGAAAATACCACAGGCAATCCGACTTTCGAAACAAACAGTCGCAACGATTAAGCAAAACTTGTTTTGGGCGTTCATTTACAATTTGATTGGGATTCCGCTCGCTGCAGGTATTCTGTATCCATTCAACGGTTTCTTGCTAAACCCTATGATAGCTGGAGCAGCTATGGCACTGAGTAGTGTTAGTGTTGTCAGCAATAGCTTGCGGCTTCGCTGGAAAAAATAAGGTCATTAAGCATGGATTGGAAGCTTGCCATAAAGTGTAAATATGGTAGACCAAGATAGGAAAACTGCAAGTGCAGCCAAATGAATTATACGGGTATTCCCGTAGAAAAATAAATAGATTGATAACATTAAAATTAAATAACATGGAAAGCAAAGAACTTCAATTTAAAACAAACCTTAACTGTGGGGGCTGTGTGTCTAAAGTAAGTGCTGATCTGGATAATATGGACGGTATCTATGAGTGGAGTGTTGACACTGCGAATGCAGACAAGATCTTGACAGTAAAATCTGATGGTGTTTCAGAGGAAGAAATCATTGAAATTATCAAAAAGAAGGGCTTTAATGCCATGGCCTACTCTGCATAATTCTTCAATAAATCTATAGAAGCGCTATTATTAAACCACATCCTAAAAGTTAGACAAAACTTTTAGGGTGTTTTTTTGAGGTATGAAAGGTGTTGGTTTATTCACTTTTTAATTCCCTGAAAAGCGCTTGCAATTTTTTAATTTTATTTTTATTGTCGCTTATTTTGTTTATAGTCAGCGACTTAGATTGTGTAAGGATATGTGACATTTGCGGCCCCGAATAATTAAGATTAAATTAGCTCATGCTTTGAAAAATTGGCCCCCAAGACTATAAGGTTGAGAAGATATACGAATTTTTGATCTAGGCTTTTGGCTTTACTTCAAAAAAACGCTTAGCGAGGGAGGATTTATTTGTAAATGAAATAATTTTAATGAAACAAAAGACAATGAGTATAAGGTTTAATAGCAGATCTATTTTTTTTGGACTTGTCGCGTTATCGACCGGTTTATTTTTTGGCTGTGGAAATCCAGGTACTAAAAATGAGGTCAAGACCGAAAAGGTGGAGGAACCTGCTGAAGTTAGTGCACCTACAACCCAGGAGTTATCTTTTAAGGATAAAGAGGGTAAGGTTCTTCCATTAAGTGCTTTAAAAGGTAAGGTCGTGTTTATCAATTTCTGGGCGACCTGGTGTCCTCCATGTATCCATGAACTACCTTCGATTGACCAGCTTAGGCAATCGCTTAAAGATCATAAGGATATCGTTTTTCTCATGGTAGATGTTGATGGCGACATGGAGAAGTCTTCCGCATTTATGGCAGAAAATAAGTATGACCTACCTCTTTATATAGCAGCGGGGGATATTCCTGCAGAATTCTTAGGACAATCCATACCGACAACAGTCATCATGGATAAAGCTGGAAAGATCGTAGAACGCCTGGAGGGAAGCCGTGACTATGGAACTCCTGAGATAAAAAAAGCATTGCAGGATATCGCAAGTGGCAGCTAACGATCAACTGTTGCAATCGCTATTTTCTATAGATGGAGAATAGAATTTGAAAAGAAAAACAGTATTTTCGCGTTGTCAAGTTAATTTATAGCGATGTCCGAACTTCAAGAGCAGACTGCAGTCAGAACGACTTATTTTAGTATTGTGGGTAATGCATTACTGGCCTTGTTAAAATGGCTAGCAGGTTTCTTCGGAAACTCCTATGCGCTGATTGCGGATGCCATTGAGTCAACAGCGGACATTTTCTCTTCATTTTTAGTGCTTCTTGGTTTAAAATATGCGCAGCGACCTGCCGATGACAATCACCCTTATGGTCATGGTCGGGTAGAACCCCTTATTACATTTATTGTCGTTGGCTTCCTCATTGTTTCCGCAACCATAATCGCTTATGAAAGTATTGAGAATATAGGAACGCCACATGATCTACCCAAACCCTGGACGCTACTTGTGCTGGGGGGAATTATTGTTTGGAAGGAAGTTTCCTATAGAATCGTTATGAAGAAAAGTAAAGAAACGAATAGCTCTTCACTTCGTGCGGACGCTTGGCACCATCGAAGCGATGCGATAACATCAGTTGCAGCTTTCATTGGGATATCTATTGCATTGTTGCTCGGAAAAGGATACGAAAATGCGGATGACTATGCGGCATTATTTGCTGCTGGATTTATACTCTATAACTGTTATCATATTTTCAGACCAGCGCTTGGCGAGATCATGGATGAAAATGTCTACGATGAAGTCATTGATGATATCCGAAAAGAGGCATTAAAAGTTGAGGGGATAAAAGCGACAGAAAAATGTTTTGTTCGTAAATCCGGAGCGAAATATCATGTCGATCTCCATGCTATTGTCGATAGTGAAATTACAGTACGAGCAGGGCATGAGCTGGCGCATCAACTTAAGGACCATCTGAAAGCACATATTCCTGACCTTGGTCATGTGATGATCCATATCGAACCGAACGAATGCCGCTGGGAAGGAAATTAAAAATGGCAGCACATATCTCTTTTCTCGAACGGTGCCGCCATTTGATTTTTTATAAACTTAGGTGTTTTCTGCTTCAAGCAACTCGATCTGCCATTTAATCTGATCAGCTTGAATAGGGTAATTGACATGATTTCTTAAGCTTTCATAAATAGCTTCAAATAGCTGATTATAATCTCCTTTATGTGGGGTTACGAAAGATTCATGTTTTTGATTAGCGGCATCTATGGTCACGAGTTTCCCTTCGAGTCCTGCTGGCTCAAGGCCATAAGATGGATCGTCAGGTAGCATACCATCCAGCAATTGCTGTTCTTGCACATCCGTCATGTTTTTGACAAAACTTCCTTTTGTACCATGTAGGACAAAGGCTGGTTGTGGAGAAGCGACCAGCAGACTGCCCGTTAAGTAGACGTTCAGTTCAGCTGGATAGTAGAGATGATAGTGAAAGTAGTCTGCAACTTTTGAATCTGGTCTGTTAATAGACGTCGTCTTGCTGAATTTAATCGGCTTTCCAAAAAGGGAGATTGCCTGATCGAGAAGGTGAGGACCGAGGTCATAGGTAATACCATTGGAAATATACTGCGTATCTTCCTTGAAGTATTTTTGTCCCAATTCCATTTTATAGCGATCAAATCTGAAATGCACTTCAATCAGCTTTCCTAATTCTCCACTTTCTATTACTTTCTTAAGATCTAAAAAATGACTATCATAGCGTCTATTTTGATAGAAAAATAATTGTTTTCCTTGTTGTTTACTAATGGCAAGCAGCGCATCGAATTGTGCTGAGTCATCGACAGCGGGCTTTTCTATCAAAACATGTTTACCTGCTTCTAGGGCTTCTTTGGCATATTGGAAATGGGTATAATTGGGTGTATTCACAATAACCAGTTCTATAGTATCGTCAGCTAGTAAGTCCGCAATAGTATCGTAACTTATGATTCCGGGATAGAATTGATACGCGTTCTTTTTCGAGCGTTCCACAACAGCACTGAGATTAAAATGTGGATTTGTATGTATAAATGGTGCGTGAAAGACACGTCCAGACATGCCAAAACTAAGTATTCCTGTGTTAATTTGAGTATATTTCATTGTGTTTAAACTAAGGCAGATTACGCCAGTTATTAATTCATTTATAGACAGCTCAAGTGCTTTCTTTATTATCTCGCCCACACCGACTTTTTATTTCTAACGTATTTTAGGTAGCCGATTACGCCATTATTTTGTCGTAGTTGATAAACCGAAGAGCGCTGAAGAAAAACGGATGTGCTACAATACCTGTAATGAATAGTGGCATTCCTGTTTTGAGATCATGGTATAAATATATACTTTTATACTATGTATTGCAATATCCAGCTTTCTATTTATTTGAAGATTAACAGGCTATTGCAAACAGAATGAGACCAATTATAATTTCCGCTTTTACAGGTTATTGGTAAAAGTAAGATAAAGTTTAAAAAATCAATGAAATTATGAATACTATCGTAAAATTTGCAGGCGTTGTTTTGGTGGTCGTTTTAAGCGGCTGTAACGTACATCGTGATGCCCAATTTAGAAAAGGACATTGGGTATTTGGGGGCTTTGAGCGACCCAAAGGAGTAAATCCAATTATTGAGCCTGATACAAGTTCGGTATTTTATGATCCAATGCTGAGAAAGGAAATTCGATGGGAGGATAACGATACCTTTAATCCTGCAGCGGTTGTTAAGGGAGATAGTGTATATGTCATTTATCGCGCCGAGGATCGGACAGGAAAGGCGATTGGCCACCGTACCTCCAGGCTGGGACTCGCTGCCAGTGCGGATGGCATTCATTTCGAACGGCTCAAAACACCGGTATTCTACCCTGCTCCTGATGACCAACAGGATAACGAATGGCCTGGCGGGACGGAGGATCCTCGGATAGCGCAAACAGAGGATGGGCGTTTTGTCATGTTTTACACCCAGTGGAACCGAAAGGTACCTCGGCTCGGTGTAGCAATATCCACTGACCTGAAACACTGGGTGAAGTATGGTCCCATTTTTAAACAATCGAAAAATAATCCCAATTTAATCAATGAACCGCATAAATCGGCTTCAATTGTGACCGTATTGAAAGGCAATAAGCAGGTGATTGCAAAAATCAACGGAAAATATTGGTTGTACTGGGGGGAGTACGGTGTGTATGGTGCCACATCCGATAATCTGATTGACTGGGAACCCGTAATGGACCATAGAGGTGCGATGAAAGCCTTCATCTCGCCCAGACATGGCTATTTCGATAGCGCATTGACTGAATGCGGTCCTCCGGCAGTTTTGACTGATAAAGGAATTTTGTTGTTATACAATGGTAAGAATCATGCTGAGAAAGGAGATATGCGTTTTGCTAAAAAGAGCTATTCCGCAGGTCAGGTTCTATTTGATCCGCGAGATCCGACAAGTGTATTAGCTCGAATGGATGTTCCTTTTTTACGCCCCATGGAACCTTTCGAAAAAAGTGGTCAATATATCGACGGGACGGTTTTTATTGAAGGGTTGGTGTTTTTTAAACAAAAATGGTTTTTATATTATGGCTGTGCAGACTCTAAAGTTGCTGTGGCTATTTATGATCCGCGACATCCGGGGCTAATGGATCCTGTACCTGGATTGTAAAAGCGAAGAGGTTGACTTTGAAGCTTGTTCCCTTGTTCGGATAATGGGTAGCTGGTCAAGGAGATTTATTTTGCTAATAACCTGTAAAATTAAAAAAGGCAGATCATTTGATCTGCCTTTTTGGGTAAGTAATCGGGCTCGAACCGACGACCCCTAGAACCACAATCTAGTGCTCTAACCAACTGAGCTATACCTACCGTGATTTTGATGATACAAAAGTACGATTAAACCCTATTCCCTCCAAATATTTGACTGAAAAAAAACAGCGTTTAAAGCCAACTAGGTGAAGATTAGTTTATTAAATTTTGATAAAAAACGTCGAAATGCGTGCATAGCGGTGCGGATAAGCATTTCGCTACGCCCAAAGCCACATTTTACTTCCAATTTTTATTAAAAAAGGCGGTTCTTATGAAAGAAACCGCCTTTTTTTGTAAAAGGAATGCCCTTATATCATTTCTACACTTCTCTTCACAAAAGATGTTAGATCGGCCCCAGACAATAAACCTCTGGATAAAAGTGCTAAATCAAAAGCCTGTTTTGCTAGTTTTGAGCCCTCTTCGTCCGATGCTGATAAAATTCTTTTGATCAGTGGATGGTTACCGTTGACAGTTACCTTATAATTGTCGGGCAATGAACCATAGAAATTCATACCACCACCTGTCTTAGCCATCTCTTTCATCCGACGCATAAATTCATCAATTGTTACCGATACAGGCAGATCACCCTCATTTAACGCATCAATTTCAACTTTCATATCTTGGCGTGAAATTGCTTTTTCGAAAACTTCCAGCGCTTTTTTAGATTCTTCTTCCGAAAGAGCCAGGTCGACCTTTTCATCTTTCTGAATCAATTTATCGATAACGTCAGCATCTACACGTTTCAGTTGCACCTTTTCGCCACCCTTTTCCTCCAAATAAGCCGCAAAGTGCGTATCTAGTGGACCATCGAGTGTCAGTACATCATAACCTTTGTTTAATGCAGTTTGGATAAATCCATCTTGTTGGGCAGCATCATGCGTATATAAGTAGATAATGTTTCCATCTTTATCTACCTGGATATCTTTGACTTTCTCATAATATTCTTTGATGGTAAAACTTTCGTTTTTCGTATTTTTTACCAGACAGAAGTCATTTGCTTTTTCAGCAAATTTCTCATCGCTTAGCATACCATATTTGATAAATAAGCCGATATCCGTCCATTTCTCCTCAAAGCCTTTGCGGTCAGTCTTAAATATTTCGTTCAATTTGTCAGCCACCTTTTTGGTGATATAGCTATTGATTTTCTTAACGTTGCTGTCCGCCTGCAAAAATGAACGGGAAACGTTCAACGGAATGTCTGGAGAATCGATTACACCGTGAAGTAACATCAAGAACTCTGGAACAATATCTTTCACTTCGTCGGTAATGAACACTTGTCTCGAGTACAGTTTGATTTTATTACGCTGGATCTCCAGTTCATTTTTAACTTTAGGAAAGTAAAGGATACCGGTCAGGTTGAATGGATAATCTACGTTGAGGTGAATCCAAAACAAAGGCTCATCCATGGAGTAAGGATATAACTCGCGGTAGAATGCCAAATAATCTTCATCTTTTAATTCAGACGGTGACTTTGTCCATGCTGGATTAGTATTATTGATAATATTGTCTACCGCAACAGATTTGTATTTTGGTTTTCCTTCTTCGTCTTCACCATCCGGCTCAGAATTTGTTTTTGTACCAAAACGGATTGGAACGGGAAGGAATTTAGCATACTTATCTAAAATCGTCTGTAAACGTGCCTGGCTTAAAAATTCAGTTGATTCTTCGTTAATATGTAAAATGACATCAGTACCACGTGTGGTTCTTGTTCCTGTAGAAATTTCGTAAGATGTACTACCGTCGCAAGTCCAGTGAGCCGGTTCTGCGCCATCCTGATAAGATAAGGATTGGATTTCCACCGTATCGGCGACCATAAATGCGGAATAGAAGCCTAAACCAAAACGGCCAATGATTTCATTTGCATCATTTGCTTCTTTGAATTTTTCCATGAACTCTGTGGCCCCTGAGAAAGCGATCTGGTTGATGTATTTTTTTATCTCCTCTGCTGTCATACCAATACCATTGTCGGAAATAGTGATGGTTTTGGCAGCTTCATCAAATTTTACATCTACAATCAATTCGCCTGTTTCACCTTGATATTGACCTAAAGAAGCCAGGCGTTTGATTTTTTGAGAAGCATCAACGGCATTAGATACCAGTTCACGCAAGAAAATTTCATTATCGGAATATAAGAACTTTTTGATTACGGGAAATATGTTCTCCGTGTGAATTGAAATACTACCTTTTTCTGGATTCATAATTTGTATGTCGCTATTTTTTAATTTTATGATTTGTTTACAACATACAATCTATGTTCCAAATCGCTCCTATAAGACATGATGGCAGGAAACGTCCTATTTTGTCATAAGTCCATGTGTTGCGTTGAATGTATCTTAATGTAGACTGTCAGCAAGCGAAAGCCCCTTAGCCTAATTCAGGCTAGGGCTCTGTGGAAAGTTGGCAACATGTGCATATTTGGGTCCAAGTCCAATAATGGCATCCTTCCACAGCAATTCACCGTTACCTTCAAAAATAAGCTGATGGTGGTATTTGTTCTGTACTGCCCAGCTATTTTCTTTAATTTCAGCGTCAAGTTGACCTGCAGACCATCCGGAATAGCCAATAAAGAATTTTAATTCGTCAGCTTTAATGCTATCCGTCTGGATGGCTTCGATAAGCTTCTCTTCATCGCCCCCGAAATAGATTCCAGGAGCAACTTCTTCGCCACTCAGCAACAAATCAAAACGGTTATGTACAAAAAAAAGACTTTCCTGAGCCACGGGGCCACCCATGTAGATGGGGAAATTACAATCCGGTATAGATTCCAATAATTGGCCTATGCGCACATTGGTTTGATTATTTAAAACAAAACCGAGAGATCCTTCCGTATTATATTCACATAGCAATATCACGGATCTGAGGAATCTTGGGTCTAACATAAACGGTTCGGAAATTAACAGACTTCCTTTTTGTGGGTCGAGTTCGGTAAACATATAGCGCGTATTTTAATGAGTTGTTGATCTAATCTTTTTTAATTAGAACTATGCGAGATTTGTGCCAAAATTGGGATTTTGTCAATTTCTACTAACTTTATAGAGAAAAAGCAATGATTTTAGTAAGTTTGTAGGACATAAATATAGGTTTCTATGTCCATTCAACATAAAGATATTGCAGCAATCAGACAGGATTACGTATTAGGTAGCCTATCTGAATCGGATGTGGATCGTGATCCAGTC